>Ga0070665_100000579_pt1 | contig 51125 bp, 36 predicted proteins | sample KBSS13metaG_FD_65862 | JGI IMG/M metagenome (GOLD analysis project Ga0070665, IMG submission 65862) | Switchgrass rhizosphere microbial communities from Kellogg Biological Station, Michigan, USA - KBS S1-3 metaG | ecosystem: Host-associated > Plants > Roots > Rhizosphere > Soil ...
TGAGACGTTTCTCGACCTCGGCTGTGGCAGCGGCGTCTATCTGACCGAGCTCGCGAGCTGGTACCCGGAGTTGCGCGCGGTCGGGATCGAGCCCTCCGCAGAGGCCGTCGCCGCCGCCCGCGCATGGGTCGGCTCGGTCGGCATGGAGGATCGGATCAGGATCGAGCTGGCCGACGCCGTCCCGTTTCTGGAGGAGGGCTCGGTGCGCGCGGACCTGGTGCTGCTGGGCTTCGTCCTGCACGAGATCCTCGGTCAACGCGGCGAGGCGGGCGTCCGCGACATGCTCGCCGCGGTGTTCGCCGCGAATCCCGAAGCCGACTTGGTGATCATCGACATCGACAGCGGCTGGCAGGACCCCGTCCGGATGCAGCACCCGCTGGCGATGGCGTACTACAACTCCTACTTCCTCCTGCATCCGTTCACCGAACAGCGGCTGGAGCGGCTCGAGTACTGGGAGAACCTGTTCGAGACCTGCGGGATACGGATCGTCGAGCGCCTGGCCACCGATCCTGAGCTCGATTCGACCGGCTTCGAGATAGGTTGGTTGTTGCGAAGCAACGGCCATTGACCAACCCGATCGGCGCAAGAACCCAGTTGGTGGCGCTGCACTTGGTGCAGCCGATCGGCAGCGACCTCGATGCCGCCTTTCCGGCCGAGCGGTTCGAGGTGCGGATCCTGACCGGTGGGCCGATCGAGGATGCGGTGCGGCCGTGGGTTCCGGTGACGGTCCCGGTCGAGTCCGCACCAACCGAGTCGTGGGCGGAGCGGCTGCGGGAGATTGCCGGCGGCGGACGGCTGGAGGTGGTGACCAATGACGAATACTGCCTCGAGCTTTGCGCCGAGCTCCGTCGCGAGCTCGGCTTGCCGCCACGCCTCGACGTACCGCTCGCTTCCTACCGGGACAAGGTCCTGATGAAGGCGGCCCTCACCGAGGCCGGGGTCGCCGTGCCCACCTTCCTGTCGCTCGATCCGGTGCCCCCGGCGAGCGAGGCGGTCGTCGGGGAGATCCTCGGCGCTCTCGGGTCCCGGATCGTCGTCAAGCCGCGACGGGAGGCGAACAACCGGGGCGTCACCGCGATCGACTCGCCGGCGAAGCTGGGGCGTTGGCTCCGTGCCCATGGCGGAGAGACCGGCTGGGAGGTGGAGAGGTTCCTCGAGGGAGACGTCTTCCACGTCAACGCCGTGGTCGAGGACGGGCAGGTGAAGCCGCTGCTGGTCGGCGAATACGTCGGCTCGCCGCTGGCGCTTGAGGGCGGCGGCGCGATCGGCAGCATCACGATCCCATCCGAGGCGGCCGTGGCGGAGGAGGGACGGGCGCTCAATCGACGCGTGGTCGAAGCGCTGGGCGGCGGCGGGCGCTTCGTGATCCACACTGAGTTCGTCCGCGAGCCATCCGGGCGGCTCGTGCTGCTCGAGACCGCTGCGCGGGCGCCGGGGGGCCTGGTCTCCGAGGTCGCCGTGCTCCACCTCGGCGTGCATCTGGAACAGCTCAACTTCGCGCTCCAGGCCGGGGAAGCCGGCATGGCGCCGGTGCCGACCGGTGTATTCAGCGCCTGGCTCTGGTTTCCCCGCTCTGAAGAGGGCAACGGCCCGCCGCCGGCGCCGCGCTGCGAGCACCGCCTCGAGATCCTTCCGCCGACCTCCTCGATCGCATACTCGCTGCTTGTCTGGGACTCCGACCCGGAGCGGCTGCGCGAGGAGGTGCGGACGGCCGCCGCTCGGGACGCCTCCGACCCGCGAGGCGTCAGCTTCACCTGCGGCGCGACAGCGCCAGCAGCGAGAGCAGCTCGAAGCAGACGCTGGAGGCGAGATTGAGGGTGACTCCGGTCGGGTCGAGCGACGGTGCCACCTCGACACATTCGAGGCCGACGTAGTTCATCGCCCCCAGGGAGCGCACGTAGGAGAGCGCTTCGTAGCTGGTCGGGCCGCCCGGCTCGGGGGTCCCGGTCCCGGGGGCGAAGGCGGGGTCGACGAAGTCGATGTCGAAGGAGACGACCACCGGGCGGTCGCCGACCCGGCGCCGCACCGCCTGCCCGAACTGCTCGGGGGACATCTGACGGAGCTCCTCCCACCAGATCACCTCGTAGCCGAAGGCGGCGCCGCCGAGGAGGTCGCCGGGGTGAAGGCTGCCGCGCATCCCCGCCTGCAACGAGCAGGAGGGGTCGACGAGGCCCTCCTCCACCGCGCGGCGGAACACGGTGCCGTGGAAGTGGGCGACCCCGTAGTAGCTGTCGAGCACGTCGGCGTGGGCGTCGATGTGGACGACAGCGACCGGGCCGTGCGTCGCGGCGGCCGCCCGCAGCGAGGCGATCGTCAGCGAGTGGTCGCCGCCGAGCACCAGTGGGACGACCCCCGCGGCCTGGATCGGGGATAGGAACGACTCGATCCGGGCCAAGCTCTCGAGGTGGTACCCGGGCACGGTGGGGGCGTCGCCGTAGTCGACCATCGAAAGCACCTCGGGGACGGACACTTCGAGGATCGGGTTGTAGTCCCGCAGGAGGATCGAGGCGCTGCGGATCCCCTCCGGGCCGAAGCGGGCCCCGGGGCGGAAGGAGACCGCGGAGTCGGTGGGTACACCCACCACGGCGACGTCGACATCCTCGAGGGTCGCCTTCGAGGGCAGCCGCATGAAAGTTCGGGGCCCGGTGAAGCGCGGCGCCTGCATCGAGTCCTGGGGTCCGTAGCGCATGTCAATCCTCGCCCAGGATCTCGAGCACCGCGCACGACCAGCTGAACCCCGCGCCGATCCCGACCAGCGCGCAGAGGTCGCCCTCCTCCAGCCGTCCGTTTTCCCGCAGGTGGTGGAGGCCGGCGATCTGGTCGCCGGCGCCGAGGTGGCCGACGGTCCGGCCGAACGACCAGCAGGTCGCCTCCAGCGGGATCTCGAGGCGGCGCAGGTAGAAGGTCTCGAGCTCGCCGCGCCCGATGTTCGGGAACACCCAGTGACGGATCTCGGTCTGCTCCACCTCCGCCTCGCCGAGGGCATCGGCTATGGCCCGGGCGCTGCCGTCGGTGAACTTCGCGATCGTCTCGACCGCCGAGTGGGTGCGGAAGTACTGCTCCTTGCGGACGCGGTACGAGGACGCCAGCTCCGGGCTGGTCTCGCTGCCGAACCCCGCGTCACCGCGGTGGAACTCCTCGAGCGTCGTGTCGCTGACCACGGCGACGCTACGCAGCCTGGCGAAGCCGCCCGCGCGGGAGATCACCCAGGCGGTCGCGCCGTCGGCCGGGATCAGGCCGTCGTCGAACATCCAGCGCCCGCCCGGCACCTCGACGAAACGATCGGCGGTCGTCAACAGGGCCGCCGGCCGATCGTCGGTCGCCTGCAGGTAGGAGACCGCGAGCAGCAGCGCGCCCATCCCGCCGTTCGACATCTGGCCGACCTCGATCGCCGGGCAGGAGCCGCCGAGCACGTTTCGGTGCACAAAGGAGGCCGCGTGCCACGCGGATAGGCCCTGCGAGGCGAGGTAGGCGTGCAGCAGGATCGTGATCTCCTCGGGACGATGCCCACTCGACTCGACCGCGTCGCGACCGGCCGCCACCGCCATTTCCGGCGCATGGAGATCCTCCGCGACGGCGATCGATTCGAGCTGCGTCGCCGCGTGCGCCTCGGCCGTGTAGAGCTCGGCGGCAACCACCTCGGCCAGATCCTGCAGTGGCGGCAGATGGAGGCCGGTCGACGCGACGTAGCAATCCGCCACCCTCATCAGCGGACTCGACCGGGGATCTGGGGATCGCCGTGCTCGATCGCCCGCGCGGCGGTGGTGAAGTCTTCGACGAAGGCGAACTGGCTGTCGCGGCTCGACCAGGCGGTGTGCGGCGAGTAGCGCACCGAAGGGAACGTGCGCAGTGGATGATCGGCCGGGAGCGGTTCGGGATCGGCGACGTCGAGCGTCGCGCTCAGCCGTCCACGGCCGCAGAGGGACATGAGGCGGGTCTGATCGACGAGCCCGGCGCGGGCGACGTTGACCAGGTGCATGCCGGGCTTGGCATCGTCGAGGAAGCCGCGGTCGAAGAGGTTCCGGGTCGCGTCCGTCAACGGCAGAGCGACCACCAGATGGTCGACACCCAGGAGTTGGTCCCGCTGGGTGGTGTGGGCGATACGTTCGGCTCCCCCGCGCGGCGTGCGGCTGAACACCGTCACCGACGATCCGAGCGCCGCGCACACCCCGGCGACGCGGCGCCCGACCGCGCCCCAGCCGGCGACCCCGACCTTCGCTCCCCAGAGCCCGCCGCGCGACGCTGATGCGGAATCCCAGGGGGCCCGCCCGGCCCACTCGTGGGTGACCATCGCCGCCAGGGCGTATTCGGCCAGCGGCGCGGCGTAACTCCGCCAGCTGCGGGTGAGGATGATCTCCTCGGGCCAGCTTGGGAGGTCGACGAAATCGGTGCCCGCCGAGGTCAGGTGTACCCAGGACCACGCCCGTGCCGTCAGCAGTTCGCGCCGCTCCTGCGGCTCATACTCGTGGGGGGCGATCAGCAGGACCGCGCCATCGGCGGCGTCCTGCCAAGGGACGACGGTGGCGTCGGGCATCTCCACGGCGAGCAGCGTCCGCGTCGTCGACTGAAGTGACTCTGGCAAACCCAGGGCGATCTTCATCCGGTCGCCTACTCGCCCTTCGACCGCGTGTACCAAAGGTCACCGACGACCATGTCGTCGATGCCGCGGTCCTCGCAGTATTCGGTCAGGTGCGACGTCCGGTTGATGAATCCGTGGCCGTTGTAGTTCAAGCTCGTGTTGCAGAGCACACCGAGGCCGGTCAGCTTGCCGAAGGCGCTCAGCAGCTCGTGCTGCTCGGGGTTCGCCTCCTTCGACACGGTCTGCGCCCGCGCCGATCCGTCGACGTGGGTGATCGCCTCCAGGCGGTGATCGAGCACGTGTCGGAAATAGAGCATGTACGGGTCCTCGAAGTCATCCTTGAAGGCGACGCCGAGGTCCTCGACGCGCGCGCAAGGAGCGATCGGCCGGTACCCCTCACGGCCCTTCACCTCGTTGAGTCGGAGGCGGGTCTGCGCGGTGAACGGCTCGGCCAGCAGCGATCGATTTCCGAGCGCGCGCGGTCCGATCTCCCAGCGCCCCTGTACCCAGGCGACGATCCTCCCGCCGGCGAGCGCACCTGCGAGCGCCTCGTAATCGAGCGGTCGCCGGCTCCACCGGTCGCCGTCCGGCTCGGAGTCGTTGACGAAATCGCGGCCAGCGTAGACGTCCCACTCGATGTAAGGGTCGCCGGTGATGCTCGCCTGGGCGTCGATCGCGGTGCCGATGGCGGAGCCCGAGTCGTTGGCGCACGGGGCGACGAAGACCGAGCTGAAGTGCCCGAGCCGCCGCCAGGCTGCGTTCCAATCGCAGTTGAGACCGCAGCCGCCGGAGATGCGCAGCGGCAGGCCCGGCGGAATCTCGCGCAGGGCGACCTCGGCGTAGACGTCGAAGATGCGCTGGGTGATCACGGCCGCGGCATCCTTCGCGAGCGCCGATTCGACCCCGCAGTCGTACAGGGGCGACTCGGAGAACTGGTGCTTTGGAACCGGAAAGAGATTCCCGACTTCCATCAGGCGATCGACCAGTTCGGTCGCCTCGGGGTCGGCGGCGTCGGCGTCGCCGAACGCTGCCAACGCCATCAACTTGCCGCTGTCGGTGAGGCGGACGAAGGCGCCACTCGCGGGGAAGGTCGGGTCGCAGATTCCGAACACGGCCGCGAAGCGGGCACCGGGCTGGGAAAGCACGGGGATCTTGCGAATCACCTTGGTGCCATCTTCGACCAGGTAGAAGCAGCCGGTTATCCCCTCCCAGACCAAGACCGCCTGCAGCTTCTCGGCCTCCTCGCGCGGAGCCATCCCCACCGCGCCGAGGATGTGCGATCGCTCGTGGGAGGACGAGGTGAGTCGGACATCGCGGCCGAAGAAGCGCGTCTCGCGGCCGCGCACCTCGTCCTCGCCGAAGTAGCCGGCCCCGAACACGCCGCGCACACTGAGCGCTTCGCTACCGGCCTCGACCTTGGAATTCCAACCGCCCAAGGCGACCACATCTGGTAGGCGGTCGAGCTCGGAGGCGGCGTCGAGCAAGGTCACCGGGGTGACCGGAGAGTACCTCGAGAATGAGTCCTTCTCAGCCTCGATCGAGAACAGTAGCCGCCCGTCTTGGATTGCGGCCACGGAACCGTCGTGACCGGGCTTGAAGCCGAGTATCAGCATCTCTCCCGCCTGAACCGTTGAAAGGAGGGCGGACGCTACCAGGGCAACAGTGTTACTTCACGTCTTGCGATACCCCAAGGTGGGGTGGTCATACTCCGGGTAAGCCACACATTGCGCGGGTCACCCCGCGCTCTGGCACCGGACGGCGCTGCGCGCGCTCGAAGTGGTGTGGTCTTCGAACCGGAAGGTCGCGCTGAAGCTGTACCCTCGCGGCGGGCAGGAGGCGGGAAGGATCATCCCGCGGGGGTGATAGTGGATTTCCCTGTGGTTCGCGGTCCTCCTATAGGTGAGCCCCGGCGGGTCGATCCGCGTCTCGAGGCTGACCACGGCGGCGTTCGGCGAGCCGGGTAGGGTGGTGATTGCCGGCACCCTGGTGACCATCGCATTGCCGGCCGCGGCGGTGCCGATTTCGGCCCGGAAGACGAGCTGCGAGATCACCGGCACGGTGCCAACCGCGTAGTAGAGGACTTCCTGCGCTTCGCCGTGGGTGTGCCCGACCAGCAGGGTCAAGTTCACCGTCTCCATCAGGCTGCCGGTGCCGAAGGGCACCCGTACCGTCGCGGTGCCGTTGCCGATCCGCGAGTTGAGCGGGCACCCGGCGAGGCCGGCGGAGGTCAGTCGCGCCAGGTCACATTCGGCCATGCCGAGCGCCGAGGTCGCGTAGGAGAGGCCGGATGGAAGGTGAAGGGCGACGCTGGTCAGCGGCGAGGGCGCTTGGCCGGTGATGGCGAAGCCGAAGTCGAACGTGATCCCCGGCCCCGCCGGTTCGGGCTCGAACCTGACGTGCAGCTCGTCGGCCCGCGCGGCCTGCACGAGCAGGAGGAGCCAGCAGCACAGCAGCCCGGCGAACCCCACCCACTTCGGGAGGAGGTCACGGCGCGACTCAGTAGCTGATGGTGCCGGTGGCCTTCTCATAGACCGCGTTGTTGATCCGGCGCATCGTCCCGGTCATCTTCAGCGTCCCGCTCGCCGAGCTGAAGCGGCCGGTCCCGCCGGTGACCGTCACCGTGCCGGCGTACTGGACCACTGGCCGTGCCGAGCTGCCGACGACGCTCGCGTTCGTCCGGCCGCGCACCGTCCCACCAGTGGTGCGCAAGGCGAAGGTCCCATTCATCTTGTTGCCGCTGAACACCAGGTGGGTGGTGATCGGGCCGGGAAAGGTCCCGGTCGCCATTCCCCTCTCCGAGATTTCGGTGCCGCCCGGACCCACACGGTGAAAGTGCGCCGCGACTTCCACTGCCTGGCGCCGCTCTTGTTGCCTCGCACTCGCCGGAGCGGCCGCGATGGCAGCCGCGAACAGCAGGCAGGCGAGGGCGACGATCGCCCCGCGCGCAACGTCACTTATTCCGAACACCATTCTCCCCTCGTCCGCGTTGCAATCACAGTAATCGGTTGACTAGTGTGACGGTAATGCACACAGATCTTCTTATGGGAAGCAAGAAGATCGGTGCGAGGGGGGTGTTTCGGCTCAGGCGGAACGGGTCGTGGCTCGCGGTCCTGCTCGCCACGATCGCCGCTGTGCTCGGCGCGCTCGCACCGAGGGCCGGCGCCGCGGCACTTCCGGACGGCCGCGCGTATGAGCTGGTCAGCCCATCGTCGATGAATGGGGTGTCCGGGGGGATCGCCTACGCCTCGCCGGACGGCAACGCGGTCGACTGGTCGGGGCTCGGCGGCTGCTGCGGGGCGACCGGCGGTGGCGAACAGCTCTACCAGTCGCGGCGCGGCGCCGAAGGGTGGACGACGACCGGGCTGACGCCGGCAGCGAAAGCGTCGCTGGAAGGTTTCACCGAAGCGCAGTCGCCGGTCTTCTGGTCCCGTGACCTCGGCACCACGATCTACACGACGCCGGAAAGCTACGACCCCGGCGACGTCCAGCCCGGCTCGCGGGACCTCTACGCGCAGGGCCCGGAAGGGAAGCTGTCCTGGGTGTCGCAAGGTCCGCTGAGCGCCACCGCGACGCCTTCCGAATCGACCTTCGACGGCGCCGATCCGACAGCGCGCATCGTCGTCTTCAGCACCGCCGCGGCACTGACCGCGGACGCGACCGGACTCGACCAAGAAGCCGGCCCGGAACCGCAGTACCTCTACGCGCGCGACCTCGCGAACGGGACCACGACCCTCGTCAACGTCGAGAACGACGGCACGGTGGTCAGTCCCGACGGCGCGATCCTCGGCGACGGGAGCTATCTCGGCAGCGGCCTCGCTCCCAACCAGTTCGGCAGCACCACCAATGCCGTCTCCGCCGACGGCACCAAGGTGTTCTTCGAGAGCCCGCCGCCGGACGTCGCCTTCCCGAACCCGGTCCCGCCGCCCCACCTCTACATGCGCGACCTGGCGGCGGGGACGACGACGCCGCTCGACGATCCGTCCTCATCCGGCTTCGCCCGCTATGAGGGTGCTTCCGAAGACGGCTCGCTGGTTTTTTTCCGCAGCGACGAGGGCCTCGGCGGCAGCGTCCCCGACCTCGAGCTCTACGCCTTCAACACCACCGGGCAGCAGATCGGCGTCGTGCCGCCGTTCACTGTGATCCCGGTCTCCGACGGCGCCGCCGGCACGCTCGACGGGCACCTGCTCGGGATCAGCGCGATCTCCAACGACGGCTCGCACGTGTACTTCGTCGCCGAAGGTGTGCTGAGCGCGGAATCGAACGGGCTTGGTCAGACCGCGCAGGCGAACGAACCGAACCTCTACGTCTTCGACACCTCCACCGGCACGACCAGCTTCATCGCCACGCTCGGGCGGGAAGACATCACCCGCGAATTCGGCGCCCGTGGTCCGCTGATCAGCCAGCCCGACCTCGGCCGTCCTGCGGTTCCGACCCCGGACGGCGACGTGATGGTCTTCGAAAGCAAGTCCGACCTGACCGGTGAAAACCCGGAAGGGCCGGCGACCGAACTGAACGCCGAAGCCGCAGAAGGGGCGACGGTGATCGAAGTCGCCGAGACGGCGGGGATCTTGGTCGGACGCGAACTGCTGATCGCCAACCCGCTGTTCGAAGAAAAGTATCGGGTGAAGGCGGTCCAGAAAGACGGCACCAAGGTCGAACTGGAAACGCCGGTCCGCTTCTCCCAGTCGGCGGGCGAGCCCGTGGTCCAGATGGCCGTCGCCCAGGTCTACCGCTACGTCGAGGCCGACGGCGGGGTCACCTGCATGTCCTGCCTCGGGCCCGGAACGCGGCCGATCGAACCCGCGGCGCTGACCGGCATGGGAGGGAGCTACGCGCCGGCCAACCTGGACGCGACGATGAACGCGGCCGGGACCCAGGTCTTCTTCATGTCGGCGGAAGCGCTGCTGCCGGCGGCGAGCGGTGGGGCGGCGGTCCACGTGTACGAGTGGGAGGCCGGGCAGCTGTACCTGCTCTCCGAACCGCACGCCACCGAAAGCGCCTTCGTCTTCGGCTCGACCCCGAGCGGGGACGACGTCTTCCTCACCACCGGCTCCCAGCTCGTCCCGGAAGCCGAACCGGGCCGCTTGCACACCTACGATGCGCGGGTCGGCGGCGGCTTCCCGGCAAATCCACCGAGCGAGGAATCGTGCCGCGGGCAAGGTTGCCCGGGAGCGCCTTCGGCGCCGGTGCAGATCCCGGCGCCGCAGACCGCCGGGCCGGTCGAACCGGGCGGACGCGGGCCGGCCGCGGCGGCGCCGAGCTTCCGGCTGCGGTCGCCGAACCGCGCCCAGCTGACCCGCTTCGCCCACAGCGGCCGACTGGCGCTGCGGATCACCGCGGCCGCGCCCGGGCGAGCCACGGTCGAGGCATTCGCGCCGCTCGGCCCGGCGCCGACGCTGGTCGGCTCCGCCCGGGTGGCCTTCACCCGCGGCCACCTGACCAAGACCGTCACGCTCGCGCTCAGCGCCGCGGCCCGCGAGCGCCTGGCCGCGGGGCCGCTCTCGCTGACGATCGAAGTGCGTGACCGCCGGAGCGGCGAGGTGATGCTCGAGACGATCGACCTGCGAGGGCGGGCCGACCGGCGGACCGTGGGAGGGAAGCGATGAGCCTCCCCCGTCGCCCTTGGCGCGCCGAGGTCATCGCGGTGGTCGCGGTCCTCCTCGCGGCGCTCGGGCTGGTCGCCGCGCCCGGCGCGCACGCCGACGCCGGCTCGTTCGGCATCGGTGCCTTCTCCTCGAGCTTCAGCGAAACCCAGGCCGGCGGGCATCCGGACGTGACCACGTCCTTCACGCTGAACGAAGACGCGCTCGGCAACTCGATCGGGCAGATGAAGGACGTCGAAGTCGAGCTTCCCACCGGCCTCGTCGGCAACCCGCAGGCCACGCCGAAGTGCACGCCGAGCCAGCTGCGGACGTCGAAGTGCCCGCTCGACTCGCAGGTCGGGGTGATCGAACCGGGGTTCGTGCTCGTCTGTCGCGGGGTCGCGACGACCCTCGGTAACGGCGGGCTCGTCACCGCGCCGCCGACCGAACTCACGGAAGCGATGAGCGACACCGCCTCGATCATCACCGTCGCCTCCACGGCGGGCATCGAAGGCGGCGACATCCTCACCGTCGGTGGCTCCGGGGAAACGGCCCAGGTCACCGTCTCCCAGGTCATCGACGCCACCCACCTGCAGCTCCCGTTCGGGCCCGGGACGGCGCAGCCCGCCGGCGCGCCGGTCCTCGACAACGTCATCCACGTCGCTGACACCGCCCACTTCTGCGCCGGCGAACAGAACGAGATCACCGTCGGCACCGGCGCCGACGTAGAGACCGGCAAGATCGCCTTCGTCCTCTCCGCGACCCGGCTGGCGCTGGAAGCGCCGCTCCAGAACCCGCACGCGCTCGGCGAGCCGGTCACCCACCTGGCCAAATCGCTGACTGCGGCGCTGCCGATCTACAACCTCGAACCGAGCCGCGGGCACCTGGCGACCCTTGGTGCCTCGATCTTGTTCAGCTCGATCCTCATGCAGCTCGACGCCCGCGAAGACAACAGCGGGATCGACGCGACGATCTCCGACATGCCGACCATCTTCGGCATGAACGGTGCGCGGATCACGCTCTGGGGGGTGCCCGCGGCCTCGAGCCACGACTCGCAGCGCTGCACCCTGTTGGGCGGCGAATGCAAGGCGTCGACCGCCGAACAGCGCGCGTTCATCGCAGCGCCTGCCCAGTGCACCGAACCGCTGACCACGACGGTCCACGTCGACTCCTGGCGGGAACCGGAACGCACGGTGACCGCGAGCGCTACGCAGCCGGCACCGACCGGGTGTGACCGGCTGAGTTTCACCCCGACCTTGAGCGTCGTCCCCGACACCACGAAGCCGGACTCGCCGACCGGCTACGAAGTCGACCTGAAGCTGCCCCGCAGCACCGACCCCCTGGCGCCGGAAGTCCCGCCGCTCACCTCGCTGGCGGTGACGCTGCCCCCCGGGGTCTCGCTCTCGCCCGCCGGCGCCGCCGGGCTGGGCGCGTGCGACCGGGACCAGTTCGACGCCGGCAGCTGCCCGGCGGCGACGACGGTCGGGACGGTCTCGATGAGCTCGCCGGCGCTGGCCGCGCCGCTGTCGGGCAAGGTCTACCTGGCGACGCCGACCCCCGAGGTGCCTTGGGGCATCTTCCTGATCGCCGGCGACGAAGCGATCGCGGTGCGCCTGGCGGGCAAGCTCGAACTCGATCCGGCCACGGGGCAGGTCACGATCGCCTTCCGCTCGCTGCCGCAGCTGCCGATCAGCGAGATCGAGCTCAGCTTCCCCGGCGGCCAGACGGCCTCGCTCGACAACCCGTCCGCCTGCGGGACCGCGACGACCACCTCTCAGCTCCTCGCCGCCTCGGGTCAGGTGGCCTCTCCCGACGCCTCCTTCAGCGTCGTCGGCCCAGCCGCGGCCTGTTCGGACCCGCGCGCCTTCGCACCCGGCTTCAGCGCCGGGATGACCGACCGCCGGGCGGGCGCCTCCGGTGGCTTCGTCTTCGGCGTCAGCCGCGAAGACGGCGAAGGCGAGCTCTCGAGGATCAGCGTGAAGCTGCCGCCGGGGCTGCTGGGCGCCTTCTCCGGGATCGCCACCTGCGCCGAACCCGGGGCGTCCACGGGGGACTGCCCGGCGGCGGCGAAGATCGGCACCACGCAGGTGGTGGCGGGCGCCGGCGACCAGTCGCTGGTGCTGCCCGGGACCGTCTACCTGACCGGTCCCTACCGCGGCGCGCCCTACGGAGTGTCGATCGCGGTGCCCGCCGTGGCCGGGCCGTTCGACCTCGGCACGATCGTCGTCCGCGGCAGCACCGACGTCGACCCGCGCACGATGCGGGTCTCGTTCACCACCGATCCGCTACCCCGCGTCTTCGCCGGCGTCCCGGTGCGCATCCGCGCCCTGCGCCTCCACCTCGGCCGGCCGGGCTTCATGTTCAACCCGACCGATTGCACGCCGGGCAGCATCGACGCGACGATCGCGTCGGGCGAAGGCGCGGTGGCCTCGCGGTCGGCGCTCTTCAGCGTCACCGGCTGCGCCGGGCTGCCCTTCCGTCCGCGGCTGAGCGCCGTCATCCCATCCGGTGCTTCCCGTTCCGGCGCGGGCCTCTCACTGATGTTGAAGACCGACGCCGGGCCGCAGGCCAACCTCCGCTCGCTGGCGGTGCGGCTGCCGCGCCAGCTCCACCCGCGCCTCGCCGCCATCCGCAAGGCCTGCCCGTCCGCCGTCTACGCGGCCGCGCCGAGCCGCTGCCCGGCGGTCTCGGCGCTCAGCCGGATGGTGCTCTCCAGCCCGCTGCTCGGGACGCGGCTCACCGGCACCGGCTACCTGGTCGCCGCCGGCGCCGCCGCGCTGCCGGTGCTCGCCACGTCCTTCGATGCAGGTGGCGTCACCCTGACGATCGAAGGGCACGTCCAGCTGACCAGCCGAGGGATCGCGACGCTCGTCTTCCCGAACCTTCCCGATGTCCCGTTGAGCTCGCTGCGGATCACCCTGCCGCGGGCCAAGAACTCGGTCCTCGGTGCGACGGGGGAGCTTTGTTCAGGGCCGCGGCCCAACGTCGGCTTCCACGCCGAGGGACAGAACGGGGCCCGCCTGATCCGGACCGTGGCGGTCGCGGTCCGCGGCTGCGGGGAGGCCGGCGGGGACGGTCGCGCTAAGGCGCGGTCTCGGCGGTAGCTTCCTCGCCAAATCTCCACCGGTCGTGCAGGCGCCGCAGCGGGCGCGGCGCCCACCAGTTCCAGCGGCCGAGCAGCTCCATCAACGAGGGGACCAGCAGTGCGCGGATGATGAACGCGTCGATCAGCACCGCGAGGGCGATGCCGATGCCGTTCTCCTTGATGAAGACGATCTTCGAAGTGGCGAAGGCGCCCACCGCCACGGCGAAGAGCAGCGCCGCCGCGGTCACGATCCGCCCGGTCCGCTCCAACCCGATCGCCACCGACTCCGAATCGGAGGCACCGCCTTTCCGCGCCTCCTGTATCCGCGAGAGCAGGAAGACCGCATAGTCGGTGGAGAGGCCGAAGGCGATGGCCCCGATCAGGATCGGCATCGTCTGGTCGACCCCGCCAGGACTGGTGTAGGCGAGGAGGCTTTCGAGCCTGCCGTCCTGGAAGATGAGCACGAGGAGACCGAAGACGGCGCTCAGGTTGAGCAGGTTCATGACCAGGGACTTGATCGGCAGCACCACCGATCCCGTCATCAGGAAGAGGATGACCAGGGTGGACAGGACCACGATCGCCAGTGCGTAGGGGAGGTGATCGGCGAGGCTGTTCTGGAAGTCGAGGAAGTCGGCGGTGACGCCGCCGACCAATACGGTCGTATGGGCCGGCCTCGGCAGGTCTTGGATCGTCCGCACGGTCTCCTTGGCGGCGTCGGAGGAGAATGGACCGGGGGCGATGACCAAGAGCGCCCCGATCCGCGACTTCAACCGCACCGGCACGACTTCGAGGGCGCCGGTTTCCTTGCGGACATCGCGGGCGAACCGCGGCAACTCCTTGCGGTCATGGCTCTGGACGGCGACCCAGATCGGGGTGTCGCGGTAGGGGGGAAAGTCGTCGTTGATCGTTTCGTAGGCTTGGCGGCCGCTCGCCGATGGCGGTAGCGCCGTCGCTTCGATCGGATCGAACCGGATGCCCAGGAAAGGGAGTCCGAGCAGGATCAGCAGCAGCGCCGAGGTGGTGGCGACCGGGACCGGCCGGCGCATCACGAAGCCCGAGAGCCGGTACCAGAAGCCCGCCTGCGCCGGCCGCGCATCGGCCGCCGCCCGGCGCTGCAGGAACCGCGGCGCCCCGGCGTTTACCCGCGTCCCCAGCAGCGTCAGCACCGCGGGCAGGACCGTCAGTGAGATCAGTGCCGCGAACAGCGTCACCAGCGCTCCGCCGAGACCCATCGAGTAGAGGAAGGGCTGGGGGAAGACCAGTAGGGAGGCCAGCGCCGCCGCCACCGTCAGCGAGGAGAAGAAGACGGTGCGCCCGGAGCTCGCCATCACGCGCCGCATCGCCGTCGGGCCGGGCCCGGACCTCTCGATCTCCTCGCGGTAGCGGGAGACGACGAAGAGGCTCCAATCGATCGCCAGGCCCAGCCCGAGCGCGGTCGTCAGGTTGAGGGCGAAGACCGAGACCGAGGTCAGTTCGCCCGCGAGGCGGAGGATGAGGAAAGTCCCGATGATCGCCAGCACCCCGATCATCAGCGGTAGGAGTGCGGCGACGAGACTGCGGAAGAAGAGCAACGAGAGCAGGAAGAGGAGGGGGAAGGCGAGCAGCTCGGCGGTCCGCAGGTCGTCTTCGACCTGCTTGTTCATCTGGGTCGTCTCCACCGCCGGACCGCCGACGAGCAGGCCGGGCCGGTCGCCGAAACGGTCGACGACGTCTTCTCCCGTTTCCTGCCACAGCTTGTCGTCCAGCCGGTCGAAGGAGACGACCATGTACGTGGATCGGCCGTCCGCGGCGATGAAGGCCTTGTTGCCGGAGGTGTAGTAGTTGGTGATGTAGGCGATGTGGGGCATCCGTTCCACCCGGCGCATCAGCGAGAAGACCCGGCGTTCGGTCCCGCGCGAGGGCGTCGGGGCGTCGCGGAGCACCATCACCACGGCCGGGACACGCAGGCCGGCCTTTTCCAGCGCGTGCTTGGCGCGGATGCTTTCGGTGCCCTGAGATTCGGAGCCCACCGGGTCGAGGTGGTCGGTCACCGAACCGCCCAGAACGGCAGCGACCACGAAGAAGGCCACGGCGAGCAGGCAGATCAATCGGGGTCGGCGGGCGGCGAGGCCGGCGAGCGAGGCAAACAATCGATCCTCTTTCCTCTTCTTGCTCCGTCGTTCGACAACGAGCCCGCGACCCCAGCGTTGCCGAAAACTACCTTTGACCCCCCTTCTCGCCCACCCGCAGATTGCGGGACGGAGAGGCGTAGATAACGCAGGTTGGTGCACCCGACCGAGGGTCTCGCGTGGGACTGTTTCCGTTGCTTGAGGGAGCGCGAACGGGGACGGGGATGGGCAGCGCATGGCACCAGAGGTGATTACCGAGCGATCACGGTCGTCGATGGGATGGGCACCGGGCCATGACCTCGACCCGCGCGAGTGGGCGTCGGCGGGGCGTCGGCTTGGCACCGTCGGGCGCTGCATCCAGTGGTTGATCGGTGACTGGATCGCCTACGGCAACACCAGGTTCGGGGAACGGTATGCCCGCGCCTCGAAGATCACCGGATACGACCCCCAGACGCTGATGAACATGGTCTATGTGGCGTCCCGGTTCGACTTCTCCCGACGTCGGGAGACCCTTTCCTGGAGTCACCACGAGACTCTGGCGGCACTCGGGCCCGAGGAGCAGGAGGGGTGGCTCGACCGGGCCGAGCAGCACCGTTGGTCGGTCTCCGACCTGCGGCTGATGATGAGGATGTCGCGGCAGAAAGAGGAGGCGGAGGCGGGCGCGGACGAAGCCGAGGTCGAGTCGGCCGACGCCACCGTCCTCAGGTGCCCCAGGTGCGGTGAACAAGTTCCAATGACGGTCTCGTGATCGCTTGGCCACGAGCAACGCCATCGACTCTCGTGGAGCGCGGCCCCTCGATCCGTTGGTGGCCCTTGCCAACCGGGGCACGACCGCGGATCCGACGGAGATCGAGATCGCTCTCGGTTCGCTCTCCACCGAGAACCGGCTCTGGAGCGGCTGCAACTACGTCGTCTCCAACCCCGGCAAGCGCTTCCGAGCCGCGGTGCTCGAAAGCGCCGCCTCCTACGGCCAGTGCCCAGACGCCGCCCTCGTCCGCCGCTGCGCCGTGGCGATCGAGCTGTTCCACGCGGCGACGCTGGCTCACGACGACGTCGTGGACGACGACGACCTGCGCCGCGGCAGGCCGACCGTCGCCGCCCACTCGGGCAATCTCAGCGCCGGTCTCGTCGGCGGCTGGCTGTTCGCCCGCTCCGGCGAGCTGATCGTCGCGGGGGGCCGCGAGGTGGCGAGCCGCTTCGCCGACACGACGTCCCTCGTCTGTGAAGGCGAGATGCTCGAGGCTCGCAGCCTCTACGACCTCGATCGCGATCGCGACGCCTACCTGGCGACGATCGAGGCGAAGACCGCGGTGCTGATCTCCTTCTCGGCCTGGCTCGGGGCGACGGTGGGCGGCGCCGGCCCCGAGGTCGCCGAGCGCCTCGAGCGCTACGGGCTCGCTGTCGGCATGGCCTTCCAGATCGCCGACGACATCCTCGATCTGCTCGCCGACCCGGGCACGACCGGCAAGACGAAGGGGAGTGATCTACGCGGTGGCGTCTACACGCTGCCGACGATCCACGCGATGGCCGTCGACCTCGGGCTGCGCGACCTTCTCGCCGCGGGGATCGAGGAGGACGACCTCGAAGCTCTGGTCGACCGGATCCGCGACACCGGCGCGATCGAGGTGGCGCTCGCCGAGACGACGGCGAGGATCGACGAGGCGCTGGAGGCGCTGCCGCTGGCCGATCCGCCCGCCGCCCACGAAGCGCATCTGGCCTCGCTCGCCCGCGCCGTGAGCGCACGCCTGGACGAAATGGTCTAGGCGTGATCGACCCGGTCGAGACCATCGAGGAGTGCGAGGTCGCGATCGTCGGTGCGGGGCCGGCCGGCTGCACGGCCGCCGCCGTCCTTGCCGAGCTCGGGCACGACGTGCTGCTGCTCGACCAGAGCGACTTTCCCCGGGACAAGCCCTGCGGCGACGGCGTCGGCGGCCCGGCGGTCGAGCTGGCGGGCCGCCTCGGCCTCGGGACGCTCCTCGCGACCGCCCCGGAGGTCGAATCGACCCGGATCGTGGTGGGACACCGCCGGGTGACGGCGATCCCCTTCGCCACCACGAAGGGCCGGCCGCTGCCCCGTTGCCTGCCGCGCCGCGAGTTCGACGCGGCGCTGCTGGCGGCGGCCCGGGAACGCGGCGTGCGGTTCCGCCGCGCCCGCGTCGCCTCGCTCGAGCGAGGCGAGCGCTCCCAGTGGCTGTCGGCGGTCGACGGGGAGGTCCCGATCGCCGTCGAGGCGGGCTTCGCGATCGCCGCCGACGGCGCCACCTCGCGGCTGCGGCGACAGGCCCTGACGGCGACGGAGCGGCCGCGGGCCTACGCCATCCGCGCCTACTTCCGCACCGAGAAGCCGGTCGAGCCGGTCTTCCGGGTCGACCTCCCGGTCGAGGTGGACGGACGCATCCTGCCCGGCTACGGGTGGGTCTTCCCGATCGACGAGCACACTGTCAACGTCGGGGTCGGCAGCAACTACATCCCCCACCAGGAGGTGCCCTCGCTCCGCCGGGTGCTCGACATCTACGTCGATCAGCTGCGGACCAAGAGCGCCCGTCAGGTCGGCGATCTGGAGCCGCTCGGCCGGCCGCTCGGGTCACCGGTCGGGGTCCGCCGCCAGGTCGAGGTCGCGGGCCACCCGGGTCTGGCCCTGGTCGGCGACGCGGCCGGCACCACCAGCCCGATCACCGGTGAGGGCATCTCCTTCGCCATGCGAGGCGCCGAGGAGCTGGCGCGCGAGCTGCACCGCAACGATCGTCGCCGCCGCGGCCCGTCTTCCCCCGCCGTGGTCGAGGGGAACGTCTGGCGCGCGTTCCCCCAGGTCGGTATCGACACCTCGGCGGCGGTCCGGGTGGCGACGCTGCGGGCGAACCAGGCCCCGAGCGCGGCGGCGTCGGTGCGCTCGCCGGCGGGACCGTTCTTGGAGGCGGTCTGGCGGATGCTGCCGAAGTCCGCCTACGGGACGGGCATCGCGGAGACGCCGGCCTGGGCCGCGCTGAGCGACTGCGACCGGGCGCTCGGCGGCTCCCTGGAGCGCGTCAACGATCTGCTCCTGGAGCGCCTCGCCGACCCGATGCCGTTCGTCACCGAGGTGATCCACGACTCGATCCGGGGACACCTGGGACCGATGTACGCGGCCGCCGTCCTGGCCACCGCCTCCGGTGCCGGCGGCGCGGAAGACGCCGGCGGCGCCTCCGACGCCGGGATCTCGGCGGAGGTGGTGGGGGTGCTGCCGAAGCTCCTGACGATGCTCGTCGACCGGGCCTCCTCGCGACAGCTGAAACTGAACAACGCCTGGGCCGTGCTGGCCGGGGACTTCGCCGCGACCCGCTCGCTGGCGGCGGCGGCGAGGTTGGGCCCGGCCGCGGTGACCGCGCTCTCGCGCGCCTGTCAGCGGGGCTGCGCGGGCGGGATGCTCGACACCACGGCCCGTTACGCGGCCGACCGCACGCCGGAGAACTGGCTCGAGGCGGGGCAGGAAACCGAGGGATCGGCGATGGTGCTGGCGACCGAATTCGGCACGATCGTGGCGGGCGGGGACGCCGCGGCGGAGCCTTTGCGGGAGTTCGGCCTCGAGCTGGGGGTGGCGATCCGCCTCGCCGAGGAGATCGTCGAACTGGCCGGGGACGCCGCCGAGGGCGGCGAGGGCGGCGGACTCGATCGCGGGATCTACTCGTTGCCGGTGCTCTACGCGGCTCAGGCCGCGCCGACCCTGCCGCGTCTGCTCGCGCAGCATGCGGCCGAGGGAAATCGCGGCGAGGAGATCGTCGCCGTCGTGAAGGAGTGCGGCGCGCTTGAACGGGCCGTCTCCGAGTGCGGCGAGCGAGCCGAGCGAGCGCGGGCCCGCGCCGAATCCTGGACCGGGAACGACGGTCGGGCGCTGGCCGCGCTCGCGTCGCTGCCACTCGAATACGTGGCAGCCAGGACGAGCGCCGGCGCCCCGTCGGCATGCCGGTAGGAGCCCGCAGGCCGCGCCTGACGATCGCGGTCGCCGTCCTCGTCCTCGCCTGCCTCGCCGCGATCGGCGCCGGCGTCGACGGCCGCCTCCAGGCCACGTCGCTGAACGTGCCGGGGACCGAATCGAGCCGCGGCGCGTCGATGCTGCGCGAACATTTCGGCGAATCGGCCCCGTTCGCGATCCTCCTGCAGGGCCCGCCGCGGGCGCTGGACCGCCAGGGGCGGCGGCTGACCGCGCTGCTGCGGCGCGACCGGCGGGCGACGGTGATCTCGCCCTGGGACCGGGCCCGTGGGGCGAAGACGCTGCGCCCCGACCCGCGCACGGCGGTCGAGCTGGTCGACTTCCACGTCTCGCCGGAGACGGCGATGGACGAGACGGCCCCCCGCCTCGAACGCCTCCTGGACCGAGCGGTGCGCGCGCCGGTCGCGGCCCGCGACGCCGGGTTCGCCACCGTCTCCCGCGCGATCCGCGAAGAGTCGATCGACGCGACCAAGCGGGGCGAGTTGATCCTCGCACCAATCCTCCTCCTGATCCTGCTGGTCGTCTTCCGCTCCCCGGTCGCGGCGATGATCCCGCTGGTCTTCGGCGGGGTCACGACGGTCGCGGCGCGCGGGCTGATCGCGCTGCTCGCGGGATACGTCGACATCAGCGCCTTCGCGCTCAGCATCGGCACGATGATCGGACTCGCGGTCGGGGTCGATTATGCGCTGCTGATCGTCTCCCGCTTCCGCGAAGAGCTGGAGGGCGGGCTCGATCCGGCGCGGGCGGCGGCGGCGACCCGGCGGACCGCGGGCCGCACGACCGTCTTCGCCGGCGGCGTCCTCCTGCTGGCGGTGCTGGTGGCGGTCTGCCTCGTCCCCGGGGCGCTGCTGCTCTCGCTCTGCGCCACCGTGGCGCCGGTGATCGTCGTCGCCGTGGCCGGGCCGTTCTTCGTCGGCCCGGCGGTCCTGACCCTGCTCGGGCACAACGTGAACCGTTGGCGGATCGGCAGGCCCGGCCCGGTGCGGACGCGGTGGCTCGCGATCAGCCGCGCCGCCCTGCGCCGGCCGGTGGTGACGGTGATCGGGGTGGGGCTGCTGATGGTCGCGATCGCCCTGCCGGCGACCTCGCTGGCGACCGGTCCGGTGACGATCGAAGAGCTCTCCTCGAACGACCCGGCCCGTCTCGACGTGGAAGCGATCGAAACCGCCGTCGGCGGCGGCTGGGTGACGCCCGCGGTCGTCGTCGCGGTCAACGAAGACGGTCCGATCACCGGCCACCGCCAGCTCACCGCGCTGCGCCACTGGCAGACCCAGGTGGCGAAGCAGCCGCAGGTCGAGGAGGTGATCGGCCCCGGGGTCCTCGCCGACCAGGCGAGCGAACTACGGCGGACCGGCCGTCAATTCCTCGCCGACGACCCGGGGTCCGACGATCCGGTGAGAAGCTTGAGGCAGGCGGGTCGGGGCCTCGCCCAGCTGCGGCAGGGCCTCGCCCGGGCGCGCTCCGGGGCGCGCCGGCTGACGCACGGCAGCGGCAGGGCCGCGGCGGGGAGCGGGACGATCGCCGGCGGCCTGCGGAAGATCGTCGCGGGCGCCGACCGTGCCCGCGGCGCGATCGGCCGCTTCCGCCGCGGCGTCCATCGTCTCGCGGCGGGTCAGAGCACCGCCTCGCTCGGCGCCTCACTGCTGTCTTTCGGCGTCCAGGAACTCGGCTACGAAGCCCACAGCCTGGCGCTTGCCGGGGCGCGGCGGCTGAGTCGTCGGCTCGCCGCCGGCGCCGACGAGGTGCCGACCGCCGAAGCGGCCGCCGCGAAGGCCCTCCAGCGGCTCCAAGTCGCCTGGCAGGAACTCGGGGCGATGACCGTCGGGACCGGCGATCCCCACTACGCGGCGCTGGCGGCGGCGGTGCGCGAAGCGCTGAGCGCGGTCGGAGGGCGCGATCCGGTCGATTCGACGCCCTACGCGGCCGGCTACGAAGGGCTGCCGGCGGCGCTGAAGGAGATCGGCGGCGCGGAGCGGGCCAGCCTCGTCGAAGCGCGCGAACTGAGCGAGGTGCTGGCGGGGATGTCGAAGACGATCACCGGCCTGGGGAAGCTCGGCGGTCGCCTCCGCCGCGGCGTCGCGAAGCTCGATCACGGGACCGAACGGCTGGCCGGAGGGTCGGACCGGATGATCGACGTGACGCTGCGCCTCAACTCGGGACTCGAACGACTAGCCGATGGGGCCGGGCGGCTGGCCGGCGGCCTCGCCCTGTTGCGGAAGGGCGAGGCACGCTTGGCCCGCGGGCTGGATTCTGGCTCGCGTCGGTCGCGGCCGCTGGCCGCCGAAGCACGCCGCACCGAAGGCAAGGTCCTGTCGGCGCGGCAGCGGATCGACCGCATGTCCCCGCGTATCCTCGACTCCGGCTACTTCGTCCTCTCCGCCCTCGACGGCGCGCCGCCCCGCCGGCGCCAGGAAATCGGCCAGGAGCTGGATCTGCGCGGCGGGCAGGCGGCGAAGATCCTGGTGATCGACACGATGGGCGGCCGCAGCCCGCTGCAGATGACCGCCGAGAACGAACGCCTCCGCGCCAGCGCCCGCTCGCTGGCCGCCGCCGGTGGCATGCGGGTGGCGGTGACCGGCGGCATCGCCCAAAGCGTCGACTACCAGCGCGCGACCAGCGCCCGGCTCCTGCCGCTCGTCGTCGCGATCACCGTGATCACCTTCCTGGTGATGGTGATGATCCTGCGGGCGCTGCCGCTGGCGGCGATCGCGATCAGCCTCAACCTGCTCGCCGTGGCCGCCGCCTTCGGCGTGCTCTCGCTGTTGACGCGGTTGCCATCCGACCTGCCTTTCGGCGGGGCCGGCCACATCGACCCGGTCAGCGCCGCGGGGATCTTCGGCGTCGTCTTCGGGCTCTCGATCGACTACGCGATCTTCCTGCTGATGCGGATGCGGGAGGGCTGGGAGCGTGACGGCGACGCCGAGGCGGCGATCGTCTACGGGCTGGAGCGCACCGCCGCCGTGATCACCGGCTCCGCCACGATCATGACCGTCGTCTTCATGATCTTCGCGACGACGCCGATCCAGAGCGTCGCCCAGTTCGGCATCAGCCTCACCGTCGCGGTCGTGCTCGACGCCACCGTGGTGCGCCTGATGCTGGTGCCGACGCTGATGAAGCTGATCGGGCCGCGGATCTGGTGGATGCCCGCCTGGCTCGAGCGGGCGCTGCCTCAGATCAACGTCGAGGGCACGAGGTCCGCAGGCGCGGGTGGAGCCTGACGACCTTGCCGTTCTGACCTTCCATCCGCAGGTTGCCGCGGGCGGGGTGGGTGCAGAGGTCGACCGAGTTCTGCAGCAGGCCGCGGTGGCGGCCCAGCAGGGTCAGGACGAATTTGCTGACCGGGACGTCCGGGAGGCCGGTGATGTCGGCCCCGATGTGACCCCCTTCGGAGCCGATCTGCCCGGCGACCGTGAGGCGGAATTCGCCGTCGAGGTCGGCCACCAGGACCGGCAGGCCGCCGGTCGAGGAGCGCATGTACACGGGGCCGGTCAGCGGCCGGTCGAGCAGCGGGCTCCAGGCCTGCGCGTAACCGTAGATCGAGGCTTTCGGGCAGGCCCGGGCGAGGAACTGGGCGCGGACGCAGATCTGGCCGAGGTTGCGGTTGTCGAGGAACTCGCTCGGCGGCATCGCGACCGCGACCGAGCGGATGTTGGCGTTGCCCGGGGGCAGCGTGACCGTCGCCCGCAGGGCCGGATGGCCGCGGCGGTGAGGGTTGCCGAGCATCTGCAGGCCGACCTTCGGGGCGAAGCCGAGGTCGCGGCATCCGCCGGCCCGGAACGGGGAGCTCACCGGGAGCCGCGCGCCGGTCTTCGAGGTCACCGTCGCTGCCGTGCGGTCGAGCTGGCAGCGGGTCGGGTTGACGATGAAGCCCGGCCGGTCGAGCTTCACTTCGATCGACCTGACGTCGAGCGAGACGCCGTCGAGGATCGTCGGGATCGGATCGCTTTCGACTTCGAGCTGGCCGCTTTCGAGGTCGATCTTCAGCGGCTCGCGGACGACCACGGTGCCGAGGTCGAAGGGCCCGGCCTTGGCCGGCATCACGATCGCCAGCGAGACTTCCGCGCCCTTGTAGGGACCGCTCACGTAGACGTCCCCGGAGACGTAGAGCGGCTGGCTGCCGGCCCCGGCGCCGACCACCACGCTGCCGACCCGCGACGAGGCCGGGCAGCTCGGAGAAGCCTGCTCGTCGGTCGCGCTGCGCTTGGCCGCGGCTTCGACCGCCGAGTCGGCGCAGCGTGGGATCCCGGCCAGCTTGCCGAGCAGCCCGGCGGGCGCCGAGACCGAGACGCCGCCGAACTGCTGGGTCCCGTCTTCGCGCCGCAGGTTGAAGACGAAGGGCGAGTAGGCGCCGGCCTTGGGCTGGGCGGTGCCGGCTTCGAAGCTCGCGCGGAGCGGCTGCTGGGCTTCGCTCGAGACGCAGCCGTTGCCGTTCGGCGCCGAGGTGATCGGGTAGCTGTCGCTGGGATGCAGCGGCGGTCCCGACTGCGGTGCCGACCACGGCGTCACCGTGGATTCGGTGACGAAGGTGCCGCAGGCCTGCGGGGTCCGCAGCATCGCCCGCGGGCCGCCGAAGAAGTCGAGCTTGAAGTCTTCGATCGGCATCTGCGGCTCTTCGGTGAAGTTCGCGGTGAGCGTGCCGTTCTGTGGGTCGGTGGCGATTTCGCCGGCCAGCTTCACCCCGATCCCGGTCTGCGCGTCGCTGACGACGAGGTAGATCGCGAACATCGAGTCGAACTTGTTGTCGAACGGCGTCGCCATGTAGATGCTGCCGCGCAGCGGGTGGTCGACCAGCGAGGTGTCGATCTCCACCGTGCCGATCTTCGAGGCGTCGGGGCACTGGGCCGGCGCCTGCGAGCTCAGGGCGATCTGGGCGGCGCTGCAGCCGGCCAGCCCGGTGGCACCGGAGGGGTTGAAGATCATGCCGCCGGCCGGGTTCATCACCACGCCGCGGAGGTCGGAGAAGGCGAGCGAGTGCGGCGCGGTTTCCTGCGGCTGGTGGATGTCGACGTGGAGGCCGGTGGGCGAGTCGGCGACCGCGGTGGTCGGCTTCCATTCGATCGAGGGGTGGAACTGGAGCTTGTCGCAGCCGGTCGTCGCCGGCATTTCGGTGGTACGGCTGACGAAGTTGCCGGGGTCTTCCCAGGTGTCGACCCGCACGCGGGCGGTCTGCGGCCCTTCGCAGGAGGTCGGCGCCCGCAGCACCGCCGAGGGGTTGCCGCCTTCGATGTGTTCGGCGGGGATGCCCCAGACGACGATGCTGAGGCCGATCACCCGTGCTTCCCCGGAAAGGTTGGTGCCGCTGGAGGTGATCCCGTAGTCACCGTCGCTGCGGACGCTGCTGTCGGAGGTGACGTACGGTTCGGTCGTCGCGAAACGGCTCGCGATCCCTTCCGGCGGCACGATGTCGTAGAGCGGCTTGGAGGTCGTCGAGATCCCGCTGTCGAGGTATTCGATGTGCAGGGTGCCGACCTGGGTGTCCGCCGGACAGGCCTGTTCCTCGGCCAGGTGCCCAGGGCACTTCGTCGCTTCTTCCTGGATCACGCCGGTCTGCCCGGGGGGCTGTTCGGTGATCACGTCGCGGACGAAGGAGTCGAGGCTCGCGACGCTGCTGTTGCCCCCGGCCAGGACGATGCTGTGGTTGAAGTGGTAGCTGATGATCTTTTCGTAGGGATGGCCGCCCGCCTGCGTATAGGGGTTCCCTTCCTTGTCCAGCGATTCGACCGAGAACGATTCGACACCGAACGTCCTGAAGGTCTGGTCGGCCCCGGTTTCAGTGCCGCTCTGGTTGCCGATGACGAAATGGAAGTGGTACCCGGTGTCGGTCCCGAGGCCGGTCACTTCCGCCCACGCCACGCTCGTTTTCGACCCGGACGGTTCCCGCGCGCAGGGGGCGCTCGCCGCCGTCGCGTAGCCGCTGCTCTGGAAGTCGGCGTCGTCGACGTATTCGACCGTGCACCTCCCTTGCAGCCCGAACGGGTTCACCTGGGCTTCGAGCCGGGCGCTGGTCAGGTGGGCGTAGGCCCACTCGCGTTCGACCGTCGCCACCGGCAGCGTTTTCAGATCCATCGGGACGCCCTTCGCTTCGCCGCGCGTGTTCACCGCCGCCGCGCGGAAGTGGTAGGTCGTGTTGAGCTCGAGTCCCTGGATCGTCTGGGTCACCGGCACCGGGCTCATGCCTTCGCCGATTTCCAGCGGGTTGGTCGAGCGCGTCGCCGGGCCGGCGAAGCCGCTTTCTTCGTAGTGCTGGGCGTCGACGTATTCGAACCTGACTTTCGAGGCGAACCCGTGCGGGTTGATCGCCGCGTGCAGGCTCGCCGCGTACCGTTCGATCCCGTCGGCGGACTCTTCGGTGATGGTCGGCGGGCCCACCGTGATGAAGGTCCCGGTTTCGCTGTGGCTCGGGACCGCGCGTGGGTAGGGACCGGTTGGCGGCCCGCTCGCGGCGAGGCGGAATTGGTAGGTCTTCGACGATTCCAGCCCGCTCAGCGCGGCACTGACGACGGTGGTCGAGGAGTAGGGCGTCGCCGGTTCGCAGGGCGCCGAGTGGGCGAAGCTGTCGGTCCCGTATTCGAAGCGGCAGGATTCCACTTCGTCGCCGGCGGTCGGTTCCACTTCACCGTGCACCGTGGCGGTGTCTTCCGTGACCGCGGTGGTCGGGAGGACCTTGGCCACGGGCCCGTTCCCGGTCGGGTCGAAGATGTCCACCCGCGACCCTTCACCGAAGAAGCTGAAGTGGCCGCCATAGAGCTTTCCGGTCTCCGGATTCACGTTCAGCGAGAGGTAGTCGACTTCGGGCACGGTCAGGGTTTCGAGCGCGTTGCCCGCGGAGTCATAGGCGGTGACCGTCGACTTTTCTTCGTCCCGTTTGCTGACGTAGAGCTCGTCGGTGGCGCGATCGACGGTCATCCCGCTCGCGTAGGTGGGTTCGGCGACGCGGAGGAAGTTGCCCGCGGGGCCGAACTCGTCGATCGATTCCGGCCCGAGGAAGGAACCCGAGGCGACGTACATGTCACCGGCGGAGTCGAAGGCGATCTGGGACGGTTCTTTCAGGTGCGGGTCGGCGAGTTGGCCGATATAGGACCCGGATGGGGCGAACATGTCGATCACGTTGTGGACGAAGTCGGTGACGTAGAGCGTGCCGGTGTTCGGGTCGACCTCGAGGCCGTTGGGGACGAAGCCGCCCTGCGGGGTCGCGCTGCCGGCCAGCCCGTTGCACTCACTTGCCGACGGGATCGCCTCGGCGGTGATCTGGCAGAGGTAGTGACCCGATTCGTCGAAGCGGTCGACCACGCCGTGGGCGGTGTCCGCGACGTAGAGGTCGCCGGAGTTCGGCCCGCTCGAGTCGTCCACCGCGAGGCCGTCGGCGACGAAGTCGGCTTCTTCGCCGCGCAGGTTGATCGACCCGGCCGGCGTGGTCGAGCCGTCGATTTCGACGCCCGCGTACTTGCCGCTTTCGTCGAACAGGATGATCCGGGCGTTGGCCAGTTCTGCATCGAGGTCGGCGACCCAGACGTCGCCGTCGTTCGGCCCGCCGGAGGCGTCGCTTTCCACCGCGATGAGGTAGGTGAACGGGCCGCCCGGGGTTTCGGATCCGTCGAAGCTGCCCGCGGCTTCGTGCTTGACGACGACCGCTCCGGCCGCGGCGGCGGGCAGGGCGAAGAGGCCCGCGACGAGGAGGCAGAGCAGCAGCGAGCGCAGCGTCGATCCACGGCCGATCATCTCGCCGTCCTCTCTCGTTGGCGATCGCGGTGATGCGGCCGCTTCTTCTTATGCCCGCGATGGGCCGGGCAGTGGGCGGCCTTCTTGCGCGCGCCGGCTTTCCCGGGACGGGCGGAGACCCGCTTGCCCTTGCGACAGGCCGGCTTCTTCTTTTTCTTTTTCGCGGACGGCGGCGCTTCTTCGCCTGCGGGGACGCCCGGCGTCAGCGCCGCCGGGGCCGCTTCGACCGGCGGCCGGCAGGCTTCTTCTTCGCAGGGCGGCGTCGCCACCGCTTCCGGGAAGCCGCCGCCTACGCGCGCGTCGTAGAGGCTGAAGTTCCCTTCGTCGCGGTCGCGCCCGACCAACCCTTGCGAGGTGCGGAAGAAGATGTCGGTGCCGTCCGGGCTCGCGTCGAGGAAGTGGGCCGGGTCTTCGCTGTCCCCGGGTGAGAGCAGGGACAGTTCGCCGCCCCGGTAGCGGTAGACGTCTTCGCGTTTGTTTTCGTCGGCCGGGACGAGCGGCGCGCGCGCGTTGAAGAAGAGGCTGCCGTCGTCGAGCAGCGAGCGGGTCATCCAGCTGACGCCGAAGGGGCCGTAGTTGCCGGCCGTGGCCAGGCCCATGCTCGGTTCGTTCGCGGGGCCGACCGTCGGGCAGGAGGCGCAACTGAGCTGCCCGGCGCCGCCTTCGCCGTCGGCGTCGTAGAGGTAGATCTCCGGATCGGGTTCTTCGAACCGGGGATCGAAGTTGTCGAAGGCGGTCAGCCGGCGGCGGGAGACGAAGGCGAGGTAGCGGCCGTCGGGGGAGACGGTGGAGGTGAGGAAGCCCGCCTTCTGGCGGGGCGAGGCCGCTTCCCGGGACCCGTCCCAGACGCTGTATTCGTTGCCGCCGAGGGTGCCGATGAACCTGGTCGTGCCGTCGACCAACGCGTAGAGGTTGCAGGTCCCGGGGGCTTCCCAGGTCCCGGGGCAGGTGCCGCCCGGCGAGGCGCCGCTCGCGAGGGCGCCGTTGGCGACGAAGTAGAGGTCTCTGCCGTCGGCGCCGACGCCGACCACGCCGAGCACGTCCGCCGCTTCGCCGGGATGCGCGGTGAGGTCGGTCAGTTCCCCCGTTTCGACGTCGAAGCGGTAGAGGTCACGCTTGCCGGGTCCGGCGGTCGAGTCGGGGGTCAGCCGGTTGGCGTCGGTGAAGAAGACGCTCGAGCCGCTCGGCGTCGCCCACCAGAAGACGCCGCCGCCGCTCGGCCCGCCGCCGTGGGAGGCGTCGATCTGGATCGTGCAGGCCTGGGCGGGTTCGGTGCACAGTCCCCCGGCCACGGCGCTCTGCGCTTGTTCGGGGTTCTCGCGCAGGTAGAGCGATTCGCCCGCGTAGAAGAACGCGCGCCGCCCGTCTTCCGAGAGCGCGCCGGTGAACGGGGCGAAGCCGGTGCCGCTGACGCTGCCGTGGCCCAGCGCTTCGACCAGTTCGCCGCTGGTCGGCGTCCCGTCGGGGAGCACGGTGAGCAGGTGGAGGGCGCCGCCGCTCCAGACGTAGAAGTCGTATCCGGCGGGCGCGTCCGGCGTCAGCTGCGCTTCCTCGGCGAAGACGAGGCGGCTGAAATCGCTCGACCCGTCCTGGAAGCGTGCGTTTTCCGGGGTGGCGGTCGGCGGGGTGACGTTGACGAGCTGGTAACCGCCGGCGGCCGGCAGGAAGACGTTGCGGAAGGGATCCGGTTCGCCGGCGACGATCGGCGCGGGGCGTTTGCAGCGGGCCGGTTCTTCGGCGACGTTCCAGCCGGCTTCGAGGATGTAGGTGGTGAGGTCCGGGGCGAAGAAGACGTTCTGTTCGCACTGCCCTTCGAACCGGGTGCCGCCGGTGTCCTGCCGCCCGATGCTTTCGTAGCCCCAACCGTCGGCGCCGCGGGTGGCCCGGAAGAAGTAGCTGCTGGTGGTCGAGTCCGCGTTGGGGCGGGTCGAGTAGTAGGTGATCGCGCCGCCTTGCGCGGCGGCCATCGCCGGGCGACCGTCGGAGCCGAGCAGCGCCCCCGGCGTGACGAGCTCGAAGGCGCGGCAGTCGGGCAGCGCGCCGGCGTCCTGTTCGGCGCGGATCGCTTCGTTGGGACACGCTTCGGCGCCGACGGCGGCGGTGGGCGCGAGGCACGGGCAGAGGCCGGCGAGCGCCAGCGCCATCGTCACCAGGCCGGTGCGGATGGCCGCCCTCATCGGGTCACCTTGCAGGAGCCGACCACCGGGATCTTCGCCTTGCTGCCGTCGGCGAAGCCGAGCGTGGCGACCACGAACGGGGAGATGCCGACCGTGAACCCTTTCGGCGCCGGGCACCCGGCGCTGAGGAAGCTGCGGACGTGGCCGTGGTAGCGGTAACTGCGGTCGAGGACGATGTCGAAGTCGGTGATGCTGGACCAGCGGTCGAGGCGCACGTGGGCTTTGAGGACGGTGTGGTAGCGCCCCGGTTGGTGGGTGATCGTCAGCGGGAAGACGAACGAGGTGCGCAGCAGCGGGTTGAAGACGTGGAGCAGGATCGCCTTGCGCCCGTCTTCGAGCTGCCCGTTGAAGACCACCACCTGGCCGACGAAGTGGATGTCTTCGGCTTCCGGGAACTGGAGGAGGGCGCGGACGTGGCCGTGGCCGATCTGCGCCCCCGGGCATGCGGCGAGCGCCTGCGCCGTGCTCGACGGTTCGATCGAGGCGATGTCGCAGACCGGCAGGCCGACGGGGTTGACGTCGGCGGCCCGGTGGATCGCCAGTTCGAGCGTGGTCAGCGCGACCTGGTGGCCTTTGTGGGCCTTCACATGCCCGTCGATCCGGATCCCGACCGGGGCGTGGCCGTCGCGAGGAAGGACGCGGGGGAAGATCGAGCTGTCGAACTTGATCGTCGCGTCGTGGGTCGCGGCGACTTCGCCACGGCCGCTCGAGGCGAGCAGGGCGCCGAGCACGACCATCGCGAGGACGACGAGGACGATCGCCGGGGCGCGCTTGTCGAGCCGGCTAGGCAAGGCGGGCCGGACTCACCCGGCAGTAGTCGAAGCGGAAGCCGACGACGGTCGCGTTGGCCAGCCGCGAGTCGTGCAGCAGCTGCTGGGCGAGCGCCTGGGCCTGGTTGCGATCGCCGCTCCTCAGCGCCGCGGACATCTGCCGCAGCAGGCCCTCGCCACGGCTCGCGTAGCCGAGCCAGCGCCCCAGCCGCGCGGCATCGGCGGGGGGCTGCGGGACGGCCGCGAGCCGGCGGACCGCCGCGTGCAGGGCCGCCGCCGCCCGGGTCAGGCGGGGAGCGGCGCGTTCGGATTCGCCACGCTGGACCATCCCCTGGACGCCTTGGAGCAGATGACCGTGGGCCAGCGTTTCCTGTTCGCAGATCGGCTCGACCCGTTCGACGTATTCGGCCCGGGTCGGCCCCGAGCCTTCCGCTCCGGCGAGGCCCGGCGCCATCAGGAGCACGAGCGCGAACGCCACCCCCGCGGCCATGACCCGACCCAGCCTCCCCCCACGATCCGCCCCGTCGAACACGGCGGCCACGATAGGCACGGGCGGTTGGTAGACCCAAAATGTGGGGTTCCGCTACAGCGAGATCAGGACCGAGTCGATCAGTTCGACCTTGGCGGTCGTGTAGGCGCGGCGGTCGTGGCCGTAGCGGTCGACCAGGTCGCGCTTCATGCCGGTGAAGCCGAGGGCGGCGTGGATGTTGGCGCGGAGGTGTTCGCGGAAGGCGAGGGTCTCCTGGAAGCGAGGGTCCGCGGTCGTCACCAGGATGAGGTAGAAGGCGCCCAGGTCGGGGTCCTCGCGGTGGAGGTGTCGGTCGTCCGGGTGGCTGTGGCGGTAGCCGAGCGCGGCGAGGGGGTCGAGGCAGGCGCGGCGGCCGGCCTCGGCGGCGGTGCCGACCAGGATGTCGATCACCGGCTCGGCGTCGATCCCGCGGACCGCGGTGCTGCCGACGTGGTGGATGCCGCCGTCGGCCCAGGTTCCGATCGCCGGCTCCAGCGCCGCCCGCTCGAGCTCGAAGAGGCGCGGCCACTCGGCGTCGTACGGGCAGATCCGGACCGGTCGCTCCGTCGTCGTCCCGGTCCTCGTCCGCGGCGGTCGCGTCGTGGTCACACGGCCGATGATGTCGCCGCAAGGCGCAGTTTGACCACTCGGGCGGCGCCCTTCAGCCTGGCTGGGGGTGCTGGGCCTTGGGTGATTTCGAGAAGAGCGTCGCGGTTGCCCTCGGGGCGCTGGCCCGTCACCGACGGGAAAACCCGGCGATCGCGGCAGCGCCCCTGGACGAGGTGACCCGGCGCCTCGAGCTGCGCCACTGGATCGACGCCGGCGGCGCCATGGACGACGAGGGCCTCGGTCGCTTCCTCGATCGCTACCTCGCCAACAGCACCCGTCTCGAGCACCGCGACTACCTCTCCCACCAGATCGCGCCGCCGGACGTGCCGTCGACGATCGCCGACCTGGTCCATGGCCGCACCAACAACCTGACCACCGTCTACGAGCTCGGCCCGGCGGCCGCCGCGGTCGAGGTGGTGGTGGTCGAGTGGATGCTGGAGAAGGTCGGCTTCGCGGGCGGCGCCGGAATCCTCACCCACGGCGGGTCGCTGGGCAATCTGACCGGGCTGCTCGCGGCGCGGGCGCGCGCGGCCCCCGACAGCTGGGTGCACGGGACCCCACCGGGGCTCGCCGTCCTCGCCGCCTCCTCGGCCCACTACTCGGTGCGGCGGGCGATGGCGATCCTCGGCCTCGGCGAGGCGGCGATCGTGCCGGTCGAGTCCGACGCCTTCGGCCGCATGGTGCCCGCCGATCTCGGCCCGGCGATCGAGCGGGCGACCGCGGCGGGACGGCGCCCGATCGCCGCCGTGGCGAGCGCCTGCGCGACCGCCGCCGGCCTCCACGACGACCTCCGGGCGGTTGGGGAGATCTGTCGCGAGCGGGGCCTCTGGCTCCACGTCGACGCCGCGCACGGCGCCTCGGCCCTGCTCTCGGCGCGCCACCGGCACCTGCTCGACGGCATCGACCTGGCCGACTCGGTCATCTGGGACGCCCACAAGATGATGGGCACCTCGGCGATGTGCACCGGCGTGCTCTTCCGCCGGGCAACCGACCTCGCCCGCACCTTCCACCAGCAGGCGACCTACCTGATGTACGGGGACGAGCTCGGGCCCGACATCTCGACCCAGACCTTCGAGGCGACCAAGGCGCCGATCGGCTTGAAGCTCTTCCTCAACCTCGCCTGGCGGGGCGAGGGCGGCCTCGGCTCCTACGTCGCCCGCCAGTACGACAAGACCCGTCGCATCCACGGGGCGATCGAGGCCCGTCCCGGATTCGAGTGCCCCTACGTCCCGGAGACCAACATCCTCTGCTTCCGCCATCGCCCGAGCGGCGACGCGACGCACCTGGAGGTGCGCAGGCGACTCGCCGAAGAGTCCGGCCTACACATCTCCTCGGCCGAGCTCGGCGGCCGGCGCCACTTCCGGCTGACGGTGATGTCGGAGGACACGGACGAGGCCGACATCAGCCGCCTGCTCGACGAGATCGAACGGCTGGCGGCGTGGGTTCAGGCGTCGGCGGCGAGCGCGCGGCCGTCGACCTTCGTCACCAGCCGGCTCTCGATGTCGACGTCGGGGACGCGGAAGTCCTCGCCGTAGGCATCCTCGAGGATCAGCGCGCTGAGCAGCTGCAGGTAGGCGTGGCTGTGCGGGTAAGGCACCCGGCCGGCGTTCGTTTCCCGCGCCCGCTCGATCACCGTCCGTGCCGCCGCCGGGTCGACCACCGTGGACCGGCGCAGTCGCTCCTCGGAGACCAGCTCCGCCACCCAGTCGTCGTCCTCGCCCGGCAGGAGGCAGTCGGCGCCCGCCGCCCGCATCCCCTGCTTCGGCCGGCGGACCGCGAAGTCCGGCAGCTCGTCCGCGAACGCCTCCCGCAGCACGTGCTTCTCGACCCGACCCTCGTGCAGCTTCAGCTCCTCCGGGATCGCGTATGCGGTCTCGATCACGTCCGGGTCGAGGAACGGGAAGCGCGCCTCCACCGCCGCTCCGGCGCCGACCCGGTCGCACTGGCAGGAGAGCCCGTAGCCGCTGAGGATGGTCGCGGTGTCGGTGACCTGCGAGCGCTCGACCACCGTCCGCGCGTCGAAGGCGGGATCGGCCGCGCGCAGCCAGGCGAGCAACTCGAGCTCGTCTTCGGCGAGGGCGTCCGGCGGCCCGAACAACCCACCGCCCGGCTCGGCGCGGAAGCGGCGCAGGTGCGGGCCGAGCGCGGCGACGTCACCGGACAGCGAACGATAGAAGCGGACGATCGCCGCCGCCTGCAGCGGCGCCGTCATCAGCATGTCCGAGAACGCCCCGAGCAGCCAGTCGCGCCGCTCGGCATCGGACCCGAACTCCTCGAAGCGGGCGAGGAAGGCGGCCTCCTTGAAGATGTCGTAGCCGAGCAGCACCTCGTCGCCGCCCTCGCCGCCGAGGGCGATCCGCAGGCCCGAGTGGTGCACCTGGTGGGCGAGCAGCCGCGAGGCCACCGCGGCGGTCCGGTAGAGCGGCGCCTCCGCCTGGCGGACCACGTCGGGGAACAGCTCGCGCACCTCGGCGCGGGTGACGGTCAGCGTCGTGTGCTCGCTGCCGAGCCACTCGGCGACCCGCGCCGCCTCCGCGGACTCGTCGAAGCTCGGCTCGTCGAAGCGCAGGCCGAACGTCTTCATCCGGTAGGGAAGCTGCTGCTGGGCGAGGTGGGCGACGACGGCCGAGTCGATGCCGCCGCTGAGGAAGGCGCCCGCGTCGTGGTCCCCGCGCAGCCGCAACTCGACGCTCCGGGTCAGCGACTCGCGCAGGGCCTCCCGCGCCTCGCCCGGGTCGCGCAGCGGCGGATCGGGCCGGTAGGGGAGACGGTAGTACTGCCTGACCTCGACGCGCGAGTCGCGGTAGACGGCGTAGTGGCCCGGCGGCACCGCCTCGACCCCCTCGAAGCAGGTGTGGCCCGGCACCGGCGTCCAGAACGAGCAGGCCTGGCGCAGCCCCCGCGGAGAGAGTCGACGGGTGACCAGCGGCAGCGCGAAAAGGGCCTTGATCTCGGAGGCGAAGGCGATGCCTTCACCGACCCGCGCGTAGTGGACGGGCCGCTCGCCGAGCCGGTCGCGGCCGAACAGCAGCTCCTTCTCGAGGCGGTCGTAGAGGATGAAGCCGTATTGGCCGTTGAGCCGCTCGAGTGCGCCGCGGCCCCAGTGGTGGAGCGCCTCCAGCAGCACCTCGGTGTCGGAGTCGGTGCGAAATCGGGCGCCCAGCGCGATCAGCTCCTCGCGCAACTCCAGGTAGTTGAAAAGCTCGCCGTTGAAGCCCAGCCAGTAGCGGTCGTCGGCGGTCGACATCGGCTGTTTGCCGAGCGGCCGGTCGATGATCGACAGGCGGACCGTGCCGAGCCCGATGAAGTCGTCGAAGTACCAGCCCATCTCCTCGAGGCCGCGGTGGGCGATGCCGCGGATCATCGAGTTCAGGTGCTCCTGCTTCTCGTCCGCGGAGAGCTCGAGGTTGGCGAAGCCGACGAATCCGCACATCGCGCGCTCCTACGCCGTCTCCAGGTAGCGGTCGCGCTCCCACTCGGTCACCGCGTCGCCGTAGGCGTCGAGCTCGGCGCGCGCCAGGGCGAGGAGGATCTCGTGCAGGATGTCGCCGCAGATCCGCCGCGCCGGCTCGCTGCCCTCGAAGCGCCAGATCGCCTCGGAGAGCGAGCCCGGCAGCCCTTCGTCGGCGCCCATCTCGTAGGCGTTGCCCTCGGTCCGCGGCGACGGCTCAAGGCCGTGGCGGACCCCTTCGAGGCCCGCCGCCAGCTGCCCGGCGATCACCAGGTAGGGATTGGCGTCGGCGCCGGCGTCGCGCTGCTCGACCCGGGCGCCGGCTCCGCCGAGCTCCGGCACGCGGATCGCGACCGTCCGGTTGTCCAGCCCCCAGGTCGCGTTGATCGGTGCGAACGAGGTCGGTTGGCGCCGCTTGAAGGCGTTCGGGGTGGGGGCGCCGAGCAGGGTCAGCTCGGCGATGCGGCGCTGGAGCCCGGCGACGAAGTGGCGACAGGTGTCGCTCGGCTCCGCGCCCGAGTCGGCGGCGAACGCGTTGCGATCCCCCTCCCAGAGGCTGTGATGGACGTGGAAGCCGTTGCCCGACAGCTCGGTGAACGGCTTCGCCATGAACGTCGCCAGCAGGCCGTGGGCGGCGGCGATCTGCTTCACCGCGTAGCGGAAGAGCATCGTCGCGTCGGCCGCCTCGACCGCGCCCGAGTGGCGGATGTTGACCTCGAACTGACCCGGCGCGTACTCCGGGTTGCTCGCCTCCAGCTCGACCCCCGCCGCGCGGACCTGGTTGCGGATCTCGGCCACCACCGGCTCCAGCCGCGGTTCCGCCGCGAGGCTGTAGGGCGGCAGCGCGCCGCCCCGCGGGCGCCGGGTCTCCGGGTCGAGCAGGAAGAACTCCAGCTCCGGGCCGACCGCCGGCTCGTACCCGAGCTCGCGCGCCAGGGCGACGACCCGGGTGAGGACCTGGCGCGGCGCCGCCTCGACCCGGTCGCGCTCCTCGTCGATGCAGTCGCACATCACGAAGGCGGTGCCCGGCCGCCACGGCAGGGCGCGGATCGTCTCGAGGTCCGGCACGACCCTCACGTCGGGGAAGCCGTTCCCGAGGTTCGTCCAGGCGGAGGGGACGAAGTCGGCGGTCACGTCGAGGACGAAGAGGACGCTCGACAGCGCGACGCCGGAGTCGAGCGTCGCCAGGAAGACCTCGGCCGGGACCCGCTTGCCGCGCAGGCCGCCGAGGCTGTCGGCGACGGCGAGCTCGACCGTGTCGATCCGCCCCTCCTCGATGAAGCGAGCGATCGAGTCGCGCTCGAGAACCGGGCCTGCGCCCTCCGATGCGGCTCTGCCTCCCACGGCGCGCAGTTTGATCGTGGGACGGACCCGAATGCAAAGTACGCCGGATGGACTCCGCACGGGTGGATCGGCCCTATGACCTGACCCTCTTCGGGGCGAGCGGATTCGCCGGCGGGCTGACCGGGTCCTACCTCGCCGGCGCCGCGCCCGCCGGCCTGCGCTTGGCCCTGGCCGGGCGGGACCGCGGCAGGCTCGAGGCCCTAGCCGACCGCCTGGCCGGGGAGGGGGCGGGGATGCCGCGGCCCGGGGTGCTCGTCGCCGACGCCGCCGACGGGGCGGCGCTGCGGGCGATGGCCGATGCTTCGCGGGTCGTGATCGACACCGTCGGTCCCTACGCCCTGCGGGGCGAGCGGCTGATCGCCGCCTGCGTCGCCGCCGGGACCGACTACGTCGACATCACCGGCGAGGAAGAGTTCGTCGACCGGGTCTGGCTCGACCACCACGCGGAGGCGCGGCGACGCGGGGTGCGGCTCGTCCACTGTGGCGGCTTCCACTCGGTCCCCCACGACCTCGGCGCCTGGTTCACCGTGCGCCGGCTGCCGGAAGGGGTCCCGCTGCGGGTCGAGGGCTACGTCTCGATGCGGCTGCGGCTCTCCGGCGGCAGCTACCGCTCGGCGATCCACGGCCTGGCCCGCTCGCGGCAGCGGCTCGCCGTCGCCGCGGCGCGTCGGGAGAGGGAGCCGCGGCCGGCGGGCCGCGAGGTCCGGACGGCGCCCGGTCGGATCCACCGCAGCGACCGGTTGGGCGGTTGGGTAGCGCCATTGCCAAGCATCAGCGGCACCGTCGTGCGCCGCTCGGCCGCGGCCCTCGACCGCTACGGCCCCTGCTTCAGCTTCGGCTACAACGTCGTCCTCCGCCGCCTGGTCGAGGTCGGCGCCCTCGCCGCGGCGGTCGGCGCCGCGCGGGTCATGTCCCACGTCGGCCCGACCCGCCGCCTCCTGCTGGGAGCGAAGGCCCCGGGCCGGGGACCCGATGCGGCTGCCCGCGGGCGCGGCTGGTTCCGGATCGTGTTCGTCGGCGAAGGGGGCGGGGAGCGCGTCGTCACCGAGACGCACGGCGGCGATCCGGGCTACACGGAGACGGCGAAGATGCTCGGCGAGGCAGGCCTCTGCCTCGCCTTCGACGAGCTCCCCCCACGGTTCGGCCAGCTGACCCCGACCGTCGCCATGGGCGATGCCCTGATCGCGCGGCTGGAGCGGCGCGGCATCCCGTTCCACCACCTCACCGACTCGCCCGGGAGTGCGGTCGGATGAAGCCGGTCGCCGTCGTCACCGGCGCCTCCAGCGGGATCGGCCGCGCCGCGGCCCGCCTGCTCGCGGGCGAGGGATACCACGTCGTGGTCGGCGCCCGCCGCGAGGGGCGCTTGCGGGAGCTGGCCGGGGAGATCGGCGGGACCGCGATGCCGCTCGACGTCACCGACGCCGACTCGGTGCGGCGGTTCGTTGATCGGGTCAGGCACTGCGACCTGCTGGTCAACTGCGCCGGGGGTGCCCTCGGCGTCGACTCGATCGAGGAGGCGGACGAGGGCCGCTGGCTCGAGATGTACGAGCGCAACGTGCTCGGGACGATGCGGATGACCAGGGCCCTGCTGCCGAAGCTGCTCGTCTCCGGCGACGGCCACGTCGTCGCGATCACCAGCACCTCGGCGTTCGAAACCTACGAGGGCGGCGCCGCCTACAACGCCGCCAAGCACGCCCAGCGGGCGCTGCTGCGGGTGCTGCGGCTGGAGCTGCTGGGGCGGCCCGTGCGGGTCACCGAGATCGCGCCTGGCATGGTCGAGACCGAGTTCTCGCTGGTCCGCCACGGCGGCGACGAGGAGGCGGCCCGGCGGGTCTATGAGGAGTTCACCCCGTTGCAGGCCGAGGACATCGCCGAGTGCGTGCTCTGGGCGGCGTCGCGACCGGCCCACGTGAACGTCGACGAGATGGTCGTCAGGCCGCGCGAGCAGGCGAGATCGAGGCTGGTCCGGCGATGCGACCAAGGATTTTGACCGCTCGGCGGGAGCCGCCTACTGTCGGGCGCTCAATTTCCCTGGGGGAGGGTGATGTGGTCAAGCAGGAGGTCGACTCGGTCAGGCTCGGGCGTTGGCTCAACGCGCGCAAGCTGACTCCCGTCCTGGCCGCGGAGAAGGCGGGTATGGACGTCGACACGATGCGGGGGCTGGTCGACGCGGGGGGCACGCTCTCGGCGGAGGAGCTGGGGCGCCTCTGCGAGACGCTCGCGGTGGGGTCCGAGCAACTACGCCCGGGCGCGGGCCGGACGCCGGCCGTGATGGTCCAGCGCCGCGAGGAGATGGTCGCGACGCGCCGCCCGATCGAGCGCGACGGCATCCACTTCTACAACTACTACTCGTTGCCGGCCCCGCCCGGACGCGTGGCGCCGGTGATCCTCGACATCCTCTGCCCGGCGGACCACCTGCCGCCGCTAAACAACGGGCACCTCGAGCCCGCCCTCACCGTCAACCTCGGACCCGGGCCGATCAACGGCCGCTGGGGAGAGGACCTGGACGCCGAGACCTGGCGGGTGCTGGAGGCGGGCGACGACGGTTGGATCACCGGTGCCTCCTACGTCGAGCCCTCCTATCAGCCCCACACCTACAGCCTCGCCTCCGAGCGTCCCGCCCGGATCGTCTCCTACACCGCGCCCTCCGGGCTGCGGGGCCTGGTCGACGACTGCGAGGGCTGGTCCGACGCCGCCTTCGCGGAGCTGACCGACGACCTCGCCGCCGGCGAAGGGGTGCCGACGCGGCTGGCGTCGGGACTCGCCCGCCGGGGCTATGACGCCGGGTCTGCGGCCGCCGCCGCCGGCCTGGAGGAGGGCGCGCTGGCGGCGGCGATGGAGGGGAGGGGCTCGTTGCGGGCTGAGGAAGCGATGGCACTCGGCGCCGCACTCGGCCTCGACTACCGCCTGCTGCTCCCGCGCGACGCTCGCGAGGACCCGCTCGGCCGGGCGTTCGCCTCGGTCGCGCAAAGCAAGGCGAGCGCGCGCCGATTCCGCGGCCACCAGATCGCCTCGATGGCCCGCGCCCCGCACCTGCCCGACCTGCTCGGGCTCTTCATGCGCGTCGAGGGCGAGCGCGCCGCGACCCTCGACCAGAACGAGCACGGCGAGACCCACTACCTGGTGAGCGCCGGAACCGTGCGCGTGAGCTGGCTCGACGAGGGCGAGGTGCGTGAGGCGGAGCTGGAGCCCGACGACGCGCTCTGGGTGGCTCCATACGTCCGCCACTCCTTCGACGGCCGCGGCGCGCTGGTCAAGCTCGGCCACGGCGGAGTGCTCGACGCGGGCACCGACCTCGAGCTGGACACGTGCTTCCGGCCCGCGGCGACCCTCCGCCGCGCCCGGCGCGATCGTCGCGGGTGGGGCTTCGACGGGGAAGCGGCCGGTTGAACCCGGTAGCCCAAGCAACGGAGCGCGGGTCGCGCCTGCTCGAGGTGCGGAACCCCTACGACGGCGCGGTCGTCGGCAGCGTGCCGATGGCCGACTCGGCCGCGGTCGAGGAGGCTTTGGAGCGCGCCGCGGCGCTGTCGCCGGAATGGTCGAGCCACGAGCGCGCCCGCATCCTCCGCGCCGCCGCCGAGCGGGTGGAGGCCGAGCGCGAGGCGTTCGTCGTCTCGATCGTCCGCGAGTCGGGGCTCGCCCGCAAGGACGCCGACCGCGAGGTGACGCGGGCGGTCGGGGTCCTCGCCCAGGCGTCGGCGGAGATCCTCGCCGCCCGCGGCGAGGCGGTGCGCACCGACGTGACCGCCGCCGCGACCACTCACCTGGGGGTCGCGCTGTACGAGCCGATCGGGGTCGTCGTCGCGATCACCCCCTTCAACCGGCCGCTGAACCAGGTGGTCGTGAAGCTGGCCCCGGCGCTCGCGGTGGGGAACAAGGTGGTGCTGAAGCCCTCCGAGCAGACGCCGCTGACCGCGCTCGCCTTCCACGAGGTCCTCGTCGACTGCGGCCTCGACCCCGGCGCCGTCGAGGTCGTCGTCGGCGATCCGGATGAGGTCGGCGAGCCGCTCGTCACCTCGCCGCTGGTCGACATGGTCACCTTCACCGGCAGCGCCGCGGTCGGCCACGCGATCGCTCGGCGGATCGGGATGGTGAAGTCGCTCTTCGAGCTCGGCGACAGCGGCGCGCTGATCGTCATGCCCGGCGCCGACCTCGACGAGGCGGCGCGGACCGCCGCCGCCGGCGCCTTCGCCACCGCGGGCCAGTCGTGCCGCGGCGTGAAGCGCATCTTGGCGCACACTGATGTCGCCGACGAGCTGGTCGAGCGCCTCGCCGGGTATGCCCGCAAGCTGCGGGTCGGCGATCCGATGGACCCGGCGACCGACATCGGCACCCTGATCGACGAGGGGGCGGCGAAGGCGGTCGAGGCGCGCGTCCACGAGGCGGTCGAGGCCGGCGCCGAGGAGGTGGTGGGCGCCGAGCGGGTGCGCGCCCAGCTCGGGCCGATCGTGCTCGACGCGGTGCCGCGCGACTGCCCGCTGGTGCAGGAGGAGACGTTCGGGCCCTGCGCCCCGGTGATCAGGGTCGCCGACCTCGACGACGCGATCGACTGTGCCAACGGGACCGGCTTCGGTCTCCAGGCCGGGATCTTCACGCCCGACTGGGACGAGGCCTGGCGTGCTGCCGCGGAGCTGCGGGTCGGCGGCGTCGTCCTCAACGGCGGGCCGCAGTTCGACTCGCCCAACATCCCGTTCGGCGGCGTCAAGGGCAGCGGCCTCGGCCGGGAAGGGGTGCGGTTTGCGATGGAGGAGATGAGCGTGCGCAAGACGCTGGTCCTGGCGAGGCGACAGGCGTGACCCGGGTCGTCTACACCGACCCGATGTGGGCGCTCGGCTCGCCCGGCGGCCCGGAAGAGGTCGGGGCGCTGGAGCGGGAGGTCCTCGGCGACGGCACCGAGCTGGTCCTCGGCGTGCGCGAGAACGGAGGCTTCGCCAAGGACGGGCCGGCCCTGCACGCGACGCTTGCGGGAGCCGACGCGGTGGTCGTCTACCGCGCTCGCGTCGACGAGGAGCTGCTCGCCGCGGCGGGACCGGGCTGTCGGGTGGTCGCCCGTCAGGGGGTCGGTATCGACAACCTCGACCTCGAGGCGTTGCGCTCGCGCTCGATCTTCTCCTTCCACGTCCCCGACTACTGCATCGACGAGGTCGTCGCCCACACCCTCGCCTTCGCCCTGGCCCTGGAGCGCCGGGTCTGCGTGCAGGACCGGCTGGTGAAGGAAGACCGTTGGGACATCTTCGCCGGCGGCGTGCCGCGGCGGCTGGCCGAGCTCACCTTCGGCATCGTCGGGTTCGGGCGGATCGGTCGGGCCACCGCCGCCCGCGCCCGTGCGCTCTTCGGTCGGGTCGTCTGCTGCGATCCGAACGTCCCCGCCGATGTCGCCGCCGGGTACGGCGCCACCCACCTGGGCTCGGTCGCCGAGCTGTTCGCCGCGGCGGACGTGGTGGTGCTGCACGCCGACCTCAATCCCACCAGCCGCGACCTGGTCGACGCCGAGGCGCTCGCGCACGCCCGGCCGGGGACGATGCTCGTCAACACCGCGCGCGGCGCGCTGGTCGACACGGCAGCCGTCCTCGCGGCGCTCGAGGAGGGCCGGCTGGGCGGTTTCGCCGCCGACGTCTTCTCGCCCGAGGATCCCAACCGCGACCCGGTCAACCGCGCCTTGCTGGAGCGTCCCGACGTGGTCGTCTCCAGCCACCGCGCCTTCCTCTCGGAGTCCTCCGACCTCGCCCTGCGTCGCCGCACCGCCGCCGAGGTGGCGCACGTGCTGCGGACCGGCGAGCCGCCCCGGACCGGGAGGCTGACGTGAGCTGGCCGGCCACCAACGCCAAGGCGGCGATGCTGCGGAGGCTCCTCGGATCCGCCGAGCCGGAGTTCGCGCTCGAGGTGCACGACGGCCTCTCGGCCCGGATCGTCGAGCGCTGCGGGTTCCCCTGCCTGTGGGCATCGGGACTGACCCTTTCGACCACGCACGGGGTTCGTGACGCCAGCGAGGTCGCCTGGTCGGAGGTGATCGGCCGGGTCGAGCTGATCGTCGAGTCCGCCGACGTCCCGGTGCTGGTCGACGGTGACACCGGCCACGGGGATTTCAACACGGCACGCCGGTTCGTCCGTAAGCTGGACCGGCTGGGCGCCGCGGGCGTCTGTCTCGAGGACAAGCTCTATCCGAAGCTGAACTCGTTCGTCGACGGCGAGCACGCGCTGGCCGAGGTCGCCGAGTTCTGCGCCAAGCTGGCGGCCTGCAAGGAACACCAGGAGTCCGAGGACTTCGTCGTCATCGCGAGGACCGAGGCGCTGATCGCCGGCCGGTCGCTCGAGGAGGCGCTCGGCCGGGCCCACGCCTACGCGCGGGCGGGCGCCGATGCCGTGATGATCCACTCGCGGGCGAGCGTCGCCGACGAGGTCGTCGCCTTCGCCCGGTCGTGGGACGGCGACCTGCCGATCGTGATCTCGCCGACCACCTACGGCGACACGCCCGCCGAGGTTTACCGCGAGAGCGGCATCTCGCTGGTGATCTGGGCGAACCACACGATGCGGGCCGCGGCAGCGGCGATGCAGCGGGTCGCCGAGGAGATCCGCCAACGCCAGTCGGTGGGCGGCCTGCAGGCGCCGATCATGTCGCTGGAGGAGATTTTCGCGCTGCTCGACTACGAGGAGCTGGACCGGGCGCAGGCGCGCAGCGAGACGTTCGGCAGGGCGCTGGTGCCGTGATCGGCGGCGAGGAGTTCATCGCTGCCGCCGCCGCCGCCGGCTTCGCGTTCTGGAGCGGCGTGCCCTGCTCGCTCGTGGGCTCGCTGATCGACGCGGCGACGGATCACCCGGATCTCACCTACGTCGGCGCCACCAACGAGGGCGAGGCGACGGCGCTCGCGGTGGGGGCCTGGCTGGCGGGGGTGCACGGCGGCGTGATCACCCAGAACTCGGGGCTCGGGAACATCGTCAATCCGCTCACCTCGCTGGCGGCGCCGGCGGCTGTGCCACTGCTGATCGTCTGCGGCTGGCGCGGCGCTCCCGGCCACGCGGACGAGCCGCAGCACGCGCTGATGGGGCAGATCACGCCGGCGTTGCTGACGCTGCTTGGCGTCGACCGGCGAGAGGTGCCCGCCGATGCCGCGTCGTTGGAGGCGGAGCTGCGGATGGCGGGGGAATGGATGATCGAGACCGGACGCAGCCAGGCGTTCCTTGCCGCGCCGGGAACTTTCGGTCGCGCCGACGCCGACCGTCCCCGGCCCGCCAGTCCGGCCGCCCGGCCGGGACGCGTCGAGGGGGTGGAGGCACTGCCGTTCGCCACCCGCGGCGAGGTCCTGGAGACCGTGCTGGCCGAGCTGCCGGCGGACTCGGCGGTCGTCGCCACCACCGGCCACACCGCTCGCGAGCTGTTCGCATTGCACGACTCCCCGTCGCACTACTACCACGTCGGTGCGATGGGTAGCGCCGCCGGGACCGGCCTCGGGCTGGCGCTCAACAGCGACCGCAAGGTGGTGGTCCTGGACGGCGACGGCTCGGCGCTGATGCGGTTGGGAACGATGGCGACGGCCGGCCATCTCCGCCCCGCCAACTTCGTCCAGGTGCTGCTCGATAATGGCGCGCACGCCTCGACCGGCGGCCAGCCGACCGCCTCGCCCTCGGTCGACTTCGCGGCGGTCGCGGCCGCCTGCGGATTCCCCAGCGCGATCCGGGTCGAGGACCACGGGCACCTCGCCGACGCTCTGGCCACGGCGCTGGCAGAGGATGGCCCGCACCTGCTCCACGTGCCGCTGTTACCGGGCACGTCGGCCGGTCTCGGCCGGCCGACGCTCACCCCCGCGGAGGTCGCCCTGCGCTTTCGGGACTTCGTCGTCGCATGAGCACGGCGGAGAAGTTCGACGCGATCGCCTCCGAATACGAGGCCGGGCAGGCGGGGCGGCTCGACCTCGCCCGGGTCCGGACTCTGCTGCGGCCGCGCCGTGAGGATCTCGCACTCGACGTCGCGACCGGGACCGGGGCCATCGCCCGGGCGTTCGCGGCGGACGTCCGCGCGGTCGTCGGGGTCGACGTCTCGGCCGGGATGCTCGAGGCGGCCGCGGCGGCGTTCGCCCGCGAGGGCGCACCCCCGGCCGTGCTGATGCAGGCGGACGCCGGCCGGCTGCCGGTAGCGACGGCCTGCTTCGACATCGTCACCTGCAGCCGGGCGATCCACCACATGGCGGCGCCCCGCGAGGCGCTGGCGGAGATGTTCCGCGTCTCCGCCCCGGGCGCGCGGCTCCTGGTGGTCGACTCGACCACCTACGAGGAGGAGGAATGGGCGCGGCTGCACAACGACCTCGAGCGCCTGCGGGACCCCAGCCACGCCCGCGGACTCGGCTCGACCGAGCTGCGCGAGATGGTGACCGCGACGGGCTTCCGGATCGAGTGGTCGGGGCTGGAGGAGAGCAGCCGCTCGCTTCGGGTCTGGCTCGACGACGTCGCCGCCGGATCGGACGAGGCGGAGGCGGTGAGCCGCTGGATCGCCGCCGCCAGGAGCTCGAGCCCGGACTTCTGCGACGCGCACTTCGTCGAGGCCGATGGCGAGCCGGCCTTCCGCTATCGCCTCACCTGGATCCTCGCCCGCAAGGAGGGCTGAGCGATGGCGAGCCTGATGGAGTCCCCGCTCTCGACGGCGCAGGCCGAGCCGGAGGAGATGGGCCTCTCGGGCGAGCGCCTCGCGCGGCTCCGTGCCCGCCTCGAACGCGACGTCGCCGACGGCGAGATCCACGGCGCGGTGGCGCTGGTCTACCGCGGCGGCCGGGTCGCGTGGAGCGAGGCCCTCGGCACGCTCGACGGCTGCAGGCCGATGGGTCTCGACGCGGTCTTTCGGATCTACTCGATGACCAAGCCGCTCGCCAGCCTCGCCGTGATGCTGCTGGAGGAGGAAGGGCGGCTGCTGCTCTCCGACCCGGTCGGCGACCACCTTCCGGCGCTGGCGAGGATGGAGGTCGAGGTCGATGGTCGGACCGAGCCGGCGCGGCGGCCGATCACCGTCCACGATCTGCTTCGCCACACCGCCGGCCTCTCGGGCGGCGAGCGGGGGACGAGCGCGACCATGCGCCGTTACGCCGCCGCCGACATCCGCCGCTGGGACCACACCCTCGAGGCGAACCGTTACTCCGGCATGGAGTTCGTCGAGCGGCTCGGCTCGGTGCCGCTCGCACACCATCCCGGGGAAGCCTGGGAGTACAGTCGCGCCGGTGACGTCTTGGGGGTGCTGGTCGAAGCGGTCAGCGGGAGGTCACTGGAGGACTTCTGTCGTGAACGGTTGCTGGGACCATTGGGCATGGACGACACCGGCTGGCATCTGAGCGCCCCCGAGGCGCGGGAGCGTCTGGCCTCGCCGGCGCCGACGCCCGGGCACGACCTACCCGAGTTCGCCGACCCGGGCGTGCCGCCGCGCCTGCGGTCCGGCGGGAGCGGCGCCTTCTCTACGGTGGCCGACTACCTGCGCTTCGCGCGCATGCTTCTGGGGGGCGGTGAGCTCGCTGGCGTCCGGGTCGCCGGGCGCAAGACGATCGAGACGATGACCGCCGACCACCTCGGGCCGCGCGCCGGGACGGGACCGGATTACCTGCCGGGCGAGGGGTACGGCTTCGGCCTCGGCTTCGCCGTCCGCGAAGGCCCCGGGCGGTCCTCGTTCCCCGGCTCTCAGCGTGACTATTGGTGGCTCGGACGGGCGGGGACCAGCTTCTTCATCGATCCGGCGGAGGATCTGATCGGCATCCTGATGGTGCAGAAGTACTGGCGGGCGGTTCACTACCAGCGTCTCTTTCGCAGCCTTGTCTACCAGGCGATGGTGGGCTGACCGTGACCTTCGTCCTCGGCATCGTCGGCAGCGTCGCCGTCGGCAAGAGCACCATCGCCGAGGCCCTGCGAGGCCTGCTCGGCTCTGACGGGTCGCGGCAGGTCGTGGTCGTCTCCTCCGACAGCTTTCTGCTCCCCCGTGCCGAGCTCGAACGCCGCGGGCTGATGGACCGTAAGGGGTTCCCGGAGAGCTATGACCAGGCCGCGCTTTTTCACTTCCTGACCGACGTCCGCGACGGTGGGTCGGGCATGTCGATCCCTACTTACTCACACCTCCTCTACGACGTCGTCCCGGACGCGCAGCGGATCGAGATGAGCCCCGACGTCCTCATCCTCGAGGGCCTCAACCTCCTCCAACCCCCGCCGGCGGGCACCGACGGCGACCCACCCAAGGCGATCGCCGACCTCCTCGACCTCTCGATCTACGTGGACGCCGAGCCGGCGAACCTCGAAGGCTGGTACGTGGAGCGGTTCCTGTCCCGTTGCGAGCAGGCGGGGCGTGAACCGGGCTCCCACTTCGACCGCTACGTCGGGCTCGGTCCGGAGGAGAAGGTGGAGGCCGCCCGCGATCTTTGGCGACGGGTGAACGCACCGAACCTGGAGCGGAACATCGAACCGACGCGGTCCCGGGCCGACATCGTCCTGCACCTGGGCGCCGACCGTCGGGTCGACGGCGCCTCGTTGGGAGGAGAGCGCACGGATGGCGACTGAGGCGAACCTCTCCCGGCTCTTCGACCTGAGCGGTAAGCGGGTGGTCGTCGTCGGCGCCGGCGGCGGGATCGGCGTCCCCGTCTGCGAGGGGCTGGCGGCCCACGGCGCCGAGGTGCTGTGCGTCGATGCCGACGGTGACGCGGCGGGGCGAGCAGCCGCGGCGGCGGGTCGCCACGCCGGCCGGGTGCGGGCGCTGCGGCTCCGGGTCGAGTCCCCAGCCGACGTCGACGGGCTGCTGGCCGAGGCGGGCCCGGTGGACTCCGTGGTCAGCCTCTTCGGCATGAACGTCCGGCGCCGCATCGGCGACCTCTCCGAGGAGGACTTCGCCCGCGTGCTGGCCGGCAACCTGACCCCTTCCCTCTTCCTGATGCAGGGCTTCGGCAAGGCCTTGGCCGAGAACGGCGGGGGCAGCATGGTGCTCTTCTCCAGCATCCGGGCGCTCACCACGGAGCCCGGGCAGGGCGCCTACGGGGCCGCCAAGGCGGGCTTGCTGATGCTGGTCAAGACCCTCGCCGCGGAGCTCGGGCCGGCCGCGGTCCGCGTCAACGCCGTCGCCCCCAGCATCGTCGCCACCGAGTTCACCGAGCCGATTCGCAACGACCCGGTCTGGGGTGACGCGTACGCCCGCCACACCGCCTTGAACCGCTGGGCGAGTCCCGCCGAGATGGTCGGCGCGACGGTGTTCCTCGTCTCCGATGCGAGCAGCTTCGTCACCGGATCCCACCTCTTGGTCGACGGCGGCTGGACCGCGATCGACGGCCGCTTCGACCCACCGATCTGAGCTATGGACGCGAGTCTTCCTCAGGTACTATTGCGGCAATGGGACTGGGAGCGCCGGACATGACGCGGGCGCGCCTCGCGTGTGTCTCCAGCAAGGACAGGGTGCGGCAGGCCGTGCGCGGCTGGCGGGAATCGGACCTGACGGTCGGGGTGGTGATGACGATGGGCGCCCTCCACCAAGGTCACCTGTCCCTGGTGGAGGAGGCGGCGCGGGTGTGTGACCGGGTCATCGTCACGATCTACGTGAACCCACTGCAGTTCGGGCCGGACGAGGACTACGAGGGGTACCCCCGTGATCTCGCCGCGGATCTCGACAAGCTCGAACGGGTCGCCTGCGACCTTGTCTTCGCGCCCTCCGACGAGGAGATCTTTCCCGACGGACCGGGTGCGTTCCAGACCCGGGTCGAGGTCGGCGGGATGTCGGACGTCCTCTGCGGCGCGGACCGTCCGGGGCACTTCGACGGGATGGCGACGGAGGTGACCAAGCAACTGCTGATCGTCGACGCGGACCTCGCGTTCTTCGGCGAGAAGGACTTCCAGCAGCTGCGGGTGATCGAGCGGCTGGTCGCCGACCTGAACATCCCCGTGCGGATCGTCGGCCTGCCCGTCTCGCGCGAGGCCGACGGGCTTGCCTACTCCTCCCGCAATGCCTACCTCGACGAGCGGCAGCGGCGGCAGGCACCGGCCTTGTACCGCTGCCTGGTCGAGACGGCCGCGATGCTCGCCCGGGGAGGCGCCGACGTCGAGGCCACGCTCGATGCCGGGTGTCGGTCCCTGATCCGCGGTGGCTTCGTCGAGGTCGACTACCTGAAGCTGGTCGACGCCAGGTCCCTGGTCGAGCTCGACGCCCCGCCGCGCGAGGAGGCCCGCCTGGTGGCGGCGGCGAGGATCGGTTCGGCCCGGCTGATCGACAACGTGGCGGTCTTCCCGGGGGCAGGATCGTGACCGCCGCCCACGGCCTGCTTCACGCCTACACGGACCTTCGCCAGACGCAGGCGAGCGGATCGCGGACGATCACCCGCGGCAGTGGTGTGTTCGTCTTCGACGACGAAGACAACGAGTACCTGGAGGGAGTCGGAGGCCTCTGGTGCACCGCGCTCGGCTGGGGCGAGGAGGAGCTGGTGACGGCCGCCACGCGCCAGCTCGAGACCCTGTCCTCCTACCACATCGCCGCCGGGCGGGCGACGCCGCCCGCGATCGAGCTCGCCGATCGCCTGCTCGACATCGCGCCCGGAGATTTCTCCCGGGTGTTCTTCACCAACTCGGGCTCGGAGGCGAACGACACGCAGGTGAAGCTGCTGTGGCTGTACAACAACATCCGCGGCAGGCCGGAGAAGAAGAAGGTGATCAGCCGGCGCAACGCCTACCACGGGGCGACCATCGCCAGCGCCAGCCTCGGTGGCATCAGCGGCAACCTCGAGGACTTCGACCTGCCGCTGCCCTACGTCCGCCATGTCTCGGCGCCGCGGTACTGGGAGGACGCCGAACGGGGCGAGAGCGAAGAGGCCTATGCGGCCCGCTGCGCGCGTGAGCTGGAGGACCTGATCCTCGCCGAGGGGCCGGAGACCGTGGCGGCGTTCATCGCCGAGCCGGTGATCGCGGCAGGTGGGATCCTGCCGCCGCCGAGGGGCTACTTCCGCGAGGTCCAGCGGGTCCTGGATGCCCACGACGTGCGCCTGATCGTCGACGAGGTGATCTGCGGCTACGGTCGGCTCGGCGAGTTCTGGGGCTCGGAACATTACGACTTGCAGCCCGCCGGCCTCACCATCGCGAAGGCGATGACGTCCGGCTACATGCCGATGGGCGCGGTCCTCATCGACGGCGACATGCACGCGGCGCTGCTGTCGGAGTGCGACCGGATCGGCTCCTTCAACCACGGCTTCACCTTCAGCGGGCATCCCGTCGCGGCGGCGGTCGCCCTGCGGACGTTGGAGCTCTACGAGGAGCGTGACCTGGTGGCCTGGGTCAAGCACCTGGCGCCGATCTTCGAGCGCGGCCTGTTCGAGCTGGCCGCGGAGGCGGCCGTCCACCACGTGCGCTCGGTCGGCCTGCTGGGAGGTATCGAGCTCGCCCGTCCCGCGGCCGCCGAGCTGACGCGGCGCTGCGAAGAGAACGGCCTCTTGGTGCGCGCCCTGGGAGCCGACACGATCGCGCTCTGCCCGCCGCTGGTGATCGACGAGGTGGAGCTCGAGCTGCTCTTCGGACGCCTTCGAACCTCCCTGCGGGAGATCTGATGTCGCCATCCGGCCGCGACGTGGTCCTCGCTGTCGACGTACACAACGTCCACACCCAGATCGGGCTCTTCGAAGGCGACGATCTGGTCGAGGTCTGGCGCCTCGGGACGGAGGCCGAAGAGACCGCGGACGTGCTGGCGGCCGACCTGAACGGACTGCTCGCCACCCGCTCGCTCGGGCTCGGCGACATCGACGGGTCGATCGTCTCGACCACGGTCCCGGACCTCGTCCGCACCTGGCCCGAGATGGCGGAGAGATACCTCGCGCGGCCGATGCTGGTGGTGGGACCGGGCCTGAAGACCGGGATGCCGATCCGGATCGAACACCCGGGCGAGCTGGGCTCGAACCGCCTCGTCAACGCGGTGGCCGCCCACCGGCGGATCGGCGGCGCGAAGGTCGCGGTGGACTTCTCGACCGCCACCGCCTTCGACATCGTCTCCTCCGGCGGCGAGTACCTCGGGTCGGTCTTCGCGCCCGGGATCGACCTCTCCTTCGAGACCCTCGTCGCGCGCGCGGCGCGCTTGCCGCCGGCGACCATCGGTCAACCCGGCGCGGCGATCGGCACCACCACGGTCGACGCGCTGAACTCCGGCACGGTCTACGGAGCCGCGGGCCTCTGCGACGGCATCGTCCGCCGCATCCTCGACGAAATGGACGAGGACACCACGGTCATCGCGACCGGTAGTCGAGCCGCCTTCATCGCCGGCCTCTGCGAGACGATCGACATAGTCGCCCCGAACCTGACCCTGGAAGGCCTGTCGATCATCCACGCCCGTAACCGCTAGCCGCCGCCCGGGGTCGAGTTCGCACTTCTTGCCGCTATCCGGTCGTTACCGCGAACTCGTCCGGTGAGGTCTCGGCGGAGGCCGGCGTGGATGACGCGGCGATCGTAGAAGTGGGCCTCGAGGTAGATCACCGTGGCGGAGACGGCGGCAGCGAGGAGGCCGATCGGGACGGACTGGACCAGGACGATGCCGATCTGGTGGCGGGCGATCGCCAGGGGGACCATCGCCAGCGAGCGCTGGTGGCGCGTGGAGGCGCTCCGCTGGGCCCGTCGCGCGGCCGCGTAGCCGGCTCCCAGGAACAGAACCGAGGCGAGGACGACGAGGCCGCCGAGCAGCTCGCGGTGGAGCTCGATCGCCACCCCGACCACGCAGAGCTGAGCGGCGATTTCGAGCGCCACGCCGAGGAAGAGCGAGCGCGAGGGACCGAGCCGCACGGCGAGCGAGTCGTTGCCCACCTCGCCGTCGCTGTCGACGTCACGGAGGGTCGAGAAGACGTAGGCGGCGGCCCCGCGCAGGGCCGCGTAGACGAAGACGAGCAGCACCTCGGTCGACCACCCGCCGCCCGCGACCAGCCAGGCGGTGACCGGGAGGCTCAGGTAGACGCAGTCGGTGACGGTCATCGCCAGGGCGGCGTAGGGCTTGACGAACGAGTAGATGCCGACGCAGATCCCCCCGGCGGCGAGCCCGGCGGCCCCGATCAGGAACCCGCCCCAGGACCCTGCCGCGATCGCCAGCGCGGCGACCATGCAGATGCCGAGCGCGCCGCCGGCCAACGCCGCCTGCGCGAACGGGACCGTGCCGCTCGGCAGCGGAAGGTGCGGCGCCGTGACCCGGTCCTTCTCCTCGTCGAGGACGTCGTTGACGATGTTGGTGACGGCGCGCCCGGCCATCAGCGCGATGACCATG
>Ga0070665_100000581_pt1 | contig 51024 bp, 53 predicted proteins | sample KBSS13metaG_FD_65862 | JGI IMG/M metagenome (GOLD analysis project Ga0070665, IMG submission 65862) | Switchgrass rhizosphere microbial communities from Kellogg Biological Station, Michigan, USA - KBS S1-3 metaG | ecosystem: Host-associated > Plants > Roots > Rhizosphere > Soil ...
CCAGTCGAAATGCCGGAACGGCAGCGGCCAAGGACGGGCAGGACGAAAGATTCGAGCTGGCCTCACCATACACCAAATGTCGGCACCCTGCAGGTTTATCCGCCGCATTTCGTCGATATCTGCGCGCCGGCAGGCGTTCGCCAAACCAACAGCAGAAATCCCCATTCCGGATGCACCGGCGCGCGATCCGGCTGTGGCATCCTTGCGCCGATGGTTACATTTCGAACGCCCGGGCGACGGTGGTGGCTCGGAGCGATCGCCACGGCGCTGGTCGTAAGCCTGGCTGCGGTGTTGCTGAGATCCAAGCTCGAGCACGCGGTGCGTGCGCGGATCGAGTCGGCGACCGTGCGCCATGGCGTGGTTGCCCGAATCGGGCTGGTACACGTCGGCGTCTGGCCGTTGCTGCGACTGGAGGGACTCGATCTCGACCTCGGTCATGAAATGCGACTGCATGCCGACATGATCGCAGCCACGTGGCCCGGCCGCCTGCGACTCGCAGTTCGCGCCGCCACTCTCGCGGGCCCAGCAGGGGTCAGGGTCAACTTGCCGGCGACCGCCTGGGACATGGCGGGTATCCTCGGCGAGGACCTCCAGCTCACGCTGGTGGAGCCACAGGCCGGCCTGTCAATCCGTAAGCTGGCGGATCCGGTGGGCAGCGCGTGGAACGTCGAGGCACGCCGGCTCGACGTCGGCCGTCTGCTCAACGTGCGGCGCGACGCCCACCCGCTGCTCGATGGTGGTATCGCGGATGGCCGAGTGGATCTTCGGGCCAGCACCGATGCGCTCCGTTTCCACGTGGACATGGGTGCACGCGGCGTGCGCTTCGGAGTGCTGGCGGATAACGCAGCCGACGAAGCGCAGCTCGGCGATCCGACGGACGTGACCATACGATTCGATGGCGCCTGGCGGCGGGCCGAGGGCACGATCGAGATCCCCGAGGTCCACGCGACGTTGGCCGGTGCGGCCCTGTCGGGCTCGATCGCGTTGCGCGACCTCGACACCGATCCGATTGTCGATCTCGCACTCGGCGTACGGCATCTGGACTTCGCGCAACTGCTGGGCACATCCGGGCTCGCCGTCCCCGAAAGCTTGGGAATGGCGCCCGGCGGCGGCCGTGATCTTGGCTCGGCCACGATCGACATGCGTGTACGCGGACGCCTGGCGGACCCTGCCTCTCTCTCGGTGAGCCAAAAGATCGACTTCAGGCCGCCACGCCAGATGCCGCCGGCGATCGTGCGCCTGCGCGGCGATTTCATCTTCAGCTCCGATGACGGACCCGGGCCGCACCGCCCGATCGACGTCTCGCTCGCATCCCCCGATTTCATCGCCCTGCGCGACGTTCCGCCGCTGTTCGTGCGCACTCTGCTGCTTGCCGAAGACACAGGCTTCTACGGGCATCGCGGCATCGACCTTCGCGAACTACCCGCCGCGCTGCTCACCAACTGGTCGCGCGGCGGCGCTGCGCGCGGTGCGTCGACGATCACTCAGCAGCTGGCCAAGAACCTGTTCCTGTCGCGCGACAAGCAGCTCGGACGCAAGCTGCAGGAACTGGCGATCACGTTCCTGCTCGAGTCGGCGCTCGGCAAGGATCGTATTCTTGAGATCTACCTGAACATCATCGAATGGGGACCGGACCTGCGTGGCCTGCGGCCCGCGGCCCGCCACTATTTCGGTTGCGACCCCCGGGCGCTGACGCCGGCCGAGATGGCCTTCCTGGTCGCGATCATCCCCGGGCCGATCAAGTACCAGAGTTCATTCAAGCACGGCACGCCGGGGCCTGGGCTGCGCTCGCTGATCGACGAGCTGCTGGCGAAGCTGCAGTCGGTGCATGCGATCGGCGAGGCGGAATATCTGCAAGCGCTCAGCGAACCGATCGTCGTTGCCGGAGGCAGGCCGCCCGGATGATCGGTGGCGAATGGAAACGGGCGGGAGGGGATCTGACCGGCGGCGCTCTCGGGCCCTTTCATTCGCCGGACAAGAAGGCTATCTCCTGGCAAAAGGCGAGCGAGGTTCCAACTTGCGCGCGGGAATCGTGAACAGCCAGGCAGCTGTCATGCGTGAATATCGCGCCCCCGGCGGCCTTCACGAACTCGTACGGTCCCCCCCGCTCGCGCGTGCCGTCACTGTTCGTCACACGTAGAAAAACAGGTCCGCTGCAATCGAATACTCGATGTCGCCCGTGCGTGAGTTGCCACAAGCCGTTCACGTATCTCGCCACGACGACATTGTCCGGGCCGCGCAGCGTCCCATCGGCGCTGATTCTGAAGTACGCCCCGCGAACGATCACGGGTGACTCATCGCGCACAGGACGAAAGGCGAGTACGATCAATTCTCGATCTCGACGGTGACGCCGAGCTCGGCTTCGATGATCTGACTGAGTGTAGTTGCCGACAGCGTGAAGTCGGCACGCCGGCGATACTCTTCGAAGCTGACCCATAGGACGACCATCTCATCTATATCCAGGCCCGTAATAGTGAGGCAGAGCGCGGTTGTGCCATCGCTCGTGATCCAGAAGCTGCGCTGCATCGACTGCTGCCAGCGGCGGATGAAAAAGTAGGGTTTCGAGAGCTCTGCGCGGATTTCTTCCGCTTCCGGCACCTCGTCCAGCAATCTCGTTATGGCGCGGCCATCGGCAATGAGCGCTTGCGCGGATGAAATCCTGGTTCCGATCATCAGACGAGCTCCATGCGCATGCGAAGCGCGTCGTTGTCAGTTTGCCGCCGAACCGGAAGCGTGCTCTGCCGTGTGAAGATGGACGTCGAGCACGATAGCCAACCTGAGGCGGCCGAGTAAGGCCAGCGATTCAGCGAGCAGGTCCAGGCGGAAGTTTCCGCGGGCGAACAGGCTGACGTGCAGTTCGGCAACGCCGCCTTCGCCGTTCAGTTGTTCCAGAAAACCATGTGCACGGTGCAGTAGAGAGGCAGTTTGCATCAGGACTGTCTCCACCGAGATACCATCGGATGATAGCTGCGGCCCCTCCATCAACCGCGCTGTCCAATAGCTCTCCCGATACACACCCTCTCGATCCTCGCCGGCGGGACTGCGGCGCGGACCGCCGGCCTGCCACGTGTGCTGCGGCTCAATTCCCAACATCTCCGTGATCCTGCAGGGATCTATCGTCGGGTGGCGAATGTGCAGAGAGATCGTGAACTCGTATGTACTCACGGGACGCTCGACATGAGCATGGGTAAAACAACGCAACACTACCGGAGCGTATCGGCTCGGGAGCGGTGTCCGTTGTATGTTGCGCTTTAGAAGCGGCGCGGCCCGCGGTTGCCACCGCCAGAGCGCTCACGATCCTGCGCTTCATTGACTTTGAGGGCTCGGCCGTCAAAGTCGGTGCCATTCAACGCCTGCATCGCGCGCGATGCGTCAGCATTCGGCATCTCCACGAACCCAAAGCCGCGCGCGCGACCCGTCTCGCGATCGGTGATCAGCGCAACCGTCTCGACGGTTCCGTGTTTGGAAAACAATGTGCGCACGGATTCATCGGTCGCGGTGAAAGGGAGATTGCCGACGTATAGCTTAGTCACTGTGATTACTCGCGATAGAAATGGAAAGAACGGGCAGGTAGAGCCTGTCTCCTGGTTCGCCAAGCTTTGCGTGGGTGGCAGACATTGGCCGGTAGGGCGCGCCGGGCGGCGCATGGAGGCCAAGGTAGTCAAGCCAGAAAGGATACGAGCCGACAACAAAATACAGGAAGCAGAGCAACTCTGCTCGACTTTCGTATTTCGCACGTCCTTACGCCATGGATGGACGTTGCGTTCTGCGGCGCAAAGGCGCAACGTCAGTAAATTGACGCCGGGAGCCGGAACGGAATGAATCTCAGCCTCGTCGACGCCTTCGGAAGATTCGGCGCCAAACCTCATAATCGACTGCACAGCCTGTCCGCAATGGCGGCTGACGGAGCCATGGTACTCAACTGTTCGAAAGCTCACTTCGGACACCCTTCTCCGGGGGTGCTTCGTTATGAAGACCGGCTCTCCAGAGAACCAGCTGACTCCAAGAAGGGCGCGTACCTCGGCCAACATCTTACGCTTGCGCGGGAGGGCGCGCTTCCCGTACGGATGGTCGTGACGTCGATTGCGGGCGACGCTCGCGGCCGCCGAAGCTTTCACGTCCGCTCGGATCTGATTGGTAAGTTAGTCAAATTCGACGGAGATCATTTCATCATCGACTTCACGCGGCTCGAGGAGATAGGCCCTGCCGCCGCCTCCGCCCGGCGCAAGTAGGGTCGATCGTACAACTCCCTCCCCGATGCGAGCGCGCTCGACAGGCCCGTGCTCGTTACAGCGGCAGTGACAAATAACTCAACGCCCGGCGTTGATGTGAGTGCTCGCGCGACCCGGGGTGAATAGAGGGTATTCGACCCGCTCTTTCGTACTCACGATTTGACGAGCTTTCGAGCTGCCTTCGTGCTATCTTACGTGCGCTCGTGATCCTTTCGCCTTGCCCCCTCGGCGCAGCGCCCCCTGTGGTGCGTTTCAGTATGCCGGGGCGCCATCTCAGAAGTCTCCCGAACCGCTGCAGCTTGCGATTAGCACGCCGGCGTCTTCCTATCTTTCTCCGCGAGATCTCAATGACTAAGTTATACGTCGGCAATCTTCCCTTCACGGCCACCGAAGAATCGGTTCGCAATCTCTTCGCTCCGCACGGCACGGTAGAGAAGCTTTCTTTGATCACCGATCGCGACACGGGGCAGCCGCGTGGCTTCGGGTTCGTAGAAATGTCGAGTTCGGACGCATCGCGCGCGATGCAGGCGCTCAACGGTATGGACTTCGGCGGTCGGCCTCTGAAGATCAACGAAGCTCAGGACAAGGCGCGTTCCGGTGGCGGTCGGCCTCGCTATTGATCGAGTCGTGCTCCCGGTGCTCTTGCACCGGGAGCATGTTCGATACCCCAGCTCCCCGCGTTAATCCAGCGTCCGCTGTCTGTTTGACGCGACTCAAAGGAACCACTCATGAGCTCGATGATCACGCCGGCCGTGCCCGAAGGCCAACGTTCGCAGTCAGCTCAAGATGGCAAGCTTACGGATGACCAGCCCCTGCGCAACGGCCGCCGTGCATCGGCCGACTTCTGAATTCGCCGCCGCGACACCCGCTCAAGGGCGACTCGCAGGCTCGCGTCGCATCGCTATCGGCTGCCGTCTGTAACGCTCCCGAAACCGCCCGTCTTCTGGCCCGCGTACCCCAGGCGGCGGATACTCTGAGTGAGAAGCTCGCGGAACCTCTGTTCTTCCAGCATTGGGACGAGTCCACGCAGTGCGCAATCTGGATCGCGAGCGACGGGACCCATGTTAGATGCGTTACCGTCACCGGCCTGTCCGTGTTAGAGATGGCGGACATGTGGGTAAGCTTCGATGAGCGAATTTCACGTGCCGGGTTCAATCTGTCACCCCAGTTGTTACGCGACATTATTGAAGCTGAAATTGACGTCTCGGTCGCACTGGTACATTGATCAGGAGTAACACTCGTGCAAATTCATTCTGCCGCGTCGTCAAATCGCCTTCCCCCTGTGATCGCTGCTGAAGATATTTTTCACCTGAGTCTGGATCCTGCCGATTTCAGAATCCTGATCGTAAATGAAGACATGCAATCGGCCGCCTCGCTGAAGCGCACGCTGCGCGAGCTGGGTTACTACACGACGCTCACCGCATACTCCGCGAAGCGGGCACTGGACGCAGCGGCGGATTTTTCCCCGTCAGTCGCGCTGCTCGATCTGGAGCTGCCAGATATGACGGGGTTCCAACTCGCACACAAGCTCCGGTCGCATTTGCTGAGCTCGGTCCGTCGCGTGCCTCTGTTGGCCGTTGCGGAAAGGTCCGTGTTGGCGAACCGGGAGCTCACCCGAGCTGCTGGGTTTATCGGCTGCCTCACGAAGCCGGTGATCCCAATGGAGTTGAACAGCCTGTTATGGGGATTGCTCGATTGAGGCTCGTGCCCAGTACGTGAGAAAGGGCTCATATGGATCAAATACGTAAACGCCTCCTCCAAGACGCCTGGCTGCTGCCCACGAGCTCCAGTGCGGAACTCGATGTGGCCGCGGGCGCGACCATCGCCTATTCGTCGGAGGATCCGGCGCACCCCGTGGACAACATCTTCGATGGACGGGATGGGCCTGGTGGAACGTACTGGGAAAGCGCGCGTGAAAATACCAGCGAGACACTGTTGATCGAGTTCGATCGGCCGCAGAATGTTTCGCGCCTGATTTTCGAAGTTGAGGAACGCCAGTTCGAGCGTACACAGGAGGTCCGCCTCGAAGTGTCATGCGATGCTGGCATCAGCTTTCGTGCCCTGCTGGTGCAGGAGTTCGTATTCAGCCCGAGAGGCGCAACCTTTCAGCGTGAGGACGTACGTCGAAATGTCGAGGGCATGAGTCACATGCGACTCGTCATTGTGCCGAACAAGAGTGGATCGGGACGCGCGCAGCTGACTTCTCTGCGCCTCTTCACGTAAGCGCCGCACCCCTCCCTCAACCCCTGAGGGTTGGGGGCCCATTTTCGGAGCGAGGGAGGAGGCGGCAGCAACTTTCAACTCACCGTCTTTTCAAAGCCAGCGGCGTGTTGAGCGGCCCCTGCGTCCATTGGCCGTCGATCGTATTGCCGGACAGGTTGCCCTGAAACTCGGCTCGCACTCCGTCCGCTCTCAGTGTCACCTTGCCGTTGTCCAGGCTCGCCTCGGTGATGGGGATCCCGGTGATGTGCTGGGTCGGGCTGTCGAGCTGACCGACCGTAGCACCGCTCCCAATCGTTCCGAAGCGCAACACGATCTGGAGCGAAAGCGGTTGGCCCCCCGGGGGTGTGACCTGCAGTGTCCCCTCCCATTCTCCGGAGAGGGCCGCCACCGCAGGCGCGCTCAAATGCAGGGGATACACCGGCGGCGCGAGGTCGCCCTTTTCGAGCTTCAATGGAATGCCTTGCGGAGCATTGGCCGCCTTCCAGGCGCCGGTGAGCGCGCCGTTGCCATACGTTCCATCGAACTGGCCTCCCCCGGGTCCCTTGAATGAAACCGCGTCGTTCGCAAACTCGATGTCATGCAGGGGGATCTGTGCTCCGCCCTGCTCGAGAAGTCCCCATACACCCTGCAGCTCGCCCTGCTTGTCCTGCCTGAATTGCGCGACGAACGTCAGAGCTCCTCCGGGCAGTTGCAAAGGCCCGTGCCAGCCACCCAACAGCGTTTCGATGGCGGCCCTGGACAGTTGCGGCTTCTCATAGGGGCTCAGCACCAGTGGGATGACGCTGCCGGGCTGCGACCACTGGCCTTCGATGTTTCGATTCCTGAGGCTGCCACTGAACGAGCCGCTGAGTGCGGCAACACTCAGCTTCACGGCCCCGTCGCTCACCGCGACCGTGTCGGCTGGAACGTTCTTGATAGCTCCGTTGTCCGGTGAATTCAACGTCGCGCCCCAGGCGCCGTCCGGCTTGTGCACAAAGATGAACTGGATAGTGAGCGATGTGTTGGCATCGAGTTTCATCTTTCCCTGCCAGGTGCCCGCCAGGTCCGTTGCAGCGGGCCCCGCGGACTGCGGGGTTGCAAAGACCGGTTGCCCGGTGAGGGCCAGGCCGGCGAGGACGGCAAGCCAGCGGGCCAGCCACTTTCGACCGTACATCATGCGACTCCCTCCTGTTGGGGTTCTTCCAGCTCTCATTCGATGTACCGCAACGCCTGAACCGGGTCGGCACTCGCTGTCTTGTACGACTGCAAGGCCACAGTGACGAACGCTATAGCGGCCGCGGCAGCCGCCGACAGCACGAACATCAATGGATTGATGCCGGCCCGATAAGCAAATCCAGTCAGCCATGCGTCGATGGCGAAATAGGCCACGACGGCGGCGAGCGCAGCAGCGATCAGGACGAGCACCAGGATGCGCTGCGCCAACAGGGCAATGATCTGCCACGTGGTCGCGCCGAGTACCTTGCGCGTGCCGATCTCGCGGGTCCGCTGCTCAGTAGTGAACGAAGCAAGACCAAACAAGCCGAGGCAGGCGATGAAGATACATACGGCGGAAAAGATCCCTATGAGACTCATGAGCTGATGCTCGGACTTGTAGAGCTTGTCGAGAGAGTCGTCGAGGAAGGTATATTCGAAGGGATGTTTGGGATCGATCGTGGTCACGACGTGCTCGATGTATCCGAGGGTGTGAGCCACGTCGGTGCCGGCAATTTTCACGACCAGGAGACGTTGCTGGAAAGGGCGGAAGACCTCGGGGACCTGGGAAAAATCGTGCGTCGTGGGATACATGACGAGCGGCTCAATGGGCGTGTGGAGCGATCTGAAGTTGAAATCGCGCACCACACCGATCACCCGACCGTTCTGGCCGAAGTTGATGTGCTTGCCGATGGGCTCGCTCCAACCGAGCTTGCGCACCAGCGTCTCGTTGACGAGCAGATTCGTCCCCACATCCGTCAGCAGTCGCTTGGAAAAGTCCCGGCCCTCGAGGAGCTGCAGGCCCATGACGCTCACGAAATCCTCGCCGACCGGTACTGTCATCAGGCTCGCCGTCGTAGTGCCGCCCTCATTCTTGTCCACCTGGGAGATGTTGATGTTGGTATTCTGGCCGAGCATGACCTGGGCTTCGGACACGCCCAGGATGTGACTGTCCTTCGAGAATTCCGTACGCAACGTTGCGATCTTGTCGATCGTCGTGGTGCCACGCAGAGTGATCACCAGCCGATTCTCCTTCTGGAAGCCGAGGGACTTGTTGGCGATGTAATGCATCTGCGCAAGCATCAACAAGGTGCAGGCGATCACGGCCGCGGAGATCGTGAATTGCAGGAGGACCAGCGCTTCGCGCAGGCGCAGGTTGCCCTTTCCGGCCGCGTATTTGCCGGTGATCGCGGAAATCGGCGCCCAGGAGGATAGATAGATCGCCGGGTACAGGCCTGAGAGCAGGCCCATCAGCACGGCAAGGCCCAGGAGCCAACCGATCAGAGAGGGTTCCGCGCGCAGGTTGAAGCTGACCTCCTGGTTCATCAGGGAGTTGATCGGCGTCAGTTTCAGCACGACCTCGACGATCACGACGCCCACCACCAGCGCAATGAGCGCGAACAGAACGGCCTCCCCGAGGAACTGTAGACTGAGCTCGAGACGGCTCGCGCCAAGGATCTTGCGAATCCCGACCGAACGGGTGCGGCGCGCCGCCCTTGCCGTCGCGAGATTCATGTAGTTGATGCAGGCCACAACGAGGATGAACACAGCCACGGCGGTGCACCCGTACAGGTAGACCACATTCCCGTTGGGCAGGTCGTAACCGACCTCCGACTGCAGGTGAGTGGCCGTCACCGGCTGCAGCCAGCTATGCCAGCTGCCGTTGATTCTCTTACCGATGTCCGCCATGTACTTCCTGTAGAACGCGTCGCTGTAACGGGGCCAGGTCGAGGCATCGAACCCGGGGGCCATGATGAGATACGTGTAGTTCCCGAAGCTCCACAGGGCCTGCCTGCGCATGGTCGGATTGTCGGAATCGCGCAGGAACGGCTCGTGGCTCGAGTACAGCATGTCGTACTTGAGATGCGTGTTCACCGGCTGATCGTCGAACACGAGTGTGATCTGGTTCGGTATGCCCACATCGGTCGTGAAGAACTCACCCACCGGGTTGGCATTGCCGAAGTACTTCTTCGCGAAGGTCGCGCTGACGGCGACGCCGCCGTTCAGGAGAGCTGTCTTTGGATCCCCGTAGAGGATCTTGTGCGTAAATGCGTCGAAGACGCCGTCGTCGACGAAATAACTATTCTCCCAGAAGAATGTATCGTTGCCGTGATGGATCGCCACGCCGCCGTCGGTACTGTTGCTCTGGAATCTGACATAGCCCTTCACGATCTGGGGAAACTCGGCGGCCAGCATCGGCCCGAGCATGCGGGAGGTCGATGCAAGCCGGTCGGTCGAGCCATTGTTCGTGAATTCGTTGACGATGCGGTAGAGGTGATCCCGGCTGACGTTGTAGCGGTCATAGGTGAGCTCGCTTCGCAGAAACAAGCCGAGGATCAGGCAACAGGCGATGCCGAGCGACAGCCCTGCGATGTTGATCGCCGCGTAGAGTTTCTCGCGCCGCAGCGTCCGCAGCAGGACCACGAAATAGTTGCGCATGAGCTTTAGCGATCCGCCCTTTTCTCGGACACGATCCTGCCATCGAGCAGATTGACGATTCTGCCGCTGAAGGCTGCGTTCGCCGCCGAGTGCGTCACCATCAGGACGGTGGTGCCTTCCTCGTTGAGCTTGAGCAACATCTTCATGACCTCATCGCCGTGCTCGGAGTCGAGGTTTCCGGTCGGCTCATCGGCCAGGATGAGGTTCGGCCTGTTGACCAGTGCCCGCGCGACTGCTACGCGCTGCTGTTGCCCCCCCGAGAGCTGAGCGGGGAAGTGATCGCGTCGATGAGCGATGTCCATCTTCTCCAGCACAGCCTCCACCTTGGGGCGGCGCTCGTGGGTGGCCACTTTGCCGTACACGAGCGGCAGTTCGACGTTCTCGTACACCGTGAGCTCGTCGATGAGGTTGAAGCTCTGGAACACGAAACCGATGTGCGCCTTGCGGATCGTCGCGCGTTTGCGCTCCGAACAGGCGGAGACATCCTCACCGAGGAAGCGATAGCGCCCCGCAGTCGGGCTGTCGATCAACCCGAGGATGTGCAGCAGGGTGGATTTGCCGCAGCCCGAGGGGCCCATCACTGAGACGAATTGCCCCTCGTCCAGGGAGAAGTTGATATCGTCGACGGCGGTCGTCTCGACGACGTCGGTGCGATAAACCTTCTTGAGACTCTCCGTTTCGATGATCATGTCCGATTTCCGCCTGTGTTCAAGGGGGTGGTGAATTGCAACTCGTCGACGGCGTTGTACGTATCGTAACTGGATGTAATGATGCGGTCGCCCTCGCTAACACCTTCGAGGACTTCCACCTCACGCGGGTTCTGTTTGCCGAGGTGCACATCCGTGCGCAGCGCGCTGCGACCATTCCTGGAGACAACGTAGACCCAACGGCCCGCGGTCTGTTGAAAGAATCCGCCCTTTTCGACGACCAGGGTGTTGGTTTCTGCACCGAAGCTCAGCTCGACCGTGAGGGTCTGGCCGCGCTTGATCGACTCTGGCACGGCGTCGGTGAACAGTACATCCGCCTCGAACGTCCCGTTCTTCACCTCGGGGTAGATCTTGGTGACTTTGACATCCCAGGTTTTGCCGTCGAGGCTGACATGACCCGGCGTGCCGACCTGGACGCGGCTGATGTAGTATTGGTCGATCTGCACACGCACCTTGAATTTGTCGAGCAGGTCAACCTGGCCGATGCGCTGCCCGGCGTTGATGTTTGCGCCGACGTCCGCGTCGATGGTCGACAAGTACCCGGAAATGGGGGCGCGCACCTCCAGACTCTTCACGATCCGGCCGAGAAGCTCGAGACTCGTGTTGAGCCGGTCAATGGACTTGCGGACCTCGGCGACCTGCTTGGCGCTCAACTCGTCCTCCTTGGCGATACGCTCCTTCAGCAGGTCGCGCTTGTTCTTCAGGTACTGCACCTGGTTGCGTTGCGTTTCGAATGTTTCCGCCGACAGAGCCGTGTTGCCGTCCTTGACGAGAATTTCATAACGGTGCAACTTGTTCTCGGCATCCAGGATCTGGTGCTCCAGGTCGAGCAGCGTGTCGCGCAACAGGAGAGCGCTCTGCGCGCGGTTGAATTGCGAATCACGCTGGATGTCGAGGTTGTACAGTAACTGCGTCTCCGTGCCGATCGCGGTCTGCTGCAACGAGATGTTGGAGAACCTCAGGATCAGATCGCCTTTCTCGACATGCTGACCGCCTTCGACGTAGACCGCCTCTACCCGACCGCCTTCCTCGACGTCGAGGTATACGGACGTCGCGGGCTGCACGGTGCCGTCGAATGGGTAGTACTCGAGGAACTTGCCGCGGTGAACGATTGCAGTGGTGATGCGGTTCGGATCGACGCTCAACCGCGAGGAGGACGAGCGGGCCATGAGCTCCCAGACGAGCCCCAAGGCGAGCAGCGCAGACACCCCGATCAGAGCCCATCGGCCGACAGATCGGGTCCTTTTCGCAATGATTTTGTCCATCCTTGTGGCAAGCGAGATCAAATCGCGTGCCAACCTTGTCGCCAGCCGGATTCTTAAATGAATTCAAGGTATTGCATGCGCACAGGCGGTAACCTCAGGACGTCGGCGTGTTTCGCTTTGACACAGCATGTGTTTCACTTTGAAACACATCGGGAGACCCGCCGGGCCCAGGAAGCCCCATGAAATGAAGGCGCAATTCAGCGATATCCTCATCGTCGACGACGACTCCGAGGTCTTGCTCGCCGCGGAGCTCGTCCTGAAGAAGGCATTTCAGAGCGTCGTGACGGCCTCCGATCCCGCCAGGATCCGGGATCTGCTCGCGCAGCACGCCTTCGATGTAGTGCTGTTGGACATGAATTTCTCCAAGGGCGAGACCTCCGGCCGCGAAGGCATCGACTGGCTGCGCACCGTGCTCGCCCTCGCCCCTGACACCAAGGTCGTACTGATGACGGCGTATGGCGGCGTCGAGGCGGCCGTCAACGCGATGCGCGAGGGCGCCGCCGATTTTGTCGTGAAGCCCTGGGATAACGCCAAGCTCATTGCCACAGTATCCGCCGTATCCCAACTCGCCCGAGTCGACCGGGAAGTGACGAGCCTGCGCCGCAGGCAACGCACGCTGAACGAATACCTCGGCCACGATGCAGACCGGATCATCGGCGAGTCGCCAGGCCTGAAGCAGGTACTGACGAGTATTGACAAGGTCGCGCGCACGGACGCAAACGTACTCATACTCGGTGAGAACGGTACGGGCAAAGAGCTCGTTGCACGCGCCATCCACCGGCAATCACTGCGACGCGATCAGGCTTTCATCAGTGTGGACCTCGGCGCCATCGCTGAATCACTGTTCGCTGCGGAGCTGTTCGGCCATCGCAGAGGAGCGTTCACCGACGCCCGCGAAGACCGCGCGGGCCGCTTCGAAGTGGCAGCCGGAGGTACCCTGTTTCTCGATGAGATTGGCAACCTGAGCCTGCCCATGCAGGCGAAGCTGCTCGGTGCCCTGGAGACCATGACAATCACGCGAGTCGGATCCGATCGCCCCGTCAAGGTGGATGCCCGCGTGATCTGCGCGACTAACCTCACCACCACCGAGTTGCGCTCTCCGGCCCGCTTCCGTCAGGATCTTCTGTATCGCATCAACACCATCGAGATCGTAATCCCTCCATTGCGAGAGCGCGTCGCTGACATTCCGCTCATCGCCGCCTACTACGCCAAGCTCTTCGCCCGCAAATACAACAGGCTCGAGCCGCGCCTGGACGAAGAGGTGCTGGCACGTCTGAAGGGATATCACTGGCCGGGCAACGTGCGGGAGCTGCGACACATGATCGAGCGGTTGGTCATCATGAGCGAACAAGGCGCGTCGCTCCTCGATGGGTTGCTGCCCACAGTGCAAACTGACACCGAGCTCGAGACGCTCAATCTCCATGCGCTGGAGAAACAAGCCATTCTGAAGGCGATCGCCCAGCATCAGGGCAACCTGAGCAAGGCGGCGCAGGCTCTCGGGCTCGGCCGCACGACGCTGTACCGGAAGATGACGCGACATGGGATTCAATAATTTTCGCGCGAATGTCCTCCTGCGGGTACTTGCATTCATCGCACTGACGTTAGTGCTCGCCTGGAGCTCGCTCGATACGCCCTGGGTCGCTACGCCTTTCGCATGTGCTGTGCTGATGCTGTTGAGTGTGGTCGAGCTGATCCGCTACGTGGAGAGAACCACCGGCGAGCTCGCGAGCTTCTTGAATTTCGTCACGCATGAGGACTTCTCGACGCCCGTCACGAAGCCGTACAAGGGCAAAGTCTTCGCCGAGTTGAGCCGGGCTTACGCAGTTCTCGCAGGTACGTTGCGGCGGCTGAATCTGCAGAAGGCCGCGAACTACCAATACCTCGAGGCGGTCATCGAGCACGTTGGCATCGCACTGTGCTGTCTCAACGAGTCCGGTGAGGTGAAGATGAGCAACGATTCTGCCCACCGGCTCTTTGGCGTGCCTTACCTGCACAGCAACCGGTCATTCGGCCGCATCGACCAGCGGTTACCCGACTTGCTGATGCGGCTGACCAATGGCGAGCGGACCCTGCTCGACGTACGTCGTGGCGATGACACCCTGCAGCTCGTCCTGTACGCAACCACCTTCGAGCTGCTCGGGCAGCACTACAAGCTGGTCTCGTTTCACAACATCCATGACGAGCTCGATCAGCAGGAGATCGATTCCTGGCGCAAGCTCATCCGGGTGCTTACGCATGAAATCATGAACTCCGTCACGCCGATCATCTCGCTCAGCCGGCTGTTGCGCGAAACGATGATCGATGAGAGCGGCACGCCCGAATTTCGGACGCTCTTGCCGCAGGAGCAGGCTGACATGCTGCGCAGTGTGACGGCCATTCATGCGCGTAGCAGCGGCCTGCTCGACTTCGTTCAGGCCTATCGCAGCTTCGCGAAACTGCCGGATCCGGTGTTCTCGCAGGTCGACGCACGCGCATTGCTCGAGCGCGTACGTCAGTTGATGTCACAGGAAATCAGTGCCGCGCAGATCACGGTCGACCTGGAATGCAGCGAAGCCGGGCTCACTATCCATGCGGACGCCGCACAGGCGGAGCAAGTTTTGATCAACCTGCTGCGGAACGCCGTAGAAGCGTTGGCCGGAAGGACACAGCCTCGTATCGAGCTGCGCGCCTTCAGCACCGATCAAACAAAAGTCCTGCTGCAGGTCAGTGATAACGGCGCGGGTATTCTATCGGAGCACCTGGATAGTATTTTCGTCCCGTTCTTCACAACCAAGCGCAATGGCACGGGTGTTGGTTTGAGCATCTCTCGCCAACTCATGCGGGTGAACCGCGGCGGCATCTCGGTACGATCGACACCGGGAAAGGGCACGGTCTTCACCTTGCGATTTCAAGGTCGCGGTAAAGACCGCGCGCCAGTCGCGGAAGGCGCGCCGTCTTGATCGAGAATTCGCGCGTATTCTCGGCGAACTCTACTGACTGGCCAGGCGGCGGGAGTTACGCGCAAGCCGCTCCTGGTAGTAAGCGGTGAGCTCGGGACGATCGAGGCTGGCGACGGCTGAGTCCACTGCCTTGTCGTAGCATCGAGTGTACTTCGGCGAGTCGAAGTGGAAGCCCGGCACATTGCTTGGGCCGCACACCCGATCAGCGGCATAGGTGATACTTCGGTAGAGCGCCGCAACTTCGTCAGGCCGACTGAAGTTGACATGCTTGACGCTGATGGCCGTCGAATCCTGCATGGCAGAGATCGGCTGCGTCTGCGCGTAGGCCGTGGTGGATGCTGCCGCCACCAGGCACAGAAGAAGTGTTGACTTGAATGCCATACGTCCCCCTCAAGGTTGGAGCACGAGGCAGTGCCCCGATGTGTCAAGGCGGTGCACTGACGCGTATCCGGCACTATATCAGGGCGCATGGGCGGTCACTATCTCATTGGCATCTGGCGGCCATTTTTACGAGGTTTGGAGATGTGCCAGGGGTGATGCCACACGCCAGTTCACTGATTTGGTGCATTTTATGCACCAAGAACGAGCACAGATGAATTCAGTGGCGCGCAAGAACGGGCAGCTTGAATAAAGGCCATCTGTCCTCCCTGGCCGAATTCGTCGGACCGGCGTCCTTGGAGCATGCTCGGCGTCCAGTAGTGTGCGACACATGACGGGAGCAGCTATGGACACGGCAGCAAGACGCATCGGCGTCCTGGGTTTTGAAGGGGCCAATGCCGTTGACCTCGTCGGCCCGATGGAAGCGTTCGCCAACGCCGGGCGGGCCGACTGCGCGCGGAAGGAATCGCGGGGTGCCTACCAGTTATATGTGATTGGACTGTCGGAAGAACCGTTTGCCGCCGAATCCGGCATACAGTTCGTTCCTCATTGCAGCCTGAAGGATGCGCCGAGCCTCGATACGCTCATTGTTCCCGGCGGGTGGGGACTCCGTGAGGCCGGGGTCAATTCGGCCGTCGCGGCGTGGCTCCGTCCACGCGCTCCCCGAATCCGGCGCGTAGCAACGGTTTGCACCGGAATCTACGGACTGGCACCGACCGGTCTGCTGGATGGCCGTCGTGTTACGACTCACTGGCGCTTCATTGAAGATGTGTCGCGACGGTTTCCTCGCCTGCGCGTCCAAGGCGACGCGCTTTTCCTCAAGGACGGACGGTACTACACCTCGGGTGGCGTCACTGCCGGTATCGATCTCGCCTTGGCCCTGATCGAAGAGGACATGGGACCGCGCGCGGCGTTGGCCGTTGCCCGCGAGCTGGTCATGTATCTCAAGCGTCCAGGCGGCCAGGAGCAGTACTCGGAACCTCTGCAGTTCCAGTCGCGCTCGTTGGATTCGTTCGCGGATCTCGTTGCCTGGATCTGCGCTCATCTGGATCGTGATCTGTCGGTTCCCGTCCTGGCGGAGCGCACCCGAATGAGCCCGAGGAATTTCAGTCGCCGTTTTACTGTGGCCATGGGCTGCACTCCGGCCGACTTTGTCACCATTGCGCGGCTGCGCGCGGCGCGCGATCGCCTGATGGACTCCCGGCGCAGCATCGACACCATTGCCGTGTCGGTGGGTTTCCGCAGCGCCGATGTATTCCGCAGGCAGTTCCTGTATCGCTTTGGAATTACGCCTACTCACTATCGCGAGCGGTTCGCAACGACCCGCCCGTCCGGCCCGGAATCGAAACCTTCGCAAGTGATCCTCTCATGAAGAAACAGATCGTCGTCATGCTGTTGATTACGTCCTCCGCCTTGGCAGCGCCGGCAGCCACGCCCGCAGACCCGTCGTCGACGGAGTACTCACAGGATGGGCGGCTGGAATTTCCCGACGGCTACCGCGAGTGGGTCTTTCTGACCTCCGGCCTCGACATGACTTACCAGAAAATGGCTGGCATGGCCGGCCACTCCATGTTTGACAACGTGTTCGTTCGTCCAGGCGCGTACCGCGAATTCATGCAATCCGGCACGTGGCCGGATGGAACATTGCTCGTGAAGGAGGCGCGGGGCGCGGCGGAAAAAGGCTCGATCAATCGAGGTGGCAAATTCCAAAGCGGCGCGCCGCTGGATGTCGAGGTTCACGTGAAGGACACTCATCGCTTCGACGGTGGCTGGGCTTTTTTCGACTTCGGGACAGGCCGCGCGCCGGCTCCGCAGATTCCGGTCGCAGCGGACTGCTATTCGTGCCATCGGGACCATGGCCTGGTAGACAGCACTTTCGTGCAGTTCTACCCAACCCTGTTGAGTGTCGCCAAACAACGTGGAACCTTAAAAGTCGAACACTGAGCGCAAGGGCAGCGAGGCCGGGTGGCGCCCGGCGCGTATATCAGCCCCTTTTGACGCTCTCCAGCGGATCAAAAGGGGCTGACGATCAGTCGCGTCTCAAGGGCAAGTGGCTCCCGCGATCAGCGCGTTCGCCTGGGCCACCAGGTTTTGCGCGGTTGTGTGATCAACCGGCGTCCCACCGAAGGCCGCCCCTTGCAGAGGCTGGTAGGGTGCCGCGGGTTTGTGACAGTCAGGATTCAGCGCGTGCCAACAGGTCCGCCAAGGCTTGTGGCTGTGACAGGAACGGCGAGTGACTCGCTTGCAACTCGATCACCTCGCTGGCGTTGCGCCCGAACACGTCACGTTGCACGTCGACGGGCATGATCGCGTCTTGCGTGCACACAACGTATGTTGACGGGACCTTCCGCCACAAGGGATGCGCCACCGGTTCCATCATGATCGCGCTCGATTGCGGTCGGATCCGCGCCCTCGCCCACTCCTGCACCTCGGGATCACAGTCGCCATAGAACAACTCGCCGGTGCGCGTCGGGTCCGGTTGCATCAGGCCGCCATCCATCAGTTGAATCCACGGCGCCGGCTTACCTCCGCCCGCCGCGACCAGCGACTGCCCTTCCAGCGGCATGAATGCACAGACATACACGAGCCGGGCGACATTCTTGGCAGCCACCCGGGAGATGACCATGCCGCCATAGGAATGCCCACAAAGGACCACCGGGCCGGCGACGCGCTGGAGAACCGATTCAACCGTGGCAGCGTCCGCGGACAGGTCGGTTCCCGCCCCTGGCGAGGCCCCGACACTGGGCAGGTCCACCGCCAGAGTCGGCACGCCGCGCCTCTCGAGCAAGGGAATAACCCTCTGCCAGCACCAGCTTCCATGCCATGCGCCATGGACCAGGACGACTGTCGGCTTCGATGTGCTCATTGTGCGAAATCTGCTGTGGCCACGCAGGTCGTGACCATACACCATCTCACCGTGGCGCCACAGCTCGATCACAGGAACGGCTTAATTTTCAATGCGCCGGTAAGCAGCCGGGTGTGTGAAGGCACACTCCGGGCATGGACAAACTAACCGCAACCCGACGCTCCCTGTTGCAGCTCGCCGGCTGGCTCGGAGTCTCGCTGGCCGTCTCCGATTGGGAGGCATTGGCAGCCGAGCTCCATCACGAGTCCGGCAATACCGCCGAGCTCGGACCCTCGCTGTTGGAATCCGGCGAGCTGGCCGACCTCGAGGCGCTCACCGCCCAGATCATTCCAACCGATGCGACTCCCGGAGCGCGCGAGGCGGGAGTGGCTCACTTCATCGACCGGGCCCTCGCCTCCTTCATGGCACCACTGGCGACCCAGTTCCTCGCCGGGCTACGCAGTTTGAGGAACGAGGTCCGAAGCCGCTATCCGGAAGGCGTCTCGTTCGCCAACCTGTCGTCTGCGCAACAGATCGAGTATCTCACATCCATCGAGCACTCGGCCTTCTTTGGGTCGCTGCGACTCCTGACCGTGTTGGGCATGTTTTCGAATCCGTCCTACGGCGGCAATCAAAACGAGGTCGGTTGGCGGCTGCTGGGTTTCCAGAATGACCACGCCTACTCCCCACCGTTCGGTTACTACGACAAGGATTATCCTGGCTTTCACGTCAGTGACGGTGCAGTACCATGACTCTCGCCCGTTATCGCGATTCATACAAGGTCGATTTTGCCGTCGTGGGGTCCGGTGCCGCCGGAGGCGTCATGGCCCGCGAGTTGGCGCGCAATGGATTTCAGGTCGTCCTGTTCGAGCAGGGCCCCCGGCTGGGGCCGGCGCAGTTCCAACACGATGAGCTCAGCAACTGGTTCCTGTCCGGGATTACGAATGATCCGCGAGTGAGCCCACAATCCTTTCGAGCGAGCGCATCCGAGCCCACGGTGGTGAGCCGATTCGGGCGCAATCCTTTGTTTTACGCGCGCATGGTGGGCGGTAGCAGCGCTCACTACACGGGCAACTATTGGCGCTTCCGGGAAATCGATTTCGACGAGCGCAGCAGGCTCGGGGAGATTTCCGGAACCGGCTTCGCGGATTGGCCGATCCGCTACGCGGACCTCGAGCCTTACTACACCAAGGTCGATTGGGAAGTTGGAGTCTCCGGCCTGGCCGGTGCGCATCCCGGCGAGCCGCCCCGTTCCAAGCCCTATCCGATGCCGCCGCTACCGGTGAAGTCTTCTGGAGTCTTGTTCGAGCGCGGCGCGCGCAAGCTCGGCTTGCATCCCTTCCCGGCACCCATGGCGATCAACTCGGTGCCTTATCGAGGCCGGCCCGGGTGCGGACATTGTGGGTTCTGTCATGGCTTCGCCTGTGAGTTCACGGCCAAGAGCTCCACTTTGTTCACCATGATTCCCGAGGCCGAGGCTACGGGTCGATGCGAGGTCCGGTCCGACAGTTACGTGTGTCGCATAGAGACCAACGCAGGTGGGCGAGCCACTGGTGTTACCTTCATTGACGGACACAAACGTACGCGGTTTCAGCACGCTTCGGCCGTGGTTGTTTGCGCCAACGGCGCAGAGACACCACGGCTGCTGCTGATGTCGGAGAGCTCCCGGTTTCCGCAGGGGCTGGCAAACTCCAGTGGAGTGGTAGGCAAGTATCTCATGTTCAACTACAGCACTCGCATGAGTGCCGTGTTCGAGCACGAGTTGAACGAGTACAAGAGCGTGCAGGTGACCCGCATTCTGCACGATTTCTATGAGTCGGATCCCAAGCGAGGGTTTTATGGCGGCGGCGGCATCGATGCCCGTATCGGGCCGCAGCCCGCGGTCTGGGCCTTGCGCGCAGCGGAGGAAGGGCCCTCCTGGGGCAGTGCCTATAAAGCGCGGTTGATGGAGTTTTCCCGATCGATGGTGATTGCAGGTCACGGCACATCGCTGCCCGTGGCTACCAACAGCGTGTCCCTGGACCCGGAGTTGAAGGACGCCTGGGGGATGCCCGCCATTCGCGCCACGTACCGTGACCACCCTGACGATCTGGCTAATGCGAGGTTTCTCCAGGATCGCAGCGTGGAGATCGGCGAGGCCGCCGGCGCCACGAGGCTCACTCGGGGGCCGATTGCCGAGCAGAATTTTGGGCTGCACCTGTTGGGGACCTGCAGGATGGGCGACGCTCCTGGCGATTCGGTGATCGACCGCTATCACCGCACGCACGATGTGAAGAATCTTTTCCTGTGCGACGGGAGCAGCTTTGTGACCTCCGGTCGTGGCCAACCGACGATGACCATCCAGGCACTCGCCTTCCGGGCGGCCGACCATATCGGCCAATTCGCCCGGCGCGGTGAGATCTGAAGTTGGCAGCGGCGCTGTTATTCGGACAGGGACAGGAGGCGCTTCAGCCGGTAGGAGGCTCAACTTTCAGCGAGGCCCTCCAGCGCAACAGGCCGATCGCATACGTCACGTAGTAGCCAGCCAACACCCCGAAAACCAACAGCGTCAGGGGCGTGGTCGCATAGCTGAGACTCGGGTCCTGGCCCGGCGCGGGTGCCGGGCCGCCTCCGGGGCCGCCGGATGCATACATCTGTATCAGCCTGTACAGAATGCGCCCCACGAACAGCAGGGAGACCGCAATACCAACATGCGCACTCGGTGTATAAAAAAGTCCTTGCGCGGTGTTCTCGAAGCGAGTGTTACGCAGGCTATAGACGCCCAGGCCGATCCCAACCGCGAGCCCACCTCCGAGCCCGAGCAGCGACTGCGGCCGCGCCAGCGAAACCCATCCCAGCATGAGGATGAGTAGCGAGAAGACCGTAACGGTGATCCACGGTCGGACATTCGACAGGTGCTGTCGGCCGACCACCCGCCGGATGCGGGAATAAGTCCGCCACAGGATCAGTGCGCCAATCCCTATGGGGACAACCAGAGAAGGACTGAAAGGTGCGGCCATAATCATCCCACTTCCATGACGAGAGCCAGCCACTACGCCGCAGGAGTGCGGAAGGCGGGTCGCATTATAACGGGTCCACGCTACGGGCTCGTTTCCGGGTATCGGTGCGCACGGCACGGCGAGCCCGCACAATACGGTGTTTCAGTACGGCGCACGAGGGGGGGTTTATGAAGGCAGCCACTGTGGGGTTGGGCGCGGTCATCTGGTTATTGGCGAGCGCCGTGGCCAGCGCCCAACACTGCGCCCGCGATTGCCTCAAAAGCCACTTGGACGCGTATCTGGCCGCGGTCACGAGCCATAAACCGGTGGCGGCAAATCTATGGGTGGGATTCCGCCAGACCGAGAACTCAGTGGTCATTCCGGAAGGTCAGGGTGCCTGGAAGAACGTCACCGGCCTGGGGTCGGTTCAACGTCGGTACCTGGATCCGGTTCAGGAGCAGGCCGGCTATTTCGGGACGGTCTACATGGGGGATGAAGAGGCGGTTGTGGCCATCCGCGTCCGGGTGCAGTGGAACCAGGTGACCGAAGCCGAGTGGTTCATTTCCCGCAAGAGCGATCCGGGCGTGACGGGCGAGCCTGGCAAGACGCCCTTCAACATCGAGACGCTGCGCTCCACTCTTCCGGCCCAACGTGTCGTGCCCAAGGGCGAACGGATGCAGCGTGAAGCGCTGCAGGCGGTGGTGAATTCGTACTTCGATGGCATCACCAGCCATAACGGTTACATCGTGAAGGGGCATCCCGGGTGCTCGCGTTACGAGAATGGCTTCCCAACCTTCAACACGCCCATGAAACCCGGCATGGACATCGGTAATGACGGGAGGACGGATTGTCGGACCCAGGGTGATTTCGGCGTCGCCATCGTGGCGCTGCGCAACTTTTACGTGATCGACGATGAGTCGCAGGCGGTGATGGTTGCGGGGATGTTCCGCCGCGATGCTCGCAATCCCAAGCGGCGCAATCACTTCACGGAGCTTTTCCACCTGGACCACGGCAAGATCCGGGACATCCACGCGGCGTTCTACTACCCGCCGGAGGACCGGCCGGTGCCGAACTGGCCGCCGTATGACGGGCTGTTTCCGCTACCGGCCAGTTATCAGTGACCGCGGTTGAAAGCGTCCTGAAAATCAAAGGCTTAGGTGGGAATGAATGGAGCGGGTGATGGGAATCGAACCCACGTTAGCAGCTTGGGAAGCTGCAGTTCTACCATTGAACTACACCCGCGATCCGCATTGATTCTACGGGAGAATTCCAAGGGTTCGCAATGGACGCACCGGGCGCTACCCTTCAGCCCGAGGCTGGCCGTCGTGTTGATTCAGGGGCCGAAGCAACCTGGGCGCGGGTGCGGTTACCAATAGATGACGGGTTCGCGCGCCCTCCCACCCGGTCGGTTTCCCTAAGGATACCCTACGGATTCAATATATTAGGGAAGTGTCGCCAGTTCCGGGATTTCGCTTGGTCGGCGCTTCGGCTTAGACTAGGGTCGCAAGCAAAAAGGTTTTGCGAAAGATAACAAAAGTCTCGCTGCCGGGAGGTAACACCACATGCAAGACAAGTTGAGGTCGATCGTTCTGACATCAATGGCCGTAGCCGGCGTGGCCGCCTCCGCCAGCGTCCTGGCCGATGCACCGGAGCCGCAGATTCCGACGTGCCCCAAGAAAATCGGCACGCTCGCCGTCACCGAGCCCCAGAACCAATGGTGGATCCAATACAACCTGGAATCCCCCGAAGCGCTGATCAAGGTCTTCGTATCGAAGTCGAAGTGCTTCACGCTGGTGGATCGCGGCAAGGGCCTCGCCGCGGCCGAGGCTGAGCGCGCCCTTGCGGGTAGCGGTGAGATGCGTGGCGGCTCCAACATCGGCAAGGGGCAGATGAAGGCCGCCGACTACGTGTTGGTCCCCGATGTCGCCATGAAGAACAACAACTCCGGCGGCAAGCGCATTGGCGGCATCCTGGGCGGCATGATCCCGGGTGTGGCCGGCGTCATCGCGGGCGGCGTGAGCATGAAGAGCAAGACCGCCGACGTCGTGCTGACATTGACGGACGTGCGCTCCACGGAGCAGGTCGCGCTCGAGCAGGGACACTACAAGAAGACCGACATCGGCTGGGCCGGTGGCGGTGGCGGGTTCTTCGGCGCGTTCGCGGCCGCCGGTGCCAGCAGTTATGCCAACACGGAAATCGGCCAGGTGGTGGCGGTGGCCTACCTGGATGCCTATACCAAGTTGGTCAACGATGTGAACAACATTGCGCCGGATGCCAAGGCGGACAACGTTCAACAGTCGGTGACCATGGCCAAGCCCGGCAAGCTGTACGAGCAGCCGAACAACAAGTCCAAGGTCGTGCGCGACCTGGATCCGGGTATGACGCTCTACCCCACCGGCGAGAAGCAGCAGATCTGGTGGAAAGTCAGTGACGAGCTCGGCAACGAAGGCTGGGTGCCGTCGCCGCTGTTCGAACTCGCGAAGTAACTCACCCTCCCGTGCCGTCAGCGCCAAGCAAGGACAGGTTGCGCGCTGACGGGCACTTGGCTCGCACGGCTCATCAATTAGCGAGCTGCGGTAAGAAAGACAAATCCACGTAGTAGCGCTTCGGGTTTCCTGGAGCGATGTAGACCCGGATATTCTTGCCGGTCACGTATTTCGACGGGTCGAACCAGATGTTGTGGCTCACGAAGACATACATTCTGGAGGTGGCGGGATCCTGCCATTGCGCGGTGATGCGGAAAGGATTTCTGCCGTTCATGCTCACGGAGCCATTCAACTCAACGCCCTGCAGGTCAGCCTCGACCGGCACCCCTTCGTGGAGCAGTCGGTCGTCCGCGCGCGCCGTTAAGCGCGGTATGACGATCATCAGGGCGCCGATCAGAAAGAACACCGTGCCGAGGCCACCCAGGATGATCGGTCCGCCCCAAACCGAGAAAAAGGTGTCGATTTTCGCGCCGTAGGGATTCGACTCGGCGAACAGGATCGGCACTGTCTGGTTGACGCGGTAGCTGGGAGGGCTGGTGCTGGTCGAGCTGGTGAAATCGATCACTTGCCCGTCATGCGAGAAGCGGACGAGGGGGGCCCATGTAGTGGAGCCGTTGGAATGACGCGGCTGGAGTGCGACCACGACGCCTTGGGCGTGCACGGCGTGCGTGGCAAACGAGCGCGCGCTCATGAACGCAAAGACCGTGCCGATCAACATTCCGGCACCGATCAGTACGAACGCGTACTTGATGATCGTAAGAGTCTTCATCAGTCGACTTCCTCCGTGACAACGATGTGACCGAATCGAACGGCAAATCTTAGCGTATGTTCCTGCTGCCGGCATGGCGAGCGGTTCGGGCGCCGTCTATACTCGGGCCGGCATGAGCCTGACTTCAAACAGCAAGGCAGCTTGGATCACCGCGGGCGGGCTGTGTATCGCCCTCATCGCCCCGGTCCTACCGCCCTTGGTCGGCTCGCTCGCGGGCTGGCCCGAGCTCTCGCGCGCCCGCCTCGGATGGGGAATCGTGTTCCACTGGCTGATTTTTGCCGCCATTGTGGCCTGGGTCGTGCTCATCGAGCGGCGCAACCTCGCTTCCATTGGCGTCCGACCCCTACGCTGGTGGACCCTCCCGCTGGGATTGATCGGCGGCGTCGTGACTCTCGGGGTTGCGGGCAGCCTCATTGACCTGCTCCGCCTGCCTGGCGGCACGAGCTACGCCGACTACCTGATGTCACAACCCTTTCCGATCCGCCTGCTGTTGGTCATGACCGCGGGCGTGTTCGAGGAGACCGCGTATCGCGGCTATGCCCTGGAACGGCTGACCCCGCTGCTGGGAAGCAAGTGGCTGGCGGCGGCCGTCACCGTCCTGTGCTTTGCTTTCGCTCACACACCGGCCGTCGGGTTCAATCACGTCCTGCCGGTTCTCATTGTCAGCATCCCCATTACATTGCTGTACCTGTGGCGTCGGGACCTGGTACTCAACATGGTTGCGCACGCGACAGTGGACGCTATCAGTCTGCTCGTCGTCCCGGCTATTGGAGGCTCGAGATGAACGCACTCACACGGTTCAAACGCGTCCTGGTGATCTTGGGTCTGCTGGTTGCCTGTGTCGGATGCGACCAGACGACCAAGACCCTCGCGAGGGATCATCTGCAGAACCGACCTGTCATCTGCCTACTCGGCGATACCGTGCGACTGCAGTACACCGAGAATCCTGGCGCCTTCCTGAGCCTCGGCGCATCCCTGCCACAACACTGGCGCAGCAGCGTGTTTACGCTGGGAAGCGCGATTCTGGTTGGCGGCGCGCTCCTCTACGCATTCCTGGCGGCGCGAATGCGGCCTCTGCAGACCGTCGCGATCGCCCTCATCTGCGGCGGGGGAATCGGCAATCTCCTCGACCGCATCCGCTACGACGGGTTGGTGACCGATTTTCTGAATGTCGGCGCCGGGGGACTGCGCACCGGCATATTCAACGTCGCCGACATGGCGCTCATGCTCGGACTGCTATTGTTCTTTGTTCGTCACAGGAGTCTTGAGTAGAAACCCCGCAAGCGGCAACGATGGAAGACACAACATGGATCAATCAGTGCTTGTGACCGGAAGCGCGGGCCACCTGGGTGAGGCCCTGATGCGCACTTTCCGTGCTCAACGCCGACCGGCTGTGGGTCTGGATATAAAGGCGTCTGCCTTTACCGATCGGGTGGGGTCCGTGTGTGATCGGGCCTTTGTGAAGGAGTGCCTGCGGGGCGCCCGAACGGTGCTGCACACCGCAACGCTGCACAAGCCGCACGTTGCAACCCACACGATGCAGGACTTTGTCGACACGAATATCACGGGCACGCTGGTGTTGCTCGAAGAGGCCGCGGCCGCGGGCGTTGAATCCTTCATTTACACCAGTACCACCAGCACGTTCGGCGCGGCCCTGACGCCGGCGGCGGGAGAGCCAGCCGCCTGGATTACCGAAGACATCACACCCGTACCGAAAAATATCTACGGGGTGACGAAGGTGGCGGCAGAGAGCCTGTGCGAGCTTTTCAGCCGGACCAGCCGTCTAGCGATTCTCGTGTTGCGGACCTCGCGGTTTTTTCCCGAGGACGATGACAACGCGACCACGAGGTCGCAATACGAGACGGCCAACTCACAGGCCAACGAGCTTCTGTATCGACGCGCTGACATCGAAGACATCGTCAGTGCGCACCTGTTGGCTATCGACAAGGCGGCACAGATCGGTTTCCGCCGCTACATCATTTCGGCGACGACGCCTTTCCGACGCGAGGATCTCGCTGCGCTACGTGACACGGCCCCGCAAGTGGTCGGCCGCCTCTTTCCTGACTGCGAGAGTCTGTACGCCGCGCGTCGCTGGTCGTTGTTTCCACACATCGACCGGGTCTACGTCAACGATCTCGCCGTTAGAGAGCTCGGGTGGCGGCCTAAGTACGATTTCCGGCATGTGCTCGATAGCCTGCGAGCAGGTATCGACTTCCGCAGCCCGTTGGCGCGGGCGGTGGGTAGCAAGGGATATCACTCTACGACGTTCGCGGAAGGCCCGTATCCCGTGCAATAGGGAGTTGCGTTTTCGGCAAGCTGATTGCATATTGCAATCGGTATGAGCGCAGCCACTGTGGACGAGCCCAGGTCGGGGTGCCCGATCAACCTGACGCTGGAGGCCTTGGGCGATCGCTGGAGCCTGCTGGTCATCCGCGACATGATGTTCGGCAACCGGCGTTACTTCCGCGAGCTGCTGGCGAAGTCGGAGGAAGGGATTGCCTCGAATATCCTCGCGGACCGGCTCAAACGCCTCACGGAGTCCGGCTTCATCACGCGCGCGGACGACCCGGATCACAAGCAGAAAGGGATCTATAGCCTGACGGAGCAGTCGATCCAACTCGTGCCGCTGCTCGCGCAGATGGGGGCGTGGGGACGGAGGCATATGCCGGCCACGGAGGAGCTTTCGATCCGGGCGCAGCTTCTGGAGGAAGGGGGCCAGCCGCTGTGGGATGAGTTCATGGATGACCTGCGGCATACCCACTTGGGAAAGCCACGCCGAGGTAGCGGGCCGACGGTGGGTGAGCGGCTGCGGGCTGCGTTTGAGAAGGTGAGGCAGCAGGCGGCCGGACGTAAGCGCTAGAGCGGCGCTGAGAACAGCGCTGGCGCTCGGTCGAGCGCAGGTGCTGGAGCAGCCGGAGCAGCCGACGTTTGCGGTGCCGAGTGCAGCGCTGGCGCCGCAGGCGGGCGCGCGGGTCGTGTGCGCGGCGTCAGGCCCTCAGGCCTTCGCCTTGTCCTTGTGCCACGCGCTGAGGGTGTCGGTCTCCTTCTTTGGGTCGAGGCCGGCTTTCAACTTCGCCTGGCGATCGGCGGGCAATGTCTGAAACCACGCCAAGGTATCGCGCACCGTCTCCTGCAGGGGGCGCGAGCGAAGGCCGGTGCTACCCGCAGCCTTCATGGAGGTTAGTGAAGCACCCGCCATGTCGCCTTTCATCGGCGACCAGGGAGGCAGATCCACCTCGTCCTTCTGCCAGTGCGCGGCGAGAAAATCTTCCGACACCCAGGTTGCCTTCGTGGCCGCCTTTGGACTGGCCTGTTGGCTTGCCTTGATCAGGTCGCCCATTGTGAAGGCACGGGGCGGCGAGACGGCGTTGAAATACCCCGTGGTGCGTGCCTCCACGAGTTGCATCATCCAGGCCGTGAGATCGCGCACGTCGATGACCTGCACGGGATCATGTGGCGTGCCGGGGGCAAGCATCTCGCCGCCCTTCGAGGCACGTACGGGCCAGTAGGTGAAGCGATCGGTTGGATCCAGAGGGCCGACGATGTAACCCGGCCTCACGACGCACAGATGTCCCTTGAAAGCCTGCTCGGAGTACTGCTCGCACAGGGCCTTCATGGGGCCGTAAGTGTCACCCGTAATCTGCTCGACGTTAGGGTCTGACAGTTTGCCGGTGGGTGAGTGCTCGTCATTCGGCTTGGCGAAGCTCGCGTAGGCGGAAATGCTCGAGATGTAGAGACAGTAGCCGACATTCGGCGCCAGGAGCTCGGCCGACAGCTTCACGTACTTGGGGACGTAGCCGGTGTCGTCGATCACGACATCCCACTTTCGTCCGCGCAGTGCGTCCAACTGGCCGTTGCGGTCACCAATCAACGTCTCAACATCCTTGACGCCGCCGGCCACGCGTTTACCGCGGTTGAAGTGAGTGACCTTCCAACCGCGGCGCAGTGCCTCGTCCGTCAGGTGCGGGCCGATGAAGCCGGTGCCGCCAAAAATCAGGATGGTGCCGGGTTTCGAGCTCGTCGCGGCCAAGGTGGGGAGAGCGGCACCGGCGGCGGCTCCCGCGGCCAGTTGCAGTACTTCGCGGCGGGTCGTCATGGCGGGCCTCCCAGGGGCCGGGTTGGGGCGATGGTGGACGCGAACGTCGGCTCAAACGCAAAGGGTAGCCCGGCGGGAAGGCGGGCGCCCAGCGGCGATGCGACCACCCGAGGTGATTGCCGGACGAACGCCTGCGGGCGCACAACAGCCTTCGCGCCGCGGCGATCCGCCTAGGTGGTGGCGCGCGCATGGGCGGCGGCCGGCGGGAGAGTCGCGGCCCGCGGAGGCCCGGGCTGACACATCGGCGGGCTGGGCGCTGCCAACGAGCCTCAGGCCCTGACGATCGACAGCCCCATCTTTTCGTACGGCTCGAGTGCGTCCTCGGGAACGCCGGGGTCGACTACCAGGCCATCGATATCGCTCAAGGGCGCGATCAGGTACGGCGACGCGGCATTGATCTTCTCAGGCGTGAGCAACACGTGAGTCTCTGCCGCGCTCGCGATCAGCGCTCGCTTGATGTGCGCCTCTTCGAGATCACCGGTAGTCAAGCCCACCTCGGGACGAATACCCGTCACGCCCATCAGGTACAGGTCCGCCCGGATGCGCGAGATCGCCTCCACAGCCGCCGCCCCGACACTCACTACCGAATGCTTGAACAGCCGGCCGCCGATCAGTACCACCTCGATGTTGGGATGTTGGACCAGGGCCACCGCGATGGTTGGGCTATGAGTAACGACAGTGGCCCGCAGGTCGAGCGGCAGTTGTCCCGCCACCTGGAGCGTGGTTGTCCCGCCGTCGAGGATGACGACCTGCCCGGGGCGGACCAGGTTCGCGGCTGCCCGGCCGATCGCCAGTTTCCCGTCCGGCGCCAGCTGCTGCCGGCCGGCGAAATCCACGACGGCTGGCGACGACGGCAGCGCGCCCCCGTGGACGCGCTGTAACCGCCCTTCCGCGGCCAATTCACGTAGATCGCGGCGGATCGTGTCCTCCGAGAGTTGCAACTCCTGGCTGATCGACTTGGCGATCACCTGTCCCTGTTCCTTGAGGACTTTCAGGATGTAGTCCTTACGCTGACTGGTGAGCATGGCCGGAGCCTGCATGATTTTTCTTGACTTTGCACGTTTTTGCACGATAGCGTCCATCACCTGCCCGGTCAGTAGGACCGCAGTTTAGGGCGGAGGGAGACGACGTGGACCCGGCAATCGAGCTAGTGAAGACGGAAGTGCTGTCGGATGATTGGTACGTGCTGCGCAAGGTGACTTTCAGGATCCGCCGCAGCGACGGCACCTGGGAAACGCAGAGCCGCGAAGCCTATGACCGCGGTAATGGCGCGACGATCCTGCTATACGACCTCGAGCGCAGGACCGTCATCCTGATCAAGCAGTTCCGGCTTCCCAGCTACGTGAACGGCAACTCGTCCGGCATGTTGATCGAGACGTGCGCCGGCCTGCTCGATGAGGAAGCACCCGAGCAATGCATCGTCCGCGAGGCGCGCGAGGAGACGGGCTACGAAATCCGTGAAGCTCGCAAAGTATTCGAGGCGTACATGTCGCCGGGATCGGTTACGGAGGTGCTCTATTTCTTCGTAGCCGAGTATTCGCGCGCGCAACGCACGGACAACGGCGGCGGAGTGGACGGAGAGGACATTGCGGTCCTGGAAATGCCGTTCGCGGAAGCGCTCGCAAGAATCACTTCAGGCGAGATCCGCGACGGCAAAACCATCATGTTGCTGCAGTACGCGGCACTGCATATATTCAACCTGGTCGGTGAGGATATCGGGCCGGGGGGCGCCGGTTCACCCGCCACTCACAGCGAGCCGGGGCGCATCGCCCGCACATTCCAACCCATCAGTTGGTAAACGTAGTATCGCATGACCCCCGCGTACTCGTGCAGCGCCAGGTCCGCGATGAGGAAGTTATAGGACAGAGGGAGCACGGCAACCGTCGGGCTGACGTGGTCAGCCCGTACCGGCTGGGCCGTAACACCGAAATGTCCGAAGTACAGCAGGCTGCGGCGCACGTGGATGCCGGAAGTCACCAGAAACACTTGCTCTACCCGGCGCGACTCGAGCATTGGCGCGGTGTTCTGCGCGTTCTGGAAAGTGTTGAGGCTGCGCTCTTCCAGCAACAGGTCGGCGGGATCGACGCCCAGTTGCCGCAGCATCGCACCATACACGGCCGCCTCCGTGGCGCCGTGATGCTCCGGATCGCCACCCGTGACCAGGAGGAAACAAACACTGTTGACCCGCTTGCAGTCCCGATAGACCTGCAGAGACCTCATCACTCTTGCGTACGCGAGCGGCCCGATCTCCGCCGTCGGGGCGCGCCCATCCGCAACCAGTTCCGTACCGCCGCCCAGAAGGACGATTGCGCTTGCGGGCGCCTGGCGGATCACGGTGTTGGCGGTATATCCAGCCTGGAGTCTATCGGCCAGCAGCCCGGCGAGCGGCCCGCAGCCCACGCCAAAGTAAAGTACCAACACCAGCGCGCCGACCAGGTACGCGGTCCTACGCAATTTCAACCACCCGAGCCCGGTTGCCACCGCAACCAGAATCGTAATAACAACGAGCGTCACTGCATCCCTCGCGCGCGATCGAAGTGAACAACCCCAAGCGAATAAGCATATTGCCGGGAGGGTTCGGCGGACGTCAACGGCGGCTGCCGTTGGTCGTAAGACTACCTATAATCCGTCGCAGGCGCGTTCGCGAAGGTGTGGAGCGCGCGATTCGTGTAGAGGTCACAGTGCGCCACGCGTTCCTGCCTTCCCTAGCGCTCGCCGTCGGAATCAACGTCGTTGCGGCACGCACGCCGCCGCCACTTCTGCCTGAAAAAGAGGTCGCCGCGCTGGCCAACGAGTTGAGCGGCGAAACCGCCAAGCGAAATCTGGAAGGCCTTGCGCGCTTGCACCGACAGCGCGGCTCGCAGGGATTTCATGCCGCCGCGGAATTGATTGCCGAACGCGCCCGCGCCTATGGCTTGGGTAACGTGCAGATCCTGGAGTTTCCAACGGATGGCAAAACCCTCTACGGCACGCAGCGAGCGCGCGAGGCCTGGGATGCGGACGAAGGCGAGTTGGGGGAGGTGAAAGACTCGGGAGAGCTCAAGCTGGCGAGTTACGCGGCGGAGCCGGTCGTACTGGCGGAGGACAGCGAGTCCGGCGAAGTCACAGCAGATCTCATCGATGTCGGCGCCGGCACCCGCGAAAGTGACTATGCCGGCAAGGACATCCAGGGAAAGCTGGTCCTCGTCTCGAGGCCTCCGAGCGCCGTGCAAGACCTGGCAATCGGAAAATTCCACGCCGCCGGAATCATCAGCTCCGCGCAGAACCAGCCCACTGCGTGGTCCGGCGACAACGACAACCTGATCCGCTGGGGACACCTGGATACGTTCTCGCCCAACAAGACATTCGCGTTCATGGTCGCACTGCGGACCGCGCGGTCGATGCAGGAGCGGTTGCGAAACGGCGAGCGGATCAAACTCCATGCGCGCGTAAAAGCCGGACAGCACCCCGGGGCCTACGAAGTCGTCACAGCCAGTATCGAAGGCGCAGACCCTCGGCTGAAAGACGCCGCAATCGCCTTTTCCTGTCACCTGGATCACCAGCGCCCGGGCGCGAATGACAACGCGAGTGGCTGTGTCACCATTCTGGAAGTGGCCCGAACTGTGCAGAAACTCATCAACGCGGGCACTTTACCGCGACCTGCCCGGACGCTGCGTTTCATCTGGCCTCCGGAGATCGAGGGAACCGTTACCCTGTTGAATGCGAAGCCCGAATTCGCGCGGCGGATCAAGGCCGTCATCCACATGGACATGGTGGGTGGAAATCCCGACACCAAGGTGGTCTTTCACGTCACGCGCGGCCCGTTGAGCCTGCCGTCATTCGTGCACGATGTGGCGTGGGCGTTCGCAAGCTGGGCCAACGAGCAAACCTACCAGTTCGCGGCCACCGGCCACGCGGACTACCCGCTGATCGCGCCGGAGGGCGGCAAAGAGCCCCTGCGGGCCGAGTACTCGAAGTTCGAGTTGGGAAGCGACCACCAGGTTTACCAGGACTCCTCCTTCAGCATTCCGGCCATCTACCTCAATGACTGGCCGGACCGCTACATCCATACCAACTTCGACACGGCCGCCAATATCGACCCCACGAAGCTCGAGCGGGCGGCCTTCATCGGGGCTGCCAGTGGTTACTTCCTCGCCAACTTCTCGGCGCAGGATATTCCGGGCACCACGCGTGCGGTGCAGCTGGGCGCACTACTCCGTAATGTGTTGGTGATGCAGAGGACTACACCCGCAACACCGCCGGAAATCACCGCAGTTGCGGCGACCTACGAGCACCAGGTGTTGAATTCAATCAAAGCGTTCGACTCGCCGCCCGCGGCCCCCCGGGCAGGCAGCAGCGCGCCCGGCCCGCAGGCCAAGGGCGACGACACCCCGGTGTTCCGGCGCAGAGCCCGGCCCCGCGGGCCGCTGATGGTCTTTGGCTATGACTACTTCGAGGACCACGCCAAGTCGGATGGTGTCGCCCTACCCCGGCTGTTGAGTTACGAGGGCGACTGGGGCACTGGGGAAGAATACGCGTACGAGGCCTTGAATCTGGCCGATGGCCGCCACTCGGCGCGCCAGGTCACCCGGGAGTTGGCCGCGGAATACGGGCCCATTCCCGAGGCACTCGTCGTCGAGTACCTCCAGGCGCTGAAGCGAATGGGGCTCGTCGACTGATCAGCGCTTGGATTCGTTGACGATCCAGCGGTATTTGTGTGCCGAAGTGCGGGCGATCTCGGGAACCTCACGCACGATGACATGGATCCCCGGATCGACGAGGTGTTTGACGTTCTCGATCAGACGATTGCGCTCGCCCTCGCTGAACGACGCCTCCGGCACCACCCGGATCTCCCAGGTAGCCTCACCCGTCTGGGCAACCTGCGAGTACTTGATTCCGTGCAATGATTTGAAGGCAAAAGTCACCACCGACGGGCTGATCCGCTGACCCTGCGATCCATACAGAGTGTCCTCGTATTTTCCCGTGACGGGCTCGATGACCGGATAGGTCCGCCCGCACGCGCACTCGACACGGCGCCACCGGGTCCGATCTGACATCTGGTACCGCACCAGGGGCATCAAGGTGTTATGGAACGTCGTCCCGACAACATACCCCTCGTCGTCGGTCGGCTTCCCATTCTCATCGACGATCTCAACGTAGGAGTAATCGCTGTTGACATGAAGGTTGCCGTACTCACATTCTGTTGCATAGGCGATGCGCTCAGCCATGCCATAGTGGTCCATGATCTTGGCCCCGAGTCGGGCCGTAATCAGCTCGCGCTGGTGCGGATAGACCGGCTCCGAACCCGTGTAGACGTAGGGAATCCGCAGTGACGTATGCCGCTTCTCCAGCAACAGGGCCAACTCGTAGGCCGTGGACGGATACGCCTCGATCATGTGCGGAGCGAACTTCGCCAACCTCTCGATGATGTCATCGACACACCCGTCCCGCAGATGACGGGAAGAGACGATGAGCTGATTGTTGTACCGGTTGAAAAACCAGTAGGGAGGTGCCGTCTGTTCGATAGGGACTACGAGGTCCCCACGAAGGTAGGCGCGACGCATTCCCGGACGATAACCACTCCAACGGAAGTGACGTTCGACAATCGCGTTCTCCCAGAGCACGGACTCGAGGCTCCGAAACACCTGTAACGGCGTCCCGGATGTGCCGCTCGTCCGACCGACTATGGTCCACGGTCTCGGGTTGTTCCCGTGCGGATAGTGGTCAGCGGGACGCTCGTTGAGCTCAGACCGTCCGATGATGGGAAAGCGCTCCACGAGGGCCTGGCGGACGTTACCCGCGTCGAAGTCCACCTTCACATTGCGGTAACGCGGAATGCGCCGGATCGCCGCCAGAAGGGTTTCCATCAGCAGTTGGTTGGTGACCCCGTCGAGGCGCTCTTGCGGCAGTCGCTCCTGGGCCAATAGGGTCTGGACACGTCGCTCGCTCTGTAACGTGTCGCGCACCAGGTAACGTAATCCGTATTTCAGCTCATTCGTCGCGCGCATTCTTTTTCGACCAGCAAACCCTATTCCCGCGCTAGGGGGCGCTTTCGGGTGCAAGATGCCTGGTCAGCGCGCCCGCAGTAAGCTTACCCGCCGGAGGCGCCTGTCCCCGACGGCCGAAGGAGACGCCTCATGAGTGAAGAAATCGTTTTCTATCACAACCCGATGTCCCGCGCCCGGATCGTCCACTGGATGCTCGAGGAGGTCGGGGCGCCGTACCGGACGGAGCTGGTGAGCTTCGAGAAAGGCGAGCACAAAAAACCCGCGTTTCTGGCCGTGAACCCGATGGGCAAGCTGCCGGCGATCGTTCATCGCAACACGGTCATCACCGAGTGCGCGGCCATCTGCGCGTACCTGGCGGATGCCTTTCCAGCGGCCCGACTGGCCCCGCCCAACGAGGATCCGGCCCGTGGAACCTACCTCCGCTGGATGTTCTTCGGCGCGAGTTGCGTGGAGCCCGCAACGATCGATCGGATGTTGGGAAGACCGCTGCCCGAGCGGACCGGGGCGCTTGGGTACGGGACCTACAACGACACTCTGAACACCCTGGAGCGGGCGCTCTCACCGGGACCCTACATCCTGGGTGAGCGCTTCAGCGCCGCGGACGTGTACGTCGGATCGCAGATCGGCTTCGGGATGACGGCGAAGGCCCTGGAGCCCCGGCCGATTTTCGAGAGTTACTATGCGCGCCTCACGGAGCGCCCGGCGTTCAGGCGCTTTTCCGAGCAGGCGGATCAACAGGTCGCGCAGATGAAAGCCAGCGCATGAAGCCGGAGTTGCAACTGCTGTTCGAGGCCCACGGAGTCCTCGAGCCGGCCATTGTCATGGGGCAGACGCCCGACGGCCTCAAGCGCATCGTGCCCATCGTCGGCGGCACGTTCGAGGGGCCAAAGATCCGCGGCACATTGGTCCCGGGTGGGGCGGATTGGCAGTACGTGCGCGCGGATAACGTCACGGTTGTCGAAGCTCGCTATTTATTGCGCACGGATGACGATGTTCTCATTGAGGTGCACAACCGGGGACTGCGTCACGGTCCCGACGAGGTCATGCGCCGACTGGTCGCCGGTGAGAACGTCGACCCCAGCGAGTACTACTTTCGTGCGGTACCGTCATTGACCGCTCCCGCCGGGAAGTATGAGTGGCTCAATCGGCGACTCTTCCTCTGCACCGCCGCGCGCTTTGCGACGGCCATTACGCTCTGGGTGTACGAAGTTCTCTAAGTCTACAAATACCCGCCGCTTTACGTGAAATTCCACCCGACGGCGCAGTCGTTTTTGCTTTTATCGCCACCGCACAGAGCAGGGAAATCGACGGTGTCGACGGAGTCACGACCAACGAAGGGGGATCTCGCTTCGGGCGCGGATAGCCGCCTGCGGCTCAGTGTGCGGACGAGCATGCGCAGCGAGTTCAGGGATCCGAGCGGCGCCCTCGGCTTCTTCGAGCTGAGCCATCAGTTCACGACCGTCGGCGCGATCTGCACCGCGTTGGCGCGCATACCCGGGATTCAGTTCGAGGAAACGCAGGGCACCCTGTGGTCGGCGGCTGGGAGCCGATTCTCCTTTTACGGACGCCAATTTCAGGTCTCGGCGCCCTTCCAGGACGTTCGCATCGGGCCCGTCGAGGAAGGAGCGCTCTACCCGGAGACGGAAGAGCTACTGCGAGTCGTCGGCGAGCACCTCTTCCCTAAGTGGCAGAGCCGCGCCCGCTCGCGGTTCTTCCGGGTGTAGCTCGCGACCGAGGGCGCACGTAGCCGGGGCGGTCTCCTAGGCCTTCGCGCTGGCGGCGCGGGCCTCGGCCAGATCGAATGGTAGCTTGCGGAGCTTGATGCCCGTAGCCATGCGCACCGCATTGGCGACTGCAGGCGCGATGGGCGGCAACCCCGGCTCACCCACTCCCGTCGGCGGTTCCGTCGACGGCACGATATGGATCTCGATCTCGCGCGGCATCTCATTGATGCGCAGTACGGTGTACTCGTGGAAGTTGGTTTGGTCGACGTGGCCGTCCGTCAGGGTGATCTTTCCGTGCAGCGCCGCCGCCAGGCCGTAGCCGATACCGCTCTGCATCTGCGCACGGATGACGTCCGGGTTGACCGCGGTACCACAATGAACGGCGCAGACCACGCGGTCCACCGTAATCGTGTCACCCTTCACGGTAACCTCAGCGACTTGCGCGACCACTGAGCCGAAGGATTCTTGCACGGCGACTCCGCGCCCACGGCCCTTCTCTTTCGGGAACGGCTTGTCCCAACCCGCCTTTTCCGCCGCGAGCTTGAGCGCAGCAGTGTGCTTGGGGTGCTTGCCCAGGTGAGCGAGCCGGAAGGCGACCGGATCCTTGCCGGCGGCTTCCGCCAGCTCGTCGAAAATAATCTCTTTGGAGGCCGCCATGTGGGTGTGGCCGACCGAGCGCCACCAGAGCACGGTGACCGGGCTCTTGGGCGCATTCCACGCAACGTGCACGTTCCCGATGTCGTATTGCTCGGCGGCGTGGCCTTCGACCGCGCTCGGATCGAGCCCGTCCTTCATCATGGCGGCGAATGGCGTTCCGGCAATGATTGACTGGCCGACGATGCGCTGTTTGTAGGCCACCACCTTGCCGTCCTGACTCAGCCCGGCGGTGATGCGGTGATAGTTCATCGGACGATAGCGACCCCCGGTGATGTCGTCCTCGCGGGTCCAGATCAGACGCACGGGATACTTTCCGTCGACCGCCTTGGCGATGGCGGCGACTTCGGCGATGTAATCCGACTCCGCATTCGCGCGGCGTCCAAACGTGCCGCCCGCGGCCAGCGTGTTGATGAACACCTGGTCCGGCTTCAGGCCCGTGGCCATGGCGGCATTCACCTGGTCGATGGTCTGGAACTGGCAGCCCGCCCAGATTTCGCACTTGCCGGGCGTCAGGCGCGCTACAGCGGTCAACGGCTCCATCGGCGCATGCGCCAGGTACGGGAATTCAAACTCGGCATCGATGGTGTGGGCCGCGCTCTTGAGCGCCGCATCCGCGTCGCCCTCTTTCGCCGCCTTCACCGCATCCGCGCCACGCGCCAGCTCTTTGTATTCCTCCATGATCCTGGCCGTGCTGCGCTTCTCGGCGCCCGACTCGTCCCAGGTGACCTGCAGCGCTTCGCGGCCTTTCTTCGCCGACCACGTGTCACGGGCGACGACAGCCACGCCGCGCGGAATCTGCACGACATCGACGACGCCCGGCACGGCCTTCGCCTGCGTGGCATCGAACGAGGCCACTTTGCCGCCAAAGCGCGGCGGTCGCATTACGACGGCCGTCATCATTCCGGGCAACATGACATCGATGGCAAACTGCTGTTGGCCGAATGACTTCGCGCGGCTATCCAGCCGCGGCAGCTTGTCACGACCGACGATCTTGAACTGGCTGGGATCTTTCAGCTTGACGTTGGCCGGCACCGGCAACTTTCCAGCCCGCGCGGCGAGCTCGCCGAAGGTGGCCTTCTTACCGGACTTCGCGTGCGAAACCACGCCTTCGCTCACCGTAATCTCCGACTCCGGAACCTTCCACTGCGCAGCGGCGGCCTGAACCAACATGGCACGCGCTGTGGCACCGGCCTGGCGCAACTGCATCCAGGAGTTGGCTACCGCGGTGGAGCCTCCGGTGCCCTGCACGCTGCCCTTCGGGTCGAAAGCAAAGTTGCCGTACATCGGCACCTTCGCGGGTGCGCTCTCGACGCGCATCTGGCTCCACGACGCATCCAGCTCCTCGGCGACGATAGTCGGAAGGCCGGTCCAGACACCCTGCCCCGCCTCGACGTGCTTCGAAAGCACAGTCACGGTGTTGTCGGGATCGATGCGCACGAAGGGCATGGACAAGGCCGGCGCCGCGGCGGCGCCTGTTGCGGCCGCCGATGCCGCCGGGCCGGGCAACACTGCACCCAGCGTCAGGCCGGCACCCGCGATGCTCGTCAACTTGAGGAAGTCACGCCGGGAGAGCTCCGATGCGGAAGCACCCGGCCACACAGACGACGGGTCTTTGAGATGGCGGAAGTACATAGTCGGAAATCCTTTGCGGTACAACTCAGCCGCGGGTGGACGTCGCGGGCAGAGTCTCGGCGGCCTGGTGGATGGCATTGCGGATGCGCACGTAGGTCGCGCAGCGGCAGATATTGCCGGCCATCGCGGCGTCGATGTCGGAGTCCGACGGCCGGGAGTTCGTCGCCAACAGTGCGGCCGCCGACATGACCTGACCGCTCTGACAGTACCCACACTGTGGGACATCCAGGTGCACCCAGGCATCCTGCACCGCCTTGCCGGATGCGGAGTCCAATCCCTCGATGGTCGTGATGTTCTTACCAAGCACGGCGGATACCGGAGTTACACAGGAGCGGGCCGCCTGCCCGTCGATGTGCACGGTGCAGGCTCCGCACAGAGCCATGCCACAACCAAACTTCGTCCCGGTGAGCTGCAGGTGGTCCCGAATCGCCCACAACAGGGGCATGTTCGGGTCAATGTCGAGCTCGTGGCTGCGATTGTTGACAGTCAACTTGACGGACATCTGGGGACTCCTGCCGCGATAGAAAGCCTGCACGCCATGCAGGCGGGGAGCCACAGACGGGCTCACAACCGCCATTCTTCTCGGACGACCCTAATGTACGCTATCTCCCGTAAGGGAGAGTTGGGGTGATGCGCGAAAGCGTTGGTACCAAGCGAGAATAGCGCTCGCCTTGGCCGCGGACTGCGACGGTCGCGCCGCCAATCCTCCATGCGAGGCGCCCGGCACTTTCACCAGCGCTGTCGGAATCCCGCGCAATTTCAGTGCCTCGTAGTACTGCTCCGAGTCGCTCACCGGCGTGCGGAAATCCTGGTCGCCGACGACCACCAGCGTTGGCGTCGTGACGTTCCCAACCAGGGACAACGGCGAGTGCTGCCAATACGCTTGCGGATCCTCCCAGGGCAGCTTGCCGAACCAGTATTTCGGTACGAAGGTGGCAATGTCGGTGGTAAGCGAGAAGCTCGCCCAGTTGATCACCGGCTTCTGGGTCGCGGCCGCACGGAATCGGTGCGTCTTGCCGACGATCCAGGCGGTCAACACGCCCCCGCCCGAGCCGCCGGTCACGAACAACTCGTCGGGATTCACGGTCCCGGTGGCGATGGCCGCATCGACGACGCTCATCAGGTCATCGTAGTCGTGACTGGGGTAGTCGTGATTGATGAGATTGCCGAATTCCTCGCCATACGAAGTCGAGCCGCGCGGGTTCGCGTACACGACGGCGTAACCGGCGGCAGCATACAACTGGTCGTCGGTCGAAAAGACCGGGCCGTAACTGGCGAAAGGTCCCCCATGGATCTCGAGAATCAATGGGTATTTCCTGCCGGCGGCGGAATTGGGCGGTGAGACGAGCCAGGCGTCGATGGGTCGCTTGTCGAACGAGGAAGTCACTTCGAGCGGGCGCACCTCGGCCAGCTTCTTGCCGGTGAACAGCTCGCTGTTCAGGTTCGTCAGACGAGTCACGCGACCGCCGCGCACGACGGCGAGGTCGGAAGGGTGTGTTGGATCGCCGCTCGTGTAGGCGACCGTCCCATTGGCTGCGACACTGAACTGGCCGCCGTTGGTGTAGGGCCGATCGAGCTCGCCACCCGTCAAGCCTGTCGCGACCGGCTCGATACGTCCGTTGAGAGACAACCGTCCGACCTTCATGACCGCCTTGTCGACATACCGGATATACAAGCTGCGCCCGTCGGCTGCCCATTCCGCCGTTTCCACGGTGCGATCGAGGTCGTCGGTGAGTGAGCGCGAGTTGTGTCCATCGCGGTCCGCCAGGTACACGCGGACGTTCTGGTAACCGAGCTGCCGGTCGTCGAAACCGAGATAGACGATCTTCGAGCCGTCCGGCGAAACGCGCGGCCCTTGGAACGGTCCAACCCGGTCGACGAGCGCCGTGAGCGTCGCATCGGCGACGGCGACGCGATAGACCTGGGAGCTGACGGAATCGAGACGCCAGTTGTCGTGGCGATTGCTACTCAAGAGCAGGTAATGGTTGTCGGGCGTCCATGACAAGGGACCATCGTCGTTGTAGGCGCCGAAGGTAAGTTGGCGAGGGGCGCCGCCGTCAGCGGAGACAACGAACGCGTGCGAGTAGCCCGGGACCAGGTACCCTTCGCCATCGGCCCGATACTGAACGTCGGTGATCACGGTCAGCGGGTCAGCCCAATTGGCTCCTTCCGGTTTCTCGGGCGCGGCACCGAGCCTGGGCTTCTCGTCGCGAACGAGCATGATGAACGCGATCGAGCGCCCATCCGCAGACCAGGCGAAGCCGCCGGGCGCCTCTGTCAGGTCGGTGATGCGCGTGGTTTGTCCGGTCTGCATCCAACGGACGAAGAGTTGCGAGTGACCGCCTTCGGAGCTCGATACGTAGGCAAGCCGCTTACCATCAGGAGACCAGCGCGGCGCCACGTGAGACCCGGGCCCCGTAGCGATGGGCGTCTGCAGGCCTGTATCGATGTCCACGAGCCAGAGCGTCGACCGCGGACGATCGGACATGATGTCGTACGACATGCGGACATAAGCGACTTCACGCCCGTCGGGCCGGATCTGCGGATCCTCGACCCACTGCAGATTGAAAATATCCCGGCCTTCAAACAGATGAGAGGGACCGGTCTCGGGTGCGGCCACTACGGCCCGCGCGGCCACGAGCGCGAGCACACAGCCCCAGAGGAGACTACGCATGAGGAAACTCCCTTTGCGGGCCGGATGGGCCGGGCCCTTGTAAAGAGGGCAATCGTAGCCTTCAACGCGCCCGAACGAAGGGTTTTCGTAAGATCAATGGGCTACAGCAGTAACCTTGTCACCCGGAACGGCGGAGGAACGTTTCGAGGAGGTATGTGGAAAACCGCGCTGTTTGCCGCCGTTGCAGCGGCTTCTCTCACGGATGGGGTTGCCAGCGAGGCGCCATCCCGGCAAGACGTCCTCTGGCTCGACCGAGTCACGTACGGTCCTACGACCGCCACCGTCGACCGCTACCTCAAGCTCGGACGCCGCCGCTTTCTTGACGAGCAACTGCATCCTCACAACCCGCAACTGCCTGCGGAGGTCGCAGCGGAGCTCGACGCGTTGGAGATCTCACATTCCGACGGCGCACACCTGCTGGCTTATGTCAGCGAACAGCAGCAACGCATCAACACTCTCAGCGACGACGTCGCCAAGCAGAACGAGCGCAAAGCCCTCAACGAGAAAGGCAACAAGCTGGCGTACGAGGCGGCGCGGCGCGAGATCCTGCGAGCGTTGTACTCTCCGGCCCAGTTACAAGAGCAGCTCACGTGGTTCTGGCTGAACCACTTCAACGTGTTTCAATACAAGGCCAACGACCCCTGGTTGGTGGGCGATTACGCGGAGCGCGCGATCCGACCGAATGCCCTCGGTCATTTCCGCGATCTCGTGCTGGCGACGCTGCAGCACCCGGCGATGTTGCAGTACCTCGACAATGCGCAGAATGCGGCCGGGCACATCAATGAGAACTACGCGCGCGAGTTGATGGAGTTGCACACACTCGGTGTGGGTTCGGGCTATACGCAGCAGGACATCCAGGAGCTCGCCCGGGTGTTGACCGGCGTCGGGGTCAACGCCTCCGGTACTGCGCCGCGGCTCAAACCGGAATGGCAGCCTCTGTACCGCCACCAGGGCGCCTTTGAATTCAACCCAGCACGTCATGACTTCGGTCTCAAGACCGTGTTGGGCAAGCCGATTACGGGCAGCGGGTTCGACGAAGTCGAGCAGGCGGTCGATCTGTTGGTCGCGCAACCGGCCTGCGCCCAGTTCGTATCGCGCAAGCTGGCCGTGTATTTCGTTTCTGACGATCCGCCGCGGGCGCTCACCGATCGCATGGCGAAGACCTTTCAGAAGACTCATGGGGACATCGCCGCGGTGCTCGAGACACTCTTCAAATCTCGAGAGCTCGAAGCCTCTCTGGGAGCGAAGTTCAAGGACCCGATGCACTACGTGGTCTCCACCCTGCGGCTCGCCTATGACGGTAAGCCCATTGTGAACACACATCCGGTCGTGAACTGGCTGAACGCGCTCGGCGAGCCCCTGTTTGGACGCCAGACACCGGACGGGTTCCCGCTGACCGAGAATGGTTGGGCGAGCTCCGGGCAGATCAGCCGCCGATTCGAGATCGCACGCGCCATCGGCAGTGGCAATGACGGCCTGTTCGAGCCCGAGGACGGCAGTCGGGCCGTGACGACCGGTTTTCCCGAGCTCTCCAGCCGGTTGTATTTCGCGGCCGTCGAGCCCTACCTGTCGACCAACGCGCGCACGGCGCTGGCTCGCGCCGCCTCCCAGCTCGAATGGAATACGTTTCTGCTGGCCTCTCCCGATTTCAACTATCGCTGAGCGGTGCTTTATGAAACGTCGTAATTTCCTGCGGATGATGGCGCTAGCGACGCCGGGGCTGACACTGGCGGGCCGGGTGTTCGCGGCTCCGCCTGGAGCGCCGCGCTTTCTGTTGGTCTTTCTGCGTGGTGGCTACGATTGTGCCAACGTCGTGGTGCCCTACTCCAGCTCCTACTACTACGAGACTCGGCCAAACATCGCGATCCCCGAGCCGGGCGGAGTGGGCGCCATTGACGGTGCCGTGGCGTTGGACGCGAATTGGGCGCTTGCTCCCATCCTGCGCGCGTCCATCGCGCCTTTGTATGCACAACGGCAAGCTCTCTTCATCCCGTTTGCGGGCACGGAGGACTTGTCGCGCAGTCACTTCGAAACACAGGACAGTATCGAGCTCGGGCAGCCGTTGCAGGGCTCGCACGACCTGCGCTCGGGATTCCTGGCGCGCCTGGCGGCCGAAGTGAACGGCGCAAGTCCTATCGCCTTCACGGACTCGCTGCCAGTGTGCTTGCGCGGCGCGGCCGATATCCCCAACATTTCACTGAAGGGCGTTGGCAAGCCGGTCTTCGACTCGCGCCAGGCCTCCATCCTCTCCGACATGTACGCCGGTCATCACCTGCAGCCTGAAGTGCAGGACGGCCTCGAATTACGCCAGGAAGTCGGCCGGGTCATGGAGGAGATGAAGGAGGCCAGCCGGGATGCCATTACCCCGAAGGGGTTCGAGCTCGAGGCGCGGCGGCTGGGACGCCTGATGCGCGACCAGTACCGGATCGGATTCATTGATGTCGGCGGCTGGGACACGCACGTCAACGAAGGCGCGGCTCAAGGCGCTCTAGCCAACAATATGGATAGCCTCGGCAAGGGTCTCGCCGCGCTTTCGCAAGAGCTCGGCGGAGAATGGCGCAACACGGTAGTGGCGGTAGTATCAGAGTTCGGCCGCACGTTTCGCGAGAATGGGAACAAGGGAACTGACCACGGTCATGGGTCCGTGTACTGGCTACTCGGTGGCAGCATCAGCGGCGGTCGCATCGCCGGCGAGCAGGTCGCGGTCGACCGTCAGAATCTCTTTCAGGACCGCGACTACCCGGTGCTCAATGAATATCGCGCCATCCTGGGTGGGCTCTTCGCTGCGCTTTGGGGCTTGTCGGCGGAGCAGCTGCAGCGGGTGTTTCCGGGCGCTACGCCCGTTGATCTGAAACTCGTCTGATGAGCCGGTGGAGCGCTGGTTCGCGGGAGCGCGGTGCCGGCGCCTGACACGCCGGCACCGCGCCCGCGAACCATTCCGACGCGCTCCCATGCCTCGTCAGAACTTCAAAAACGCTCCGATGTTGAAGTTACGGCTGGTGTTCGTCTGGCCCGCGTTGTTCTGCGACTCGAGCCGGCTGAACTCCGCCAATAGCAGCAGGTTCGTCGTCAGGTCCTGGTAGACACCGAGCGTGACCTTGTCGTTCTTGTTGACGAGATCCGCCCGGCCGATGCCGACATCACCGTCCGCCGCACGCAGGTTGCTCTGGCCATAGTTGATGCCGAACTTGGTCGACATGATCTTGTACGTGATCTGTGCGAGGTAGCCATCCGATTTGCGCGCGTGACCGAAGCCATCATCCGAGTTCACGAACAAGCCCGTGGTCCCCACACCCCTGCCGGTGTAGTACCAGCCGGCGACCTCGAGCCCGGCGATGTCGTACTTGCCGCCGAAGTCGATCGCCCAGCTATTGTAGTCCGGGTCCACCCCCGTGGCGGTGGTCGTGTTGCGCTGTTGTTGGAACAGTCCGCTCGCAGACAGATACAGCGGGCCGGCTTTGTAGGCTACCTTGGCATGAAATCCGGGCGCCTTCTTCGAGGCGGGGATCTGGCTGATGGTATTGAGCGGGTCGAAGATACCGAGGGTCGCCTTCACACCGCCAAGGTCAGGCGTCGTGTAGTCGATCTGCGAGAGCCAGTCGGTATAGATGTAGCCCAAGCCGATCGAGCCGAGGGACGTGTTGGCCGGGGCGGCGTACGCGCCGTTGCCCGCGCCGACGCCCAACAGTGTCATGTCGTTGAGAATGGCGTCCGCACCAAACAGGCCGATATTGCGCCCGGCCATTACGGTGCCCATGTCCTTGTTGCCGAAAGTCAGGAAGACCTGGCGGACATCGAGACCGGCGGTCCCCAGTGCGGTGTGGGTGAGAGCCTGCGACGGTGCGTTTTGTGACTGCAGGTTGGGGCTGCCACCGTCGTTGGTGCTGATGCCCGGATAGAGGCCGAAGGTGAAGCCCAGGTCGTAGCCGCCCTGCGTCGTGGCCCCACTGATGCCCAACGAGGCGGGCAACAGGCCGTTGCTCACCGAGGACGAAGACGAATCCGTGTCGATGCAGGCCAACCCACCTGCAATCGTGTTCGGATTCGTATCGCATCTGGACCAGATATAGTGGGCATTGACGTTGCCGGTTATGGAGAGTTTCCAGTCACCGGCCTCTACATCGATTGCCCGGGCGGGCGGTGCGAAAGACGCGGCGCTGACGACTGCGGCTATCGCGATGGACAGATTGAGACGTTGGTATTTCATGGGAGCGTTCCTTCGAGTAGTCCGCGGTGCGCGCTCACCGAGATCCGCGTCGCGTTACGCGCTGCCACATTCTTCCGCGCGACGACGGCGCTTCCTGGGGTGCAACGCCCATGCCAACATCCGGAGATTGCAAAGCAGCGTGTCGCGCACACACCACAAACACGACCCTGATCGCCCCCCTGTTCCATTTGTGCCGTTGTTTGATACAGAGTTGTCACGCGGATGGAACGCGCCATGCTGCGTCTGCGAACGCACCCAACATTTAAGCGGCTGCCGGAGCGGAGATTACCGGCCTCGCGGGGCTTGCAGTCCTCGGGCCGACGTGTTTCCCTACAGGGACACTGTCACCTGTCGCCGTGGCAAGCATGGTGCAGGCGGTGATCCTACGAGGGGGAAATCGTATGGCAAACGCAACGGGAGTCCGACGCTCTGCGGACCGGCCTGCCGGCGAGCAAGACCGTGCTCCACGCGACCTATCTCAACAGGAGGGAGGACCGTTCATGGAGAGCGATTGGGAAGGGATACCCGACGCCGGGCGACATGCGGCACTCATCGCGCTCGCTACGCCGGAACTGGACCGGGTGTATGAAAGGATGAAGGGCCACGGTTACGCGTTGATGTTGATGGACGCGAGTGGCCTCGTGCTCTACGAGCGATCCGATCCTTTGTTGGACGCAGCAATGCGCATCTGTCCGTTGGAAGCACCGCCGGCCGCGCCGGCCGGCGCTGGCGATACCAGCCTGACAGTAGTGCAGGTTGCGGCGAAACCGGCGCACGAGACCCTGACATTGGAGGATCTTGCCGGAGAAGATCCACAGATGCTGCGCAACGCACGCAGTGCGTACCGCATCGCCGATTCCAACGTGTCGGTGCTCATTCAGGGACCGACCGGCTCCGGTAAAGAGGCCTTCGCGCACGCCATGCACCTGGCGAGCAACCGGGCGGAGCGCCCCTTCGTCGCGGTCAATTGCGCGGCCATTCCAGAGACCCTGATCGAGAGCGAGCTGTTCGGCTACAAGCCCGGCGCTTTCACCGGTGCACGCAAGGACGGCATGCGAGGAAAGATCCTGCAATCCTCCGGTGGCACGCTGTTCCTCGACGAGATCGGCGACATGCCGCTGATGCTGCAAACGAGGCTGTTGCGCGTGTTGGAGGAGCAGGAGATCGTACCCCTCGGAAGCGAGAGTCCAATCAAGGTCAATCTGCACGTGCTCGCGGCCTCTCACCGCAACCTGCGCGAGATGATCGCTCGTGGAACATTCCGCGACGACCTCTACTACCGGCTCAATGGAATTACGCTCGAGCTGCCCGCGCTGCGCGAGCGTGCGGACAAGGAACGCGTGATCCATCATGCCCTTGCGGCGGAGACCGGCAATGGTCGGCCGGCAGCGATCGAGCGGGATGCGCTGCAGCGGCTGTTGGTCTATCCGTGGCCGGGCAATATTCGCGAGCTCCGCAATGTCATCCGGACGGCACTCGCCATCTGCGATGGTGGCGTGATCCGTCGCATCGATCTGCCCCGGGAGATTCGTGAGGCGGAGACAATTCAAACCAACGTGGTGCCACCCGACGTGCGCAGCATAATGGCGCTCAAAGGGTCGGGCGCCTCGAATCCATTGCAGGTCGCCGAGCGTGCGGCCTTGCTCAGTGTGATCGAGGACTGCCACGGCAACATGACGCGCGTTGCCATGCAGCTCGGCATGAGTCGCAATACCTTGTATCGGCGCATCAAGCGCCATGGGATCCCGCTAGCGCACAGCGCATAGCGCTCCAGTCACCCCTGCCCTTCTCAGCGCGCCGGGAGCCTCTGGCCCGGCGCTTGCACGGTTGTCCGCGTGACGTATCGTGAAGCGACGCGCGCGCCTGCCACATGGCTGGTGCGCCGGAGCCAGGGCATGAACGGCAAGACAGCGTCCCTCCGGCGTACGATCCGTCTGGCGCCGGGGTATCAGTTGCAGAGGGACCCCTCAGGGAGCGGACATACCCTGCTGTCCCCCAAGGGACCGATACAGTTGAATGAAAGCGCCGCCATGATTCTGGATCTGTGCAACGGCACCTACAGTGGCGAGGAGATTGTCGCCCGGGTCTTGCGCGCGAACGAGAACAACAACCTTGCGGACGATGTCCGCGCTTTCCTCGATGCCGCGCAACGTCGCGGCTGGATCGTGGAGAGCTGAGCGCGTAGGGCACGCGCTGGTTTGCTCGAGCTGCCGTTCCCAAAGGGCCGGCCGCTCGAGGGCATCATCGTGGGTCAGCGAGCTTCAAAGCCACAGGCCTAGGTCGCGCCCATCTTGGGGCTTGGATGATGCCTAGGCAGCAGGCTTGTACACCGCGACGCCTTTCACCTTCAGAATGCGGTGTACCACTATGAAGACATAGTACGTGGCCAGGAACCAGATGACACGCATCAGGCCGGGGGTCACGTTCGTATCCGGTAGCACGAGCCGTCCGATGGTTGGCGCTACGAGCCAACCCAACACCAACACCGCGAACGCCGCCGCAAAGTAGATCCGGCCGGCCGGCTGAAGCTGCAAGGTCCCGCGCACCTGGCGCGTGTACAGCGTGCGCGTGCGCAGCCAGATCATCCCGACGATGAACAACACCGTGATGGCGGAAAGAATGTCCTGGGCACCCATGGGTGACGCAATCTACCCTGGATGCCCTTGGACCCGCCAGCTAGCGCGCCGTGGAGTCGATGAAGGCGTCCAGGTCGCCTTTCATCTTCTTCAGCGACGGCGGGTTCACATACATCATGTGTCCCGCCTCGTAGTACTTCATCTGGATCCGGGAGCTCGCACTCTGCGGAACGCCGAGATGCGCCATGACGTACTCCGTGGCGGAGAACGGGGTGGCGAGATCGTAGTAACCGTTCAGCACCAGCACGTGAAGGTTCGCGTCCTGCACCAGCGCCTGCGCAAGGTCGACACCGGAGTTGACGATCGGCTGCTCGGAATCGGCGCCGATCGGACGGTGGGGCCACTTCCACTTGTCCCCGATTGAGTAGTTCGACGTGTGATAGGTGACGCCCTGGCCGAACTTCAGCTCGCCGTGATAGTAGTCGAGAAAGGCCGCGGTGTAGGCCGCGCCAATCGCCGCCGATTGCGGATCGTATTCGGCGTACTTGTTTAGCTGGTCGAGCGTGGCGCCAGTGAAGCGGCCGTCGAGGCGGCCTATCGTTTTACGCTGTGGTTTGAGCAGCTCGTGAGCGAAGGCAATTTCCGCGACCCGCAGGTTCGCGTACTTCAGGTACTCCACCGAGAGCCCGCGTAGGGCCGGTCATTGCCGGGGAGCTCGGCGAAGATCGCCTCGATGTCGGTCGCGACGGAAACCAGAATGAGCCCGTTGAAGGTCAGGGAACGGCGGGCGCGCAGATAGTCGACTATGGCCGCGCCACGGGTCGTCCCGTAACTCTCACCCAGGAGGTACTTCGGCGATCCCCAGCGATTGTTGTCGCTGACGTATTGAGCGATGAAGCGGCCGATGGAATCGATGTCGGGATCGACGCTCCAGAACTCATCGTGCGGCGCGGACCGAGAAGGCGTCCTCTGCTAGAATGCGCCGCACCGAAGGGTCTACGGCAGGGCATGCCGGACGTAAAGCCTGTGGAGCGAACGTGAGACCGTAGGCGCATGGGTCGGAGATACCGTAAAGCGCCCCAAGGCAATCGCTGCGAAGCAGGAACCCGCCGAGGTGAGTTGAAATGGGCAGCACCGTTTCGGCCACGGTAGGAATTCTCAGCCTTCAGGCGGAGGAGGATGCCAAGTCCCGCCTCGTGTACGCCACATAACCCATGCTAGCGATTGGCTTGTCGTCATCGTCGCGCAGGATGAGGGTCCCGGCGGTCGCGGTGTAATCGAATGACTTACCGCCAGCGCTGAAATGGTGCTGTGTGAGGGAGCTTTCCGCCTTCGGGGGGCGGATCCACTCGTCTTTCTTGTCGCCCTTCAGGTCGATGTGGCAGAGCTCTCCCAACGAAGGGCTTGCGCCACCGGGCTGCTCGGCGGCGGCGGCGACCGCTCCGAGCGTGCTCAGGGCCAGCGATGACAGTATCCCTACCGTTCCAGCAATCTTGGTCATCGGGTGCTCCGTATCCGCCGGTCTCCCGCGTCGCGCCGCAGGCGCTTCTCGGGATTTCCTCCGCTGCGCTCCGGTCAGGTAAAGCGTGGGCTTATGCCACAGGCTTCTTTTTACGGCTTTTAGAGACGCGACGAGACGTTCGCAGCGTGCGCCGGGCAACGGGTCGTCGAAGCATGGGTCGAAGCGGTAGAATCCCGCGGCGAATTCGACGCGGACCAGGCGCGACCTGCGCAAGAGAGACTCATGAGCAACAAGACACCCGACAACGTGACCGAATATGGGCCCGAAGAAGTCCGCGACCTTCTGGCCGCCGGCAAGATTCTACTGGTCGATGTCCGCGAGCCGATGGAATACGCGGCCGAGCGCATTCCTGGAGCCCTGCTTTATCCCCTCTCGACCTTCGATGCCTCGCAGTTGCCGCCCGATGGCCCACGCCAGGTCGTCTTCTCCTGTGCCGCGGGTGGGCGCTCGCTTACGGCGGCGCGCCAACGCATGGCGCTCGGGCAACCGGCGGCGCATCTCGCTGGCGGTATTTCGCAGTGGAAGGCTGAAGGGCTTCCGGTTGTGCGTGTGGATCCTCGCACCGGTCGGCCGGTCTAGAGTCATCGCCTCGTAGTATTCCTCCTTGCAGTTTGACTTCCGCGATCTCGAGCATTTCATCGCGGTCGCGGAGACCGGCAGCATTGCGCGGGCCGCGGAGCGCTGTCACACAGTCGCCTCCGCGGTAAGCAAACGGCTTTCAGACCTCGAAGCCTCCTTCGGCACCTCGCTTTTAGTGCGCGGTGCCAAAGGCGTCGAGCTCACGCCTGCGGGCAACGCGTTCCTTGCTCGTGCCCGGAGCGTTTTGCACCAGGCCTCGCTGCTCGACGAGGAGCTGCGTCGCCATGCCAGCGGTGCGCGCGGCCATGTCAGGCTGTTTGCCAACATTTCCGCCATCGTGGAGTTCCTTCCGGCGGCGTTGGCCTCGTTTCTCACGAAGTATCCTGACATTCATGTTCATCTCGAGGAACATGTCAGTAGTGACGTCGCCACCGGTGTCGCAGACAACCTCGCGGACTTCGGCATTTTAAACGCGCTGGCCGCTATTGACGGCCTGACGATGACGCCGTTTCGTAGCGATGAGCTGGTGGTGGTTCTCAAGCCTGACCATCCATTGGCTTCGGCCGATAGTCTTCCGTTCAGCGCCGTCGTACAGCATCCGATTGTAGGCCTCCATGCCAACAGTGCGCTTCACAACCTGCTGGCTCGCGCCTGTGCGGAGGAGGGCCAGTCCCTGAACTTTCGCATCCGCGTGACTAGCTTCGACGCCGTATGCGCGATGGTCGCCGCAGGCCTCGGTATCAGTATCATCCCACGGGCGGCCGTTGCCGCCTACACGGCGCAACTCCGCCTTCGCGCCATACCGCTGACCGACGCCTGGGCGAAACGCCAACTGTTCATCTGCACTCGAACTAACACGGTGCTGCCGGGCGCGGCCCAACGATTGCTGGATCATCTGCTGATACAGCCGTAGTCCGC
>Ga0070665_100000582_pt1 | contig 50895 bp, 50 predicted proteins | sample KBSS13metaG_FD_65862 | JGI IMG/M metagenome (GOLD analysis project Ga0070665, IMG submission 65862) | Switchgrass rhizosphere microbial communities from Kellogg Biological Station, Michigan, USA - KBS S1-3 metaG | ecosystem: Host-associated > Plants > Roots > Rhizosphere > Soil ...
CCTGAAGAACCTCGACCCGAAGTTCCTCAAGGCGTCCTACGACCCCACGGGTCAGTACCACGTGATCAAGGACTACGGGATCACGATGATCTACTACAACAACACGATCGTCACCGAGCACCCGCAGACGATGCACGACTTCTACGCACTGCTCCCGAAGTACGTCAGCAAGGGACGGACCAACCTGCTCGACGGTGCGGAGGAGGTCGTGCCGCTCGCACTGATGGCGCTCGGGATCGACCCCAACACCACCAGCAAGTCCGACTTCAGCAAGGTCACCGACTACCTGATGACGTTCCGCAAGGGCGTCACCACGATCTCGTCGTCGTCGTACATCGACGACGCCATCGCCGGGAAGATCATCCTCGGCCAGGGCTGGAACGGCGACGTACGCCGGATCGTGCAGGGCCGCAAGAAGCAGGGCGACATCACGGCGGTGCTCCTGCACGACATGTCGGAGATCTGGTCGGACAACTGGTGCATCCCGTCGACCGCGCCGCACCCGGTCGCCGCGCACGCCTGGATCAACTGGCTGCTGACGCCGTCGACCGCGGTGACCGAGATGGAGTACCACAACTACGGCATCCCGATCCCCGCGGCTCTGTCGCAGCTCTCGCCGGACCTGGCCAAGGACCCGTTGTTCAACGTGCCCAAGAGCTACACCGACAACTACAAGTACATCCTCAACGTGAGCCCCCAGGTGGTCCAGGAGCGCACCAAGATCTACACGCAGTTCCGCGCTGGCTGATGACCGCTTCGGAGGAGGTCACGCGCGGCGAGGGACGCCGGCGACGATCGTTCAGCCCGCGCTACCCGGGCTGGCTGACGACGCCGTCCCTCCTCTACTACGCGATCTTCTTCCTCGGCCCGCTGGCGATCCTGGTCGCGTTCTCGTTCGCGACGCAGACCGGCTTCAACGCGATCACCTACGGCTTCGACACCAGCCAGTACCACCTGATCACCGGGGCCGACGGGCTCTACATCCACATCTTCGAGCGCACGCTGGTGATGGCGGGAACGGGGTCGATCCTGACGATGCTCGTCGGCTACCCGATCGCCTACTGGATGGCGCGCTACCTCACGACGTACAAGATGCTGATGCTGCTGCTCGTCCTGGTGCCCTTCTGGACGTCGTTCCTGATCCGGACCTATGCGCTGAAGATCATCCTCGACCCCCATGGCTACCTGGCCAAGGACTTGGGGATCGACATCATGTACACCAAGTACGCCGTGGCGGTCGGCCTGGTCTACAACTACCTGCCGCTGTTCATCATCCCGGTGTTCGCGTCCCTGGAGCGGATGGACTGGACGCTGGTCGAGGCCGCCACGGACCTGGGCGCCAAGCCGTTCAACGCGTTCCGCCAGATCACCTTGCGCCTCACGCTGCCCGGGGTCGTCACGGGTGCCCTGCTGGTGTTCATCCCGATGTCGGGGGAGTACATCATCCCGAACATCCTCAGCGGCGGGAACTACGAGTTCGTCGGCAACGTCATCGGTGACCAGTTCGCCTCAGCACAGAACCAGCCGTTCGGGTCGGCGCTGTCGATCGGCCTGATGATCGCGCTGTCGGGGTTCGTCGCGCTCTACATCCTGGTCGCGACCAAGGAGGAGCGCTTCGGTGCCTAGACGCGGCAGGGTGGTCACGGCGAAACGCGCCTTCACGGTGTGGGCGCTGGGCGTCTTCGCGTTCTTGTACCTGCCGATCGGCGTGATGGCCCTGTTCGCCTTCAACAAGCCGTCGCCGGCAGCGCTCGAGGGGTTCCACGGGTCCAACGTGTGCGACATCCCGCCCAGCCAGCTCGGCAACCTCACGGTCTGGAACGGGTTCACGACGTGCTGGTTCAAGGTCGGCCTGCACGACCCGACGTACATCCCGGCCATCCTCACCAGCGCCCGCATCGCGGCGGGCGCCGCGATCGTCTCGACCCTGCTGGGGCTTGCGGCCGCGCTGGCCCTGGCCCGGATGAACAAGTTCGTGCGCGTCCCGTTCGACTCGCTGGTCTACCTGACCCTCGTGGTCCCGGAGATCGTGATCGCGGTGGCCTCGCTGATCTTCTTCGTCCAGCTCCCGCACTACGTGCCGTTCTTCCCGCCCCTGGGCGCGTGGACGATCTTCTTCGGTCAGGTCGTCTTCGGGGCATCGCTGTCGATGCTGGTCATCCGGGCACGTTTCGTCGGCATGGGTGACTCGCTCGAGGAGGCCGGCTACGACCTGGGGTCGGGGCGGCTGGCGACCTTCCGGCAGGTCACTCTGCCGCGGCTGTTCCCGGCGATCATCTCGGCGGCGCTGCTGTCCTTCACCTTCTCGTTCGACGACTACGTGCTGCCGGCCTTCACCAACGGCACCACCAACACCTGGCCGATCGTGCTCTACTCCGCGGTCAGGTTCGGGATCACGCCGGCGGTGAACGCACTGGCGACGCTGATGCTGGCGGTGACGATCCTGGTGATCGCCGTGACCGGCCTGGTGCTGCGGAGGTCGCGCGTCTCCGCCATGGCCGGCGACGCCACGGCGGAGACCCCAGCGCCGATCCCGGTGCGCTGACCCGGCACGGAGAGCTCGGACTCACCTAGCCTGTCCGACGTGCAGCCAGACCAGGTTCCCGTGCCCGCCGCCGTCGCCGCGCGGCCCGCGGACCTGCGCGGTTACCCGGTCCTGGCGATCACACCGTGGCGCGACGGCGTCCCGGACTTCGCGGTCACGTCTCCGGCACGGATCCTGGTGTGCGCCGTGGAACGGCGGTGCTCGATCTGCGGGCTGCCGCTCGGGAAGGGTCCGGTCTGGCGGGTCGTCTCAGCCGACGAGGCCGCTGCCCTCGCCACCGGTCCGGAGGACGGGCTCGAGAACGCTGCCGCCACGGTCGAACCACCCGGACACCGGCTCTGCATGCTCTACGCCGCCGTCGTCTGTCCGTGGCTGGCGCGGCCGAACGCCCGTCGCCGGCTGGACGCGGACGTCGTCGGGCCGCGGATCTCCCGGGGCGACGCGCGTGGGGCGGCCGGTGAGGTGGGCGGAGCCGTGACGGCGTTCGAGCGGTACGAGTTCACGGTGAGCCGGCGGGTCGAGTTCCGCTACCGCGGACTGGTCGAGCTCGTGCCGCACCTGCTGGGGGACGAGCACCTGCAAGCCCTGCGGGACGGCGTGGCCGCCGAGGTCCTGCCGGAGACGGCCTGTCCACCCTGGCTGATGCGTGACGAGGTGTCGGCTGAGGCGCGGGCCGAGCGGTACCTGTGAAGCTCAGCCGGTGATGTCGGCCGGCGACCGCCGGACCGCGTAGCGACCTCCGTAGACCGCGCGCCCGACGGTGTCCGCAAGAGCGGGCGACGGTCCGAACACGTAGACGGCTCGCAGCACCGCCTGGCTGGCGGCGAGCCAGGTGCGGGTGGCCGGCGTGAGGCTGTGGACTCCGTCGACGGCGAGGACCGGCCCGACCATGCCGGCGATCAGGAGGTCCGACCAGCTCGCTGCCGTGGCGACGGACAGGTGACCCGGCGCGTCGTACAGCCGCTGCACGGCGGCCAGGCTGTCGCCGCTGCGGTCCCGCCCGCCGACGTCGACGATCCGGAACGAGCGCTTCCCGGCCCACGAGGAGCGGACGGCCGCCTGCGCTTCGCGGCCGACGGCGTAGACCGTCGCGGGAGCACCGGCGTCGTGCGGCATCCGGTCCAGCCGCGCGGCAGTGGCCGGCGGCATCGTCGCTCCATCTGTGAGCAGAACCGGGTCGGTGCCGCTGACCGACGAGGCGATCGCCGGGAGGTCGTCCCGCGACACCACGACGTACGTGCTGGAGAACCCGCCCGCCGTGGCGGCCGCGGCATCGGTCGCCGCGGTCGACGGGTCGAACCGGCGTACCCGCAGGTGCGCCGCGCGGAGCTCGGACGCGATGCTGTCCGGCACGTCGGTGGGGCCGGCCACGATGTCGACGGTGCCCAGCCTCCCGAAGTGGCGCGGGTGCTGGAGCAGCCTCAGGATCTCGTCGCGCACCTCAGGGGACAGGCGACCGTCGCGAACGAACAGGATCGGCCCACCGGACGCGACGGCTGCGGCGGCCGGAGCCGCCGTCGGGTCTGCCGTGCTGACGAGGGTGACGTGGTCGGCCCAGGAGATGCCTTCTGCCGATGTCTCGTCCACCGGGATGTCGGTGCCGTCGACGAAGTGTGCCCTCGACACGGCCAGGGCAGCCTGCACCGGGTCGGTGCTCGGGTAGGTGCCGACGATCGGCCGGGTCGAGATGCCCAGGCTCGCGACACCGGGGTGGGCGAGCACGATCCGAAGCGGGTTCCGGCCGGGACGCAGGGGCGTGCTGCTCACGGACTCCACGTCGTGCGACGTCGAGAAGACGATGCGTCGGCCGTCGGGCGACCACGCGAGGTGGCCGGTCGGACGGGCTGCCCAGGTCACCTGGGTGGCGTGGTGCTTGCCGTCGACCAGCCGCTCGACGTGGATCTGACCTGCCGCACCGATGAACGCGACCTGCTCGCCGGTCGGTGAGACCGCCGGCGCGCGCCCGGGCAGGAGCGGTGAGGAGCCGAAACCGCGCTGGTTGCGGTCGGCGAGGTAGATCTCGAGCCTGCCCCGCGGCGTGCGGTGCTCGAAGACCAGGACACTGCGTGCCGCCTGCGTGTGGGACGACTGGAACCAGGCCGCGCTCGGGGCCGTGTCGTCGCCGACGTCCGATGCGGTCTCGGCCACCGTCGGGTCGGGCTTGTCGGCCGTCAGGTGGTCGCGGCCGTCGGCGGCCACCTCCTTCAGCCGCCACACGCCGTCGTGTCCTCGCTCGCTGAACACGATCTCCGAGCCACCGTCCTCGAACGTCGGCTGCGCACGGCGGACGCCTGGGTCCGTGGAGGTCAGCACGCGCACGACGGTCCCGTCCAGCCGGGCCGTGGCGATGTTGCCCAGTCCGTCGACGAACCCGATGACAGCGCCGTTCGGTGAGACGACCGCGTCGGTGACGGGTCCGGGGTAGCGGACGGCGTGGCCGGCCACCCGGACGACGTCGGAGCCGTCGCTGATGACCAGCACCGACTCCCGGGCAGGTGGCACGGCCGCGGGAGCGTTCGCCGACACGGTCGAAGGCACCGGTGGCGCCGCCATGCCGTGGCGTCTGTGGACCAGCGTGTCCACCTCGCGGCTCCGATCGGCGGCCGACGATGCCGGGGGGTTCGCCGCTGCGGGCGACACCCCGTCGGGGAGGTGGCAGCCCGTCAGCGTCAGCGACGCCGAGGTCAACGCTGTCAACCACACCAGGCACTTGCCGCTGCTGCCCATGGCCCTGCTCCCGTCGCCCCCGGTGGATCCGGGTTCGACAATGAGATGCGCCGTGGGACCTGAGGAGTTGCGGGGAGTTCAGCTCTTCCGACAGTCGGCGCAGGTGCCGACGATCTCCAGCGTGTGGGAGAGGTCGGAGAAGTCGTGCTCCGCGGCGATGGCCGACGTCCACTTCTCCACCGCCGGTCCTTCGACCTCGACCGTCGCCCCGCACGACCGGCAGACCAGGTGGTGGTGATGGGTGTCCGAGCAACGGCGGTAGATGGCCTCTCCGTCCTCGCGCCGCAGGACGTCGACGAGGCCGTGGTCGGCGTAGAGCGCGAGGGTGCGGTAGACGGTGGCCAGGCCGATCGCCGACCCCTCGGCGGCGAGCAGGTCGCGCACCTCCTGCGCGGAACGGAAGTCTTCGACGCCGCTGAGCGCGTCGAGGACGGCCTGGCGCTGCGGGGTGGTGCGCGGGCCGCCGGCCGGTTCAGTGCTCGTCATAGTGCTGCCCCTCTCCGGTGACGTGGACGGCGTGCCGGTGGCCGTCGTGGACGTAGTCGACGTGGTCGCCGTGCTCGACCGCGAGGTGGCCGCACCCCGGCCCGTGCTCGTGGCGGTGCCGCTCGCCGGCAGCCTCGTGCAGCGGCAGCGCGTCGGCGTCGTACGGCACCTGGGCCCGCCGGCGCCGGTGGAGCAGCATCCCGACGGGCGAGGTGGCGACGAAGCCCGCCAGCGACACCAGCACGATCGTGGCACCAGGGGGCAGGTTGAGGAACGCCGAGATCACGACGCCGCCCAGCGAGGCCAGCAGGCCGCCCACCATGGCGAAGAGCATCGTCGAGCGGAAGCTGCGCGAGAACTGCTGCGAGGTGGCCACCGGGATGATCATCAGCGCGCTGACCAGCAGCAGCCCGACCGTCCGCATCGCGACGCTGACCGTCACCGCCGCGAGCACCGAGACCAGCGTGTTGTAGAACCACACCGGGACGCCGCTGGCCCGCGCGAAGTCCTCGTCGTGGGAGACCGCGAAGAGCTGCGGCATCAGCGCGAGCCCGGCCACGATCACGATGCCGGCGAGCACGAGGGAGACGACCACGTCGTCTGCCGAGATCGTGGTGATCGAGCCGAACAGGTAGGCCTGGAGCGCGAAGGCGCCGTTGCCGGCGAGCTGGACCAGCACGAGCCCGCCCGCGATGCCGCCGTAGAACAGGAGCGCGAGCGCGAGGTCGCCGGTCGCCTTGCCGGACGTCCGGATCAGCTCGATCGCCAGCGCGCCGAGGACGGCGACCACCACGGCGGTGTACGTCGGCGACGTGCCGGTGAGCAGGCCGAGCGCGACGCCGGTGACCGTGATGTGCCCGATCCCGTCACCGAGCAACGAGAGCCGGCGCTGGACGAGGTACGTCCCGATGCCGGGCGCAGCCAGGCCGGTGACCGCGGCGGCGATCACCGCCCGGATCATGAACGGCGCGAGGAGCAGGTCCCACATCAGCGGCCTCCTTCCAGCGGTGCCTGCATCGGAGGCAGCGGTCCGTGGTCGTCGTCGTCGTGGTGGTGGTGCGCGTGTGCGGCGCCCTCCGCGAGCTGGTCGGGGGGCCCGTCGTAGGTGATCCGACCCTCCCGGAGGGCGACCACGCGGTCGATCAGCGGCGCGAACGGCCCGAGCTCATGGAGGACGACGACGATGCTGGCGCCGGCGTCGGCCCGACCGCCGAGCGTCTCCGCGATGGCGAGCTGACTGGCGTGGTCGACCCCGGCGTTCGGCTCGTCGAGGAGCAGGAGGTCGGGCTCGCCGGCCAGGGTGCGGGCCACCAGGACCCGCTGCTGCTGGCCGCCGGAGAGGGTGGAGACGGGATGCGTGGCCCGGCCGGCGAGGCCGACCAGGTCGACGGCATGGTCGACGAGGTCATGCTCGTGCCGCGACATCGGGACGAACGGCCGGCGCCGGGCGATCCGGCCGCTGGCGACCACCTCGCGGACCGTCGCGGGGACTCCGGTGCCGAGGTTGGAGCGCTGGGGGACGTACCCGACCCGGGCCCAGTCGCGGAAGCGCGGCTGCGGTGTGCCGAACAGGAGGACGGAGCCGTGGCTGATGGGGTTGAGCCCGACGAGTGCCTTGAGCAACGTCGACTTGCCCGAGCCGTTGGCCCCGAGGATCGCCACCACCTGACCGGGCTGCACGTCGAACGTCACGTCGCGCACGATCGGACGTCCGTCGAGGACGACGCCGACGTCGGCCAGGGCGAGCGGGGGTGCCTGGTTCATGAGCAGTCGCCTGCTTTCGCGATGGCGGCCAGGTTCTGCCGCATCAGGGTGAGGTACGTGGCGTGCGGATCGGCCGACGTGAGGCCCTCGATCGGGTCGAGCACCGCGCTCTGGATCCCGAGGTCGTGCGCCAAGGACTGGGCGAGGTCGGGGCTGGCCAGGGTCTCGAAGAAGACCGTGGTCACGCCGCGGTCGCGGATCAGGTTCTCGAGATCGTGGAGCCGCTGCAGCGACGGCTCGGCGTCCGGCTCGAGCCCGGCGATCGGGACGACGTCGACGCCGTACCGGCGAGCCAGGTACTCGAACGCGTCGTGGCTGACCACGAGCGTGTCGATCCGGCACGCGGCGAGAGTGCGTGCGTACGCCGCGTCGAGGCGCTGGAGGTCGCCCACCAGCAGCACTCCCTGCCTGCGGTAGTACGCCGCGTGGGCGGGATCCGCGGCCGCCATCGTCGAGGCGAAGGCGCGGGTGGCCTCGACCATCAGCGCCGGGTCCTGCCAGAAGTGCGGGTCCTTGTCGTCGCTGGTGTGCTCGACCCCCGAGCCGGCCACCGGCGCCGCGAGGGGGACCACCGACGTCACGTCGAGGGCGTGGTCCGGGGAGTCGTTCTCCATCGCCTGGTCGATCGACGGGGCGACGCCGCGCTCGTAGAACCCGACCTTGGCCAGGTCGATCTCCGCGACCTGCCGAACGGTCAGCTCGTACTCGTGCGGCTCGACACCCGCGGGAGTCAGGTCGATGACGTCGTTGTAGCGGCCGGCCACCCGCTCGGCGATGAAGTAGAGGGGGTAGAAGCCGGTGACGACGGTGTGGTCACCCGATCCCGGCCCCCGGCAGGCAGTCGTGAGGCCGGCGACCAGCGTCACCGCCGCCACCAGCACCACCCATCGCCTCATGAGAATGATTCTCACTGAGAATGAGAATCATTGTCAAGGCCGCAGGTGTGCTCGAGGGACGAGAGGGCACCCGTGGCGGTCGCAGGTTGAGCGAGCTCGCGGCTGAGCTTGCGAAGTCGCGCCAGGCGAGTCGAAACCCGGTAACGCCCGAGCCGACCTCAGTCGGTCCGGTCAGTGCGTGATCAGCTCGAACGACTGGCGGGCCAGACCGGCGTCGGTGTCGGGCCCGGGCTCGGCGGTACGGACGACGATCCGGGTGCGGTCGGCCCGGAAGAGGTCGTGCGAGTGCTCGAACGCCGTGCCGTCGGCGCCGCGCGTGACCCGGGTGATCGAGAGCAGGGGATCGGCTCGGTCGATGCCGAGGATCGAGGCGTCGTCGGCGTCTGCTCGCACCACCTCGATCCGCTCGGTGGTCTCCTGAGGCTCCATCGAGAAGTTCTCGGCCAGCAGCTCGTACAGCGAACCGCCGAGCTGGAAGTCCAACAGCCCGGGGAACAGCGACACCGGCAGCCAGGCATGTTCCAAGGAGATCGGCGCCCCGTCGGCCAGCCGGATGCGGACGATCGCGTAGACCAGCTGTCCGGGCGCGATCTCCAGGGCCTCGCTGGTCGCCGCCACGGCAGGCGCCATCCCGGTGGACAGGATCCGCGTGCCCGCCGTGATCCCCTGGGCCGAGAGGAGCTCGGGCACCGAGCGGATGTGCGAGAGGTCGCGGTCGATCTTCTGGTGGCTGACGAAGGTGCCGCCCCCGCGTCCGATCACGCGGCGTACGGCGCCTGCCTGTTCCATCATCGCCAGGGCCTGCCGCAGGGAGGACCGACTGACCCCGAGCTCGAGGGCCAGGCTGCGTTCGGAGCCGAGCCGCTGGCCCGGCTGCCACCGACCCGCGGCGATCTGTGCCTGCAGGTCGCGCTGGATCGACTCGGCCAGGGGACCCTGGGCGTGGGAGATGCTGGTCATGTCACCGTCATTGTGCACGTCCTCGGCTCACCGTCAGGACGACATCGCGTCGAGCGACTCGGGGAGGACCTGACCTCCGTCGACCGCGATCGCCTGCCCGGTGACGTACGCCGCCTCGTCGGTGGCGAGGAAGAGACACACGTTCGCGATGTCGTCGACGGTGCCGAGCTTCCCGGCCGGGATCGAGGCGGCCATCGAGTCCTGGTACTCCTGACCGAGGTCGACGAGTCCCTCGGTGAGGATGTTCCCCGGCAGCACGGCGTTCACCGTGATCCCCTTCCGTGCCAGCTCGACGGCGGCGGTGCGCATGAATCCCAGCTGGCCCGCCTTGCTGGCGCCGTAGTGCGCCCAGCCGGGGAAACCGGTGATCGGCCCGGTGATCGACGACGTGAGGATCACCCGGCCGTGCCCGGACGCCTCGAGCGCCGGGAGCGAGGCGATCACCGAGAGCATGGTGCCCTTCAGGTTGGTGCCGAGCACCTGGTCGATGTCCGCCGCCGACATCTCGGCCAGCTTCACGTCGGGGAAGATCCCGGCGTTGGCACAGAGCACGTCGATCCCGCCGTGCCGGTCGACGGCCGCCTCCGCCATCGCCGCACAGGCGTCCGGGTCGGCCACGTCGGCGGCGAACGCCGAGGCACCTCCGCCGAGCTCCGCTGCGGTCGCTGCGGCCGCGGCGCCGTCACGTCCGACCACCAGGACTCGCGCGCCCGCGCGAGCGAAGCCGGCGGCGATGCCCTTGCCGATGCCCTTGCTGGCTCCGGTCACGACGACCGAACGTCCTTCGAGCGATGTGAACATCGATCCCTCCTGCGGTTGTGGTGGATCAGGTGTGGCTGGACAGGTACTGCTCGGCCAGGGCGCAGGTGCCGGCGGCGTACGACGGCGCGAGCTCCCGGGCGACGTCGACCTCCCCGTGCGACCCGATCCACGCGAGCAGCAGGAGGCGACGGAACATCACGAAGGTGCGCAGCTCAGCCTCCTCCTCCGGCGCCAGGGGTGCGTACCGCCGGTAGCCCTCGACCCACAGCGCGGTCGCGGCCGGCACGTCCGGATGGTCCTCGATGAAGCTCACGGCCGCGCCGAAGTCGTAGCCGAACCAGCCGAAGCCGCAGTCGTCGAAGTCGATCACCGCGGTCGGGCTGCCGGGTCGTGAGATCAGGTTGGCCAGGCGCAGGTCGGCATGGATGAGGCCCCAGCGCTCCGGACCTCGTCCGTACGCCGCGAGGCGCTCGCGCAGCGTCGCGTCGAGCCGCATCAGCACCGGCCGGGTGGCGTCGTCGACCCCCGGAGCGTCCTGCCAGCGGCCCCACCGGGCGATCGTTCCGAACGCCTCGTCGTACCCCCAGGAGAAGCGGCGGAAGCCGGACGCCGGCTGCCAGCGCCGGGCGTGCTCGTGGAGTCGCGCGGTGAGCTCGCCGAGCTCGGCGAAGTGGTCGGTCAGCGAGTCCTCGTCGGGGGATGCTCCCGGCAGCCACTCGAACATCACCACCGAGCGCGGAGCGGTTGCGCCCTCCGGGTCCGCGACGGTCAGCTCGCGGGTGCCGTCGCGGGCCACGAGCACCTCGGGCGTGCGGACGACCGCATCAGCGCGCAGGGCATCGATCCACGTCAGCTCGGACCGGATCGCGCCCTCGGGGTGGTAGTCGAGCCGGTGCACCCGCAGTGCGGCGACCGTGTCACCGGGCGGCGTCCGCACGGCGTACGTCGCGTTCTCGGACTGGTTGACCAGGTGCGCGGTGGTGCCCTCGGGGAGGTCGTACGCCGCGAGGGAGGCGGTGGCGACCCGGTCGAGGGCGCTCCGCTGGTCGGCGGCGGACGGCCCGTTCATCGCCCGATCATCGTCCTTCGACGGCGCGCAGCACCTCGTCGATGGCAGCCTGCGCGGTCGCGATCGACGAAGGGTCGCCCGCCAGGTACAGCCGCCCGGCCGCGCCGATCATCGAGACGTCGACCAACGTGACGTCGGGGGCCGCCCGCTCGGCCTCGTTCGCGGCGACCGCGGCGAACAGCGCCGGCGTCACCTCGCAGACCAGCAGCGACTGGCCCGGCAGCACCATCGACGCCTGCCGGGTCCGGTTGACGACGATCGCGTGCTGGTCGGAGAGGTCGTCGATCACGTCCCGGTAGAGCACCTGCGGCTTCAGCTGATCGGCCGCAGACGCCCCGATGCCGGCCAGGACCGCCGCCCCCGCTCGGGCGACGTCGTCGGCGTCGGAGGCGTGGACCTCGAGCACGCCGAACTGACGCTCGACGAAGAGGATCCCGGGGTCGACGCCGGGCACGGCCTTGAGCGCCAGATCGGTCACCCGCTCGATCGCGAGGCCGGGCGCGACCTCGACGATGAGGGCATGCTGGCCCGCGTACGGCGGGTAGCCGCGTGCCCGCGTCGGCGTCCCGAGGTACGCCGCGAACTGCGGCTGCAGGTCGTGGATCGGGAGGTAGACCCGGAGGTCGACCCCCGACACGACCTCCCCGGACGGCTCCGTCTGCAGGTGCGCCACCGTCACTCGGAGGTGACGGTGAAGTGCTTGCCGATCTCGGCGTGGGGACGCGGGATCACGTGCACGGAGATCAGCTCGCCGACCTGGCCGGCGGCCTCGGAGCCGGCTTCGGTCGCCGCCTTCACCGCGCCGACGTCGCCGACGATGGTGACGGCGACCAGGCCGTCGCCGACCTCCTCGCGCCCGACGATCGTGACGTTGGCGGCCTTGACCATGGCGTCCGCGGCCGCGAGTGCGGCGACGTACCCCTTGGTCTCGATCATGCCGATGGCGTTGTTGGCCACGGTTCTCTCCTTCGCTTCCGTTACTGCCCGTCGCTCGGCTGCGCCGAGGCGGGGTCTGGGGTGGTGGGTGACGACTGCTCCGATGACTGCGGGTCGACCGAGCCGATGATGAGCGCGTCGACGGGCGGATGACTCTCGCCGAACCAGGCCGAGGCGACGCTGCCCTGGACGACCAGGACCTCCTCGCCCACGCCGCTGCCGAGCACGTCGAAGGCGACGAGGACGGCCTCCGACCCGGCGGCGCGGACCTCGAGGAAGGCGCCGTTCGGGATCTCGTTCAGACGGCGGGTGGCCCAGATGGTTCCGGTCACGGTGGCGCGGATCATCGCGGCTCCTTTCCCTGGGTGCTGCTGCGGTCGATGGTCACGCCCAACGCACGGGCGCGGTCGCGGGCGAGAGGTGTGATCACGGCGCGCGGGCCGACTCTCAGCGGGCGCCGCTCGCGGGCCGCCTGCTGGACGACGCGCTCGGTGACCGCGCCCCGCTCGATGTCGAGGGGGCGGGGAGTGCCGGCCGTCGACGGCTCACCGGGCTCCAGGCTGAACCTGATCCGTCCGGTCCTCAGGTCCGCTGCCCGGCCGGGGTCCTCGGCCAGGTTCAGCACCTGTGTCACGACGTCGGCCAGGTCGGCGTCGTCGTCGACACGCACGCGGCGTACCTCCGGAGGGCCGGGCGTGGGAGGCGCGGCCGCGACGGGAGGTGCCGACCCGTCGTGGGGGAGCACGTCCTGCAGCACCTCGCGCACCATCCGGCGCAGGGCCTCGCTGGTCCGGGGGTCGCTCATCGCGCCAGCTCCGCCCGCACGGTGAGGGCGGTCTCGGCGGCCTCCGCCGCCTGGCGTACGTCGGCCTCCTGGCCGCTGAGGTAGACCCGGCCGGTTGCCCCGACCATCCGGTAGTCGACCACCTTGATCCCGGGCCCGACCGCCTTCTCGGCCTCGTTCGCCGCCAGGATCGCGTACGACGCGGGCTGCATCTCCAGCACGAAGACCGACTCACCGGGCAGTGCCATCGAGCCCAGCTTGTTCCGGTTGATCAGGAACGCGTGCTGGCTGTCGATCCGGCTCATGATCGTGCTCGCCAGCACCTGCGGCGGCGTCGCGGTCGACGCGTCGGCGTCCAGGTGCTGGAGCACGGCGCCGGCCGCGGCCCGGACCGAGTCGCTGGGCCCGTGGAACTCCAGGTAGCCGAACTGCCGCTCGACGATCAGCATCCCCGCCGAGACGCGTGCGTGCTTGAGCGCGACGTCGGTGAGTGGCTCGATGTCGAGTCCGGGGGAGACCTCGATGATCTGCGCGGCGTCGCCGGCGCGCGGCAGGGTGCCGCGGATCCAGGAGCCCAGGTAGCACATCGTCTGCGGCTGGAGCCGGTCCAGATGGATGAAGCTGCGCAGCTGGGTGAGGGGTTCAGGCACGGCGGTCACCGCCGATCAGTTCGTGGAGCTCCTCGATGATGATCCGGCGCAGCTCCTCGCGCAGGTCGCCGTCCTCGTCGACAGGCGGTGCGGTGTCGACCGCCGGTGGGGGCTCGCTCCACACCGGCGGCTCGCGGTCGCCGTGGACGTTCGACGGGGTGGGGTACGCCGGCACCGGGCCGTCGAGCGTCCGCCACGGCGAGAGTCCGGCGAAGTCGCCCATCGGCTCGCGCGCGTCGGCGTTGTAGGCGAGGCGGACCCAGTTGACGAGGTGGTCCGGCTTGAGGTTCTCGCCGACCGAGGAGCGGCCGGCGTACCCCGTGCCGATGGTCATGGTCGGTGCGAGGTGCGTCTGGATGCCGGCACTGCCGAGGCTGTTGCCGACGTTGACCGACACGCGGAGCACGTTGCAGGCCGCGCCGAAGGCCAGGATCGTCTCGGGGTCGGCGGAGTGGATCGCGGCCGAGTGGCCGGCGCCGGAGATGCGCAGCACCGCCCGGGCTGCCTTGATGCCGGCCACCGCGCTCGGAACACGCACCATCCCGAGGAGGGGCGTGAGCTTTTCGCGGGCGAGCACCTCCTCGGGCACGACCTGGTCGAACTCGGCGACGAGCACCTTCGTGCTGTGCGGTACCTGGATGCCGGCCTGCTCGGCCAGCCACGTCGCCGACCGGCCCACGACAGCGGGGGTGAAGTGCCCGTTCGGGAACACGACCGTGCGGACCTGGTCCGCCTGCTCGGGGTCGAGGAGGAACGCGCCCGCAGAACGGAGGGCCCGCGCGAACGCGTCCGCGACGTTCTGCTGGACGATGATCACCGACTCGTTGGTGCACAGGCACGAGTTGTCGAACGACTTCGAGTCGACGATCCGCTCGGCGGCCGCCCGCAGGTCGGCGGTCGCGTCGACGAGCACCGGCACGTTGCCCGGCCCCACGCCGAGCGCCGGGTTGCCCGAGCGGTACGCCGCGCGCACCACCGCGTTGCCACCCGTCGCGACGATCACGCTGGTGCGCTCGTCGGTCATCAGCGCGTCGATCAGCGGGATGGTGGGCTCGGTGACGACCTGGACGACGCCCGCGGGCGCCCCGGCCGCCTCGGCCGCCTCGCCGAGCACGCGGGCCGCGTCGGCGCAGACCCGCTTGGCCATGGGATGGGGACTCACCACGACCGCGTTGCGGGTCATCAGTGCGAGCAGGACCTTGAAGTAGACCGTGGCGACCGGGTTGGTGGACGGAGTCAGAGCCAGCACCACCCCGGCGGGTCGGGGGACCTCGACGATCCTGGCGGCCGCGTCGATCCGAGGCGTCACGAAGTCGGCGCCGGCGTAGTGGTCCAGCACGCCGCGGGAGCACGCCTCGTTCTTGATCCGCTTGTGCTCCACGACGCCGAACCCGGTCTCGGCGACCGCACGCTGGGCGTACTCCTGGGCGTGCTCGACGGCGGCGGCGACGACGGCTTCGAGGATCCGGTCGACCGCGGGTTTGTCGAGGGTGCGGAACGCCCGCGCCGCCCACTCGGCCCGCTCCAGCATCGCTCGCGCCTGCGGTACGTCGGTGGGCTCGGGCTCCAGCTCCGCCCAGGTCGGCCCGGGCCCGCCCAGCGCGGTCGTCTCGCTCATGCGGCGCCCCGGGCCGAGGCGTCGGAGCGGGCTCGGGAGACCGCGACGGCCACCCGGTCGAGCAGCTCCTCGGCGAGGTCGGGAGTCAGCAGGAGACCGGGCTTGAACTGCAGGACCCGCGGGTCGAGCGTCGAGAAGATCGCCCAGACCCCGTGCTCGTAGAGGTGCCGGCTGACGATCATCGCCCCGCGCGGATGGTCGAACTCCAGGCCGATCACGAGACCGTCCTGGCGGATCCCGACGAACCACCCGGGATTGTCGTCGCGGATCTGCTCCAGCCCCTCGCGCAGCAGCTCGGCGAGGTAGTGCACCATCGAACGGGTCTCGGGACGGCTGCAGATCTCCAGGGTCTTCATTGCCGCGATGCAGCCGACCTCCGCCCCGCCGAAGGTGGACATGTGGCCGAAGCCGTCCTCGGTCAGCCAGCCCGCGCAGCGCTCGCTCACCAGGACGGCGGCGATCGGGTACATCCCGCCGGACAGCCCCTTGCCGGTGACCAGCATGTCGGGCTCGATGCCGTGCTTGGTGATGCACCAGAGCTCGCCGGTGCGCATCAACCCCGTCTGCACCTCGTCGGCGACGTACAGCGCGTCGTACTGCTCGCAGAGTCGCTTCACGGACTCCAGGTAGCCCGGCTCCGGGAGGGGGAAGCCGTACGTCGCGGGGATCGACTCCATCAGCACCGCGGCGACGTCGCGCCCGCGCAGGGCGTCCTCCATCGCCGCCAGGTCGTTGAACGGGACCTGCGCCACCTCGTCGGGCCGGTCGGCCAGGAACAGCTTGGCGAACCGGTCGTCCCCAGCGGTGACCGCGAGGCCGGTGTGGCCGTGGTAGGCCTTCACGATCGAGACGATCTTCCGCTTGCCGGTCGCGTGCCGCGCGGTCTTGATGGCGATGTCGATCGCCTCGCCACCTCCACTGGCGTAGATCACCTTGGACAACCCCGTGGGCGCCGAGGAGATCAGCGCCTCGGCGAGCGCGGTCCGGGCGAGCGAGGGGAAGTGGTGGTTGCCGATGTCGAAGCGCTGCATCGCCTGGGCGACGGCCGCGACGACCTCGCGGTTGCGATGGCCGACGTTGTACGTGCCTCCGTTGAGATGGGCGTCGATGAGCCGGCGGCCCGACATGTCCCACAGCAGGTAGCCCTCGCGGCGGTCGATCACCAGGGGAGTCCCTGCATCGATCCAGAACTGCGTCTTGCCCGGGTTCCAGAACTCGCGGGCCTTGTCGAGGACCTCCTGCTTGTCGGCGAAGGCGAACGGTCCGTAGTCGGTCACCGCACTCCCTCCACCACGTCCCAGAATTGGTACAACCAGCACTCCATACCTTTTGACCAGATGGTGTCAATGGTGTGTTCGCGAACAAACCTGAAACAAACATTTTCGACACGGGACCTTGTGCCGCGTCGTACGCCGGTGCGACTCTCGTGCCGCTCGGGGTGATCCAGGACACAACCATTGACGAGCCCCGGCACTCGCTCCTCGCGAGCGGTGCTGTGCTGTCCAGAGTGAAGGTGGACCTCTCGATGACCAGCCAAGACGTCACGGGGAACGAGTTCGTAGAGGTGCCGGTCGCGTCCGGCCACAAGCTCAAGACCGGGGCCATCGGCATGGTCGCCGTGCTCTTCATGGCGACGGCGAACGCCGCGCCGATCACGGCGATGAGCGCGAACACCCCCATCGCCGTCGGCTACGGCAACGGCCTGGCCGCCCCGGGTGGCTTCCTGTTCGCCACCATCGTGCTCACCCTGTTCGCGATCGGCTTCGCGCAGATGTCCAAGCACGTCACCACGACCGGCGCCTTCTACGGCTTCATCTCCCACGGCCTCGGTCAGGTCTGGGGGATGGCCTCGGGGCTGGTCGCGACGCTGGCCTACGTCGTGTTCGAGGGCTCGCTGATCGGCGTCTTCTCCTACTTCACCCAGTCCACCCTGGACTCGTGGTGGGGCATCAAGCCGAACTGGTTCCTGATCGCGGTGGTCGGGATCGTGCTGATCGCTCTCTTCGGTCACTACGACATCAACATCGCGGCGGCGTTCCTGGGCGTCTGCCTGGTCGCCGAGGTCCTGCTGCTGGCGGCCATGGCCTTCACCGTGCTGTTCAAGGGCGGCGGGAACGACGGTCTGCTGGCCGGCGCGATCAACCCCGTGAACGCCTTCAAGAACATGTCCGCCGGTGGCAACCTGCCGGGTTCGTCGGCATCACTGGGAGCCTCCGGGGTGTTGGCCGGCTCCGCGGCCATCGGGGTGTTCTTCGCGTTCTGGTCGTGGGTCGGCTTCGAGACCACGGCGGTGTACGGCGAGGAGTCGCGCGACCCGAAGCGGATCGTGCCCCGCGCCACGCTGATCGCAGTCGTCGGGCTCGGCCTCTTCTACACGTTCGTGTCCTGGATGGCGGTTGCGGGCACCGGCGCCAAGGACTCCATCGCGGTGTCGGCGGGGAGCAACCCCGTGGATCTGATGAAGGGCACCTTCGACCAGTACCTCGGCCACCCGTCGACCTACCTCTTCGACTTCCTCATCGTGACCGGCTCGTTCGCGTGCGCGCTGGCGTTCCACAACGCCGCGTCGCGCTACATCTACGCGATCGGGCGTGAGATCCCGATGGCGCAGAACAACCTCGGCGCCACCCACGCGCACCACGGCTCGCCCCACGTCGCGTCGGCCATCCAGTCCGGGATCACGCTGGTGATCACGATCCTGTTCTGGGCGAAGATGGGCAACGACGTCGTCCAGGCGGCCTACGTCTACGAGTACGGTCTGCTGGCCGTGCTCGGCACGATGGCGATCCTGCTGGTGCAGGCCGTGTGCTCCGTCTCGGTGATCTGGTACTTCCAGGTCAAGAAGGTGCACCCCGGCAACATCTGGACGACCGGGATCATCCCCGGGCTCGGCGCGATCGGGATGCTCTACGTCTGCTACCTGCTGTTCAGCAACCTGTCCTTCGCCGGAGGCGCGGCCTCGGGATCGCTGCTCTACAAGATGATCCCCTACATCGTCGGCTTCGTGTTCGTGGTCGGTCTGCTGTTCATGTGGTTCCTGCGGTCGACGAACCCCGAGCAGTACCAGCGGATCGGGCGCACCGTGCTGGAGGACGCCCACGAGCGGGCGTGACGGCTGGTGACCCAGCTCGTCACCTTCGAGCCGGATCCCGAAGGGGATCCGGCCCGGCTGACCTACACGTTCGGAGGCGTGGAGCCGGTGGCGTCACTCGCGCCCGGCTCCGCGCTGTCCACGTGGACGTTCGACTGCTTCGGCGGCCGGGTGCGGTCGGCCTCGGACGTCGTCTCGGAGGTCTGCGACCCGGCGTACCTCAACCCGCAGACCGGGCCGTTCCACATCGAGGGCGCCGAGCCCGGCGACACCCTGGCGGTCCACTTCGTCTCGATCGAGCCCCGGCACGCGTTCGGCGTCTCCGCCAACATCCCGCTGTTCGGTTCGCTGGTGGCGACCCCGACCACGGCGATGCTGCACGCACCGCTCGACGAGCGCACGTGGTGGTACGAGCTCGACCTCGCCGAGCGGCTCGTCCGGTACGCCGCCCTCGACTCGCCGTTCACGCTGGACCTTCCCATGGACCCGATGCACGGGACCGTCGGCGTCGCGCCTCCGCTCGGTGAGGCCCGCTCGTCGCTCACCCCGGGCTGCTGGGGAGGGAACATGGACACCCCCGAGATGCGGGCCGGCGTCACCTGCTACCTCGGCGTCAACGTCGAGGGCGCCTTGTTCAGCCTCGGTGACGGCCACGCGAGGCAGGGGGAGGGAGAGACCTGCGGAGTCGCCGTCGAGACCGCGATGGACACGGTCGTCATCGTCGACCTGGTCAAGGGCGTCTACACCGACTGGCCACGCCTCGAGTCCGACACCCACCTGGTCTCGACCGGATCGACCAAGCCGCTCGAGGACGCCTTCCGCATCGCCCACGCCGACATCACCGGCTGGGTCGGTGCCGAGCTCGGGCTGTCGCCACTGGACGCCTACCAGCTGGTGACGCAGGTCGCGGAGTCTCCGGTCGCCAACGTCGTCGACACCGTCTACACGATGACCGCGAAGGTCGCGAAGCAGTACCTGCCCGGTGTGGCGGCGTACGGCGGCATCCACGCGCGGCTGCGTCAGCAGGCCACTCTCGTGGGTGCGGCGTGAGGCTCGACCTCGCGCTGGCCGAGCAGATGGCGCGTGCGGCGTGCGACGCGGCGTCCGGCGAGGGCTGCCTGGTGTCCGCGGCCGTCGTCGACGCAGGGGGACATCTCGTCGCCTTCCGCAGGATGGACGGCGCGGAGTTCGCCGGCTCCACGATCGCGGTCGACAAGGCCTACACGGCCGCCGGCAACCGGATCGCCACCCTCGACCTGCGCGCGCAGGTGGCACCGGACGGCGACCTGGCCGGCTACTACGCGGCGTCGGGCGGTCGGTTCATCACCTTCGGCGGCGGCGTTCCGCTGTGGTACGACGGACTGGTGGTCGGTGCGGTCGGCGTCAGCGGCGCGAGCGGTGACCAGGACCATGCGTTCGCGTCCGCCGCGGCCGCGCACTGGGTCGAGGCAGGAGGTGCTCTGGATGGCTGAGCCGGACGACGCCCGCCCGATCGGCCGGGTGCGCTTCATGGACGCCCAGCGCGTGAACCTCGACGGGTTCGCCACCGAGAACGCCGAGCTCGGGATGGTGGCCTACGACTCGCCGGCCGACCCGACCCCCTCGCTCGTGATCCGCGACGGCCGCGTGGTGGAGCTGGACGGCCGGCTCGAGGCCGACTTCGACAGCATCGACGAGTTCATCGCCCGGCACGGGCTCGATCTCGCTGTCGCCGAGGAGGCGATGGCGCTCGACGACCTGGCCTACGCGCGGATGCTCGTGGATCCCGCGGTGCCCCGGGCCGAGGTGGTCCGGCTCGCGGGCGGCATGACCCCCGCGAAGCTGGCGGCCGCGCTCGGACCGCTCCGCCCCGTCGAGCTGATGATCGCGATGACCAAGGCGCGGGCCCGACGGACGCCGAGCAACCAGGCCCACGTCACCAACCGGCTCGACGACCCGCTGCTGCTCGCGGCCGATGCGGCGACCGCGGCGGCGTTCGGGTTCCGGGAGCTCGAGACGACCGTGCCGGTGCTGAACGACGCGCCGTCCAACGCACTGGCGGTGACCCTCGGCTCGGTCGTCGGGGCACCCGGCGTGCTGGTGCAGTGCTCGGTCGAGGAGGCGCTCGAGCTGGAGCTCGGGATGCGCGGCTTCGTGTCGTACGCCGAGACCGTGTCGCTCTACGGCACGCATCAGGTGTTCGTCGACGGCGACGACACCCCGTGGTCGAAGGCCCTGCTGGCTTCGGCGTACGCCTCCCGCGGCGTGAAGATGCGGGTCACGTCCGGCGGTGGTGCCGAGGCGCTGATGGGGGGCGCCCAGGGCCACTCGATGTTCTACCTGGAGGCGCGGTGCGTCGCGCTCGCGCGGGCGATCGGGGCTCAGGGCGTGCAGAACGGCGGCATCGACTCCGCGTCGGTCGCGGCGTCCGTCCCGAAGGGGGTGCGGTCGCTGACGGCGGAGAACCTGATGGTGATGCTGCGCAACCTCGAGTCGTGCTCGGGCAACGACGCGTTGATGAGCGAGTCGGAGATGCGACGTACGGCGCGCACGCTGCCGACCCTGCTGGCGGGCTCGGACTTCATCTGCTCGGGCTTCGGCTCGATCCAGCGCTTCGACAACATGTTCGGCCCGAGCAACCTCAACGCCGAGGACATCGACGACTTCCTGGCGATCCAGCGTGACTGGGGCGTGGACGGAGGCCTGCGCACGGCGGACACCGCCGGGCTCGAGCAGCTCCGTCGCCGGGCCGCCCAGGTGGCGCGCGACGTCTACGCCTGGTTCGGGCTGGCCGACTTCACCGACGAGCAGGTCGAGCTGGCGGTCGACGCGGCCGGGTCGAAGGACCTCGGCACGACCGACACCCTGGCCGTGCTCAACGCCGCCCACACGATCAAGACCTCGGGGATGACCGGGCTCGACGTCGTCTCGGCGCTGCAGCAGTGCGGCTACCCGGAGGAGGCGCGGCGACTGCTCGACATGCTCGCGGCCCGGGTCAGCGGCGACTACCTGCAGACCGCCGCGATCTTCGACGAGCAGATGAACGTGCTGTCTCTGGTGACCGACCCGAACGACTACCTCGGCCCGGGCACCGGGTACGACCCCACGCCCGAGCGGCAGGCCGAGATCGACGCGATCCGGCAGCAGCGCTCCGTCGACGACCTCCGTCGTGCGCAGGACGACCCCGAGGAGTTCGCGCGGTTCTCGGTGGTCGGTGCGGCCACGACCGGGACGGCGGCGGGCGAGGTCGTGATCGGGCTGTCGCCGGCGGTCGGGAGGGCGATCAGCCGCACCCTGTCCGGGCTGACGGTCTCGGAGGCCCTGGCGGAGGTGCTGGCAGGGCTGGAGGAGGAGGGCTGCAGCGCACGACTCGTGCGGATCAACGACTCGATCGACCTCGGCTCGATCGGGCTGAAGGCGGCGCGGCTGTCGGGTTCCGGCATCGGGATCGGTCTGCAGGCCAAGGGAACGGCCCTGATCCACCGGCGGGACCTGTCACCCCTGGCGAACCTCGAGCTGTACAGCGTCGCGCCCACCATCGGCCGGGCGGACTACCGGCTGCTCGGCGTGAACGCCGGACGCCATGCGAAGGGGGCGACCCCCGACCCGGCTCGCAACCCGTACTCCGACGAGGCCATCGAGGCGAGGTACCACACCCGCGTGGTCGCGCTGGTCGCCATCGAACGGACCCTGGCGACGGGCGGGGTACCGGAGGAGCTGCAGTGGAAGGGGGAGTCGTGAGCCGGGCCATGTCGGGCCGCGAGGCCTCCGAGCTCTCCGTCGAGGGCGTCGTGGGCGGTGAGCTCGGCCCGGACGACATCCGGATCAGCCCGGACACGTTGCGGCACCAGGCCGACGTGGCGCGGGCGCACGGCAACCCCCAGCTCGCCGCGAACTTCGAGCGCGCCGCGGAGCTCACGGCGTTCGACGAGACGGAGATCCTGTCGCTCTACGAGCTGCTGCGACCCGGCCGCGCGACCGCGGAGGAGCTGCGCGCCAGGGCCGAGGAGCTGGAGTCACGGCAGGCGCCGATCTGCGCGGCGTTCGTGCGTGAGGCCGCGACGGTGTACGAGCGGACTGGCCTGACCGCGTGAGCTCCGCGTGACCGGGCTCGTGGCCGGCATCGACATCGGCAACGCGACCACCGAGGTGGTGTTCGGCCGGGTCGAGGGCGGCGTCCTCGCGCCGGTCGCAGCCGACCAGGTGCCGACCCGCGGGGTGAAGGGATCGGCGACGTCGATCGCCGCCGCCGCCGCTCTGGTACGCCGGATGGCCGACCGGCTGGGGGAGGTCCCGGAGTCGGGGGCCGTGGCGCGGCTGGTTCCCGTCCATACGGCGGTCGTGACCGGGGTGGCGGAAGGCGCGGACAGCGGCGTGCTCGGGGTGCTCCCGATCCAGGGTCGGACCCTGGTCCACGCCGGAGCAGCCGTCGGACGCGGGGTGTGGCTCGAGGACCTGGAGTCCGCATCGGGTCCGGTGGTCGCGTTGGTGCGTCCCGGTGCCGGCTATGCCGAGGCCTCCGCGGCCCTGAACCGCACGGGCGCGGACGTCGTCGCCGTCGCGTTGGCGGACGACGAGGCGGTGCTCGTGGGCAACCGGCTCGAGCGTCGCGTCCCGGTCGTCGACCAGGTCCCGGTCGAGCGGCTGGCGGCGGCAGTGCGGGTGGCGGTGGAGGTGGCCGCACCCGGTGCGGCGTTGGCACGTCTGGTCGACCCGCTCTGGTTGACCGCCGAGCTCGGGCTGCCCGCCACCGAACGAGAGACCGCCGCGACGGCGGCGACCCAGCTGGCGGGACGGTCGTCCGGGCTGGTGCTGCTCGAGCCGGATCCGTCGTCGCAGGACGCCTCGGCCGCAGCAGCGTCGTCGGTGGTGGCGACCCCGGACGGCTGGCGGCTGGCCGACCCGACGATCGCCGTCGCCGACCTGGCCGTCGTGGACGTGACCGCCACCGCCTGGCCGCGCGAACCGGGCGAGCACGTCCTGGCCGCGGCCTACCTTGCCGGGGCCCAGGCGGCGGTCGATCCCGCCGCCGACCTGGTCAGCCGGGTGGGCTTCCCGGTGCTGCTCGTCGAGTCGGAGGCCACGACGGCCGCGCTCGGCGCCGCGAGCACGCCGGGTGCCGAGTCCGACGCGGCAGTCCTCGACCTCGGTGCCGGAACGGCCGACCTCGTCGTCGGTGGGGTCTCCGAGATCCGGGCCGGCTGTGGCGCCCTGCTCACGCTGGCGGTCGCCGAGGCCCTGGCGACCACGCGCGGCTCGGCCGAGTGGATCAAGCGTGGCCCGTGCGTGCGGGTCGAGGGGCCGACCGTGCGGGTGACCGAGACGGGGGAGCGTTACCTCGACGACATCACCGCACCGGCATCCGCCGTGGGCCGGCTCGCCGTGCCCGGCCCGGCCGGACTGCTCGGCTTCGGCGGCGCGCTGCCGGCTGCCACCTGGCGCGGTGCCCGGTGGGCCCTGAAGGAGACGGTGCTCGGCCGATCTCTCCGAGAGACGTCCCTCGCGCTGCCGTCGACGCTGGTGGTGGTGGGCGGTCCCGCTGGTGACGACGAGGCCCTGACCGCCGTGTCCGCGCTCGTGCCGGGGGGCACGGTCGTCGGGCGTGGGAACGTCGCGGGGGTCCTGGGCCATCGTCATGCCGTTGCCTGGGGCCTGGCGCTCACCGCGGCCTCCGGCCTGTGAGGCGGCGGTACGGCGGTCAGCGGTGGCCGGCCCACGTCCCGGCGCGGGCGGCGTCGGCGATCAGGTCGGCGAGCTCGGGAAGGTCGGGCCGGTCGGGGCGATGGTCGCCGTCGATGGTGGACGTGGTGACCCGGATGTGGTCGGAGCCCGGTGGTGAGATCCAGAACGCGTCGCCGCTGGCCGCGCGGACACCCGCAGCCGCGAGGTGCAGGAGGGCCGCGCCCTGGTCGGCCACCGGCACCCAGACGTTGATTCCGGAGCGTCCCGGCACGCAGACCCCGCGCTCCGCGAGTGCGTCGGCCATCGCGGCCGTGCGCGCGGCGTAGGTCGCCTGGGCGTCGGCGACGAAGCGTCGCGAGTCGCTGTCGGTGAGCAGCTCGAGCAGGATCGACTGGACGAGCCGGCTGCTCCAGCCCTGGCCCAGGTACCTCCGTTCGACGATCGGCTCGACGACCGCGGCCGGCCCGCCGATCGCCGCCAGCCGGAGGTCGGGACCGTGCGTCTTCGAGAAGCTCCGCACCAGGACGGTCCGCTCCGGCAGGAAGGCACCGAGCGAGACCGGCGGACCCGACGGCGTGCCACCGGCGGAGTCGTCCTCGACCACGAGCACGTCCCGGCCGGCGAGCGCCGCTGCGAGCTGGGCCGCCCGGGCTCGTGACACGGACTGTCCCGACGGGTTCTGCCCCCACGGCTGGAAGAACAGCACCTTGGCGCCCGCGTCGAGCGCCGCGAGGACGTCGGCGACCACGGGCCCGCCGGCGTCGTACCCGACTCCGATCGGCACCACGCCCGCCATCTCCAGCAGGTCGAGCAGCGGAGGGAAGCACGGCTGCTCGACCGCGACGCGATCGCCGAAGCGCAGGTGCGCGGCGACGAACTGGCTGTGCGCGTCCATCGCCCCGTCGACGACGGTCAGCGCCTCGACGGCGTTCGGCCACGACTCCTCGAGCACCGCCCGCAACGCGGGGACGACCGGCTCCTCGAGGTAGGAGTGGGCCGTCTCGTCGCGTGGGACCCGCTGCATCGCCGCGTGCAGGTCCGGCAGCAGCCGGGGGTCGGGCAGGCCGGTGGAGAGGTCTACGCGGTAGCCCGCCTGGGAGTCCAGCGCCCGCCGGTAGCGGCGTGGACCGACCGAGGCCTCGCGAACGCGCGTCCCGCGTCGGCCGTCGGTCTCGATCAGGCCTGCCCGGGCCAGCTGCGACCAGGCGGCACTGATGGTCGCCGGGGCGACCTGGAGGTCACGGGCGACGCGACGGATCGGCGGAAGGCGCTCGCCGGGCCGCAGTACGCCCCGGTCGATGCCGGCCGACAGCGCGAGCGCGATGCCCTTGGACGAGCGGTCGTCGACCGCCTCGACCAGCTCCTGCCACATGGTTTGTAACATAGCAATCGGGGCATTGCTCTAGATAGTGTCGGGACGATAATTTCGCACCATGACCACCCGCATCACCCACTGGACCAACGGCGCGCCCACCACCGGGAGCTCCGGCCGCACCGGCGCCGTCTTCAACCCCGCGACCGGCGAGCAGACCGGCGAGGTGGACCTTGCCAGCGCCGCCGAGCTCGATGCCGTGGTCGCCGGCGCCACCGAGGCGGCGGAGTCCTGGCGCTCGGCGTCGCTCGCGACGCGTACCGGCGTCCTCTTCGCGTTCCGCGAGCTGCTCGCGGCCGGGATCGACGACCTCGCCGCGATCATCACCGCCGAGCACGGCAAGGTCCTGAGCGATGCGAAGGGCGAGATCCAGCGCGGTTTGGAGAACGTCGAGTACGCCTGCGGCGTCGCCGACCACATGAAGGGCGGGTACTCCGAGCAGGCCGGTACCGGCGTCGACGTGTACTCGATCCGCCAACCCCTCGGCGTCGTCGCGGGCATCACGCCGTTCAACTTCCCGGCCATGGTGCCGCTGTGGATGTGCGCCAACGCGATCGCGACCGGCAACGCCTTCATCCTCAAGCCCAGCGAGAAGGACCCGTCGGCCGCGCTCTTCCTGGCCGGACTCTGGAAGAAGGCCGGCCTCCCCGACGGCGTCTTCTCCGTCGTCCACGGCGACAAGGTGGCAGTGGACGCGATCCTGGAGCACCCCGGCATCGCCGCGGTCAGCTTCGTCGGGTCGACTCCGATCGCCCGCTACATCTACGAGACCGGCACCCGCAACGGCAAGCGCGTCCAGGCCCTGGGCGGCGCGAAGAACCACATGCTCGTCCTCCCCGACGCCGACGTCGACATGGCCGCCGACGCAGCCGTCTCGGCGGCGTACGGCGCTGCCGGCGAGCGCTGCATGGCGATCTCGGTCGCGGTGGCCGTCGGTGACGTGGCGGATCCGTTGGTCGACGCGATCGCGGCTCGGCTGCCCAAGCTCCGCATCGGCGACGGCAGCGACCCCGACTCCGAGATGGGGCCGCTGATCACCCGCGAGCATCGCGACAAGGTGGCCGACTACGTCCGCCAGGGCGTCGAGGCCGGCGCCGTCGCGGTCGTCGACGGTCGCGAGGCCGACGTACCGGCCGACGGCTTCTTCCTCGGGACGACGCTGCTCGACCGGGTCAGCCCCGAGATGACGGTCTACACCGACGAGATCTTCGGCCCGGTGCTCTGCGTGGTCCGCGAGGAGTCCTACGACGGCGCGCTCGCCCTCATCAACAGCAACCCCTACGCCAACGGCACGGCGATCTTCACCCGCGACGGCGGCGCCGCTCGCCGGTTCCAGTTCGACGTCGAGGTCGGCATGGTCGGGGTCAACGTGCCGATCCCGGTCCCCGTCTCGTACTACTCGTTCGGCGGCTGGAAGGCCTCGCTGTTCGGAGACGCCCACATGTACGGCCCGGAGGGGATCGCGTTCTACACGCGTGGCAAGGTCGTCACGTCGCGGTGGCCCGACCCGGCGACCTCGAAGATCGACCTCGGTTTCCCGACCCATCGCTGATCTCGACAGGCTCGATCCACGGAGGAGCAGGCATGACCCCGACGTACGACGGACCGCTGGCGGGCATCCCCACCGACGAGGAGACCGTCCGCAAGCTCGACCGCACCCACGTCTTCCACTCCTGGTCGGCGCAGGCGCTGATCGACCCGCTGCCGATCGCCAGTGCGTCCGGCTCGCGGTTCACCGACTACTCCGGGAAGTCCTACCTCGACTTCTCCAGCCAGCTGGTCAACGTCAACATCGGCTACCAGCACCCGAAGCTGGTCAAGGCGATCGCCGACTACGCGCAGCAGATGACGACCATCCAGCCGTCGTTCGCCAACGACGCACGCTCGGAGGCGGCGCGGCTCATCACCGAGGTCGCCGGCCACGACCTCAACCAGGTCTTCTTCACCAACGCCGGTGCCGAGGCCAACGAGAACGCGATCCGGCTCGCCCGCCTCCACACCGGGCGGCCGAAGATCCTCGCGATGTACCGCAGCTACCACGGCGCCACCCACGGCGTGATCGGGCTGACCGGTGACCCGCGTCGATGGGGCACCGAGCCGCACACCATCCCCGGCATCGTGCACTTCTGGGGGCCCTACCCCTACCGTTCGGCCTTCCACTCGTCCTCGCCCGCAGAGGAGACGGCCCGCGCCCTGCAGCACCTGCGCGACACGGTCATGGTCGAGGGCGCCGCCACGATCGCCGCGATCATCCTGGAGCCGGTGGTCGGCACCAACGGGATCCTGGTGCCGCCGGACGGCTACCTCGCCGGCGTGCGGGAGATTTGCGACGAGCACGGCATCCTGCTGATCGCCGACGAGGTGATGGCCGGGTTCGGCCGCTGCGGCGAGTGGTTCGCGATCCAGCACTGGGACGTGCGTCCCGACCTGATCAGCTTCGCCAAGGGCGTCAACTCCGGCTACGTCCCTCTCGGTGGCGTGGTGATCAGCGACGCCGTCGCCGAGACCTTCCAGCAGCGCGCCTACCCCGGCGGCCTCACCTACTCCGGTCACCCGCTCGCCTGTGCCAGCGCGGTCGCCTCGATCGAGATCTTCAAGGAGGAGGGGATCATCGAGCACGCGCGCGCCCTCGGCGGCGACGTGATCGGCCCGGAGCTGCTCAAGATCGCCGATCGGCATCCCTGTGTCGGCGAGGTCCGTGGGCTCGGCGTGTTCTGGGCGCTCGAGCTCGTGCGAGACCGGGAGACGCGTGAGCCCCTGGTGCCCTACAACGCCGCGGGCGAGGCGGCGGCCCCGATGAACGCGTTCGCCGCTGCCTGCAAGGAGCGGGGCCTGTGGCCGATGACCCACTTCAACCGCACCCACGTCGTCCCGCCCTGCACGATCACCGAGCAGGACCTGCGCGAAGGACTCTCGATGCTGGACGAGGCGCTCGAGACGGCGGACGCCTACTACACGGGCACCTGACGCTCCTGCCCAGGACCGCGGCTCCCACGGGTCACTCCTGCCCCACGGCAGCCGGGTTCCCGTCGCTTCGTAGGGGTTGCAACGGCTCCCAAGCGACGTGATCCCCGGTCGACCGGGGATCCCTGCATGACCACCCGCGACCACTAGCCTCGGAAGGGTGATCGTGGTGAACCGCTTCCGGGTGCCCGAGGACGAGCAGGAGGGCTTCCGAGCCGACCTCGAGCGCGCCCGAGAGCTGCTGGCCGCCCAGCAGGGGTACGCCGCCGGCAGGATCGGCCGCAACACCGACGACCCGGAGCTCTGGGTGCTGGTGACCGACTGGGAAGGCCCGGGCGCCTACCGCCGCGCGCTCTCGGCGTACGACGTGAAGCTGGCGGCGGTGCCGACGTTGAGCCGCGCCCTCGACGAGCCGAGTGCGTACGAGACGGTGGTCGCGGGGGAGCCCCTCAACATCCGGCAGATGCGCGGCTCCTGAGGAGGGCGTCCGGCGCCCGTCCCCCGGGGCTCGTTAGGCTGAGCGTTCCGATGTGACCGACAGCCAGCCGGCCCGACCCCCAGGAGCAGCCCTCGTGGCCAAGCCGCCTCCCAGCAAGCTCGACACCGTCGTCTCCCTCTGCAAGCGCCGCGGCTTCGTCTTCCCGTCCGGCGAGATCTACGGCGGCACCCGCTCGGCCTGGGACTACGGCCCGCTGGGCGTGGAGCTCAAGGAGAACGTCAAGAAGCAGTGGTGGCGCTCCATGGTCACCACGCGCGACGACATGGTCGGTCTCGACTCGGCGATCATCCTGCCGACGCGCACCTGGGAGGCCAGCGGCCACCTCGCGACGTTCACCGACCCGCTGGTCGAGTGCCAGTCCTGCCACAAGCGCTTCCGCGAGGACCACCTCCAGGAGGAGTACGCCGGCAAGCACGACGTCGCCGACCCCGACTCCGTCGACATCAACGAGTCGGTGCCGTGCCCCAACTGCGGCAACCGCCACACCTGGACCGAGCCGCGCAACTTCAACATGATGCTCAAGACCTACCTCGGCGTGATCGAGGACGAGTCCGGTCTGCACTACCTCCGGCCCGAGACGGCGCAAGGCATCTTCCTGAACTTCGCCAACATCGTGACCAGCGCGCGGATGAAGCCGCCGTTCGGGATCGCCCAGATGGGCAAGAGCTTCCGCAACGAGATCACGCCGGGCAACTTCATCTTCCGCACCCGCGAGTTCGAGCAGATGGAGATGGAGTTCTTCGTCAAGCCGGGCGAGGACGAGCACTGGCACCAGTACTGGATCGACGAGCGCACCCGCTGGTTCACCGACCTCGGCATCAGCTCCGACAACCTCCGGCACTTCGAGCACCCGAAGGAGAAGCTCAGCCACTACGCCAAGCGGACCGTCGACATCGAGTACCGCTTCGGCTTCTCCGGCCGCGAGTTCGAGGAGCTCGAGGGCATCGCCAACCGCACCGACTTCGACCTGAAGCAGCACTCGGAATTCTCCGGGCAGGACCTCTCCTACTTCGACCAGGGGAGCGGCGAGCGCTACGTCCCCTACGTCGTCGAGCCGGCACTCGGCCCCAACCGGGCGATGATGGCGTTCCTTCTGGATGCCTACACCGAGGACGAGGCGCCCAACACCAAGGGCGGCGTCGACACCCGCACCGTCCTCCGTCTCGACCCGCGGCTGGCGCCGGTGAAGGTCGCCGTCCTGCCGCTCAGCCGGAACGCCGATCTGTCGCCCAAGGCGAAGGACCTGGCCGCCGAGCTGCGCGGCCACGGTTGGAACGTCGACTTCGACGACTCCGGCGCCATCGGCCGCCGCTACCGGCGGCAGGACGAGATCGGTACGCCGTACTGCGTCACCGTCGACTTCGACACCCTCGAGGACCAGGCGGTCACCGTGCGCGAGCGCGACTCGATGAAGCAGGAGCGGATCGCGCTCGACCAGGCCAGCGCCTACTTCGCCGAGCGGCTGCTGGGCTGCTGAGCCGGACAACCTTTCCGGGACGACGCCCGTCCCAGACCGCGAGCGTGCCGACTCGGGCACCGCGACGACCCGGTGAGGTGCCCATGCGCAGAGCCCTCGTCCTGACGATCCTCGGCGCAGTGCTGGGCGTGGTCGGTCCCGTCGCGCCGGTGGGGGCAGCCCTCGGCACCCCGGCATCCCCGGCCAGGTCCACGCCCCACCACGTCGACGTCGGCGCGTTGCCGGTCGGCAGCCATCCTCGCTCGGACCTCCTCACCGGGCGCCTGCTCCACACCGCCGAGGGGAACGTCGTCACGATCCCGGTGCCGACGCGCTACCAGGACTCCCTGGAGCTGCTCGGCCGAAGCCCACGGGGCTGGGTCGTCGTCTACCACCATGCTTCCGCGATCCTCGAGGTCGGGCGCTCGGGTCGGGCGCGGACCGTCGCGCACTACGGCGAGGACTACGAGGGCGCCGCGACCCTCCTCCTGTCATCCGGCGGGCGCCTGGTGGCCGTCGACCGGCCCGACGAGGGCGACGCCGCACACGTGCACGTGGTCGACCTGACCGGCCGGACCGTTGCCCACCACCTCTGGACGGCCGGGGGCCAGATGGTCGGGTTCCGCGGACGCACCCTCTTCTTCTCCCGGTGGGGCCGCAGCGACGAGCGCGGTCCGCTCGTGCGCTGGACCCTGGGCGGCAAGCCGGTCCGGACGGGGGCACGCGGCGTGGCCCTGCTCGACCTGGCCCATCGTCAGGTGGTGCGCACCCTCACGGTCTTCCCGCAGTACCGCCTGGGCATCGCCCCGCTGGGCCGTCCCGACTCCGTGCGGTGGCGTGCCTGCGAGACGTGCCGTCCGGCCTACCTCGCGCGGGCCTTCTCGCCGGACGGCCGGTTGCTGGCCGGGGAGCGCGGGACGAGCGACGTCACGTTCCGCCGAGCGTCCGACGGACGCCTCGTCGGCGACCTCGCCCTGTCTCGGCGACCCGTCGACGAGCGGTGGGAGGACTCCCACCACCTGCTCATCGAGGTCGTGCGGAACAAGCCGGACCGGCCTCGCAGGGAGGCCGAGCACACCCTGGTGCGTTGCGGGGTCCAGGGGCGGTGTACCCGGGTGACCGTGTGGCAGCACCACTGGTTGCTCGGCTACCCCGGTCCCTGAACCCCGGAGTGTGGCGCCGCATCCGTGCGGCACTCGGGCACAATGACCGCGTGATCCGACGCGCCGCGCTCCCCTCGCTGATGGCTGCGGCCGCCCTGGTCATGGCCGGCTGCGGCGGCGGGTCCGACTCGTCAACGCCGCCCACCGGCGGCACCGGCAGCACGTCGTCGACGGGCGGCTCGTCGACCTCGGGCGGGAGTGCGACCACGTCGCCGACGGTCGTCGACGGGGTCCGTCTGTCGGCACAGGGCTCGCAGCTGAAGGTCGGCGACACGGCTCGGGTGAGCTGGAGGCCCGACCAGAAGACGGTCGGGGTCATCGCCGTCCGGGTCGACCGGCTGGTGAAGATGCCGATCAGCGCGTTCACCGACTGGCGGCTCGACGCGGCGACCCGGAAGTCCACGCCGTACTTCGTCCGCGCGACGGTGCGCAACCTCGGCCGCAGCAACCTGTCGAACACGCCTGTCCCGCTCTACCTCCTCGACCAGCGCAACACCCTGCTCCAGGCCTCGTCGTTCCAGGCGCAGTACCCGCCGTGCCCGAGCCGCCCGCTGCCGCCGAGGTTCACGCGCGGCAAGCGGGCGTCGGTGTGCCTGGTCTACTTCGCCCCCGACCACGGCAAGCTGGTCGCGATCAGCTTCCGCCCGAGCCAGGACTTCGACGCGATCACCTGGGCGGGCACGGTCCGCCGGGGGAAGGCCCGCCACGGCTGACCCGGGTCGGTGGGATTTGGGTCGCACACCGCGCTCGCCGGACAATCGGCGCATGCCCCTGACCCTCGGCTCGCTGACCGTGCCCGTGCCGGTCGTGCTCGCACCGATGGCGGGCATCACCAACGCGGCCTACCGCCGGCTGTGCGCCGAGCAGGGGGCCGGCCTCTACGTCTGCGAGATGATCACCAGCCGAGGCCTGGTCGAGCGCGACCCCACGACGCTGCAGATGCTGGTCTTCGACGAGCTCGAGACCACCCGGTCGGTCCAGCTCTACGGCACCGATCCGGCGTACGTCGGCAAGGCCACCGAGATCCTCTGCGCGGAGTACGGCGTGCACCACGTCGACCTCAACTTCGGCTGCCCGGTCCCGAAGGTGACCCGCAAGGGTGGCGGGGGAGCACTGCCGTGGAAGCGCGGCCTGCTCGGCGAGATCCTGCGGTCCGCGGTCGCCGCCGCCGAGCCGTACGACGTGCCGGTCACGATGAAGACCCGCAAGGGCCTCGACGACGACCACCTCACCTACCTCGACGCGGGCCGGATCGCCCAGGAGTCGGGCATCGCCGCGATCGCGCTGCACGGTCGCACCGTGGCCCAGTCCTACAGCGGCCGTGCCGACTGGGACGCCATCGCCCGGCTGGTGGAGAGCGTCGACATCCCGGTCCTCGGAAACGGCGACATCTGGGAGGCGGGTGACGCGCTGCGGATGGTCGAGGAGACCGGGGCAGCCGGGGTGGTGGTCGGGCGCGGCTGCCTCGGACGGCCGTGGCTCTTCCGCGACCTCGCGGCGGCTTTCACGCGGTCGTCGGTGGAGTCCCGGTCGTCGGTGGAGTCCCAGTCGTCGGTCGAGTCCCGGTCGTCGGTGGAGTCCCGGTCGTCGGTGGAGTCCCGGTCGTCGGTCGAGCTTGTCGAGACCACGACGCCCGCGCTGCCGACCCTCGGCGAGGTGCGCACGATGATGCGCCGCCACGCGGAGCTGCTCAGCGAGCACATGGGGGAGGAGCGCGGCTGCAAGGAGTTCCGCAAGCACATCTCGTGGTACCTCAAGGGGTTCCGGGCGGGCGGCACGCTGCGTCACTCGCTGGCCCTGGTCGACTCGCTCGCGACGCTCGACGTACTCCTCGAGGAGCTGGACGCGGACGAGCCGTTCCCGGTCTCGGAGCTGGGTCACCCCCGCGGGCGGCAAGGGTCCCCGCGCACCCGCGTCGTGCTCCCCGAGGGCTGGCTCGACGACACCGACGGCAGCTCTCTGCGCCTCACCGAGGACGTCTCGGAGACGACCGGCGGCTGAGCTCGGAGCGTGAGCGACGACACGCCCGATCCCGGACCCGGGATTTCGAGGGGGTCCGGCCCTGTGCTTGACTGCCACGGCGTGACCGAATCGTGATCTCCGCTCGGGCCGGAGATCGTGACCGGACTCGCATCCCCCGAACCCAACTGCAAGGGAATCAGCGCTGTGGCTCAACATCGCCACAAGCGGGAAACCAATGCCCGCCGGTTCGTCTCCCTGACCGGGAGGCGCGCCGCCAAGATCGCCGCCGGCGCGGCAGTTGCGGCGACCCTTCCCGCGGTCGCCCTCGGCGTCGTCCAGGCCACCCCGGCCGCCTCGATCGGCCTGCAGGCACACCGGCCGCAGGCACCGCTCCAGCTCGACCCGACCCGTTACGACGGAGCCCCGGTCTCGCGGACCTTCAACCGCACCGCGGCCCGCACGTTCCAAAACGGCATGGCCGCCCAGAAGGCCACCATGCGGGCGGTCAAGGCCGCGCACCTGAAGAAGTGGACGACGGTCGACCTGAACCTCTGGTCGAGCTCGTCGCAGGCCGCCAGGCAGGTCGGGCTGGTGAAGTCCGGCAAGCGGGTGCTCGTCACCGGGCGCACGGCCGACGGCCGCGTCGAGCTCGTCGTCGGCGGTCAGGCCCGCTGGGTCACGGCCGGCTACCTCTCCGACAGCAAGCCCGACGCGTCCGCGGGTGCCGCTGCTGCCGGGCTGTCGATGGCGCCCTGCCCCGACGGCTCGGTCGAGTACCGCCTGACGCCCGCCGCCGTCTACCTCTACCGCTCGGTGTGTCACGCCTTCCCGCAGATCACGACGTACGGCGGGTGGGACGCCCACGGCGAGCACGTCTCCGGCAAGGCCCTCGACATCATGACCAGCGACGTGGCGCTGGGGAACTCCATCGCGGCGTTCCTCCAGGCCCACGCCTCCGAGCTGCACATCTACGACATCCTCTGGCGCCAGCACATCTGGACGCCGGTCCGGGCGTCGGAGGGCTGGCGGCTGTTCGCCGACCGCGGCTCGGCCACGGCCAACCACTACGACCACGTGCACGTCTCGGTCTACTGAACGCGTCGCTCGGCGTCGTCCCCTAGTCTCGGCTCGATGCCTGGGCTGACGACGCAGTACGACGAGGCCGCGCAGGAGCGCTGGGTCGACGAGCCGCCGAAGCGGGTGGCGGCGCCGGAACGCACGCCGTTCGAGCGCGACCGCGCACGGCTGGTGCATGCCGCTTCCAGCCGGCGCCTGGCCGCCAAGACCCAGGTGGTCGGCCCGGAGAGCGACGACTTCGTCCGCAACCGGCTGACCCACAGCCTCGAGGTCGCCCAGATCGCGCGCGACCTGGCTCGCGCACTCGGTTGCGAGCCCGACCTGGTCGAGACGGCCGCGCTGGCCCACGACCTCGGCCACCCGCCGTTCGGGCACAACGGCGAGCGGGTGCTCGCCGAAGCGGCCGGCGACTGTGGTGGGTTCGAGGGCAACGCTCAGACGCTGCGGCTGCTGACCCGGCTCGAGGCCAAGACCTTCGGTCCCGACGACCGATCCGCGGGCCTCAACCTGACCCGCGCCACCCTGGACGCCTGCACGAAGTACCCCTGGCCGCTCGCCGAGGCCTCGGTCCCCACGGGTGTCCATGCCGACGGGTCGCCGCGGGTGGTGCGCAAGTTCGGGGTGTACGACGACGACCGGCCGGTCTTCGACTGGCTGCGCATCGGCGCACCCGGCCGGCGGCAGTGCTTCGAGGCGCAGGTGATGGACCTCGCCGACGACATCGCCTACTCCGTCCACGACGTCGAGGACGGCATCGTGGCGGGCCGGATCGACCTGACCCGCCTGGACGTCGCAGCCGTGCGCGCGGCCGTACGCGACTGGTACCTCCCCGACACCGACGAGGACGCCCTCGACGACTCCCTGGCCCGGTTGCGGACGATCGGCTCGTGGCCGACGACGCCGTACGACGGGAGCAGGCGTGCCCTGGCCTCGCTGAAGAACCTGACCAGCGACGTGATCGGACGCTTCGCCGCCGACGCGCGCACCGCGACGTTCGCGGCGTACCCCGGGCCACGTCTGCGCTACGACGCCGACCTGGTCGTGCCCGAGGAGTCACGCGTGGAGATGGCGATGCTCAAGGGCATCGCGGCTCACTACGTGATGCAGGCCGACGACCGGGTGCGCGCGATGGCCGGGCAGCGCGAGCTCCTCGCCGAGCTGGTCGACGTGCTCGCCGAGACCGCTCCCGACCACCTCGACCGGGTCTTCGCCGGCGACTGGGCCGACGCCGCCGACGACGCGGGTCGGCTCCGGGTCGTGATCGACCAGGTGGCCTCCCTCACCGACGCCAGCGCGGTCGCCTGGCACGCCCGGCTGGTGTGACCCCTACGGCAGGTCGCCCTGCGGTCCGGCCATGTGGTGCGGCTGGGGCGAGTCGTCGCCACCCCTGACCTTCGACGTGGCGGCGCTGGCCGCGGTGCTGGCGGCGGAGGGTGACCTTGTCGGCCACGACCGGTGCCTGCTGCTTCGCCAGGTCGACGGCCTGCTGGGTCTTCTCCTGCACCCGCGGGTCGTTGCGGACCTTGGTCACCGCGCCCCGGATCTGGTCGTAGCGCTCGCGGCCGGCGCGGGCACCCAGGACGTATCCCACTCCCGCGGCCACCAACAGCATCAGCTTCCTCATCAGGTGCTCTCCTTCGTCTTCGTACGGTGGCGGCCGGTGTCCTCGTTCTCGGCCGCACCCTGGTTGTCGGACTGGGTCTCAGGCGCGGTCCCCGTGCTCGGGGCGTCGCGGTCGGCGGCCTCGCGGATGGCGACACCTCGGGCGAGGTCCTTCTTCTCCTTCTTGCGGGCCTTGCGGATCCCACGCATGTCGCGAGCCGGGAGCTGGAGCTCCTCCTCGGCGACGATGCCGGCCTGCAGCTGCCTGCCGCGCTCCAGCTCGGAGTCGAGCTCCGCGCCGAACAGCAGGGCGACGTTGGTGATCCACAGCCACAGCAGCCCGGCGACCGCTCCGGCCAGCGAGCCGTAGGTCTTGTCGTAGCTGCCGAAGGTGGCGACGTAGAACGCGAACGCGACCGAGGCCAGGATCCAGATCACGATGGCCACGAACGCGCCGACGGAGAGCCAGCGGAACCGCGGCTGCTTCACGTTGGGGGTCGCGTAGTACAGCATCGCCACGATCAGTGCCACGAAGAGCACGATCACGGGCCACTTCACGATGTTCCAGACGGTCACCGCCTGCGAGCCGAGCCCGATCACGCTGCCGATGGAGTCCGCCAGCGGGCCCGACACCACGAGCATGACCAGGACGCACGCGACGAGCAGGATCGCGACCAGCGTGATGACGAGCATCAGCGGCCGGAGCTTCCAGAACGGGCGGCCCTCGCCGATCTCGTACACGGTGTTCATCGCGCGTCCGAAGGCACCGACGTACCCGGACGCCGACCACAGCGCTCCCAGCAGGCCGACCACCAGGCCGACACCCGCACCGGGGGACGCCGCGATGTGGTCGAGGGCGGGATGGATCGTGTCGAGGGTGCTGCCGGACACCAAGGGGCGCAGCACCTTGATCACGTTGTCCACGCTGCTCTGGGCCTGGCCGACGACCCCGAGCAGCGAGACCAGGGCGATGGCGGCCGGGAAGAGCGAGAGAACGGCGTAGTAGGTCAGGCCGGCTGCGAGGTCCGGGCAGTTGTCCTCACCGAACTCCCGGTAGGTCCGGCGCAGGACGTAGCGCCACGAGCGGCGAGTCAGCTTGGTGGGGGAGTAGGGCTTGCGCTCGTCGTCGGGGTCAAGGGCGTGCTGCGGGTCGCGGTCCTCGTCGGTCCGCGCGTCCGGCGTCATCGCCGGCGCCACCAGACGACCAGGCCGCTCAGCACGACGACCGCTCCCACGGCGACGAGCAGCTCCACCCGAGGTCGGCCGGCGTCGGTCGTGGCCCGACCCTTCAGGTCGGCAGCGCGCTCCTTGGCCTGCGCCTTGACGTCGAGCTTGTGGGTGAGCCGGTCGACGGTGTCCGCGAGCTGGTCGCGCTGGGCCTCGATCTCCGCCTCCAGCCGGGCGGTCCGCTCATCGCTCATCGGTGCTCCCCCTTCACCACGGCGACGTCCTCCTTGACGCCTTCGATGGCGTGCTCCGGCGCGGGAGGTGTCGCCTGCTGGACCTCCTTCCTGCCGACCAGCGCTGCGACCGCCGCTGCGGCGAGGAGCACCACACCGACGAGCAGCGCGGCGAGCCAGTCGGGGAGCGCGTGGGCGAGTCCCAGGATCGCGGTCGTGATCATGCAGCAGAGACCGAGGAACGCCAGGAGGCCCGCCGCGCTGAACATCCCGATCCCGAGACCGGCGCGCTTGCCCTTCTCGGTCATCTCCGCCTGAGCCAACCGCATCTCCGAGCGGATGAGCCGGGGTACCTGCTGGGTGAGGTCGTGGACGAGCGCACCCAGGGTCGGGTCGTCGTCCACCGTGTGGCCGGTGCGACCCGCCTGCCCCGAAGTCGATGTACTCATGTCGGAAGCAGTACCCCTCCGGGGACGTGGTATCCCTCGGAGCGTGTCGGGCCGCCGCCGTAGACTCCCGGCGTGGCCGGACGCATACGCGAGGAAGACATCGCGGAGGTGCGCGAGAAGGTCAAGATCGACGAGGTCATCGGCGACTACGTCACCCTTCGGCCGGCCGGCGGCGGCTCCCTCAAGGGCCTGTGCCCGTTCCACGACGAGAAGTCCCCGTCGTTCAACGTCAACCCCGGCCGCGGGTGGCACTGCTTCGGCTGTGGTGAGGGCGGCGACGTCTTCAACTTCTTGATGAAGATCGACGGTCTCGGCTTCGCGGAGGCCGTCGAGCGGCTCGCCGACAAGGTCGGGGTCACCCTGCGCCGGGAGGAGGGCGACGTGCGTCCCGACCGCCCGCGAGGTCCGCAGCGGGCGCGCCTGGTCGAGGCCAACAAGGTCGCCCAGGAGTTCTACGCCGACGCGCTGAACACACCGGACGCCGCGGTGGCGCGGCAGTTCCTCGGGGAGCGGGGCTTCGACCAGGCGGCGGCGGAGCAGTTCGGGATCGGGTTCGCGCCGCGTGACGGTGAGTCGCTGTTGCGTCACCTGCGCCAGAAGCGCTTCACCGACGAGGAGACGGTCGCCGCCGGGCTGGTCGCGATCGGGCGTTCGGCGTACGACCGATTCCGCGGCCGGCTGCTGTGGCCGATCCGCGAGTCCAGCGGCAGCACGATCGGGTTCGGCGCACGTCGGATCTATGACGACGACAGGATCGAGGCGAAGTACCTCAACACCCCCGAGACCTCGCTCTACAAGAAGAGCCAGGTGCTCTACGGCATCGACCTCGCCCGCCGGGAGATGGCGCGCACCTCCAAGGCGGTCGTCGTCGAGGGCTACACCGACGTGATGGCGTGCCATCTGTCCGGCGTGGGCACCGCCGTCGCGACCTGCGGGACGGCGTTCGGTGACGACCACGCACGGATCCTGCGACGCTTCCTCAACGACCACGCGGAGTTTCCCGGAGAGGTGATCTTCACCTTCGACGGCGACGCCGCCGGACAGAAGGCCGCCCTGCGGGCCTTCGGCGGTGACCAGAACTTCGTCAGCCAGACCTACGTCGCCGTCGAGCCGAGCGGGCTCGACCCGTGCGACCTGCGGCTCCAGGGGGGCGATGCCGCCGTGCGCGAGCTGATCGCCCGCCGGCAGCCGCTCTACCGGTTCGTCCTGGCCAACGTCGTGAAGAAGTACGACCTCGACCGGGCCGAGGGCCGCGTCGGGGCGGTCCGCGAGGCCGCGGCGCTGGTGCACAGCAGTCGCGACACCGCGGTGGTGGCGAGCTCGTTCGCCCGCGAGATCGCGTCGCTGACCGGGATGGACCCGGCGGAGGTGCAGGTGGAGGTGCGCCGCGCGGCCGGCCGTCGAGGAGCGCCGGCGACGGCTCCGCCGCCCCGTGCGCCGGTCGCGGCGGAAGCCCCGGTGAAGCCGCAGCAGCAGCTGCCCGACCTGCGTGACCCGCGGTTCGTCCTCGAGCGCGAGACCCTCAAGCTCGTCGTGCAGGAGCCCGGGGCCGTCGCGCGCACCTCCCACGACCTCGGCGCCAACGACTTCACCCACCCGACCTACCGCGCGGTCTGGGAGCTGGTCGAGCAGAACGGCGGTCTGGCCACCGCCGGTGCCGACTGGGCCGGGCGCCTGCGCGACCGTACGCCGGACCCCACCGTGGCCGCGGCGCTCTCGGCGTTGGCGGTGGAGCCCGTGCCGTCGAAGAAGGGCGCCGACGACGCCTTCGTGGCCAACACCGTCTACCGGCTCCAGGAGCTGACCGCCCAACGCCGGATCGCCGACGTGAAGTCGCGGCTCCAGCGCACCAACCCGGTCGAGCACACCGCGGAGTACAACCGGATGTTCGGCGAGCTCACCGCGCTCGAGCAGCACCGTCGACAGCTGCGCGACCTGGCGCTGGGCGCCTCGTGAGCCCGCTGAGAGCAGGACGACGTCCCCGGCCGCCGATCGAGGTGGCGAAGGGGGAGCGCCTCCTCGCCTGGGCTCCGCTGGTCGACGGTGGCTGGCTCGCCGGCACCCGTGACGCGCTCTACGTCGACGGAGCCCGCGTGCCCTGGGAGCAGGTGCAGGCCGCCGACTGGGAGCAGGACGAGGGCCGGCTCCGGGTCAGCGAGGTCGGCACCTGGGGCGAGCCGCGTCCCCTGCACGTCCTGGCCGTGCCCGACTCCGCCGCCAAGGACGCCGACCGGCTGCTGCAGCTCGTGCGGGAGCGGGTCACGGCGAGCGTGCTGCTCACCCGGCACGTCCGCGTCAGCGGCCGGCGCGGCGTACGCGTGGTGGCCCGGAGGGCACCCTCCGGTCGCTCCGAGGTCGGCTGGGCCTACGAGTACGACGAGGGTGTCGACCCCGACGACCCGTTCGTCCGGGCGGCCGCCGAGACCGCCCTGGCCGCCGCCAAGTCGGACGTCGGCATGCTCTGAGGCGGCCCGTCACCCCGGCGCATCCCGATTCGCAACGGTCCGATCCGCCTTGCTAACCTGTGCGGGCTCCACGATCCCCTGTAGCTCAACTGGCAGAGCATTCGGCTGTTAACCGGAGGGTTGTTGGTTCGAGTCCAACCGGGGGAGCAAGAAACACCACGGCGCCGGAGCGACCTCGCTCCGCTACCGCACCCGCCTCAGGGTGACGTGCGTGACCAGCGGCGTGGACCGCGACGAGGCCATCTCGAACGGCAGCCCCTTCAGGTCGCTGAAGAGGGCTTCGCCGCTGCCCAGCACGAGCGGGGCGACGTGGAGCCGCAGCTCGTCGATGTATCCGGCCCGGAGGAACTGGTTGATCGTCGACGCGCCGCCGGCGATCGAGATCGTGCGGTCACCGGCAGCCTCGGTGGCGAGCCGGAGCGCCTCGTCGGGCCCCTCCGTCACGAAGTGGAACGTCGTTCCGCCTTGCATCTCCACCGGCTCGCGCTCGTGGTGGGTGAGCACGAAGACCGGGCCGTGGTACGGTGGGTCGTCGCCCCACCAGCCCGTCCAGTCGAGGTCCCACTCGCCACGGCCGGACGTGAACATGTTCCGGCCCATGATGTAGGCGCCGGCCGCCGTGATCGCCTCCCTCTCGACCGTGTGGAGCTCCGGCTCCTCGAACATCCAGCGGTGCAGCTCCTCGCCGCCGACGCCGAGGGGGTGCTCGAGGCTCTGGTCGGGGCCCGCGATGAAGCCGTCCAGGGAGATGCCCGGGTCTGAGGTCAGGTACGCCATCAGTCCTCCTCCTCCCACACCATCGAGAACACCTCGAACGCCGCGCCGAACGCGACCCCCATCCGCTGCCCGATCTGCCGTCCGAACCCCTCGAGGAACTCCCGGGGATCCCAGTTCTCCCAGCCGAGACCGTCGATGTACGCCGCGTGCGCGGCCAGCGACTCGACGCCCTGGTCGAAGGTGTCGGTCGTGTCGACGCCGTGCTGCGCCGTGTCGGAGCCGCCGGCCCACACCTGCCGGACGCCGCCCCAGGGCTCGAGCCCGTCGACGAGCTGGTCGTTGAACACCCAGCGGTTGCCCGCGTCGCGGACGGCGTCGAGGACCGCGCGCCCGGTGGCGATGTGGTCGGCCTGGTTGAGCATCCGGCCACCCCACTTCTCGCCGAAGAAACCGGTGATCACGATCTCCGGGCGGTGGCGACGCACCATGGCGCAGATCTCGCGCCGCAACGGGACGCCGTACTCCAGGACCCCGTCGGGCTGGTGCAGGAACTCGACCTCGGAGACGCCGACGATCCGCGCCGACTCGATCTCCTCGGCTTCGCGCACGCGCCGGCACTCGTCGGGTGGCATCGAGTCGATGCCGGCCTCGCCGGAGGTCACCATGCAGTAGACGACCTGCTTGCCCTGTCCGGTCCAGCGCGCGACCGCGGCGGCCGAGCCGAACTCCATGTCGTCCGGATGCGCCACGACGGCGAGAGCGCGGGTCCAGTCCTCGGGGAGCGGCGTGAGAGGGAGTGGTGTGTCCATGCCTCCGAGCATGCCTCATATCCCTTTGCCGGGGCGCGGGTGAGTCCGCTTGGGTGGTCGACATGGTCGCCCTCGTCGAGATCTCGGAGGTCGACGTGCACGACGACGCGCGGCTGCGTGAGTTCTTCGACGTCGAGCAGACGGCCATGCGCGGCTACCGCACCCGCCCCGTGCTGCGCTCGTACGACGTCCTGAGCATGCTCCGTGACCCCAACCCCTACTACCGGCACACCCTCCTGGCGGCCCGCGAGCGCGACCGGACCGTCGGGATCGCCGATCTCGGGCGTTCCGTCGACACCAACACGCACCTCGCGGAGCTCGAGATCTCGGTCCGTCCCGACCGGCAGCGGCACGGCATCGGCCGGGCGCTGTACGACGAGGCGACACGCCGGCTCGCGGCCGACGGGCGGACAACGGTCGTCGGCGAGGCCCACGTGCCCGACGGTGTCCGACGCGAGGAGGCCTCGGCGTACGCCTTCGCCGCCACCCTCGGCCTGCGCAGCGTGCACGTCGAGGACCACCTCGCCCTCGAGCTGCCGTCGACCCCGTCCGACGCCCCTGCGGCCGACGGCTGGGAGGTCGTCACCTGGGGCGCTCGTTGCCCCGACGAGTTCGCGGCGGCGTACTGTCGCATGCGCACGCAGATGGAGAACGACGTGCCGCGCGGCGAGGTGGACTACGAGCCGGTCGTCTTCGACGAGGAGCGGCTCCGGGTGGGGGAGGAGCGCATCGCCCGCGCCTACGACCAGGTCGTGGCGGCCGCCCGGCGTTCGGTCGACGGCGAGTTCGGCGGCTACTCGCTCGTGTTCGTGACCCGGGGCGAGTCCGAGGCCCTGCAGGACGACACGCTGGTGATGCCCGAGCACCGGGGCCGGCGGCTCGGGCTGGCGCTCAAGCGCGCCACCCTGGAGGTGCTGTCGCGGGAGCATCCCGGGCTCACCGCGATCCACACCTGGACCGCGGTCGACAACGAGCCGATGCAGCGGACCAACCGCGCGTTCGGATACCGACCGGTCGAGCGGATGCACGAGATGCAAGGCAGCATCGCGGTCGATGGCTGACGAGACCTCCCGCTGGTACGACGTGCTGCCCGACCGGGACACGTCCCTGTCCGGGCGTTGGGACACCGACGAGTTCCGTGCCGAGCTCCGCGACTGGTGCGCCTCCGTCGTCGGCCCGATCACGGCGATGACCCAGCAGAAGCTGCGCGGCTGGGCGACGGTCTGGCGGGTCGAGACCGCCGACGGGGTGTGGTTCGCGAAGCAGAACTGTCCCGGCCAGCAGGTCGAGGCGGCGCTGATGACCCTGTTGGCACGGCTGGTCCCGGACCGGGTCGTCCCGGTCACGGCAGCCGGAGACGGGTTCCTGCTGACCCCCGACCAGGGCGAGGTCTTCTACGAGACCGCCGGTGGCGACCTGGAGAACTGGGTGCGGCTGGCCCGTGAGGCTGCCCTGCTCCAGCGCGAGCTCGTCCCGCACCGCGCAGCCCTGGTGGGGCTCGGGATGACCCAGGTCAGCCCGGAGGAGTCCGCCGACTACGTCGCGGCACGGGTCGAGCAGTACGCCGCGCTCGCTCCCGGTGATCCGCGACGGCTTGCCCCCGACGTCGCCGAGCGGCTGCGCGCGCACCTGCCCGTCGTACGCCGGTGGGCGGAGCAGGTGGCCGCCCTGGGGCTGCCGCTCACGCTCAACCACAACGACCTGCACGAGAACAACGTGTTCGACGTCGACGGCCGGCTGCTCTTCTTCGACTTCGGCGACGCCCTCGTCACCGAGCCGCTCGCGGTCCTGCTGATCCCCCTCAACATCCTCGGCGACAAGCTCAATGCGGCCGGAGACGACCCGCGGCTCTGGCGGGTGGTCGACGCGGCCCTGGAGGTCTGGAGCGACCTGGTCCCGACCGGCGAGCTGCGCGCGGCGCTGCCCGCCGCCCTCCAGCTCGGCCGGATCGGCCGCGTCGAGTCGTGGGTGCGCTGCCAGCCCTCGCTGTCGGACGAGCAGCTGGTCGAGTGGGGCCCGGTCGCGGCGACCTGGCTGGGCACCCTCGATGCCGACCCGCCGGTGCTCGGCAGCGTCAGCAGGCAGCCTTGGGCTTGATGCCCAGGTAGTTGATCGGGCCGGTGACCACGGTCAGGAGAGCGGTGCCGATGAACGTGCAGTCGCGCTGGTGCCCGCCGTCGAAGTAGCCACGATCGTGCGCGACGCTGGCGCCGAGGACGAACCAGATGATCACCAGGATGAACAGGAAGCTCTTCACCAGACCTCCGCGTGGCCAGGGACTGCTCGGATTCTAGGGGTTGGTCGACGGGCGGGGGGTGGAACGCCACGAACCGAGCACGACGAGCTTGCCGAGCTGTACCGAGACCCACGCGATCGCGATCCCGGCGACGTCGTCGACCGCGAAGTGCCAGCCCAGGTACACCGTCGCGAGCACGGTTCCGGCGAGGAACACCCCGGCCGCCCACGACAGCAGGCGCAGCCCGTAGTAGCGCGCCATCAGGAAGACCAGGCAGGTCAGGGCGCAGTGGAGGCTGGCGAACGCCGAGATCTGGGCGAAGGCGTCGTGGGCCTGCGGATGTGCGAGCAGGTGGTCGCGCTGGACGACGTACGCCTCCTGCGTGCGCTGGATCGACGTCCGCGTCAGCCCGGAGAACTCCTCGGGTGCCGCGTGGAAGGGACCCAGCGAGGGGATCAGGTAGTAGGAGCCGACACCGATGATCCAGGCCCACATGGCGGAGACCACGAAGACGTACGCCGAGCGGACGGTCGGTGTGAACGCCAGTGCCGCCACCAGGGCGATCGTGACCAGGGTGGAGAACGACTCGTAGAGATCGGTCAGCACCCGCGCGGTGAGGTCCTCGCCGAGCAGGTGGTGGAGCAGGACCGCCGGGCTGTGACCGAAGAACAGCCATCGGTCCCAGCGCAGGAGCATGTCGTCCTGCGGTGCGCGGAAGACGTCCCAGCTCTTGAGGTTGCGGTAGCTGAGGTAGACGACCTGATAGGCGAGCAGCGCCAGCGCGATCATCCCGATCCGGTACGGCGTCCAGCGGGTGCGGGCGGTGCGCCACAGCGTGGCGCCGTCCCCGCGACCGCGGAACCATCGGACCCCGATGTCGATCAGCACGAACAGGACCAGCGTCTGGGCGGTGCTCTGGATCTTGTCCGTGAAGAGCTTGCCGTGCGGGTCGCGGAACGGGATGTCCACCTGCCGCGACCGGGCGACGGCGACGAGGAAGAAGACCAGCACCACGCCCAGGACACGCAGCACCCACACCCACTCGCGGGCAGGCGACGTCGCGTCGGGCGCACCCGCCCGCGTCTCCGTCGTCCCGCTCACTGCCCCGTCCATCGAGGGACATTCAACCCAATGGGGGGTCATCTCGCCGAACCGACGAGCCGCACCTACCTCGCCACGCCTACTGTCGGCGCCGACGACGCGGCAACTACGCTCGCCTCTCCACGCCGTACCCGAGCACCCGGGTCGCGCGGGGCGGTAGCTCAGTCGGTCAGAGCGAGGGACTCATAATCCCTGGGTCGTGGGTTCGAGCCCCACCCGCCCCACCACGTCTCGGCGGCCACCCGTGGACCGAGGTCGCGAGCCGGGCCCTAGGGCCGACGGCGAGGTACGTCGAGCCCGCTGAGCGCGCAGCCGTTCTCGCAGTCGGCGCTCAGCACGGACCAGTGGGTGGGCGACGTGCTCCCGAAGCTGTCGCCCGGCTGGTCGACGATGGTGACCCGTCCGTGGCAATGAGGGCAGGCAACGGTTCGAGTCTCCATCCTGTGACGATGGCAGGTATCTCGCGAGAGCGGCGCCGATACCCGGAATCCATCCGTCCGTGCCGCGATGGGCAGCGCCCCACGTCGACTCGGGTTCAGCGTGGGGCGCTGCGGTCGTACGACACACAGGGTGGCCGCCCGACACCTCAACGGTAGGGAGCGAGAGGGTCCCTGGCGTCACCCGATCTGGCGAAATGCCACTCAGCACCCTCTCGGCGTGGCCGGGCTGAGTCAGCCACCGATCGGCACGGAGCGCCAGATCCCGGCACCCCGCTGCAGCACCGCGACCGCGTCGATCGTCCACGGCTCGCTGGTGTACGCCGCGAGCGCCTCGAGCACCTGCTCGAGGTGCTCGACCGTCGTGTGGTCGGTGATGGTGGCGATCTGGAAGCGCGGGCGGAACTGGCGCCGGTCGCAGTACAGCCCCAGCGGTTCGACCCCCGAGACGACCGCCTGCGCGACCGTCCGCATCGCGGCGAGCTCGTCGTCGGTTCCGCCGACGTCCGCCCAGACCGACCGGTCGTCGGGGCTCACCAGCGCCGCGCCTCCCGAGATGTGAACCGTCGGCCGGGCGAGCGGCGCGCAGACCTCGGTGAGCGCGTCCGCCACTCGTCGGGCGTCGCCGGATGCCAGGAACCCGAAGTCCGTGATCGGCAGCAGGATCCGCTCGGCGTCGTACGCGTCCAGCAACGGCCCGGGGGGCGCCGCCGGCTCCTCCGGCGTTCGCCGACCGAACAGTCCCTTCCGAGCAGACGACGCCTCCCGAGGCGCCGGCTCCTGGGCCGCCACCAGGTCGGCGAGCGCCTGCCTGATCGAGCCCGGGGGGAGGAACGCGGAATGGACGTGCACCTCCTCATGGTGCCTGAGCGAGGGCGGTTCCGGGTCGGCGAAGCCGAATCGGAACCACCGCAGCGAACGGCGCCGCGCGCTTGCGCGCACGCCGCCGACCCGGTCAGCCCTCGCCGTTGATGAGGAAGGACGACCCGCTCTTCACCAGCTCGAGCGTGACCTGGTCCGACGACGTCGACCCGTCCGTCTTCGTGTAGTCCACGCCGTACGACACCGTCATCGCTGCCGGGTCGGCTCTGATGTCGTGGGGGGACGCGGAGCTGATCGTCCGCCAGAACTTCTGGTAGCCGCCGAAGCCGTGGCTCGCCTGCTGGAACGACTTCGTGAGCATCGCCCACGACGCGTGCTGGTCGCTGGTGACCGTGGAGAGGTACGTCGTGACGAACGACCGCATCGCCGCGGCCTGGGCCGCGGCGGTCGACGGGGACGACGACCGGTCGGACGCCGACGTGCCGCCCGAGCCGGGTGATGTCGCGGGCGAGCCGTCGTTGCGGGTGCCGAAGTAGGCCGCGCCGGCGATCACGACCACCGCCGCGAGCACGGCGAGTGCCGCGATCCAGGGCCACGGGGAGCGACGACGACGGCGGGGCGCCGTCGTCGTCGGACCGACCTGAGGGTCGACCGGGACCGGCGGCACCGCCACCGGCTGAGCAGGCGTCGCCTGCAGCACGCGCGTGCTCTCGTCATCGAGCACGCCCACGGGCGCCGGGTGGACGATGACGTCCTGACCCTCCTCGAGATGGTCGCGGACCCGCGCCATCGACCAGCGCGCCGCCGGGTCGCGGGTCATCGTGTGCTCGAGCACCGGCGCCAGCCGCCCGGCGTTCGGCAGCCGAGGGGGGTCCTCGTGGACGATCCGGTACAGCGCGCCCATCAGGTTCTCCTGGACGTCGTACGGCGGGTGGCCGGCGAGGAGGTGATAGAGGGTCGCGCCGAAGGACCAGACGTCCGAGGCCTCGGACGCGGTCTGGCCGGAGGCCACCTCGGGGGCGAGGTACGCCGGGGAGCCGGTCACCATGCCGGTGCGCGTCAGCGACGCGTCGGCCTCGGCGCGGGCGATCCCGAAGTCGGTGAGCTTCACCTCGCCCGCGGAGTTCACCAGCATGTTCGAGGGCTTCACGTCGCGGTGCACGATCCCGGCCTCGTGCGCGGCGGCCAGCGCATCGGCCGCCTGGCGCACCAGCGGCGCGGCCTCGTCCGGGGTCAGCGCACCGTCGCGCTTGACGAACGCGCTCAGCGTGATCCCCTCGACGTACTCCATCACCAGCCAGGTCTCGCCGTCCTCCTCGACCAGGTCGAACACCGCGACGACGTGCGGATGGTTGAGCCGAGCCGCCAGCCGCGCCTCGCGCGCCGCGCGCTCGAGGTCGGGCGCCTCGGTCCCGGGGAGCAGCCCGATCCGCTTGAGCGCCACGTCGCGACCGAGCATGGTGTCGCGACCGAGCCAGACGGCACCCATGCCGCCCCGGCCGATCTCGCGCTCGAGCTCGTACCTGCCTGCGATCACCGTCGTCCTTCCGGTCGCTTCGCCGCCGCCAGACTAGGGGCGTGCCCTTGCGTGACCCACGTTCCCGGGAGAGGTCGACGGCATGCCCACGGGGGACGACGTGACCGACCTCGCACCGCGTCGACGGCAGGGCCTACTTCTCCGGACTCCGACCGCCCGGACACCAACCTGGTGGAGTCGAGGCCGTCGGATGCGGCAGGCTGACCCCTGGCAGTCCCAGGCGACGAAAGGCCCGGCGTGACCGGCACCATCGACCCCACCCTCCTCGACGACCTCGTGTGGCGCGGCCTGATCGCGCACTCGACGGACCTCGGCGCGCTGCGCGAGGCCCTGACCACGGGGAGCGTGCGGTTCTACGTCGGCTTCGACCCGACCGCGCCGAGCCTGCACATGGGCAACCTCGTGCAGCTGGCCACCGCGCGCCGGCTGCAGAACGCCGGCCACACGCCGTACATCCTGGTCGGCGGAGCCACCGGGATGATCGGTGACCCGAAGGACTCCTCCGAGCGCACCCTGAACTCCCTCGACACGGTCAAGGACTGGAGTGAGCGGGTACGTCTCCAGGTCGCGCCGTACGTCAGCTTCGACGGGCCCAACGCCGCCACCATCGTCAACAACTACGACTGGACCGCCAGCCTGTCGACGATCGACTTCCTGCGTGACATCGGCAAGCACTTCCCGGTCAATCGGATGCTCCAGCGCGACGTCGTCTCCCGACGCCTCGAGTCCGGGATCAGCTACACCGAGTTCAGCTACGTCCTGCTCCAGTCGATGGACTTCCTCAGCCTGTTCCGCGACCACGGCGTCACGCTGCAGTTCGGTGGCAGCGACCAGTGGGGCAACATCACCGGCGGAGCCGAGCTGATCCGGCGGGCCGACGGCGGGCGTGCCCACGCGTTCGCGACGCCGCTGATCACCAAGCCGGACGGCACCAAGTACGGCAAGACCGAGGGCGACGCCCTCTGGCTCGACGCGGAGATGATGTCGCCGTACGCCTTCCACCAGTGGTGGCTGAACGTCGACGACACCCAGGTAGGCGAGCTGCTCCGCATCTTCACGTTCCTCGGTCGCGACGAGATCGAGGCCGTCGAGGCCGAGACCCGGGACAAGCCCTGGTTGCGGACCGGTCAGAAGCGGCTGGCCGACGAGGTCACCACGTTCGTGCACGGTGCCGAGGAGACCGAGAACGCCAAGGCGGCCGCCGCGGCGCTCTTCGGCGGGGGTGACCTCCACGAGCTGAGCCCCGCGACGCTCTCCGCGGCGCTGCGCGAGGCGGGCTCGACGTCGGTCGCGTCCCTGCTGCCCGTGGTCGACCTCCTCGTCGAGACCGGTCTCGCGAAGAGCAAGGGCGAGGCGCGCCGGACGATCACGGAGGGCGGTGCCTACGTCAACAACGTGCGGGTCGAGGACCCGGAGGCGCAGCCCGTGGAGTCCGACCTGATCGGCGGCTCGTGGCTGGTCCTGCGTCGGGGCAAGAAGCAGTTCGCGGGCGTCGAGGTCGGCTGAGTGGACCTCGAGCCGCCACCGCCGTCGGAAGGCGCGTGGCTGGCGACCCTCGAGGAGCGGGCTCGGCGCGCTGTCCGTCCGGCCGTCTGGGCGTACGTGCAGGCCGGCGCTGGTGAGGGCGTGACGAGCGCCGAGGCGAGCGACGGCTGGCGTGCCCTGAGGTTCCGCACCCGCGTGCTGCGCGGGGTGGGTGAGGCCGACCTCCGCACCACCCTGCTCGGGACCGAGGTCAGCTCGCCCGTGGCGATCGCCCCGACCGCGATGCAGCGCGCGGTCCACCCACGAGGTGAGCGAGCGATGGCCGAGGGAGCGGGTGCCGCCGACGCGCTGCACGTCGTGTCGTCCAACGCCGGCACCAGGTTCGACGAGCTCGGCGCGAGCGGGCCCTGGTGGCTCCAGGCCTATCTCCCGCCCCGGCGGGACCTCTTCCGACCGGTCGTGGAGGCGGCCGTGGCCGCGGGTGCCCGGGCGGTCGCGCTGACCGTCGACACGCCGTACCCGGGGACGAAGCGTGGCGTCGACGACGAGGACTGGTCGAGCGTCGACCTGAGCTGGTGGCGCACCAACTACCCCGCCGAGGACGACGGTGGATGGAAGTACGACACCCTCGACGACATCGGGTGGCTGCGCGAGGCCGCGGGGGTCCCCGTGGTCGTCAAGGGAGTGCTCCGCGGGGACGACGCCCTGCGCTGCCTCGACGCGGGCGCCGATGCCCTCTACGTCTCCAACCACGGTGGCAGACAGCTCGACCGGGCCGTCGGCACGGCGTCCGCCCTGAGCGAGGTGGTGGCCGCGGTGGGGAACCGCGCGGAGGTGTACGTCGATGGCGGGATCAGGTCGGGCGCGGACGCGCTCGCCGCGCTCGCCCTGGGTGCGCGAGGTGTGTTCGTGGGGCGACCCGCTCTCTGGGCCCTGGGAGCGGCGGGGGCAGCCGGTGTGGAGCGACTGCTCAAGGAGCTTCGTGCCGAGCTCCAGGAGTGTCTCGACCTGGCCGGGTGCCCCACGCCGGCCGACGCCGTGGACCTGCTGTGAGAAGGGCCTGTCCAGGCCGCTGACCTGGGGCGATGCGCCCGCGACACGGTGCGGGGTACCCCGATTTGCAAAGCCTCGGAGGGCACCCGTACTGTTCTCTCCTGTCGCCCTGGAGCGGCGGGAAGCAAGACCACTGCTGAGATTGTGCAGAGTGTCGGGCTTCCGGCTCCGCGCAGCGACCACCCAGCTCTCAACGAAACCCTTCACCGGGTGGAGTTGTTGCGCGTCTGATTTTTGAGAACTCAACAGTGTGTTTGTCGATGATATTGGTTTGTATGTTGAAACCTCCGTCCATCACTTGGTTTTGTTGTGGTGGTTGGGTTTTTTTGAGTTGACGAAC
>Ga0070665_100000586_pt1 | contig 50748 bp, 44 predicted proteins | sample KBSS13metaG_FD_65862 | JGI IMG/M metagenome (GOLD analysis project Ga0070665, IMG submission 65862) | Switchgrass rhizosphere microbial communities from Kellogg Biological Station, Michigan, USA - KBS S1-3 metaG | ecosystem: Host-associated > Plants > Roots > Rhizosphere > Soil ...
AGTGCCGTACGCAAACGCGCCGGAACCCCAGACCATGTGACAGAGCGGACAGTAGATCAAAAGTCCCCACAGCGCGGAGAAGACGACCATCGTGCTGAACTTCATCCGTTCGGCAAAGGCACCGCAGATCAAGCCCGGGGTGATGATGAAGAACATCCCCTGGAAAAGCATGTGGGTCAGAAACGGAATGTTGAGCGTCGGATGGAGCGGAACTTCGGAAGCCTTGACGCTTTCGTCCCACTTGGCTTCGACCCCCTTCATCCAAAAGTAATCGGTATTGCCGATCCAGGGGTTGTTGTCCTTCGCCTGATCTGCAGCATAGGCGCCGCCGAAGGAGAGCGAATAGCCAACCGTGGCCCAGAGGACCGACATCATGCCCATCAAGAACACGCACTGCATCAGCACGCTGACAACGTTCTTCTTGCGGACCAATCCGCCGTAGAACATGGCCAAGCCTGGCGTGGTCATCATCAGCACCAGCGCCGATGAAGTCAGCATCCAGGCGTTATCGCCCCGATCGAGGGCTCGCGGAGGCGGCGGCGCATCGGCCACCGGATCCGGCAGGCCTACGCCGACCGTCTGCTGCGGGGTCCCCGGCTCATCGGCCTTTTCCTGACCGAACGCCACACACGGCGCAGCGACAATCACCGCCAAACACGCCGCCATCAACAACCAACGACAACACACTAGAGATCTCATTTTCGCCTCGCTAGAAAGAAGGACAGGGCCCGTGTTTCGTAGGATCGCAGGAGCTTTACGGGCGTATTCCTGCGTTGACAACACTCAATTCAGATCGAAAGCGCTTGCTTGCGACTCATTCCGTGAGAGCACGCAACAAAACGCCAAAAGGAACGTCGCAGCGAGCCCGCGTTGCAACGCAACGGCAAGAACGAAGTCGAGTGGCGCGATTCAAACGTCAGCGAATTCAATGCGCAGAGTTCAGGGAGCTCCGTAGCATCGCCAACCTACTTCGCCATTTGCGCAGTCCGCGGATCGCGGCAGCTGTGCAAGCACATGCTGTGCCGCGAGGGTTTCGTGACCAGAACGGTCGAGCGCAAAGCCAATTCGTGGAGTCGTTTACGGATTTTCAAGAATTACGCTTGGCCGCTAGTGCGCGCAGGCGTGCGTATTGCCGCGGCAATGTTTGCGCCTTGTTAAAGCAGGCGATTAAGGAGGAGGAACGATCTGCTCGTGACTAAGCGATCCCGGCCAGCCCTTCGGCCAAGGCAGCGATAATCGCCTCGGGAGATTCGATGCCGATCGACAATCGAATGGTGCCGGCGGTGATCCCCAGTTGGGCCCGCGCTTCGGGCGTCATGCCGCGATGGCTGGTGCTTTCCGGATGGCTGAGCGTGGTGCTCAGGTCACCGAGCGAGGGGCTAAACGGAATGGACCTGGCATTGGCGATGAACGAGTCCGCCGCGCCCCGGCCACCAGCCAAGGTGAACGTGATCACGGTGCCAAATTGCCCACCGAATTGACGCGCGGCGATCGCGTGATCGGGATGCTCCGGCAAGCCCGGATAATAGACCGCCTGCAATTGCGGCTGCCTGGCCAAATAATGCGCGGCGACGAGCGCTGTTTCGGTCGCGCGGCGCACGCGTAGCGCCATCGTCGATAAACCACGCGCTGCGAGCCAACAATCAAACGGGCTCGATGCAAGGCCCCAGGTCGAGAGGACCGTGGGCACGCGAGCCCAATCACGCTCGCTGCCGCACAGCAATCCAAGGCAAACATCGCTGTGGCCACCCATCGTCTTGGTGAGACTCTCCATGACGATGTCTGCGCCCAGCGAAAGCGGCCGGCAAACTGCAGGCCCGGCAAACGTGTTATCGACCAGCAGTAGCGCGCCGGCCGCGTGTGAGGCGTCGGCCAATACCGCCAGATCAGGCGTGCGCAGCAGCGGATTGGTAATTGTCTCGCAAACCACGAGGCGTGTCTTCTTGTTGAGCGCCGTCCGTGTTTGTTCTAAATCACAAACATCGACGACGGTGCTTTCGATCCCCAGCCGGCCACATTCGTTGACCAGCAACAGCGCCGTGCGTCCGTAAAGCTGGTTGCTGACGAGCACGTGATCACCCGCAGCGACTTGCGAAAGAACGCCTGCCGCGAGCGCCGCCATGCCCGACGCGCAGATGGCGGCCCGCTCTGCGCCGTGCAACTGCCGGCATTTTTCGGCCAACAGGTCTGCGTTGGGGTTGCCGTCGCGAACGTAGATGTAGCCTGGCGTCTGGCCCCCCATCAGGGCTTCGGCCTGTGCGATATCCTGGCAACGGTAAACGGCCGAGGTGTAAAGCGGCGGCGCCAGCGGCTGCGTGGGCTGCGGGGGCATCACGTCAGGGCGGGGGCAAATGTCGTCGGGACTTTCGTCCATGTGGTCTGTCGATCCTTGCCCTAGGTTGCGGGCGCGTCAGGAACCATTGGCGGCGAATTGCTGGAGACGCCGGCGAAGGCGCGATATACTGAAATCACAATTCCAAGGGCATTTTGTCGTTGCAACGCCCCGCAGGCTAGCCTGCTCTGATAGCAATTCGACGCTTTCGGATCGGAAAAGGGGCAGGGTCGACGATTTTCAGGGGGCCACTTCACCTCCGCTGACCGAAAAACAAATTATCGGGGTTACGGCGACATTAACGCCACGGCCTCGCAGGTCGAACGACGGCGCGACCGGCCAGCGCCACCGTCAACGCAATAAAATACTCTGATTCCAGAGTTTACAGTCGATTTCGTGGCGCCAATCCGGCCCACGACACGTAGGATTACGTAGAATTGGCGGTTGAGGGCCCAATCTGGCCTGCTTAGAAGGCGTTCCCCACGGCAGCTCTTTCGGACGGGCGGGAACGCGGCTCAGCGGGGCTAGCAGGTCTGTCCAACGCCACTCCCTTGCAAAAGGTCTTGCATGAGCACGGAACAGGCGATCGACCCGGAATTGGTCGAACAGACAAAGCAGCAAATCCGCAGCCTGGTTAGCGAGATTGCGCAACTGGCTCGTCAGGATATCGGCGCGCAGGAATTCTATAGCGAGTTTCTGAATCGCGTGGTCTCAGCGCTCGCTGCGATTGGTGGGGCCGTTTGGACTCCGTCCGAAGGGGGCGGCCTGCAGCTTGACTATCAAATCAATCTCCGCGAGACCGAACTCGCCGCCAGCGACGAAAACCTTCAGCGGCACGGCCACCTGTTACACAAAGTAATGAAAACGGGCGAGCCGGTTCTGGTGCCGCCCCATTCGGGCGAAGGCTCAGACGAAAAAGCCGGCAATCCGACCAGCTTCTTGCTGGTTCTGGCGCCCGTCAAAGTTGAGTCCGAGACGCGCGGAGTCGTCGAAATTTTTCAACGCGCCAGCGCCGACGTTCGGACGCAGCGCGGCTACCTGCGCTTTCTGGCGCAGATGGCGGACCTGGTCAGCGACTTTCTACGCTCGCGGCAGCTTCGGCAATTCTCCGATCGCCAGGCGCTCTGGAATCAGTTGGAGAATTTCACCCGCGCGGCCCACTCCAGTCTCGACCCTGGTGAAACCGCTTATACGCTGGTCAACGAAGCGCGCCGCCTGATCGGCTGCGACCGCGTCAGCATCGCCATCAAGAAGGGTCGCAAGTGCTATATCGAGGCGATCAGCGGTCAGGACATCATCGATCAGCGCTCGAACACCGTGACGCTGTTGAACCGGCTATCGACGGCCGTCGTCGCAGCGGGCGAGCCCGTTTGGTATTCGGGCGACACAACCGACATGGCGCCGCAGGTCGAAGAAGCGATCGAGTCGTATGTCGATGATTCGCACGCCAAGAATGTCGCCGTGCTGCCATTGGTGCGGGCACGGCCGGAGTTGGAAGTCGAAAACGAGTCGGCCGGCGAAACTATCGGCGCGCTGATTGTCGAACAGATCGAAGACAGCCGCACTCGCGACGGCATGGTCCAACGCGTGAACGTCGTCTGCGAACACAGCTCGACGGCGCTGGGTAACGCGCTGCAGCATAACCGCCTGTTCTTGTTGCCCCTGTGGCGAACTTTGGGCAAAGCGCGTTGGGTGTTGGCGGCGAGAACGCTACCTAAGACGATCGCGGTGCTATTGGCCATTGCCGCGGCTGGCGCCGCGCTAGTGCTTGTGCCCGCGGACTTCCGGATCCAGGGCAAAGGAACGCTGCAGCCTGTCCATCGCAAAGAGGTCTACGCGCAGATTGACGGAACGGTTGTTGAGATCTTCGTCGAGCACGGCAGCCCCGTGAAAAAGGGGCAAGAGCTGGCCCGCATGCACAATTCGAAGATGGACATGGAGTACCAGGAGCTGCTGGGCCAAAAGGCCGAAGCCGATCAAAGCCTGGCCGCCGCCAAGAGCCGGTTGGGCGAGATGACGCGTCGAACTCGGACCGACGCCCAAGAGTCAAATCGCGATGAAGCCGATCGCGTGCGCGGAGAAGAACGTCAACTGCGAGAAAAGACCGCTTCCTTGAAGCGGCAGCTCGACCTGCTTGAAGAAAAGAAAAAGTTGCTGGTCATTCGCAGCCCGATTGACGGCAACGTTACTACCTGGGATCTCAGAAACCTGCTCGACGAGCGAACGGTGCAGCCTGGTCAGGAACTGCTCAGTGTTTCCGACGGCAATGGTCCGTGGGAGTTGGAGATTCTGATGCCCGAAGATCAGATGGGCTATGTCGCCAGAGCACAAAAAGAGTTCGGTCACGATGACCTCGACGTGACTTATATCCTGGCCAACGAGCCAGGTGAGAAGCATGAAGGAAAGGTCCGTGACGTGCATTTGATTGCCGAGGCGCGCGGCGAAGAAGGCAACACGGTCATGGTCTATGTGGGTATCAACAAAGAAGACCTCGGCGACTTTTTGAAGCAAGGCGCAGGCGTTTCGGCGCGCGTTGATTGCGGAAAACGTCCGATCGGCTTTGTTTGGTTCCACGATCTGATCGAATTCGTCCAATCGAGAATTCTGTTCCGACTGTAAGCCGATCCAGTTGGCGCTACACACATGCGAGGCGGGCGATTTCTGTTTGGCAAAAGCCGCAGGAAGTCGTCCGGAGAGAGTTGATGGCCAGGCGCGCAACCTGCGCGGGGCGAAGCCGACACTTTGGAAGAGAGGAATTTGATGATGCTGCGAAAATCGATCTTTGGCGGGTTCGCTCTGCTGGCCATGGGAATAGTGGCGCTGGCGGTGGTGGCGCAGGAGCCATCTTCATCCGAGCAGCGACCAAACCCCAACGAAGCCCACATCGCCAATTGCATGGTTGTTCCCAAGATCGAAGTGCAAGTCTCGGCGCAAGAGGCCGGCGTGCTGAAAGAGTTGACCGAGCTCGCTCAAGAAGGCAAGGTCGTGCAACAAGGGGACCAGCTCGGACAGATCGACGATGGCCAAGCGCAATCCAAGCTGATTGTCGCCAAGGCTGAGGCAGCCGTTGCCGAGGCGAAGGCCGAAAGCGACGTCAACATTCGCTACAACGAAGCCGCGTCTGGCGCCGCCGAGCAAGCCTGGCGATTGAGCAAAGATGCCAACGACATCGCGCCCAAGTCCAAATCGCTGGTCGAACTGGAACGCCTGAAGCTCGAATGGCGCAAGGCGTTTCTCGGCATCGAACAAGCCAAGCGGGAAAAACGCATCGATACGTTGACCGCGGGCGCCAAGGCCGCGGAGGTAACAGCCGCTGAGAATGATGTCCAGCGCCGCAAGATCCTGGCGCCCATTTCCGGTGAAATCACCAAGGTCAAGCCACGCGTTGGCGAATGGCTCGACCCAGGCAAGCCCGTCCTCTGGATTGCCGACCTGCAAACGATGTGGGTCGAAGGCTTCGTTAAGAGCAACGAGTATTCGCTCGGTCAGGTCGCGCATAAGCCAATCCGCGTGTCGGCGGAAATCGGCCCCAATCACCAGAAGGAAAACTTCGAAGGCAAGATCGTCTTCGTTGAAAAGGACATTCGCGGCGGCGAGTATCGCGTGCGCGCCGAAGTGCAGAATCGCCGCGACAAGGCCACCGGCGAATGGTTGCTGGTCCCCGGCATGGAGCCTGACATGACCATCATGCTCGGCGCCGGTAAGCTGGCCGCTGGTAATACATCGATCGCCAAGTAAGCACGCCGCTCACTCCGAGTGTGCCACCTGCTGGTTTGCCCAGCAGTGCGTCGCATTCGCGCTCGTCCTTCGCAAACGCTAAATCCATTTCGCGCATTTCTAGATGGCAACTCTCGCCGACAGTTTGGTTTCCAGTTCCGCTCGTCGGCTGAGCGTGCGCGTTCGTCCGGACCTTACGGCCGAGCGGCACCGCTATCAGGGGCGCGTGTATTGGGTGATCAAGGAACCCGTCAGCCTGACGTACTTCCGCTTTCAGGAAGAGGAGTACGCCATCCTGCGGATGCTGGATGGGCGGACTAGCCTGGACGAGTTGAAGGATCGCTTCGAGGCGGAGTTTCCGCCGCAGAAGATCGGCGTCGAGGAGCTACAGCAGTTCATCGTCACGCTCCATCAGCGCGGGCTGGTGCTGACCGACGCGCCCGGCCAGGGGCGTCAGCTCCGCAAACGTCGTGGCGAGCGGAAGTGGGAAGAGTTTCTAGGCAAAGTCACGAATATTCTTTCGCTTCGTTTTCGCGGCATCGATCCAGAGCGATTGCTCACCTGGCTGAATGGCAAGCTGTGGTGGATGTTCACCGCGCCCGCCGTGGCGTGCACCATCATCCTGGCGATCTCGGCTCTGACCTTGGTGGCGGTGCAGTTTGCTGAATTCCAGGCGAAGCTTCCCAGCTTTCACCAGTTTTTCAGCCTGCATAACGCGGTCTGGATCGCCATCACGCTGGGGATCACGAAAGTCATCCACGAGTTTGGGCACGGTCTGACGTGCAAACATTTCGGCGGCGAATGCCACGAGATGGGCGTGATGTTGTTGGTGATGACGCCCTGTCTGTATTGCAACGTCTCCGACTCCTGGATGCTGCCGAACAAATGGCAACGTGCCATGATTGGCGCCGCTGGGATGTATGTCGAGGTGATCATCGCCTCGATCTGTACGTTCATTTGGTGGTTCAGCGCGCCCGGTTTGGTAAATCAGTTGGCGCTGAGCACGATGTTCGTTTGCTCGGTCAGCACGATTGTCTTCAACGGCAACCCACTGTTGCGGTACGACGGCTATTACATTTTGTCCGACGTGCTGGAAATTCCGAATCTTCGCCAGAAGGCGAGCGAGATCCTGAATCGCAAGCTCGGCGAGTGGTGCCTGGGGCTCAAGCCGCCAGACAATCCATTCCTGCCGGAGCGCAAGCAGGCGTTATTTGCCATCTATAGCATTGCCGCGGTGGTCTATAGCTGGATCGTGCTGTTCTCGATTCTGTGGTTTCTGCAGCGGATCGCCGAGCCGTACGGTTTGCAAAGCATTGGCCGCACGGTGGCTGTGTTCGCCATGTGGGGCATGTTCGGCGCGCCCCTGTTGAAATTGTTCAAATACTTCAAAGTGCCGGGGAGGATGGAACAAGTGAAAAAAGTGAGATTGTTCGCCACGTTGGCGGTCGTCTCCGGGGTGGTGGCCGCCTTTTTTCTTGTCCCGCTCCCGAACCGGGTCTTCTGCACGTTGCAGATTGAGCCGTACAAGGCGGAAAGCATCCGCGTGATTGTGCCGGGATCTGTCGTGGAAGTGCTGGTCAAACCGGGCGATCACGTCGAGAAGGACGCCGTCTTGATGCGGCTAAGCAACTTGGACATCGATCGGGCCATCGTCGAACTGGAAGGCAAGGCAGCCAGCTACGATGTGCAGATCAAGACCTTGCGACAAATGAGCTCGGCCGATCGTCAAACTCAAGTAATCGCCGGCGCGCAAGAAGGTTTGAAAGCAATCCAACAAGAGCTTGAGGAGAAAAAACGCGACCGCGATCGATTGAACATTACGGCGCCCGTCGCCGGCGTCGTCCTCCCCCCGCCTGGCATTCCGCGCCGGCCGGAGCAAGATGGCCAGCTATCCGGTCTATGGGGCTCGCCGCTCGATCCTCGCAACGATCATGCCTACCTGCCTGAAAGCACGCTGGTCTGTATGATCGGCGACCCGCGGGCGATGCAGGCCAACCTGGTGGTGGACCAAGCACACTTGGATTTCGTAGCCGAAGGGCAGGAAGCGATTATCACGCTCGATCACCTGCCGCTCGACACGTTTCGGGGCAAGATCCAGGAAATCGCCAAGAGCGAGATGAAAGCGGCTCCTCGAAATCTTGGAACCAAGGCGAAAGGCGAGCTGCTGACCAAGACCGACGAGACCGGCGTCGAGCGCCCCTGGAACCCATCGTATCCGGCGCTCGTCTTCCCGCTCGAAGGCCCGGATGACCTATTGCGCAACGGGCTGCGTGGCCGCGCCAAGATCAACGCCCGCTGGCAGACTGCCTCGGAACAAGTCTGGCGATTCCTCAGCGAGACGTTCCATTTCAAGATGTAACGCCGAGGCGCCGGGACTTCAGGTTGAGCCTCGAGCGCTGTATCTGAGTGCCACTGCTGGCTTGCCCCAGCAGTGCCCTTGCGACATCGACATCGTTGCGAATCACGCTCGTTCCGGCGTCTTGGGCTCGCGGGAACTAATCCGATGCCCCAGCGGCCCTGAGACTGCCAGGCGTGATTGCAACTCGGCGACGCGAGACTGCAACCGTGCCAGGTCATCGCGGCATTTACGGATCTCGTGAATCTGCCGCTCCAGTCCGGCAAAGAAGCCGGCCGTGAGCTTAGGGCTGGTCCAGAGTTGCGCCACGTCGTTGATCTCGGCCGACAACCCCCGCCGCAAGCGACTGGTGAACGACCACAACAGCAACCCGCTCCAGGCGACGATCACCAGCAGTGCGCCGAGAAAAAAATCGGTCCCCAACACAGGCTGCGCGACTTCGGTCAGGCCTAGCTCTGGTCCCAGCCAGGAATCGAAAAAGAAGTTGCGGCCAAAACGGTATAGCAAGCCGAACAACATGACGCCAAACAGCAGTTCGTAGCCGACCCGCGTAAACCAACCAGAGTGGCGAGCCGCCTGTCGGTCGATAACGGCCTGCAACTGCGAGGAGGCCTCGGCAATGAAGTTGGCGGCGACTTCGTTCGCGCTGCGGGCCAGGCGGCCGGCCTCCAACTCGCGACGATCGAGCTCGGCTTCGCCCGCGTAGCCGTCGATGATAATCGCCGCCGTCCGCAGATCGGCCTCTTCCCAGCCCAGCGCCGCGGCGCGGGCCGCCGTTGACGAGGCGCGACGCTCTTTGCGGTTCGACCGCCAGCGCCGGCCTCCCTCGATCGCTCCCCACAGGGCCAACTGCGCGGGCGTCCGCACGCGTGAGAGCGCCGCGCCTGAGAGTAATCCGCCCAGCCCCTGATAGAGCCGCAGCGCCCCGGAAAACGGGCTGAACCCCCAGTGCCCAGTTACCGCGGCCAGTAACCTGTTCTCCCAAGAACGGCTGCTGGAGAGCAATTCGTCTCGCAGCCTTCCGGTCAGTCCACCGGCCAGACGAGCGCGCTGCTGCGCCATGGCCGATTCGAGCTGCTCGATTGCCGGCAGCCCTTGTTCGATCCGGGCGGCGCAGGCCGTCAGCGCATCGGCCACCAGGTCCAAAAAGTTCGCGCGGCGGATGCGATGGGCTGCCAATGTCGATAGGTCATGCGTCAGCAAGTCGAGCAACCGCGAGAATTCACCGCGCGGCGGAACGCCTTGCTGCACATCCGCCAGCGCCGCCAGAGAATCAATGAAGAACAGTTCGCCGGTCGTGTAACGATCTCCCAGCGATTGCCGCCAATCGTCGCGAACGTCGGTGTCGAGATCGGCGTGCGTTTGCACGAAGACAAGCCGGGCGCCAGGCGCGGCCGCCGCCAACTCATCGGCCACTCTTGCGCTGCGATACTTTTGTTGCGTAGTGGTGACCAGCAACACATCGCAGTGCGGCAGCAGTTCACGGAGCTTGCCAAGGTTCGTGCTGTGCGACGCTTCGCCTTCGGTTGTGTCGGGGTCAGGGCAATCCAAGAGCACCAGATCGCGCAGCACAGACGCGTCTCGATGCACGACTTGCACCGCGGCCGGGTCGATTCCCAGCATCGACGGCTCCAAGCCAGGGCGGCAAACCAGCGCGGGCTGCCGCGTCGTGGGGCGCTCGCGCCCGCTCGGCGTGACATCTGCGCCAACCAAGGCATTGACCAGCGCACTCTTGCCGGTGCCTGTGCCACCGAGCGTGGCGACGACCAGCGGCGCGTCGAGCCGGACCCGCATCGTGTCGACCCGCGCCAACAGCCTGCGGATGAGCGCCTGACATTGCCTGGCGGCTGGCCACGCCGGGGCCCGATCTCCCCAGGCGGCCAACTCGGCCACTAGCGAGTCGATCTCGGCCAACAGGCCAAGCTGCGCCAGCATGTCGTAGGAGAGATTTCGATCCATCGCCAGTTCGATTCGTTATGTGGTCCAAGACCGATGCCGATTGCGGCTGCGGTTACCCAATCAGTGGCCTGGTTATTGTATCAGGTGGCTCGTTGGGCCTTGCCGAAGTATCGGGAAAGCGCTTCGTATCCTGGTTGTAGATTGTCTGCGTGTCCGTAGCACGTGTCGTGCCCCCGGTGGACAGGTCGCGAATCGCCTGCAGCAAGCAATCCATGGCGATCATCAGGTCGGCCGAGGTCAGCATGCCTCGCAGCTGCCCATTTTCGACGATCGGCAGGCAATGAATTTGATTGTCGAGCATCATGGAAACCGCCGCGTCAATTCGTGCGCCTGGCGGCGCTGTGTAGGGATCACGCGTCATCAGCTCGGCGGCGCAAGAGCCGCGGCGGCGCTGCAGATCCGAGTTTCCGACGACTCCCAATAGGCGTCCTAGTGGATCGCAAATCGCGACCAACATCATCGGCTTGTTAGCCAACATGCGTTTCAGGGCGTGGACTGAAGTTTTGGGCGTGGCCAGGGGAGTCGTGGTGCTCATCACCTGGCGAACGGTCAAACGATTGCCCAGTAGCTCGGCGGCGCTAGCGCCAAGCGAAGCGCGGACTTCCTGCCAGCCGTCGGCGTGATGCCGGTCGGGGTGTGAGCCGAGTGGGCGCGGCCAGTTTTCAACTCGCCTTCGGCGCGTCGACCATTGGTGATGCATCGCGCCACTTGCCATCGCCAATAGGCCGATTGCTGTGATCGAGAATGCGGCTGTCCGGACCCAGTGTAGTGCGTCCACTTGCGCTGTCGCAGACGCAACTTCAGACGTTTGGGCGCCGGCTGTGCTGGCGGCTCGATCGCTGGTTTCGTTGGTCAGGCTATGCGACACAATTCCGTATTTCCTGGCTCGCAGTTCGATGGACCGTTCCTGGTCGGCGCCAATTAACAAGATGATCATCAGCAAAATCAAGCCGGCGACCGCCGTCGAGATCGCCAAAAGCGTTGTGCCAGACGCTGCATTTTCTCGCCAGAAGTCGAGGCAAACGCTCCATAACCTGCCGACGAGTTTGCCGAGACGCTGCCGAGTGTCTGCGCAGCGCGAAGATCTATCTTGTTCCTGCATCGAGACAATGTTCATGTTCGTTCGCGCGACGAAGAAAGAGGGGCGACTCGCCTTGACGAATCGGCCGAATTAGCTTGCGGACTGCTACGGAAACGTAGCTTTTAGACACCGGGGCTGATCAGCGAAGATGGCCTGGACGGACCAGGGTGAGCAACCACCTGGCCAGGAGCATATCTCGGCCGAGCTTTTCCGGCATGGCGAGCATCAGCCCAATAGCACAGCCGTTACGTCCGGCCCAACCTGCGCCACGCGAACGATGGATTTATGCCCGCGAGAGGAACTCGCCGGTGCGGCTGTCGACCTTGATGACTTCGCCAGTGGACAGATATTCCGGGACCTGCACGACCAGGCCTGTCTCGAGCTTGGCCGCCTTGGTGCGGCCGGTGGCCGAGTTTCCTTTCACCGCCGGATCGCAATCGGCGATCGTCAACTCCACGGTTTGCGGCACCTGCACACCGACGGCCTGATCGTTGTAGATAAAGACCTGCACTCCTTCGAGCCGCTCGGTCAGGTAGTTGGCTTCTTCCTGGACGTCGGCCAGCGGCAGCGAGTACTGGTTGAAGTCTTCGTCATCCAAAAAGTGCATGTGCGTCGGATCGGAATACATAAACTTGACTGCGCGCTTGCTGAAATCGGCCTCGGGCAGGTGGTCGGTCCCCTTGAGCGTAAAATCGACTTTCTGTCGGCTGACAAGGTTGCGGGCCCGAAACTTGTAAAGCGTGGCGGCGCCACGCGCCGAGGGACTTTGCACAGAAAGGCCTTCGATGACGCAGGGAGCATCCTGATAGTTAAGGATCATTCCGCGCTTAATTTCTTTGGCGAGCATGCGGTTCCAATTTGCGATTCGATGTGGTGTATTGATGTCGTGGCAGCGCGGTCTGCGTTACCGGCCTGCCGTCTCAAGACTTAAGCCGATCTCACATCAACGAGCCGGACTGCGGATCAACGCCAATGCCGCCGGTCAGCTTCATCAACGTCTCCATCACCAGCAGCAATGCGCTCGGATCGAGCATTTCTTCGGGTTCGTCGTCTGCCCCTTCGACCAGTTGCTCAAAGTGCATCAGGTCAAAGCGGGCGTCGCAGCGTGGCAACCGCTTGAGCTTGGGGGCGTCCTCGGGGTCGCCGGGCCCCATCTCCTCTTTTAGCGCGGCGCCCTGCTCGCTGACTTCGTCTCCTTCGACATAGCTGACGTCGATCGCTGCAAAATCATCTGGCGCCAGCAGCGTCAGCGATTCGAACATGCCGTCGTCGTCCCCTTGGGACGAATTCAACCGAAACTGACCGCCCAGTTCCTGGAGCGTGGCGATGATTTTTTGCAGCGTCGGGCGCTTGCCCGAGTCGAACAGCACGAAATACGTCTCGCGCCACTGAAAACCGTCGCTCTCGAACATCGACATGACACACACTCCTGCGGCCGCATGGGATTCGCGGCATTGAACCAGACTTTTTGGCGTCGTCGCCAAGATCGAACGCGGGCCTATTCCTCCCAGTTGTCGCCGGGACCGCTGGGGCCGGCGGCCCATTCTTCCAGGGCCTTGAGTAGCGCGTCGCGCTCTTCCATGTTGGCCCACACGACCTCGCCCTGCTCGAGACGGACTTCGTAGTCTCCTTCACATTGGCAATCATCTTCACCGCAAAAATGGGGCGTCGCCGCGACCCAGATGACTCGGTAGAGCGGGACGTGTTTGTCGTCGATCACGCAAAAAACGGACATTATGCAAACCCTCTCTTGGCGACACTTGCGCAGTTGTGATTCGTTGGGCGTCAGGGGAGCGAGGCAGTTTGCCAGTCCGAGCTGCGACCTTCTTGTTTTGCAGTTATGTTTTCTTGTTGGCCGCGGCGCCTAGCTCGGCCGACCGCTTGGTGGCGGCCTCGACCGCAGCGATCAATGCGCTGCGGGCGCCGCCACTTTCGAGCGCAGCCAGGCCGGCAATCGTCGTACCGCCGGGACTGGTCACGGCGTCCTTCAGCACGGCCGGATGTTCTCCGGTGCTCAGCACCATCTCGGCGGCGCCGCGAACAGTTTGTGCGGCCAGCGCCAGCGCGACGTCTCGCGGCAAACCAACCCGCACTCCACCATCGCTTAGCGCTTCGATCATCAGATAGACAAACGCCGGGCCAGAACCGGAAAGCCCCGTAACCGCGTCCAACAGCGTTTCGCTGACTGCAAACGCCCTACCGACGGCTGAAAAGAGCTGCCCGACGAGTTCGCCATCGGCGGCGGTTGCGCCTGGACCGAGGCAATAGCCGCTTGCCCCTTCGCCGACCAAACAGGGAGTGTTTGGCATCACTCGCACCAGCCGCGGGCCAGAACCCAATCCGGACGCTAGTGTCGCCAGCGGAATCCCTGCGGCGATCGAGATCACCAGGTGTTCACTCGTCACATGATCACGTAGTTCGGCGAGCGCTTCGGCCATCTGCTGCGGCTTTACAGCCAAAAACAGGACATCCGCTCCAGCGGCCACAGCCTGATTCGAGTCGACCAGCCGCCCGCCGGTGACCTGGGCAAACTGCTCGCGAGCCGCCGGATAGGGGTCTGCCGCTACGATCCGCTCGGCAGTCGCCAGCTTGGCGGCTACCAACCCACGGGCGAGTGCCGTCGCCATGCGGCCTGCGCCGATAAATCCGAACCTGGGGTGGGACATGAGCTTAGTGTGCCGCCAAACGCCGTGTGAAAGTGCTGCGCACCATGCTACGCAAAACAGGCTGCCTCGACAATCCGCGTCGATCCGGCCGGGCGCTCTTGCGATTGGTGTTCTCTGCGATCCACGTCGATTAAGCAGGCTTCGGTAACGTCTTACTCACGGAGACTTAACATAAGCGCCTTCGAGTGAGTGCTTGTAGTCAAAATCGCTCGTTTTTACCGGTTTTTCGCCGAAAACTCGCCTGGACTCAGTCGGCCCATTCTGCCACACTCCGCCCCACTTATCGCTCGCATGGGGCCGTCATTTCGTCGAGCTTTCACCGAACATTTCAGCTTGCCAGGCCGTGAGCCGGGCGACGCGAGGAGTTATCGGGCCGTGAATCTGATTCGCCTAGGAATTGCCCTGTCGCTGGGTCTCGGCCTCTGCGGCTGTGAGCAAATGATGCTCAATCCCAATTACTCGCAATCGATGGCGCGCAAAGGCTCGACCACACAAGTGGCCGACGCCAAGGGCGGTGAGCGGGTAGCGATTGGTGACAACATCACCATCGTCGATAAGTCGACTGATCCCGAAGATACGTTTGGCGGGCGAGTTGGATTGAAGGCCAAAGCAGCCGGGGAAGCTACAACGAGAGCCATGAACCCCGCCACCTGGAAGACTGACCCTAACTCGCCGGCCGAACGCCAGCGCCAGATGGCTATTCGCCGCAAGCAAAAGCAAAAAGAATCCGAACCCAACGCGTTCGTGCGTTGGATGTTCCCCGAGCCCAAAACGCCGCGCACCGTTGGCGAATGGCTCTCGCAAGATCGCCTCGATGGTAACGAGAACTAAAGCGCCGCGGGCCATAGGGCGCGGCATGCTTCGACCGGCGCTCTGCGTGTGCCCCTGGCTTGCCAGTAGTAGCTTGGATTGCGGGGGCTCTTGCGGAGGTCCTCCCGCATCGCTAACCACAGCTTCGCGCGGTACGATAGACTACCGCGATGAAGTTTCTGATTACCAATGACGATGGGATCGACGCCGAGGGGTTGGCCGCCTTGGTCGAGGCTGCCTCGCAGTTCGGTCAATGCGTCGTCTTGGCGCCAGATCGCCACCTTTCGGGCTGTGCCCATCAGGCGACGACAGACCGTCCGATCGAACTGACGCGCCGGTCGGAAATGTTGCATTGCATCGACGGAACACCGGTCGATTGCGTTCGGCTCGGCCTGGGCCACATTGTGCCCGACGCGGATTGGGTACTTTCCGGAGTCAACGAAGGGGGCAACCTTGGGGCCGACGTCTACCACTCCGGCACGGTCGCGGCGGCGCGAGAAGCGGCCCTGATGGGTCGGCGGACGATCGCGATCTCACAGTACCGGCGCCGTAGAGTGGCTGTCGATTGGGCGCGAGCCGCGCGCTGGACCGCCGATGTGCTGCAGACATTACTGGCCACCAGCCACGAGTCGAGTGTGATCTGGAACGTCAACCTGCCTGACAGCGAGGGGCAGGCTGATCCCCCCGAAGTCTCGTACTGCCCACTCGACCCCCACCCCTTGCCGGTCGAGTTTCGTCTGATGGATGATGGCAAATATCGATACGCTGGCGTTTATCAATCTCGCACACGCACGACGCGGCATGACGTCGACGTCTGCTTTTCTGGCGCGATCGCGATCAGCAAGCTGGTTTTGCCGACTCCAGCCTGGCCGGATGAACCGTCTGGAGCCGCGCCGCTTGCTTAGAGACTTTACAGACCCATTTATCGATGAGATTCCGAACGAATCTGACCCTAGTGGTGGCGGGCCATGGCCAACGCCGGACCCGCGGTCGGCAATGCACAGGCCGGAGCCACGCTCTTGGCGACTGGCGCTGGCTCTTCGTCAAAGAACTCCAATTCTCCACGGACGATACGCACGTTCGACGGGGCTTCAATACCGACGCTCACGCGGCTGCCGACAACGCGATTGACGACAATCGTAATGTTCTCGCCGATACGGATACGCTCGCCGGCCTTGCGACTGAGTACTAACATCCTTGAGCTCCTCAAAACTGGGTCGTTTTTGGGTCCAACGCATCAACTGCTTGCGTTGGCTATGCCTAAAAGCAAACCAGGCGCCAGAAAGACAAGTCGGATTTCAAAAATGTCTCGGACTTGAGGAAATCCGGCCAAAATTGCCAGTTTTTTTTGGTGGTTTGGGGGCCGCGGTTCGACCGCAGCTCGTCGGAATAGGATGGTTGGTGTCCCAAAATGGGATTCCAGAATCAGATTGAGACGACGCTTAGCTAGTCCAGCGTGCGGTTTTTGCGCAGCTGGCGCCGCTCACACGCTGGTGTATTCTGCCTACGACCACCATCAACTCACACAGGGCCGCATCGATTCAGGGGGTAGCCATGACCTTCGACGAAGTCGACCAACTCAAGGCCGCTATAGACGCGAACGATCTGAGCCTCGTCCAGTCGCTCATGCTGAGCAATCCTGAACTGCATGGCGCCCCGCTCGGCTACGGCAGGAATGGCCCGCTGACGTGGGCGGCCGAATGCCGCGGAGTGCCGCTGAGCCCGGCACGACTTGCGATCGCCCGCTGGATGATCGAGAACGGGTCCGACGTCCACCAGGGAGGCGACGGCCCGCTTATGCGCGCCGCCTTGAGCGACGATCGAATTCCGATGATCGAGTTACTGCTCGAACACGGGGCGAACGTTAATGCGCTCTGGAATGGCGACTATCCAATCATCTTTGCTCCTTGCGAAACGCTCCAACCTCGCGTTTTAAAACTCCTCGTCGACCGCGGCGCCCGCTTAATCACCACAGCAGAGCAGAGTAACTGTGTCGCCATGGTGGTCGGGACTTATTCGCGTGATCCCGATGGCAAGCGTGGCTGCCTGCAGGTCTTCGCCGACGCCGGCTACCAGTTCCCCGATACTGCCCCCATGGCCGTGCATCGCGGTCGAGTCGATCTGCTCGAAGACTGCTTGAAGCGCGACCCGACGATCCTCTCCCAGCGATTTACCCAGTCGCAGATCTTCCCGGCCGAAGTGGGCCTGGCCCCTGAAGACGGCCTGCACTGCGCCCCACTCGATGGCGCCACGCTGCTACATCTGGCGGTCGAATATCACGAGTTGGAAATTGCCCGCTGGCTCATTGAGCACGGCGCCGATGTCAACGCACGGACTACGATTGACGCTGAAGGTTTCGGCGGACAGACACCGCTATTCCATACGACCATAACGCTCGTCCTTAAAGAAGCCGAGCTCGCGCGGCTGTTGTTGGAAAACGGGGCCGATCCGAATGCACGCGCCACCTTCCGCAAGCAACTCCAGTGGAACGGTGACACGGAGAAAGAGGCGATGCGTGAGTTTCACGACGTCACGGCAATCGGCTTCGCACGGCAATTTCAAGAGCAAGGCTGGGTCAACGAAGCAGCGATCGAAGTAATCCGTGCCTGCGGCGGCGAGTAATCGCGCCTTGCCGGCCCCCTTTATTTCACCTCGGCGACCTTTTTGGCCGCTTCGGCCTTGGCCTTTTCGAACACGGTCGAGAGTTTGACCGAGGCGCCGTTGTGGTGCTTGCTCTCGTCGGCCGCTTCCATCAGCGTGTAGATCTCCAGCGTTTCCTCGGCGCTGACCGGCGGTTTACCGGACTCGAAGAACTTGGCGATCTCGACTACCAAGGGTTTGTACCCTTCGTACCCACCGCTGGGGGCGATCCCCTTCGAGCCGAAGACGATCGCGCCGTAGTCGCTTTTGCCCTCACGGATGCCGCGGAAGGTTCCGATGCGGCCCCCCTTCCAAACGCCAACGACCAATTCGCCCCCATCGGTTTGCGTGCGCGAGACGCTCTCGCAACCGGTTCCCATGATGGTGCAGAGGATTTCGGTCCCGTGGATGCCGTACCAAAAGAGATCCGGATGATGGGCTTCCAGGTGACAGGGTCCAAACGCGTCGACGCCAACGACGTCGCCAACACGATCGTCCTTGCGCATTCCCAGAATGCCCGAGCTGAACCGCAGTGAAGAGCTCGAAAATACCGGAACCTTGTGCTGAGCGGCCAGATCGTAGATGGCGATCGCGTCCGCCAGCGAACCAGCGACCGGCTTGTCGATAAACAGGGGCTTACCGGCTTTGATGACCGGAATTGCCTGAGCCAGGTGGGGCCGCCCGTCCACGCTTTCCAACAGAACGACGTCGACCAACGGCAACAACTCTTCGATCGAACCAACGATCTGCCTGACCCCCAGGTCGCGCAACTCTTTGACATACTTGTCAACGCGGTTGATGCTGTCCGGAATGTCCGCGCTGCCGCCCGGGAACGCGGCGACAACTTCGACTGCGGCCATTTCGTCCTTGCCCTCTGGGTCGTTCATCGCTTTGGTGAACGCCGGCACGTGGGACGTGTCGGTCCCAATGATGCCAACCTTGATCGGACCTGTCCTAACTGGCGCGGCGCCGCGGGCGGATGTAAGGTTCATGGCAGCGATTCCTGCGAGGCAGATGAGCGCGAACGAGGTGCGGAGCATGGGGGCCTCTTCTCTGGAAGTTGGCGTCAGGACGCAAAGTCACGATGGTTGTTCGGGATCCAACTCGGCGGGTATTCTAATCCTGTCGCCACCTCAAGGATACCGGGTCGTCACGCCGCGGCAGTTGCTAGGGTTTCCTCCTGCACGAGAAGGTTGAGGCTCCGGCAGAAGCGCCCAACGCATTCCCGTAAACGTAAGTGAATCACACCATGCAGCCAATCATCGTGCTCTTCACCCTACCGCTTGTGTTGTCGATTGCCGCTGGCCTCCACGCAGAGGAATCAGCGCCTGCCCGCACGGCTCGCCTCGAATCGACCCTTGTTGAGCTCAACAAGCAGATCGCCGCCGATCCGAAAAGGGCCGACCTTTACGATCGACGCGGCAGCGTACAGTTTCAGCTAGGTCACATCGAGGAATCGATCGCCGATTTTGATCGGCAAATCGAGCTTCGCCCGGATCAGCGCGCTCAGCACTGGAAGCGTGGCATTTCTTACTACTACGCCGGGCAATACAAGGAAGGCCGCGAGCAGTTCGAAGGTTACCAGACCTTCGACGCCAGCGACGTGGAGAACGCCGTCTGGCGATACCTCTGCATGGCGCGTGAGTCTGACGCGAGGAAAGCCCGCGCAGAGATTTTGCGAATCCGGGGCGATCGACGGATCCCGATGTCCGAGATCTATGACATGTTCGCCGGCAAGGCAACGCCCGACGATGTGCTGCGCGCAGCCCGCGACGGCGATCCACCGCCGGCCCAGCTCAACGACCGCCTGTTCTACGCCGAGCTTTACATCGGCCTCTACTACGAAAGCGAGGGAGACGCTCGGCGGGCAGCCGAACACATTCGCGTTGCGGCCGACCAACACAAGATCGGTCACTACATGTGGGACGTGGCCCGCGTGCACGCGGATCGATTGCAGGCGTCAGAGAAAGCAGCGGCGGAAAAGCCGGCTGAAAAAGCGTCCGCCCAACAGCGCGCTAAATGATCGGGCTTGGCTGGCCGCCTTTAGTTCGCGGCGGCCAATTCCGTCCAGAGCGCTTCGTACGTCTCGCTCTTGCGGAGAGCGGCGAGCAAATCATCGCGAGTTCCCTCGCCCAATTTAGCTCCGTCGCGGACGATGATCGTCTTGTCCTGGGCAACGACCGTCAGGTCTTGAAGTTCGTTTTTGCGACCAAACTTGTCGACGATCGCGTTTTTTACGGCGACCGCCGCGTAATCAATATCTCTGTCTCGAGCCATCAGCACATCGCCGTTCTGTTAAGATTGGGACACATCCTGCCACAGGGACCATCGTACCCTTGCGCCCGGCCGAGGGACAGGGCGAGCCTTTGTCCGAGGGATGGTCGATTCGAGAGAACGGGGGCCGCCGAAACGGGATTTCTGGGGCTTTGGACTCTCTGACTGTCAAAACTTACACTGTTGACCGCAGCAGGATCAAAGTGACAGGCCGACCAGCGGGAGGTCGGAATCGTGGGCACAATCGCTCTGTCGAATATAAAATTCCCCGCGCATCCACCAAATAATCGCAGCGCAAACTGCTTTTTCGAAATCAGCAAGCAAGGACTAGTACCATGCCGCGTTCGCTGACGCCCCTGGCTGCTCTTGTCGTGATTCTTTCGATCACGCTGGTCCTGGATGCGGCGGACCAAAAGCCCAGCGTGGCGCCAGACGGCAAGGGAGTGGTTGCCCTGTCGGCCGAAGGGGCCACTCTCAATGGAACCCGATTAAATCTTGTCGACGGCGCACTTGCCGGCTGGACCGATAGCAAACAGAACGCCTCGTGGACGATCGAAAAGGCGCCGGCCGGGTCATACGACGTGTTCGGCGTGCTGAGTGTCGACGCCGAGGCCGCCGGCGAGACGTTCGCCGTCGACATTGATGGTCAGACGACCATTCGCGCGGAACTCGTCGCGACCACGCCTGCCGGAGCGTTCGAGCGGAAGTTGCTTGGGCGAGTGCTGCTGACTGGCGGCAAGCTGACGGTGAGCGTTCATGGCACGAACCGCAAACCTCACAAGCTGGGGCAGATCAAGCTACTGGAGTTGATTCCGGCCGGCGCCGGCGTCGCTGCAGACGCGACTCCCTTCGTGCCTCCGCCGTTGAAAGTTCCGGCCGGCTTTAGCGTGGAGTTGGTGGCCGGCCCGCCGCTGGTCGCCCACCCAATGTTGGCCAGCTTCGACGATCGTGGCCGGCTGTATGTTGCGGAAAGTGTCGGCGTCAACAGTCGCGGCGCCGTGCTGGCTGAAAACCCGCCGCATGAGATCCGTGTGCTCGAAGATACCAATGCTGACGGTCGATTCGACAAGAGCACGCTATTCGCCGACAAACTGGTCTTTCCGCAAGGCATCCTCTGGCACGACGGCGCCGTTTACGTTTCTTCGCCGCCGAATTTTTGGCGACTGCGCGACACCGATGGTGACGGCGTCGCCGACGAACGCACGGTGCTGGCCACCGGCTTTGCCAACACGGGCGTGGCTGACGACATGCACAGGGCGTCGCTCGGTCCGGACGGACGTATCTATTGGTGCGCCGGGCGTTTTCCGCACAAGATCCGCCGACCCGACGGGCCCATGATTCACGAAGGAACGGCGCCACTCGTGCTGCGCTGCAAGCCGGACGGGACCGAACTCGAGGTGGTCTGCGGCTCGCAAGGGAACGCCGTCGGCGTAGCATTCAACGACGCGGGCGATTTCTTTGCCAGCGGCACATTTCTCGCGCCCGACTCGATGGGCCCCAATCTGCGCGACGCGCTGATCCACTGCGTCGATGGCGGGCAATATCCGGTGCGCGACCGCACGATCAAAGAACACAAGCGCACCGGCGACCTGCTGCCACCGCTGACACACTTGGGCGTGAGCGCCTCGTCCGACGTGATGCTCTACCGCGGAGGGGCATTCGACAAAGACGCCAAGGAGAGCTACCGGGGGAATCTCTTCTCTGCCCTGTTCAACATGCACAAAGTGCTGCGGCACGTGATCACCCCTGATGGCGCCACGTATCGCTGCCGCAACGAAGATTTTTTGACGTCGACGAGCACCGACTTTCACCCGACCGACGTCTTTGAAGACGCCGATGGCAGCCTGCTGGTGATCGACACCGGTGGCTGGTTCATCATCGGCTGCCCGACGTCGCAGATTGCCAAGCCACAAGTTTTGGGCGGGATCTACCGTATTCGCCGTGACGAAGTAAAGGAAAGCAGCGATCCGCGCGGACTGAAAATCGATTGGGCGAAAGAAACGTCGGATCAAGTCGTCCGACATTTGTGCAACGCGCGGTTCGCCGTGCGTGATCGGGCAATGGCCGAGCTCGCCTCGCGCGGTGAGAAAGCCGTGCCCGCGATCGCCAATTTTGCCGCAGCGGGAAGCATGCCCCGCGCCGGGCCGCTCGCAGTCTGGACACTGTGCCGGATCGACGGAGACGCGGCGCGTAGCGCGATCCGTAGCGAGATGGTAGCGAGCGAAACAGACGAGACGCGCCAGGCGGCCGCCCGCGCCGCCGGGATTCTGCGCGACAAGCTGGCCGTGCCGGCCCTGGTGGAGCTACTAAAGGATCCCTCGGCGCCGGTTCGGCGCGAGTCTGCCACATCGCTGGGCCGGATTGGCGATGCGGCAGCGGTTCCCTCGCTATTGGCCGCGTTGGCCGAACCGAGCGATCGCTTTCTCGAACATTCGATCATCTTTGCGCTGATCCAATTGGACGATCGCAAGCAAACCGTGGCCGGGCTCGACGCGCAATCCCCTGCCGTCCGCGCCGGCGCCTTGTTGGCGCTCGATCAAATGGATCATGGCGAACTGACGCGCGAAGAGTTGGCCCGCACGCTGGATAGTAACGACGCGCGGTTACAGCGAACAGCGCTCGACGTCGTTACGCGTCGACTTGGTTGGGCGGCCGAGATCACCTGCCTGGCCGAACGCTGGCTGGCAGAACCGGAACTCTCCGAAGAGCGTCAGGCTTCTCTCCGCGGCGTCCTGCTGGCGTTCGCCCACGAAGCGTCGGTCCAGGACTTGATCTCCAGCGCACTGGCCAAAGGGAATAAGCCTCGCTGGACTGATTTGTTGCTGCTAGAGATCGTGAGCCAAGCTGAGTTGGTCGAGACGCCCAAGGCGTGGCAATCCGGAGTGATCAGCGCTTTGGCTAACAGCGACGCGGAGATCTCGCGGCAAGCGGTCGCCGCAGTCGCGGTCCAGGCGCACGGTCTTGCCAAAGAAGAACTCCTGGTCATCGCTCGCGACGCCGCGCGGCCCAACGATCTGCGTGTGGCGGCCGCCGCAACCCTGGCGCAAGACTCCGCCGAATTGCCGCCCGAGGTGTTTGCGTTTCTTGCCAGTCAGTGCCAGGGAGACGTTGATCCAGTCGTGCGGTTGGCGGCCGCCCGGGCGATCGGCTGCGCAGAATTGAGCGAGCCGGCGCGAGAGCAAGTCGCGAAGCTGCTCGCCTCGGCCGGACCTTTGGAAACGCCGGCGCTGGTTGGCGCGTTCGAGAAGCAAATGACCGCCAAGGCTGGGCAACAGTTGATCACCGCGCTCGAAGTGGCACCGGGCGTTACGGCGATTCCCAGCTCACGCTTGCTCAAGCTGCTCGAGCAGTTTCCGCCTGAAATTCGCACAGCGGCAGCGCCACTACTCAAACGTTTGAGCGTCGACCCCGCTGAGCAAGCAGCGCGGCTTTCGCAATTGGCCGGCGTTCTAACACCAGGCGACGCCAGGCATGGACGCGAGATTTTCTTTGGCGCCCGCGCCGGGTGCTCGGCTTGTCACCGCATTGGCGCTGAAGGGGCTTCGATCGGGCCGAATCTCTCCGGCATCGGCGCTATTCGCGCGCGGCGCGATATGCTCGAGGCGATCGTGTTCCCCAGTGCGTCGTTTGCGCGCGGTTTCGAGCCGGTCGCCATCTCGACCAAAGACGGACGCGTCCAATCAGGCATCATCGGCCGAGAAACCGCGTCGGCCGTCTACCTGCGGACGACCGACCGCGCCGAAATTCGGATTGCCCGGACTGATCTCGAAGAACTGTCCCCGTCGACTGTCTCGATCATGCCACAGGGGCTCGACAAGACCCTCACCGCGGACGAACTGCGCGACCTGATCGAGTTTCTCTCGACCCAACGAGCCGAGCCAGCCGCCCCGGCCGCAGGCGGTGAATAACGCCTGGCCAGCGGCGCGCGGCGAATCAACGGGCTCGCGCGCACGATTTCCGCAAAAAAACCACGGCTCAATGCCAGCGGAGTCGCCCAATCATCAGCAGCGCAAAACTGCCCAGCGCAGCTAACGCCAATGTGCCGGGTTCGGGCACCGAATAGTTCAGCACCAGGTTATTGCCAACTCGGCTAACGCTGAATTGACCTTCGATCGGGTTTGTGAAACCACTGCGGTCAATCGAGATATTCGCCGGGTTGTAGCCGCTCATGCCGCGGGGCGCCGTGAGGAATGTCCAATGATAGTCCTGCGTCGGATCGAAGTCAGCCACGTCTCCCGCCACATTCGCGAGAGTCAACGAAGTGAGGGGCGATCGTCAAATGGTTATTGAATCCCGCCCCTAACGTGCTGGCGATCAAATCCCAACCGATAGGGCCCCCCGCCACGCCGCTGGCGCTATTCATCTCAAGGTTGAATGTCGCATCCGTGAAGACGACCCCGCCAACCGTCATGGTTCCGGGCGAATTGCCGGGCGAGATGACGCCTGAGTTCACGGTCACTCGGCCAGAGACGCTTCCTGCGCCGGACATGACCCCACCGTTCACGGTGACCGCGCCCAGGATCTGCCCGTTATTGATCAATTCGCTGGTCGTGGAAAGCGTTTGCGTGGTGAGTGTTCCTCCGTCGATGTTGATTGTCGAGCCCAGGAAGGCGCTCAATCCGGGCGTCGAGACGGCTCCGCCATTGCTGATAGTCAGCGAGGTTGGCAGCCCGGAAGAACCGAGCACAATGTTGCTGCTGGCTTTCCACTGTGAGTTGGCGCCGTCAACAGTGACGCTGGACTCACCAGTCGGCGCTGATCCGATCGTTACCCTGTTGCTGGACCATAATGCGCCGCCAGTAATTTCAACAGAACCGTTGACGGAGGAACTGTGGTTTGGTGAGCCGGTAATCGTCAGGCTGGTTCCGGCGCCATCCAGCAAGAGCGATCCTTGCCCAGCGTCGAACCTGCCGACTTCTATCTGGCCACTGGTGACCGTTGCCCCGCCCGTGACACTCAGGCTACCGGAGCCTCCCTGGCCGATTACGATCGACTCAGAGTACCCCGGAACATTGCCGAGCAACGTCGGGTTCGAGCCAGCGCCATCGACCGAAACGGACCCGGTTGATCCGGCGTTGGCGGCAATCATCATGCCGCCCGATGTAGACTTCAGGACGCCTGCGTGACCGATCGTAACTTGTCCCTGGCCACTGAAGCCGACCGTGACGCTGTTGCTCAGGTTCGGAACATCGGTCATTGCTGATCCGCCGCCGTCAATGTTCATGGTACCGGATGCGCCGACGTCCACGCCGAGAGTGACCGCGGAAGCAAACACAGCGGTAGCGCCAGCCGTCAGCTCAAAGGTTCCGGCCCCACTTCCGCCAATCGTGGCGCCCAGAAAGGTAAGCTTCGAACCGCCGCCGTCCACGGTGACGCCGCCAGAGCTTCCCACGTCTCGGCCCAATGTCAGCATCTGGTTGCTTAATGCCTGCGCTCCGTGGGCTACGGCAAAGGTCGCCGATCCGGCGGCGCCGATTGTTGCGCCATTGAACGAGAACTCGGAACCGCCGCCATCCACCGTGACGCCTCCGGACGAACCGTTGTCTCGCGCCATCATGATGGATTTAGTGGTCGTCGAAGTGGCCCCGTGATTTATCGAAAGATTCCCCGTGCCGCCGCCTCCGATCGTGATGGAATCAAACTTAAAACTGGAAGCGCCGCCATCGACCGTAACTTTGCCATTGCTTCCGGCGCCTTGTCCGATCTGAACGGCTGCGCCAATGTCCATGAGCCCGCCAGCGGTGACAGATAGCGAGCCGACGCCACTGCCGCCGACGGTGAGACCAGTAATCTTGCTGCTGCCTGAAATCAGTTTCGAGTCGGCGCCGTCAACGCTGACAGTCCCGTTTCCCGACGCCGATTTGCCGAGCACAATCGGGCCAGACAGCTTGGCGACGCCCCCGGCGGTAACCGCAACTTTGGCCTGGCCGAGGTCCCCCACGGTGACGCTTTCGATCTTGGAAGAGCCGGCGTTCAACGAGTCGACGAGCGAACTCGCTCCATCAATTGTGACGGATCCTTTCGACCCTAATTGCTGGCCAAGAACGACTGCCCCGCCGAGGATGGCCGTGCCCCCGGCACTGACAGCAAGTGTCCCATCGCCCGAGGCGCCCACGGTCACAGAGTCGATCGTGGCGTTCCCGAATCCTGGCGGCTTGAGCACTGAATCATCGCCAGCTACGCTCAAACTGCTGGTCGATCCACCATTCCGGCCAATCATCAACGGACCTGCGATTGTCGCCTGGGCGCCATTATTGATCGCAAAGGTCCCGTCGCCACCGTAGCCGATGGTGAGTCCTGACATGCTCAGGTTTCCGGAAGATGGCGTTGTCAAAGTTGAATTCGCTCCGTCCAACGTGACGGCGCCTTGCGAATTCGCGCCTTGGGCGACCACCATTTGGTTGGTAACTGTGATCGTTCCGGAGTTCACGGTCAGCGTGCCGCTGCCGGCAACGCCCACGACGAGAGCATTGGAATTATCCTGCGGCGGGGTCACCGTCAGGCTTGAGCCATCGTCCAACGTCATCGTTCCCTGCGAACCAGCCAATGCGCCAATGCGTACTGTCTCGGTTGCGACTGCCGACGAGCGAGATTGCAGCGCCAGTGATCCAATTCCTGCGTAGCCAACGTACAGATTTACACTGCCCCAGGTGGAAAACTCCGTCAGTGTCGCGGACCCTTGCGACTGGGCGGCGTAACCGATCGCGTCGTTCACTCCGCCAATCCCAAAAGAGCTCACGGAGCGATTTGCAACGTCGCCAGCGTTAATTCCCAGCGCAACCGAAGGTAATGACGGATTGGATGCATGCAGAAATGCGCCGGAGATCTCGAGCGTATCGTTGCCAAGCTTGACCGTGTCGACCGTGTTGAATGTATTCGAGACGGTATAACCCGCGGATCCCAGGTCAAAGATCACTGAATCGGAAGTGGTGGGGGGACCGGCTGGATCCCAATTCCCCGGCGTGGCGAAATTGCCATTAACAGGCGATTTCCAATGGAAGTCCGCCGCGTTTGCGAAACTAATAGTCAGGAGCAGGAAGGTCGCAATACACAACCGGACGCCTGTTCCAAGCGAGATGGTTTTCATATTGATGCGAACCAAAATAATATGAGGAAATGAAAAAAGAATGAAAGCGAAATGACCGTCGGCAATTTCGCGATAGCGCAATTGCAAGCGACGTGTGCTGAACGATCCCGAGAGTCGACGCGCGCCTCAGCGGAATCGATGAGAAATGAGCCGTCTGGCAAGAGGATCGACTGAAATGCGTATCCGTCGACGCGCTAGACGCTAACGGAGCGATTGCCCGCTAACGTACGGCTCTTTGTGCTGACCATTAGCGTTTCGCCCAACTTACAGACAATGCAGGCTGTCTGATATTCGGCAGAAGACGCGCCGAGAGAAGCTGCCCCTTGGAGAGACATCACGAAGTCGCCCCAGACATACTGCCTCTTTCAAACGCCCGGCGAGCAAGTTGCGTTGCATCGCGGCGCGTCATCCACTCTTTTGTTCCGCCCTATTTGTACTCTAGGGGGAATGAACTGCAATAGAAAGTAGTAAATTTTCCCTCGGACATCCGTCTACGCGGTATCCAGGACAAGCGGAGGATGAAACATTGCAAGCAACAGTTTCTGCAGGGCAGGCGAGAATGTCGAGACGCGTCGACACTTGCGCTTGGGTGACTACAACGCGGACGGAAAATGCCTCTGGCCCGTCGAGTGCGTCCACCGTGGGCGGAAGGCTAAATCTGACAGAGTGCCGTCACGCAATCGCGCAAAAAAAGAGACGATCATCGAACCTCGGTTGGGTCTCGATGTCGTCCCGTAGAATTCAATAGCCACCCTCGTTTAAACGCCGGGGCGCCTCTAGCTCCGACGCTAACTGCCCAGCTTAGCCGCAGGCAAATTCCGCGTCAGGAAAGACTCGCGTAAACGCTCGCCTCTAAAAGCCCGCCACAAACGCAAGGAAACTATAAATCGAATGGGCGTTGAGGGAGCCGAACCAGTCTTCTTCCGGACTGGATTTTGCGGGTGATTCGCCGTCATTCGGAAAAGTGTTAGCAGAAAGCGCAGCAGGGCATCTGGACCGCGACCTCTCGAAGATTCTCGACTGCTGGCCCCAGCTCTCCCGTGCGCAGCGCGCTGCTGGAGCAGCATACATTCAGTCGATGGCGCCTAAGCTCCAGAATGCCATCACCAACAAGCCTCGTTAGCGAAGGACCAAATGCAAACTCGTCAATTTGAATGCCGATCCTGGGTGGATGCCCCCTTGCACGAAGGCGTTGGACCGACAGTGGCCCCTCGATTGTGCGCGGGAAAGTCCGAATTGGTTAGGTGCATCGACGGCCTAATGGACCATGAGTTGATATTCTGGAATCGCCAAAACCCGCGATTGGTAGAGCAGCGACCCTCCAGTGCGGCGACGGAACTTCAAACTCTCTGCAAAATGGTGCGCGCCGGACACGCGGTAGATGCGTTTGCGGCCTATCGGATCATCGACGATGCCGGGGTGACATTCAGCGATTTTGAGAAAATGGTCGATTCCCATCCGTAGCTCGCTCTCTTGCTTGAAAGGAGTCTGAAATGACGCAAGTTCACACCGAGTTTACGAGTGACAGCGATGACCTGATGCGCGCCTACAAAAAGCAGGCCGAAGCGCAGGCGAAGGAACTTGAGAACCTCAAGCAAGTTGCTTCGGCCAGTAAGGCGGCGTACGAAGAAGCATCAAAACAACTCAAGCTGGTCACCAACCAGCAAGATAAACTGGCTAAGGCCCATGACACCGAGATCGCGAAACTGAGACAAGTCGCCAACGTCAGCAAAGAATCCGCCGAGAAGAGCAAGGCCGCTTACGACGAACTCAAAAAGAAGATGAAGGAGGTCGGTGACGAGCAGGAGAAGGCATTTGGGGCTGGTCTTGTCGGCAAGATCACCACTGCTGCTGCTGGGTACATAACGCTTTCGACGGCGCTCCAGGCCGTGAACGGCGAACTGCAACGCAAGCGCGATCTTGAAAAAGGTGCGTCTGAGGCCTTTTCCGATGTTGCCGAAGCGCACCGGGCCTCAATGGTAAACCTGGGCCCTGTAAGCGACGCCGAACGGGCGCGCGCCATGGCGTTTTCAAAGCAGACGTCGGTAGAGACCGGCATTCCACTGCGCGATGTCTACATGGCCGAGAGCGAGGCGTTTAGCGCCCGTGGTGACCTGAAGCCTGAAGAAGCGCAGCAGGCCGTGCGCGTCGCCGGACGAGTAACCAAGGACCCCAGCGGATTGACCGCATTGAGCGCGGGGCTCATGGATGTGCCCGCGCTTACGGGCACGACAGACCCGATGCAAAACCTCGGCTTTTTGACAGCCGTGCAGTCGTTTTCGCGGACCAAGAGGAATGAGTCCATAAGTCAATTCATGGTTCCCGCTGCAATCGGGGTCCAGGCGCATGGTGGGTCGGCTCAGGATGCAATGGCCTTGATTACGGCGATTGGAAACAGCAGCAAAGATCCCGAGGGTCGGGTCAGCAGCACGGCTGCTCTGCAGCTGGCGAAACAACTCGGCAAAATGTTTCCCGACAAGAGCACAGCCGAGGCAATTGGGGTATTGCAAAATGATCCGAAAATGGCAAAGCGTTTCCTGGATAAGGCGAGTTTCGAGGCGAAGCCCGAGCCATTCATTCGCGACATGATATTGAACAAAGATAGTCCTACAGCTCGCGATTACGCACGAATTCAAAGGGATCTCCCAACCCCCACCGAGGCCGGCAAGCAGGGGCAGGCTTTAATCGCCGCGATCGGACGTGAAACAGTGCAAACCGTCGATACTGCCAAGCGATCCGGCGATCGCTCCATCGAAATGGGGAACCTAAGCAATCCGCGCGGGGCTTTAACCGGAAACATCAATGCCGACATTGACAAGCTTATGTCGCAGTCCGGCGAGGGATATATAGGGGGCGTTGGTCGCAATTTTTCGGCATGGTTACACGAATCGCTCGGCGGTGAGGATCGGAACGATATTCAGATGCGCGACCTGCGGAAGCGAGTGCGAGAGTTACGCAGAGGAACGCCGTTGATTGGGGGAGGCGAAGCTCCCGCCAGTCAGGAGAGACTGGATGCGGCGAAGGTATTGGACGACTACTACCAAGACCAGCAGAAAGCACTTGGGCGAATCTCCCGTGGCGTCGAGGTGGTAAGTCCGCTGGGAGAAACTGCGCGATTTGGCGGACTTCGGGCGGAGGCCCCTACGCCCGGGTACGCCGCCCCTGCAAATAACGCGCGTAACGCGGACACGCAGCAGCTTGCAAATGGAATGACGACGATGGTGCAGCTGCAAAAGGAAGCGAATGCTATTGCCACGCGACAGCTTGAAGCTGCACAGTCCCGCAAACCGTCTCCAGTGCCAATGACTGATGGGGGAGAGCCTCGGTAGGATCACGGTCGACCGCTGGCTGAATTCTGTGGCGCCGGCTTGCTCGCCGGGGTTCGGCGCGCCACAATCGCGGCTGGAGGCAGATTCTATGAAACGATCGATGCTTGGGGCGGCATTGGCCCTGGCGTGCCTGGCGCCGCTTTCCGCCGCCGGCGAGCTGCACGTGGCCCCGGCGCGTTCTCAGTCGGCGAAGACGCCTCCGGCGCCACGTCCCGCGCTTTCCGAGGCCGAGGCCAACGCCAAAACTGCCGCGGCCGTCGAAGCCTTTGATAAGCCCCTGGTGGCGCCACGCCCTCACGACGACACGCCACGCGTGCCTGTGATCATCCGTAGCCGCGGCATGTCGCCAAGTCGCATCGTCTATCGCGAAGAAGGCTGGGAAGCCAACGACGCGAAAGAACAGGCCGACCGGCTGCTCGCGCAGAAGAAAGCCAAACAGGCGGCCGCCAAAAAGAAACTCCAGACCAAACAACGTCAGGCCCGCGCAGCGCGCACAGCGGCACAGGTCCGGGCTGGGCTGTGAATTTCAAGCTCTGAGTTGACCGTCGAACCGCTCAGATTCGAAGGGTTTTTTATACGGGCTTGCCTGGTCTTACTCTGAGATTTGCAGCAAGAGCCGAAGTGAGCCTTCGGCGCGGACCGTGATGGCTTGCAATGTCATATGGTCGATGCCAGGTCGCGGCTCATGCGTTTCCCGATTGAACGCGTCGATCATGGCAAGCATTTCAGGTATGTCTGCCTCGATAAACGCTTGAAGCCGAGCCTCCAGTTTTCGACCAATGTATCTCAGCCTCGCTCTCCGTGTGGGACGTCCGTTTTCCGCGAAATCAGCCGTTGAGGTACTCCACTGCTTCAATTCTTGGTCCGGCGCCCCTAGGTGCAAAACTTGCGTAAACAACTCGCGATATGACGTACAACAGTGCCTGACGTAGTCAGGCGCCCGCTTTTCAAATGCACTTCGCGCGCCGAGAAGCATCAACCGCAACTCGGGGTGTCTTGCCACAAGCACAGCCATCAACGCGTCGGATTGTTCCTCGGCGACGTCTCGACGAAGTGCGTCGCGTTCCGCCTCGACGTCTGCATCGACGGCCACACCGGTCGTGATCTGGAGCAGATCGACCGCATTGAAATACTCGCTTGCCGGCGTGACCAGTTGGTCTACCGGCATTGTGAAAACGTCAGCCGCAGATCCACTGACGCTTTGGTAGAAACCATCGTATGCGGACGAGAGACGTCCATGCAATTTTAGGACGTTATTGTAGTCGCGACGCCCGATCGAAAAGGCTCGGCCGATCTGGGCAAAATCAACTTGCGAATCGATTAGTTTCGACAACTCAGCGTGACGCAGGGCGACTACAAGCTGGGATTCCGCCAGTAACGTTTTGAGTTGATTGGCGGAATCGTTCAGGCCTGCGATCAAACTGGTCGATCGCTGGAGATCTCGCAGGGCATTTGCCACCTTGTTGGCTGTGGCAACGATCGAATTGGCTTCGTACGCCCTTTGGAATTCGGCCGCCTGGACGGTGACGCCGTCAAAGAGGCTGCCAAAGTCGGCGCGTGCGCGTTCGATTGCCTCGATTGTTGATGAATCGAACGGTTGAATCGGAGGCCTGACTAATCGCTGTAAGGTTTCAGCGGAACGTACCAGTGCAAGACTGGTTGCGAATGACGATTTTGGGTCAGGGAACGTCGCCATTCACGGCATCCTGCTACGTCGATTTCGCGGCGAATGCTTGGAGTTTGATTCGCGGCAACTTCAAGGACATCAAAAAGTTTTTACGTCGCACCGTTTCGCGCGGTTACGGCGAATGGTCGCCAAGATATATTTTTACAACCTATTCAAGGATAACGACTTACGTCCAATACACTTGATTTTGACCTTGACGGAGCATGTCCCACGATGAATTTCTTTCCCGTCAGCGCCGGTGCAAATTAGGCCAATAGTCGTTAGAGTGTCATCTGTGCACACGTTGTACATGGTTGCGTATGTTGGACGTGGTGTGCGGAGAGTTGACTTGACGACGCTTATTGGACGTTGCGACTCGCAATCGCGACGAAAAAAGCGACGTCAAGATTGTGGCTGAGTCCACAAAAATGGCCACCGCGTAGCTGCCGATTGCCGTTTGGCGTCCGGTCCGCTGCGTTACCAGTGTAGTGAACTGGCAATAAGCGGTGGCCGTTTGGAATTCGGTTCAGCAAGCTACGAGTGGCCTTCGCGTACGTCGCACGCCCCATCGCTTTGGTATAGGCAGGGCGTTCAACGTTAGCCGGCATTTTAGCACATGGGTGGCTTAAAACCGGACCAAGCGCTAAGATTTCTTTGGCTCGTGCAGAGTTAATCAAGGCCCGGCAGTGAGTACCCTCTCTGCCGGGCTATTTCATGCGCGGTCATTCTATCAGACCGACCCCGGTCGTCGGTACCTGCCAGCCGGACTTTTTCCGAGGATTTGCCGTGACGCAAGTCCTTTAATTCGTAGGGCGTGCGTCGCTAGAACTCCACCCTCAATATTTTTTATATCGAGCGCCTCGATTGTGATTCGAATCCGCCTGTCGATCTACCCGTGAAGGTGTCCGCAATTCTTACTCGCCTGTTTGACAGAACCTCTTGCAGGTCTAGAATCGTCGCCCGTTCAGGACGCTGGCTTGATCACCAGCGAACGAGCGTCGGCGGCCGGAGGCCTTCTGTCTTTCCGCTTCCGTCCGCCACGCTCGGGCCTGAGGAAAGGCACTCGAATGTCCATCGGCGAACCGATCGGTTCCGCATTTGGTTCTCTCGCGCGGTCCGCGCGCGCAATCGACGGCCAAGCAGTTGTCGCAGCCTTTGCCGCGGATCGCGAGCTTGCGCGCGACACAGCCCGCGAATGGCAGTTGTGTGCCATCCATTTCTCGCGAGAAATCCCTTTCTTAAAAGACTTTGAGCATGGGGGCGATGCCTGGCGATTTTTAAAAGCAACCAGTTTCCTGATCTATTGGGCCGAAAGCGAGCATATCGATGTCGACGCCGCGGAGCTCTACGACATTGATCATGCCATCTACGCTGCCAGCCTGAGTCGCGTGGCTGCGCCGGACGAGCAACAGCGCCGCCATCGCGATCTTGCGAACGTTATCGGTGCGGCAGGCGATGTGGTTCTGCGAATAAGAACTCGCACGTCCTGCCGCTCACTGACGAAAACTCGCACTGTCGAACTCGCCGCGAGCGATGCGACACTAGGCAGCGCGACCCCTCTGCCGAACCGCGAAAACAGCGTTTCGCACTCTCCTGATTTCAGGTCGGTCAACTTTTGCGGCCAGGAGTTTTGCTTTAGCGCAATGAAATCGAGAGTCGTTCAAGTGCTGTTCGAAAACTGGCAGAAAGGAGCGCCTGATACCGGCCAAGATTGTCTGATCGAGGCGGCTGAGAGCAAACGCCAAGATTCGTCAATAGCACAGCTCTTCAGGGGCGACGCGGCCTGGGGAACGATGATTATTCCGGGCACAACAAAGGGGACATTTCGAATCAGCGGCGATCCGCCGAGATAACTTTTTTTGCGACTTTCTGAAAGCGCAGACCTGCGCGCACAGTTGCGCGCCAATTCGCTTCTTATGATGACCGGCGTTCCTGTGTTCTGGAATACAACACAAGGCGTCGATAATGAGCGAGTTGCTGACGATCTCTGATCTGTGCCGTCTTACTGGCGTACCCCTGCACGTACTCGGATACGCGCTGCGGCGCCATGGACCTCCGCCCGCCGCGCGTATCGGGATTGCTCGCGTTTGGGGGCGCGACCAGCTCGAACTAGTGCTCGCATCGCTCCGACTTACTGGCGCGATTGAAGCTTCCGGCGCCGATGGCAGTGATGACCTAGCGGTCGGTGATCGCGGCGCGTCGCCGGAAGTCATGCTCTAACCCCCGCGCGTCTCTTGTCGCGGCCATTCTTTAACGCCGGACAAGCTCGGCAACATCTTCAATCAGGAGTTTCAATCATGGATGACAATTCCGCGACCACGACCAACAATCAAACGTTCTCAATCGAACGAAACGAGGCCCTAGAACGGCTGGAAGATCGCAGCAGAGTGCGCTTCGCACTCTTGCCGGCGTCGGTGCACGCTGCCGCTCAAAGCAACGTAGACACCGATGAGATCGCGAAAAAGGCCTGGCAGCTCGCGAATCGACTTGCCGAAATTGCTTGCGAAAAAGGCATTGCGGAGCGTGAGGCGCTACTGGCGGACCAGGCCTCGCAGCAAGCCGCTGCTGCCGCGGAAGCGGCCAAGCAGGCTGCCGAGGCGTCGCCAGGTGGAGCTGCGGCATGATCCGCTCCGCGCTCGATTGCACGAACGACAAATCCGCAACTGGCATCGAGACGGCACCTCGACAGCCGGTGCTCGGCGGCGTCGTGTTCGTCGCGGCAATACTTGGAACGGCCGAGGCGCCGGCCGCGACCGAGGCAGCAGCACAACGGGCCCTGCCGGAAAATCCGCGATGGCTCACTCAAGGTGAAGCCGCAAACATGCTAGGCGTCTCGTCTCGCACGGTTGCGAACTGGCGAGTGTCCGGAGAGCTGCCGAGTTCTTTATTTGGCCGGTCGCGTCGCTACGCGCTAGACGATCTCAAAAACTTTGCCAACACGCGGCGCGACGTAACGGGAAAACGATAACCACAAAAAAGCAACAGCCGCCCGATCCGTGACGAGTGGGCGGCTGTTGCCAGAGAAAACTGAATGACCAATCCTACCGATCAAGCCGACGCCAGGCCAGCGGCGATTATCGACAAAGAGTTTCAGTCGCTGATTCACCGGCAGACGCCGGAGGAGCTCGGTCTGCTCGAGGCCTCGATCGTTGCGGACGGCTGTCGCGACGCGATTGTCGTCTGGTCGCAGGGCGGTTTGATCCTCGACGGCTACACGCGGTATTCGATCTGCCGCGGCAACGGCCTGCCGTTCAACGTTGTCGAGCTCGATCTGCCGGACCGCGCGGCGTGCGTCGCGTGGATCGCGCGAAACCAACTCGGCCGCCGCAACCTGACCGAGCAGCAGAAGGATTATTTGCGGGGTAAGCGGCTTGAAGCGGAGAAACGTGGCGAGGGGCGGCCGGAAAAACTGCGTCAAAATGACACAGTTTCCGAAGGGGCGACGCGAGATAAACTCGCAAAGGAATACGGGGTTTCACCACGGACGATCGAGCGCGACGCGGAGTACGCGGCCGGCGTCGACAAGATCACTGAGCAAGAGGGGCCTGAGGCTCGCGAGGCGATTCTCAGCGGCAAGGACAAGCGGACGAAGGCCGAGATCGCCGCGGCGGCCAAGCCCGACAAGCCAGCTCCAAAAACCAAGCGGCCCCCTGCCCCGCCGGCCAGGCCCACGGCCGCGAGCGACGAGACACCATCGCCAGCCAGATCCAAAATAGAACCTCAAAACAGCGACGCATCACTTCAGGCGTATTGCGCCGTCGACGCTTACGGAGGAACTGCCGAGATATCGCAATTCAGTGACGGCACAGTCCGTTTCTCATGCTGCTGGAATGGGAGCGGGGCGGGTGAACTGAGTCGATGCGTTTTCACGCCGCACGGCTTGGATAATTTCACTCTGCTGGAGCTTCTGCGGCAAATGTCGTTCAGGCCTTGCGCGAGCGGCTTGACGGCACTCGGAGGCTCTCGGCAATGAAGGAGACGTCGGAATGGATTCCGATTAGCCAGACCTTGAGCGGGCGTCGTTGGCAACCATTCGCTGCGCTGGCGATTGTCGCGAGCAAACGAGGGGCGGCAGATGGCCGGTGATTGGTTGCAAATCGACGTTGGACTATCGAATAAACCGGAGGTGTTGATGATCGCCGATAAGACAGCACTGGATCCACAGCTAGTCAGCGGCAGGCTAATTGACTTCTGGGGCTGGGTCGATCAACACGCCTCGGCGGCGTTCGTTCCAGGTGTCACGACGTCGATGCTGTGTCGAATCGCCGGAGGCGACGCTGGATTTTGGAACGCTGTTTCGGACGTCGGATGGCTGACTATAAGGGGCGATGGCATCGAAATTCCCGGATACGAGAAACGATTTAGCAAATCCGCGCGCCAACGCGTGATGACTGCGAAACGAGTCGCGCAACACCGCTCGAAACGACCTGGTAACGACGTTGTAACGCAGGAGCGTTACGAAAACGATTCGCCAGCGTTATCTACAGAAGAGGACAGAAGAGAACAGGAGAGTTTAGTTTCAAGGTCAGACCCTACGCGCACCAACGATACGCCCGAAACTTTCGCCTCCGAAGAGACTGACCACAAAAAGCAAACGCCTGACCGAAGAAAACGAACGACTGATCAGCGAGCTGACCGAGGGCGATCAAAGCTGGCACTGTCAGCCACAGATCTCTCAGGACAGGTCGAGATGCTCGTGGCTCAGTTATTCCAGATGCTCGGTTACAGCGGCCAGGACGGGCGAGTGATTTGGGTCGCAGCCTGCCTGGCCCGTTGTCCGCGCGTTCTCCCTTGCTTCCGACTATCGGAAGCGGTGGTCGTGAGTGCAGCCAACGGCGCCAAACTCCTCGCGAAATCCAACGCGGTTGGATTCTTCCGTACGGCGCTAGTCGAGGCCGCCGACAAAGCGGGAGTGTCGTTCGAAGATGCGATGGCGAGCCTTTCATTGCCCAAAGAATGCAGTGGCCCACCGGTCCCGCAGCAGCGGGGCGTGGCGCTGTGGACGGCCCAGCGCCCTGAATCCGCATGACTGCAAATGCGACGCACGCATGTCGGAGCGATCTAGTCGCGTACCTGGTTAATTCGCCGCAACACTCAAACGAGAATTTACATGGCCACAAAGAAGATCGATCGGGCGACAGAGCCACAGGCTCAAGCGCCATCCGCAGTCCAGCTGTGCCCTTACCACAAAATACCGTGCAAGCGAGAGAACACTACGGGCTTCGCATTGCTGATCCGCTGGCGATGCCCAGAGCCTGACTGCACGTTTCTTGTCCAGGTCACGGCGCCGAGGTTTCAACCGGACTCGCAAGACTCGGTATCAGTAGCAAAGCCAACTGACCAGGTAGATGCCGCGCTCGAAGATACTTCACCGCCTGCCGAGAACGAAACCAAGCGACCGCGAGGGAGGCCCAAAAAACCGCCGTCCCCATGACCCGCCCTACCCCCTACCCCCCCGCGGGTCCTTCCGGGGGGGTAGGGGGGGCTCGGGGGCTTTTAAGACCGCGCATTTTGGGCGCACAACTCGATTTTTTTTAGTTCTTCTTCTTCATAGTGAGCGCAAGAGTTTTGGTTTTTGTGCTCCGCGGCCGCCTGGCCACTCGCCCAGCTAGGCGTTTCCGGTCTCGCGCCCAGGCGGCGAATGCTCTTCGACAAACAGACTTTAGACGGGTCGCTTGACCGCGTTGGTCGACGATCTTCACCAGCAACACGGAGGAAGTCATGACGGATCTATTGCGGAAGCTAGAAATTCTCGATCGCGAAGCCGCGGAGAGCGCTGAAGGGGCGTATCTCGAGCTGGTCGATCAGGCCGCAAGGGATGAGGCAGCGATCGATGAAGTTTCAGCGTTCGAAACAATTGAACGCGCAGGGCATTCTTTGGCAGAGTTCAAAGCTGCAATCGCACGTAAGCGAGAGCGGATGAAGGCACTGACGACTTACCGTGGTCTCGACGAGGCGAAACAGAGACGCCAACAGGCGGTCGAATCACTTGGAACCTTGGAAGCCGAGTTCCGGGACCGTCACGCAAAGTTTGCCCAGAAAAAATCGCAGCTTGAGAAAGAGCAGCTCGCCGCGGAGCGCGACGTCGACAAGTGTCAAGACGCTGCAGACTTCTTGATGAGCAGCGCGGCGCCGACGCCGCGAGAGGCCAGTATCGGCGAAGAAATGAAGGAGCTCGGCCAACAGATCCGCAGCTACGAGATTCAACTGCGCGGAAAACCGTCTGCTCAGCTCGACTCCCTTCGGGCTCGTCGGAAGGTACTCGAAGCAGAGCAAGCGAGGCTCGACGCGGAGAAACTCACTAAGGCATGAATCGCAAAGAGCGACGCGCACGAAAAGCCGTTCCACGAAAGTACGATGTCGTGCAATACGCGAACGAGCTGCTTCCGCGGCTCGATATGCGGTACGTGACTCGACCGTTTCGCATTTTGTGGGTAGACGATGGTCTGCCTGCTCCGCTTGCTGACCGCGCCGCGTGGCTCGGCAACCGGAGTTGCTTCACGGCTGCCAATTTAGATTGGCTTGTGCAACCACTCCTGGAGGAGCGTGGCCAGTGGGCAGGCCCTTGCGACGTGTTCATAATGCGGGAGCCGGAATTATTCTATCACGCAATCGACTTTCTGAACGTCGTGATCCACGAGGCTGCGCATCAATTCGAATTCGCGGCCGACGGGTGCTTGCGCTCCACGGTCGACACACCCGCCGATCCACTTGCTTTGAAGCGGTGGGGAGAGCAGCAAGCAGAGCTAGAAGCAGCGTATGTCCCTGGCCAAGTTATGCCGTGGACTGGCCACGGCAAGATTTTCATCCGGGCCTCACTCACGCTGGCTTGGAGAGCCCGGCGATTCGTTGGTGTTCCGTTGTCGGGCCTATGTTGCGGCCGGCGGTACGGTATCACTCACGCAAGGCATTACGAGCGAGCGCTTGGCACCGAACTGATGGATCGCAAGGATGAATCTTTGGAAGCAATTTTGCGCAGCCCAGCGCCGCCAGAATTCGTGAGACTATTCGCCTCGGACCGGCGTGCCTACGCAACGATTCAACTACAAAGGCTCGATGAACAGCTGTTTTATGCGCGCCGGTTAGTGAAGAAATACCCGCGCTCAGTTCAAGCCATGGAGAATGTCGGTCGCCTGGAATGCGCTCGCGCAGTCCACATTGCCCGATTTGACCTCGACGACGTTTCGATTCTTCCCCGTGCGCTGGGACTTGTGGCATGGAGACCAATGCAATGAGCGATAAACCAGACTGGTGGGGCTACTTCGCCGGAGCGTTTGCTCACTTCCATGAAGCAACTGCGGGGGGATGTAAGTGAACGGCACAATCGCAGCTCTCACAGATCGTCGACAGTCGCCTCTCAACACTCTCGCCCAGGTCGGCGCCGCGTTCGGCGTTAGCGCTCGCCAGGTGGCTTACTGGAAAGCTGAGGGGATGCCATCCGGCCCCGCAGGAAAAGGACCATACGACTTCGAAGCGATCGTAACCTGGTTGGATCAGCGCGCGGCGCGTACGCGTTCCTTTGGCGCCGCGGGGCGAATTGCGCGTAAGGTGAGCCCTTCGCCGATCGATGGCACAGTCGAAGCGCAAACTTCAGTCGACCAGAAGGACTTTCCACCACCACGCGTCGTGAAAACGCTGGTCGAGATTGCCAAGTATTTCAACGTTTCGGTGCGACAAGTCGGCTACTGGCGAGCTGATGGAATGCCAAGTGGTCCCGGGTCGTTTGGCCCGTACGACCTTGAGGCGATTGATCGTTGGCTGTCGCGTCGTGAAGCTCGAGTACGAGGCGGTGGCCGCATTAGTCGGCGGAAACGACGTCAGGGAGGCAAACGACCGAAATGGATTTGAATCAGCAATTCTCTGACTCTCTCGTTGGAGTGGCGGAGGGTCACAAGGCGGTGATCGATCAGCTCGAGCAACTGCGACGAGACCTGGCTCCCGCGCTTCGACGTAGAACGGACCCGCTGGCGCAAGCGATCTTTCAGTGGACTGATGCGCTCGGCGCCCACGCGAAATTGATCAATGGTTTGCTCGAAGCTTCCGCTTCGGAATGTCGCATCGTCGCCGAGCCGGTGATACCCACGCAGAACGAACCGCGCAACGAAGAACATCCCTCGCTCGTTTCCCGAGTTGCCGACGTCCGCGTAGCAAGCGCGGCGTTTTACGACGAGTCGAAGCTGTTTCGCGACAGGCTTCCGACGAAGCTCCTCGACGCCTGGCGTGCAGTTCAACTGCGAAAAGATGTGCTGGTTGACGCGATTATCGAGCTAGCGGGGGCTGTCGAATCAGAATTTGAGGGACGATAAACCATGCCCGCTAGCCAGTTTCAGGCTGTTGAAATCGGGAGCAAAGGTGGTAGCATGAGGGCACTGAACCTGCGTTGCTGGTGGCCCTCGATGCGGCCGCCGGCGGGAAACCTGATTGATCTCCGATGCGTTTCACTGAATCCAAACCTGAAACCCAGAGCCCGCGCGGCGGGCGAACCGGCCTTTGGCACAGGTAACGAAGCCACGGGCGGCCTCAGGTTCGTCCGAGTAAGCCACGGGCGTTCGCCGCGCGGACTCATTGTTGCGCCTGCACTCTGCATGCGCGCAGGAAGGGACCCCTCATGTCCCGTTTAGCTCGCCCTAAGACCCGCAAATCGGTCAAGCCGAGGCTTACGGCCGATCCGACCGATTGGCACGTGAAACCGTACGGATCGAGCCGTCAGCGGTGTCCAATCTGCAATCTGTCGATCATGCGCCGTGGTCGGCATCGAGCGACCACGCCAGAGGAGCGGTTGAACACTGGCGCCCTTTGGTTCATTTGGCAAGAGGATGGCGAGCCGATTCGGATAATGCCGCATGGTAAAAACCGCGAGTCGCAGCGAGGTCGATCAAAGCCCCGAGCTGAGATTGGCGCGACGGACAAGATTCGCCGACGCGTCAAGGCCGCGGCGGCCGGTCTCGCCAAAGGGCAAACTTTCGCTGAGGTTGGCAACTCAATTGGAGTGCGCGACACCAACATCTGGTCAATCCAGCAAAGGCATCCGGAACTTTGGCGAGACGAGACCGATCGGCAGATGCTTCTCGCGTGCGAGAAAGTCCGTGCCGAACTTGGAGGCCCGGCCGTGCTCGCGGACCCAGACGGCTTTGTGAATCAGGCTCGGCTCTGTGAGAAGTTCTGCCGAGCTCGAGGTGTCGAATTGTTTCCACCCTCAGGTGAAATGACGCTGACTAGGATTTTCGAGGAACACTACCTCCCCAACTGTCTCGCCGATGGCGCTAAGACGACGATCAACACGGATCGCCTGGTGCTGCGAATCTGGCGGATCATTACGGGCGACCCGGCGATTGAAGCCATCACCCAGGCCACACTAGTTCGCTTTCGCGACGTGCGATTGGCAATGAAGACCCGCCTTCATGGCAAACCAATCTCTCCGGTCACTGTTCGCCAGAATCTTCGCGTAATTCAAACGCTCCTTGATCACTGCCTGCCGCCGGCGCCGCGGCGCCGATCCAGCCTAGGCCTATTGCAACGAGTTCCCTACCTCAAACCACCGCGGGAGTATTTGCGGGAGCCAAGGATTGTCAGCGACGAAGTGTTTGACCTGCTCTATCAAACTGCCGATCAGATGGATTGGCCTCGGATTGGGAAGCTTAAACCATGTAAGTGGTGGCGCGCATTGCTTTGCGTCGCACTCAATACGGCACTACGACGCGGCTCCTTGTTCACCCTGAAATGGGCGGACGTCAACCTTGAGGCCGCAGAGCTCCGGACTCGCCCCGAAGACATGAAGACTCGCCGCGAGATCATGCTGCCGCTGAACGAGACAACGATTGACCACCTTCGACAGATCCAATTCCCGACGCGGGACCTGGTGTTTCGCACGAAGCACAATGTGACGTGCTTCCACGACCAGTTTCGCAAACTGCAAACTCTGGCGGGTATTGCTCCTGAAGACCGAGTGACGCTTCATCAGATCCGTAAAACGGCCTGTACGCGGCTTTGGGAACACAGCCCGCAAGCCGCTCAGCTGCTCCTCGGCCATTCGCCAGGGTCGGCGGTGACTCAAAAGCATTATGTCGCCAAGAGCGGAATCCTGGCCAACGCGGTGCAAGGTTTGGCCCAACCCGCGTCGTTCGGAACGAAGATCTCTGCCGTTGGCGAGCGGCCAGGTCTAACGCCAGGGGATGGCGCGCAGCTGGCGCCGTTCGGCCTCAGTCAGATTCTAAAAACGATTGCACCGCAAGTCACCGCTCAGGGTTTGGAAGAAATCCGAACGATCCTGAAACGCTACGCCGCAGTGAGCGGGGCAGCCGAAGCGAATGACGTCACTCCCGTGCCGAGCCGAATCACTTTTCATCGAATCAGTGAATCGAAAGCCACCCTGAGGGCTCGGATGCGAAAGGGGGCGACGTGAATAAACGCCTGCTGCACATATTACCCGCGCCATCTGAGCGCAAGCGAACGCCTGCCGGATTGGTTGGTAGTGAGCCTTTGCTCCATCGACGAGCTGCAATCTGCGCGATTGCGGCCTGCGTGCTGCCCCTTCCATCGCTTGCATCGAACTCGCGGTCAGGGATTGACGCCGTCCCCTCGAAGACATGGGAGGAATACAGCGAGCTCGCCCATGATCTGTGCTGGATGGAAGCTCACGCCGACAACGCGGTCACGCTAGGCGGCCGATTGCAGCTGGTACGGTGGAATAATCAAACTGTGTTCGCCTACATGGCGATGGCCCGTCGCCACGTGCGTCACGTGGCGAGCTCACTCTGCCGGCAGCTTGACGCTTGCGGCCTCCAGCCACTGGGAATGGGCGCCGGCCAGTGGCTTTCGTCGCGAAACGGTTTCGCCGTGGCAGGCGCGTTTCTGCTGGGTGACGTTACCACGATCCGCGCAGCAATTGGTAAACAGCGCAACCGGATTTCTTAGGAAAGGTGGTCATGGAAAAACGGGATTTAGTCCGTGAGTGTGAGTTGGACGCGACCGAAGTTGATCAGTTCTTAGAGCGGCAAAGGGAGCTGCTCAGCAGATGGGAGTCCCTATCGCGCGAAAGCAAAGCCGCACTGCTGACAGACGGAGTTAGCGAGTTCGACAAACAGATCGCAAAACGCAGAGCCCTTCGAAAGAGACTAGAAGCCAGCCGCGACGAACTGCCGGCATCCGCCAGGCTAATCGGGGCGGTCAGGTGCTCAATTCAGGAACTCAGGGAGGCGCGCTATCGCTTGGCGACGCACGCGAGCCAGTAGTCCGTTTGTCGACAAACGCAGGAGGGTTTTGGCAATGGGATATGCCTCGGGCACGCAGGTTGAAGTTGAGCAGTCGCGCGCCGAGATCGAGCGGGTGATTTGTCGCTACGGCGCCGACCAATACATTGCCGGCTTTCAAGAGGGCGAGGCGATCGTATTGTTCCGCCGCGGCGGAAAGCACGTTAAGTTCGTGCTGCCGCTGCCGAGCATCAACAGTCGGGAAGTAACGCACACCCCCGCCGGCAAGAAACGCATGCAATCTCAGTTACCGAAAGCGCTACGCGACGAAACCAAGCGCCGCTGGCGGGCGCTGTTACTGCTGGTCAAGGCAAAGCTTGAAGCCGTCGCAAGCGGGATCACCGAGTTTGAAGACGAGTTTTTGGCCCATATCGTTCTGCCTAGTGGCCAGAGCGTCTCGAAATGGCTCCGGCCACAAATCGACCAGGCGTACGAAAGCGGCAGGATGCCAAGCAACCTGCTGGCTCTGCCGGCCCCTAGTAGCGACGAAAGCGAAACCCCGAGGCAAGAAAGGTAAACCGTGGCTGACGACACAATGCCCGATGGCTCAGATGAAGTGCCAATCTCGCCGCTTGACGATCTGCGATATCCTGAAACTCGCGCAGCGTTTCGTGCCTCTGACGTGATACTGGCATGGGACGCTCGCGCCGCCAAAGACGTGTTGTTCTGCGGCCTAGCGCTACTCCGGAATATCGAAGCAACTGGCGTCTGTCGCGGCTACAAAGCAATGCGATTTGGGTGTTACACGCCAGCCCACCTTAAACGGTTGGCCGCGTATTGCCGAAAGCTGAAGGGGCAGTGCGACTGGCTCCCTGAGCCCGTTGACCTCAGCGAGCCTAGCGCCGAGCGCATGAGAATCCGCGCGAGCGAGATTGCAAGGCTATTCGCTGTGACGGACGCAAGCGGTGCATTGTTTATGGGGTTAACCGGCCGCCAACGCGCCGCGATCTATCGTTTGGCCGTTTTTGCCGGCCTGCGGGCGTCTGAGATCGCAAGTTTGACTGCTGGGGATTTCGATCTCGACATCGATCATCTCGTGCCAGTTGTAAAGCTCGACGCTGCTAGATCGAAAAGCGGTTGTGGCACCATCCGAAAACTAGTCCCGCTCCTTGTCGATTCTTTGCAGCCGATCGCTTCGCAGGCACTGGGGGACTGGCAGCAGCTTTGGCCAGGTGATTGGTGGAAGCGCAGAAACGAGATGCTACGTCGCGACTTAATGGCTGCCCGAGAGGATTGGGTCGCGGAAGCGGCCGACTCCGATGAAGCGGCCATGCGAGACGCTTCGAGTCTGCTGCGCGAGAATGACGAAGACGGCCGCCCGTTCGATTTCAATTCGCTACGCAAATCCTACCTGCGGCGCTGACACCGGCTCCTGTGAATTAGGGAAAGTGCAATGGCCACACTGTTTCAATCTAACGGGCGATGGATCATTCAGCTCGCTGAGGTGGGCGGCAAGCGCCCCACCATCTACCTTGGGACGAAATTCACCGAAGAAACCGCAAGGTCGGCACACCTGCACGTGAAGAAACTGCAGGTCGCCAGGTATTCAGGCGGAGAAGTTGGAAAGTCGACGGCCGTTTGGCTAGGCGAAATCTCTCCCAAGCTTTACGAGAAATTGGCGGCGGCCGGCCTGGTCGCAGCACGAGAGAGCATCGCTGCCACACAGCTAGGGCCGTTCGTCGAGTCTTACATTTCGAAGAGGTCGAAGCAAAGGAAGACGTCGACGCTCGTGAACTGGAGGCACACCAAGCGGTGCTTGCTCGCATTTTTTGGAGCCGATCGAGCGCTTAATAGCATTACGGCCGGCGACGCAGGCGATTGGGAACGCTGGTTGAAGTCGAGCGAGGCCCGCAAGCATCGTTACGCCGACAATAAGGCTACTGATGGTTTGGCACTCAATACGGTCCGGAAGAGGGTTGGCAATGCGAAGCAATTCTTCGCCGACGCAATCTCGCGGGACCTACTGACTAAAAATCCGTTTGCGGCCCTAAGCGGAACCGTTGGAACTAACCGCAGCCGAGATTTTATTATTAGCTTGGAAGACTCGATCAAGGTTCTTGAGGCCTGTCCGGATCAGGAGTGGCGAGCATTATTCGCCCTGAGCCGCTGGGGCGGTCTCCGCTGCCCATCCGAGCATCTTGCGTTGAAATGGGGCGATGTGGACTGGGACGCGGGCAGGTTCACTGTGCGAAGTCCTAAAACCGAGCATCACGAGGGCGGCGAGTCGCGACTAGTGCCATTGTTTCCCGAGGTGCGCACAGAGCTGTGGAACTTGTACCAGTCGATCGAATGGGATCCGGAAACGCAGCCGAAGCCAAGCGAGGAGCCCATCATCGCCAGTAAGCGATCGACAAACGCGAATTTGCGGACCAGGCTGTACAAGATCGTACGTCGCGCGGGCCTGACGCCGTGGCCGAAACTATTCCAAAATCTGAGGAGCACGCGAGCGACGGAGCTCGCAGGCGCGCATCCGGAGCATGTTGCAGCCGCTTGGCTCGGACATTCGACGCTGGTCGCGAAGAAGCACTACTGGCGAGTCACAGACCAAGACTTTGAAAGGGCTACCGGTTCCAATCGCGAAAAAAGTGTAAGCGGAAATGTTAGCGGAACTCAGGTGAAAACCGCTGGCTGCTCGAATCCAGATGACGCTACTGACACGGAGCCTCCGTCAGGAAACGTCGAAATGGCGGCAAATACGCTCGATCCGACAGCGACGACCGGAACTCAGCAGAAAAGCGAATTGCAAGACCCAGCAATTCAATGGGCGTTGAGGGGCTCGAACCCCCGACATCCACGGTGTAAGCATGGCGCTCTACCAACTGAGCTAAACGCCCGAACTTCGTCCCTAAATCCTACCCTATACCCTGCCCGTTCGCGACCCCCTTTTTTTGTGATGGAGCCGGTTCATTGCGCTCGCGGCTAGGACTGCGACGGCGCATAGCGTTGCTTTCATTCCGTAGCAATGATGGGCGCCAAGGAAACGCTCGCGCTGCCGGTCGCTCCATTCGCCAGAACGCCGTGCGTTCACTAAAATGCCGGCTGAGTTTTCCTCAACGTGAGTCGGCGGCTGTGGCCAGCGCTTCAACGGGGCGTCACATCGGCTGATGCACTGTGGGCTCACGTGATCAATGTTGAGAACTGTGGAGTGAGTTTTGTTCGATCTGTTATTGGTTCTGGTGCTTTCGATCCACCTGTTGGCGGCTAACGTGGCGGCCGCCGCGCCGCTGGTTTGTTTGGCGCTCGACATCCGCGAATCGCGGCGTGGCGATGCCTTGGCCGGAGACGTCGGGCGGTGGCTGTTGCGAATGTCACTGGCCGGCTTGGCCTTGGCGCTGACGCTCGGCGGTGGCGCCCTGGCAATCGTTTGGTATTCGGACTGGGAACGATTTTCGCGGGCGGCTGCTTGGGTTCCTGTCTCGCGCTATTGGTGGGCCGTGCCGGAGCTGGCGTTGTACTTTGTTTGCGTGGCTGCTTATTTGAAGCTCTGGAAGCCTGGCGTCACGCGCAGCGGCCGCGCCGTCTGGCTGCGTCGCGCGCTGGGACTGGTGGCGTCGACGAATTTGGCGTATCACTTTCCACTGCTGTTCCTGGCGATTGGCGTCTACAGCGCACGGGGGATCTCTGAACCGGTCAATTTTCGCGCGGCGCTCGTCGATCCGGAAATCGCTTCGCAGTTTATCCACCATTTGTTGGCTAGCGTGGCCGTAGTGGGCGTGGTCATGATGGGCTATGCGCTGCGAATGGAACGCGCGGGCCGCACGACGGACGACGTTCACCGCGTGGCGATTTGGGGGGGGCGCGTGGCGCTGGTTCCCACGTTATTACAGTGGCTGGCTGGCCTGTATGTGTTATTGCAGCTGCCAGAGCGTTCTCGAGCCGGGTTACTGGGTGGTGATGTGCTGGGGAGTTGCCTGTTTGGCGCGGCGCTGGTTGGCGTGGTTGTGCTCATGCATCGTCTCGCCGGCGTAGCGTTTGGCGAAACGGAGCGCCGCAATCTGATCAGTTCGATGGCGTTGATGGCGATTGTCGTCGTCACGATGGTGGGCGCCCGGCATCGCGCCCGACACGAAGTAAGAATGGTGGCGACACAGGCCACCCGTCCATTGACATTGCATTTAGCAGCTGTGCATTAGGTATTGGCGCTTCCACAACGCTTGACTGGTCACGAGAAGGATTCCCATGTCCGACACAATTACGCTTCGCGAGCCCACGAGCGGCGCTACGGCCAAGGTCTTACCAACGCGCGGTTTCAATTGCTACAGCTTTCAACCGATCGTGCAGGGCGAGTCCTTCGAGGTTCTCTGGACGGCGCCAGACTTTGTCTCGGGCGGTAGCAAGCCATCGCATAGCGGCATCCCGATTTTGTTTCCATTTCCGGGACGCCTGCGCGGGACGAGTTTTCAATTTCGTGGGCAGCGTTTCTCTCTCGAAGCCGGCGATGGCATAGGCAACGCAATCCACGGTTTTGTGATCAACCGCCCTTGGCGCGTGATTGATCAGACCGAGACGCGGGTTGTCGGCGAGTTTCAGGCCTCGGTCGACGCGCCGGAAGTGCTGTCGCATTGGCCCAGCGACTTTCGCATTGCCGTGGTGTACGAGCTGATTGGCCAAACGCTGACCAGCGACATTAAGATCGATAATCCAGGCGAAGGCCCGCTGCCGTTTGGCTTTGGCACGCACCCTTACTTTCGCGTGCCGGTGGGAGCGAAATCCGACGCGGACAAATGCGTGGTCACGGTGCCAGCCTCGCAGTATTGGGAACTCGTCGACATGCTGCCAACGGGACGGACCCTCGAAGCCACCGGATCTCGGGGCCTGGCCGCCGGGTTGCCATTCGCGCAAACGAAGCTGGACGATGTGTTTACCGATTTGCGTTTTGTCGCCGGTCGCGCAAGCGCCACGATCGACGATCCGACCTTGCGCCGTCGCCTGGAACTCTCGTTTGATGATCAATTCCGCGAGTGCGTCGTCTACAATCCGCCCCATCGTGAGGCGATTTGCCTTGAGCCGTATACGTGCGTTCCAGACACTTATGCATTGGCAGAACAGGGCACAGACACCGGACTGCGCGTGTTGGAACCGGGCGAAGTGTTCTCGTCGCGAATCGATATTCGCGTAAGCGGCTGATCGCAGAGTCTGCGCCGCAATCGGTAGCCGATCGCTGCGCAAAGCTCCGCCGAGGCATCTGCCGATCAATGTCGCCAAGGCGCATGCTCACGCGAGCGTGGCACTCTGACGAGAATCATGACAACGCGCTGGCGGAGTCAATGGCCCCGCCGATAGTCATTTGCGACGAATCGTTAGCTCTCGTCGCCAGCTCGCAACCATGGTGTGATGTGCAGATCCCCTTCGCAGATCTCATCCGGCTTGAAGTAGAGCGCGATTTCGCGCTGCGAAGCTTCTGGACCATCTGAGGCATGAACCAGGTTCATCTGGCGGCTGGAGCTGAAATCTCCGCGGATGGTGCCCGGCGCGGCTTTCAAACCACTGGTGGCGCCCAACATTTCGCGGACAACGCGAATGGCTTCGAGCCCTTCGATGATCGCGGCGACAATTGGTCCGCCGGTGATGAAGCTTTCGAGCGCGGGATACCAGCCCTTTTGCGCATGCTCTGCATAGTGCTGCTTGGCGAGCGCCGGCGTAATGCGCATCATTTTCAAAGCGACGATGTTCAGCCCTTTATCTTCGAAGCGGCTGAGGATGCGGCCGGCGAGGCGGCGTTGAACACAATCTGGCTTGAGCAGGATGAGCGTGCGCTCCATGTCGAAATCTCTCCGATGGTCGATTCGTGAGGCCGAACTCGGGCATCCGAGGTTTGGGCCAGGGTTAGTGCCAACGTTAGGCAGGGATTGTAGCGCAATGCGAAGCTTGCCTCAAGCGGGGGCCGCGCGGCGCTCGGCCTGGCTGAAGCGAGCAAGTAATAGCCTGCGTGGAATCAGTTTTGCGAGGCTAGCAACGCACAAAATCATTTCAGGACGCGGGCTTGGCCTCGGCGTCTGGCTTGACGTCAGCTGCCGGCTGCTCGGGGGCCGCAGGCCGTGTGTCGGCCTCGCCTGCGGCAGGCGAAAGCAGACTACGGAGATCCAGGCCCTGCTTCTCAAAGTCGAATTTCCCGACAGACCCGTCAGCAAACACCACGTTGATGGGCAGGGTCAGGTAACCGCGCAATCCTTTGAGCGGATCATTCGAGTCAAGCACTAAGTCGCCAGGTTTGGTCCATTCCACTCCCTTCGACGTTTCGGCCTCGAACAGCACGATCGTTTTCGATTTGTCGTCAGTAATACTCTCCGGCGATGGACCTTCGGCGCCTACGAATACCGTCGCAGGACCCGTCGGCAGCAGCAGTTGTGTCCTGCCGGTTGCCGGCAGGTGGGGGTGGCGATAGACCGCTGGAATGCGTCCGACGAGCGCCTTGTTGTGCTCGCTGTCCCAAGGCTCGTCGAGATGGAACTCGTCGTAGAGCGCCTGCTCGCCAAGCATTGGGAGCAAATGCACTCGCCAGCTCAAAAGTGGCCTGCCGTTGGTGTCGAGGTTCGCCGGCGCCGGATAAGTCTTCTTCGCCGCTATGTAGGCGTCAAACGCCGAGGCGATGCGCGCCAAGTTGGCCTCGCTTTTTGCCTTGTGAGCGGCTGACCAACTCTTGATATATGGCGAGACGGCCAACGGCGCAATCAAATTGACGTTGAAGGCGAGAACCTTGCCCTCGAATTTCAACGAAACCTCGTTGTCCTTCTGGGTACGGGTCAACTCGCGGACGATGCCGTTGTATTGCCCCTTCATCACTTCAGACAGTTGACTCTCGGTACCGTCGGCGGCTGACTCACTTTGCTCATCCAACATCTCGCCGACTGCCTTCAGCGTGTCACCGATCAGGGTATTCGCTGCGACAGATTTTTCCTGGTCGGCCGAATAGAGCGTCGCCGAGATTTCCAGTTCTGGTTCCACCTCGATCTTAACAATGGCGTCATTGACCAATTTCAGCAGGTCCCTGAAGTTGGCCAGGGGTGGCTTGTCGAACGGAGCCGGTAGCTTGCCTCCGGTCGAAGCCGTCATCAGGGCCAACAACCCGTTCAGTCTCTTGATGTCGACCACGGCCAGCATGGTCGAAGAGTCGTCCATCTTTTTCAGTCGCTGCAGAACCAGGCTGTCGGCGTCTGCCGGCACAGTCAACATCTGCTTGAGAGTTGTCTCAGGCGCAATTACTAGCGTCTTGTTGTCCGCAAAGTAAATGCAGGGCCCCGTCCCCTCCTTGGGCTTCTGGTACTTCTTTTCGCCAGCGCTGACTTCGTCCCAGGCCGGCGAGATCGTTTGCAGCACTAGTTGCCGAGGAATTTCCGCCTTGTACCGCATAACGGCGCCATAGAACGGCGAAAGTCCTGACCCCAGCCCTCCGACGACCAGCACTTGCTCGATCTGGTTCATATCGAGGCCGGTATCCGCATTCAAGAGAGTTTTGAATTCTCCCAGTTCCGACATTTTTAGTTTGGGTGACTTGAAGGTCCGCTCGGGATCGATCACGAGCGCAAAGAGGGCCTCTTTCGGGACAAAGTCGACCGAAATCGGCTTCGGGACCCTCACCGGG
>Ga0070665_100000588_pt1 | contig 50690 bp, 45 predicted proteins | sample KBSS13metaG_FD_65862 | JGI IMG/M metagenome (GOLD analysis project Ga0070665, IMG submission 65862) | Switchgrass rhizosphere microbial communities from Kellogg Biological Station, Michigan, USA - KBS S1-3 metaG | ecosystem: Host-associated > Plants > Roots > Rhizosphere > Soil ...
CCGGCGGCGCGCAGCCGCTCGGCGGAATCGTGCGGGCTGATATCCGCGCGCCGCTCGCGCATGCGGCCCATCACGGCCGCAAAGTCGGGATCGACGTCGCCGACGCGCACGCCGACCGTGGGAGCCCGCCGCGCATCGGCGGCCGCACGAGCCGACCGCAGCAGCGCTTTCGACGGAACGCACCCGGTGTTCAGGCAATCGCCGCCGAGGAGAGCTCGCTCCACCAGCGCCACACGCGCGCCCAGACCCGCAGCGCCCATCGCGCAGACGAGCCCGGCGGTCCCGCCGCCGATGACGACGAGATGGTATCGGCCGCGGGGTTCGGGATTCGTCCAGTCGGGCGGGTGCGCGGCCTGACGCAGCCGCTCGTCTGCCGAATCAGCGGGCATGCACGGCGCGGCCGACGGCGTGCACGCCGGCGATCGAGAACTCCGCGACGTGTTCGGCAATGCCGTCCAGGTTGGCCGGCGTCGGTTTGTACGCGAACCCGAGCCGCGCCGCGATCGGATTCGGCAGGTACGAGATGATCTGCGCCTGCACGCCGGCGACGCAGCGCAGCACGCGCTGATCCGTCGGCGCGCACTCGATGATCTCGGCGATCAGCCCCGAGAGGTATTCCACGCGAGGGCGCACGCCTTGTTCGACGAGCGTGTCGAGCGCCGGCGTGGGATCGTTCATCTCACGGTTGATCAGCTTGTGCACCGTGTCGTTCCCCGGCGTCAGGACGCGGTGCACGAAGATCGCGATGTACCGGCGCAACTGCTCTTCCGCCGATTGTCCTGCGCCGGCCTCGCGCGCGGCGTCGTTGGTCCCGCGCATCGCGTCGATCGCCGATTGCATCACCTCGCGGTAGAGCCCGAGCTTGTCGCCGAAGTGGTAGTTGACGGCGGCGACGTTCGCGCGGGCTGCCCGGCAGATGTCGCGGACGGTCACCTTCTTGAAACCGCGGTCGGCAAACAGGCGCTCCGCTGCCTTCAGGAGCCGGTCGCGGGTTTCCGTATCGCGGCTGGTGGTCACAGGGATCGCTTGAACAGAGCCGTCGCGGCGCTCAGCGACACGACGGAAAAGATCAGCAGGAACGTGAGGTCGTAGGAAATCGCCGTGAACCCCGTGTTCTTCAGCAGCAGGCTCTTGAACGCGTGGACGGCGTAGGTGAACGGATCGGCGACGGCAATCACCTGCATCCATCCCGGGAAACCCTGCTGCGGATAGACGGCGCCGCTCGGAAAGTAGAGCACCGTGTTGAGCACGCCGAACACCGCGCGCGGCAGCAGCGGGTCGCTGACCCGGACCATCAGCAGGAACATCAGGCTGATCAGCGCGAACGACGTCACGCACACCACGACGAACAAGCGCAGCAGGCGCATGGGATCGAAGGCGTTGGGAATGCCGGCGATCAGGGAGCCGATAATCAGCAGGAACATCCCCGCCAGCACCGCCTTGATCGTGCCGGAGATGTTGAAGCCCGCGATCAGCTCGAGCTTCTTGATCGGCGTCACGAGGTATCCCTCGTGGAGGCCGCGGGCCTTGTCGTCGATGAAGATGATCCCGCCGCCGATCATCACCATCATGAAGATCGACATGACGACCGACCCTGGCAGCAGGTACTGCACGTACGGCACGTAGGGATAAATCTCGACGACGTCGAGAGCCGCCGAACTCGCGATGCGCGGCGTATGCGACGGCAGGCTATAGGCCTGCAGAATCCCGCCCATCGTCCCGGCCATCGCGACCGAGACGAAGCCGTCGGTGTTGTCCTCGATGAGGGCCACGTGGGGCTCGTTCTTGGCGAGAACCCGGCGGGAGAAGTCGGCTGGAATCGTCAGGACGCCGTTGACTCGCCCGTTGCGCAGGTCTTCAATCGCTCGCCCCTGGTCCGAATAGTCAAAGATGTCGATCGTGTGCGCACCGGACGCGGCGGCCGACGCCAGCTCGCGCACGCGTACCGCGGGCACGCCGCGATCCTGATCGACGACCGCCAGTTTCAGATGCTTGACGTTGCCGCCGAACGCGTAGCCGAGGACGACGAGCTGCACGACCGGCATGACCAGCGCCATGACGATGAGCACGGGGCTTCGACGGAATCGTCGCAGCTCACGTTCGATGATGGCCCAGGTTCGTCCCATTACGCCCTCCTCAACATCGGGCCACGGTCGAGCGGGTTGGCCTCCTGCAGCGCGTCGCGGAGCGCCCGCCCCGTGTAATGCACGAATACGTCGTCGAGCGACGTGCTCTGAACGGACAGCGAGCCGACGGTCACGCCCTCCTGTGCCGCGAGCTCCATGAGCGCCAGCGTCGTCGCCGGACCGCTGCCGGTGGCGATGCGGAAGATGTTGTCGTGCGCGCTCACCGATTCGACGCCGGCCAGCGCTTCCAGCTTCTCCTGCCAGCCCGCGGGCACCGATGAGAAGCTGACCTCCAGCGAATTCTTGCCGGGGATCGACGCTTTCAGCTTGAGGGGAGAATCCAGCGCCTTGAGCTCGCCGTGATCCACGATGGCAATCCGATCGCAGAGCTTGTCGGCCTCGTCCATGTAGTGCGTCGTGATCAGGATCGTCAGGTTCCGCTCGCGCTTGATCTTTTCCAGCATCTCCCACACGGCCACGCGCGACACCGGATCGAGGCCGGTGGTCGGCTCGTCGAGGAAGAAGATGCGAGGCTCGTGCACCAGCCCGCGCGCGATCTCGACACGGCGCCGCATGCCGCCAGACAGATTCTTCACCTGGGCGTGGCGCCACTGCGTCAACTCGACGGCTTCCAGCAGCTCGTTGATCAGCCGCTCCCGCTTCGGCTTGGGAACGCCGTACAGCTTCGCGAAGATGATCAGGTTCTCCTCGACGCTCAGCTCGAGATCGCTCGTCATCGCCTGCGGGATCACCCCGATCGACTGCCGCACGCCGTCGGACTGCTTCACGACGTCGAACCCGTTGATGAGCGCGGTCCCCATCGTCGGCGGCAGCAGCGTGACGAGCATTCGAATCAGCGTCGACTTGCCGGCGCCGTTCGGCCCGAGCAGTCCGAAGATTTCTCCTTCGTCAACGGTGAAGCTGATCCCCTTGACGGCGGTGAACTCGCCGAACTTCTTGACGATGTTGCGAACGTCGATGGCGTACATGTGTTACTGGACCGGCATCATCACGTAGGCGGTCATGCCGACGGCGAGCCGGCGCTCCTTGTTGTCCGCGCGCAGCCGCACCTCGAACGTCTTGATGTCCCGCTTGGTGCGGCTGACATCGCGCTGCGTCGCGAAACCGGCGTCGGCGCCGCGATAGAAGACCGTGCCTTCGAGCTCCGCCCCGGACGGCAGGCGCACCGTCATCTTGTCGCCGAGCCGCACGCGATCGATGTAGCTCTCTTCCACGTCGACGCGGATCCAGAGATCGTCGGGGTTGATGAGCGTGATGATCGGCTGCCCGGGGTTCACGACTTCTCCCACCCGCGCCGCACGCACGTCGACGATGCCTTCGATCGGTGCGTGAATCTCGGTGTACCGAAGCCGCACGCTGGCTTTGGTGCTCTGCGCCGACGCCGCCTGCTTCATGTGCTCGCTGGTCTGTACCTGGCTCCGGCGAACGGCCGTCTGCTCGGCATTCGATCGCGCCATCGCCACCGCGGCTCGCTGCGCGTCCACCTGCTTCTTCAGCGCGTCGAGTTTCGCCTGGGCCGCGGTCTGCGCCGTGCGGGCCGCATCGAGCTCCTGCGCCGAGACGACGTTCTGCCTGGAGAGATTCTGGGTCCGCGTGTAAGTCAGGCGCGTCTGTTCCACGTCGGCGGCCGCGGCGTCGACCTGGGCCTCAACTGAGGCGAGCGTGGACTCGGCCTGCCGGATCTGGTCGGCGTTCTGCCGCTCCTGCAGTCTGAGCGCCGCCTCCGACTCGCGAATCTGCGAAGACATCCCTTCGACGTTCTGCGCGAAGTAGGCGGTGTCGGCCTTCAGCTCGTCGGGAACAATCACCGCGACCAGCTGATCTTTCTTGACGGTATCTCCTTCGGTGACGAGCAACTGCCCGATCTGTCCGGCGATTTGCGGGCTGACGATGACGTCGTTGGTCGTGACGATGCCGGTCAGCACCAGAGCCGGCGTGCCCATGCGGCGATACGCGTACGTGCCGGCGCCGGCGGCCAACAGCAGCACAAGGAGGAGAATCGCTCGTTTTCTCGACATGTCGTTGGTCTCAAACAAATGTATAAAACAACTGTTTTAACGTTGTCAAGCGCGCTATACTGGCAAAGCCTTGCTCCGGGCCCTCCCACCCCGCGGCCGTTGGTACATCCTGACGGTCATCGCGCTCGGCGCGGTGACGTTCGCCGTTCTGGTGCCTCGCGCGACCCTCACGCCGGTCACCCCCCTGGTGTTGCTGGTGCTGCTGTCGTCGTTGACGTCGGCATTCAAGGTCCAGTTCCCGATTGCCAGCGGCTCGAACATGTCGGTGTCGTACGTCGTCGACATCGCCTCGCTGATGCTGCGAGGCCCCCACGCGACGATGATCGTCGGCGCCGCCAGCGGCTGGAGCCAGACGACGCTGAACTCGAAGTCGCCGAACCCGGCGTTCCGCACCCTGTTCAACATGTCGATCCTGGTGTTGACGGTGGAAGCGGCGGGACAGGTCTACCAGCGTCTCGGGGGACACGAAGACGCGGACCCGAGCGCGCTCATCATGCCGCTGCTCGGCATGGCGCTCACCTACTTCTTCGTGAACACGGTGCCGATTGCGATCGCGATCGCCGTGACGACGAACCAGAGCGCGTGGCGCATCTGGAAATCGGATTTCGCTTCCAGCGCGCCGAGCTATCTCCTCGGCGCCATCGCAGCCGCGGTCGTGATCAAGGTGACCCAGAGCTCGGGCTACTCGCTGACGCTGCTGCTGACGGCGACGCCGCTGTACCTGACCTACAAGATGTACCGCGCCGGCCGGGAGAGCGAGGCGCGGCAGGGGGCCATTCTCGAAGCGGCGCACGACGCCATCATCACGATGGATTCGCAGCTGAACATCCGCGAGTTCAATCCCGCCGCGGAGGAGATGTTCGGTTATGCGCGGCTCGACATCCTCGGACGTAGCGTCGAGCTGCTGCTGCCGCAAGCCGATCGCGCGCAGCAAATGGCGGCGTTGAACCAGTACATCGCCACCGGCGGCGGGCCGCTCGCCGGACCGCAGGTCGAGCTCACCGGCCTCCGCGCGGATGGCAGCGACCTGCCGCTCGAGCTGACGGTGGCACGGCTCGGCAACGACAATCGGACGATCCTCACGGGGTTCCTCCGCGACATCACGGAGCGGCGCGCCCTCGAGGAGCAACTCCGTCAATCACAGAAGCTGGAGGCGGTGGGCAGGCTGGCCGGCGGCGTGGCTCACGACTTCAACAACATCCTCATGAGCATCATGGGCGCGGCGGACCTGCTGCTCATGCAGCTGACGCCGGACGATCAGGCGCGAGGCGAGGTCAGCGAGATCAAGCAATCGGTCACTCGCGGCGCGGGCCTGACGCACCAGCTCCTCGCGTTCAGCCGCCGGCAGGCGGTGCGGCCGCGGATCTTCGCGCTGGGCGACGTCGTGCGCGGCATGGAAACGATGCTGCGCCGTCTCATCGGGCCTGAAATCGACTTCGAGATCATCTGCGCGCCCGAGCCGCTGATGGTTCGCGCCGACTCCGGTCAGACCGAACAGGTCGTGCTGAATCTCGTCGTCAATGCCCGCGATGCGATGCCGGATGGCGGCCGCGTGACGGTGCGGGTCGAAGACGTCGACGAGCATGCCGATCCGACAGTCGCACTCCTGCCGGGACAGCCTGGACACTGTGCGCGTCTCAGTGTGTCGGACACCGGGACCGGCATCGACGAGCAGACGCGGGCGAAGTTGTTCGAGCCGTTCTTCACGACAAAAGAACAGGGGAAGGGCACCGGCCTCGGATTGTCGATCGTCTACGGCATCGTCAAACAGAGCGGCGGCGAGATCTCCGTTGTCAGCGAGCCCGGAAAGGGCGCGTCGTTCCGCATCTATCTTCCGATCGTCGCCGCGCCGGAGCCGGCCGCGGCGCCGGCCTGATCACCTCTCGCTGCGGCGTACGCGCGCACGCGAGCGTCCAGCCAGTTCGGCGACGAGCCTGCGCTCGCTCTCCGAACGACCCTTCGTGTAGCAATCGATCGCGTCGCTGATCACTCGCCACTGAGGACGCGCTTCAATCAGGCTCAGCGCCTGGAGCGTGGCCCTCGTTTCGGCGGGCAAACGGATGCTCAGCTGCGGATAGTCCGTGACCTTTTCGCCGTCTCGCGCGCCCGCCGGCGGACGGCCGATACGACGTCGTTTTGGCGCTTGTAGTGTCATGAATTCGGCCGGAAAAATGACCTGTTCGTCCTATTGCTGTGTTTGTGCTACCAACAACCGACATGTATAATCCGCGTCACTTTGCCCCGTACACGCGAAGGGGCGCCTCGGCCGCGCGCGCCGATGCGTTCTCCGGGGAAGGCGCGTCCCGGCCGGCCGCCTGTTCACAGCGAGACATGGTCCAAGGTCTCGGTCGTCCTCTTCGATCGGCAAATTCAGGATCTTGATCGCCTCACGCGAGACATGCGCTCGCGCAATGGCAAAGCCATGAATCGAGCCGAAATCATCCGCGCGCTCATCGATGGCTTGATAGAAAGCGGGATGGACGTCGTCGCCGCCGGCTCGGAAGCCAATCTTCGAGCTCGGGTCGCACGCCGGCTTGGCACTCCTTATCGCTGAGGCGGCGGCAATTTTATCAAGTCCAGGAATTTGTTCCATACTTTTTTGGTCTCAGTGTGTCTGCCGCGACGCGCGGCACCGCTGCACGTGATCGTTCGGAAAAATCTGGTATGTTGTGACGCCGAAGGAGACCGGATGTGACGGACCAGGAACGCCAGAAGGCCGAAGAGTTGATCAGCCGCCTCGAACTGTCAGTCGGCCAGATTTTTCCGCGCGACAACGCCAACGCCGCGCTGCTCGCGTCGATGATCCAGACGTTGAATGGTCTGCGAAGCCTGCTTGGAATGGTGAAGCCGCACTAGGGAAGCTCACTGGCTCGGCTAAAGCCTTCGCGCTCCGCGTCCCGGAAGGGGCGCAGCGCTATCGGGAGGGGGCGACCTCAGACTTACCGACGTGAAATCCGACACTCAGCAGGAGCGTCAGCATCAGGAACGCGGCGGCTGAGACGTAAGGGATCGATTCACCGTATTGCTGAAGGGAGGCGTTACCCCAAATCGGGCCGAGCGTCCGCCCCAGGCTCTCGATGGCGCTCGCCGCGCCCTGCACTCGTCCCTGCTCGTCGCCGTGTGCCACCAGGCTGACCAGGCTCGATATCGTCGGATGTCCGAAACCGATCCCCAATGCGAGCGGAACCAGCGCAAGCGCAAACATCGAGACTGAATGCGCCAGTGCGGCCGCCACGAGTCCGAAGGCGCCGAAGCCGAGGCCCATCAGAAAAGTCGGTTTGTCTCCCAGACGCTTCACGATCGGCCGGATGAACCCGCCCTGCACGACCGCGCCGAGAAGACCGAACCCCGCGAAGAAGTAGCCGGTCTTCGAGACGCCGAAGCCGAAGCGCCGCGCGACGAAGAGTGAAAACGTCGTCTGGAACGTGGCGAACGCAAACCAGTAGATGAAATCGATCGTGAGGATCCTGCGGACTGGCGCGCGTTGAACCAGCCCAGGCAGGTAGGCAAACGGGTTGCCGGTCCCCGCCTGTGCGCGATGAACGGTTTCGGGCAGCCAGAACCACGCCATCGCGGTCGCGACAGCCGTGAGCCCCGCGGCCGCCCAGATCGGCGCCGTGTAGCTGATGCCTGCAAGGATTCCGCTGAGTGCGGGGCCCAGGATGAAGCCGAGCCCGAACGCCGCGCCGATGAGACCGTACGCGCGCGCGCGATCCTTGGGCTCGGTCACGTCGGCGACGTACGCGCGGGCCGTCGAGATGTTTCCACCCGACAACCCGTCGACGATGCGCGCGGCGAAGAGCATGACGACGCTGTGGGCGACCGCCAGCATGACGAAGCTGGCGACCGTCCCCGCGAGGCTGAAGATGAGAATGGGTCGCCGGCCGTAGCGATCGGACAGGTCGCCGAGCGCCGGGGCCGCCAGGAGCTGGCACAGCGAGAACACGGCGAACAGCAGGCCGATCACCAGCGGCGAAGCGCCGAAGGTTTCCGCGTAGAACGGCAGCAGCGGGATGATGATCCCGAACCCTACGAGATTGACGAAGATCGTAAGGAAAATGATGAGGAGGGGGCGCGTCACGAGTCTCGTTATTCTATACAATCGGCCGACATGAACGAGCGTACTGCGTTTTTCAGCATGCGACTGGCGGCGGCCGTCACGCTCGCCGCGGTCACCGTCGGCGCTCAGCAGCGGCCGTCCGAGCCGACTCGCGTCGCCAGCCCGCGCGCGGAAACGATGCGTCCGGAAATTCTCGGGACGCACGGCATCGTCGCCGCCGGACGGCACTACTCGGTCTCCGCCGGCGTGCGCATTCTTCAGCAGGGCGGGAACGCCGTGGACGCGGGCGTTGCGTCGGTACTGGCGGCGTCGGTCTGCGAGATTTCGCACTTCGGCTTCGGCGGCGAGGCGCCGACGATCATTTACGACGCGAAGACGAAGGAGATCATCGTCATCAACGGTCAGGGGCCCGCGCCGAAGGCCGCCACTCCGGCGCTGTTCGCCGAGCGCGGTCTCGTGCCCGGCAACGGTCCGCTCGGCGCGACGATACCGGCGATGCTCGACGCGATGGCGCTGGCGCTCGAGGCAAAGGGGACCATGCACCTCGATCAAGTGCTGCAGCCGGCGATTGAGCTCGCCGACGGCTTCCCGATGTACGAATTCCTCCGCAATTTCTTCGTCAGCGAGCGCAAGGCGACGGAACAGTGGGAGTGGTCGAAGAAGACGTACTATCCGGACGGCCGCGTGCCAGATGTCGGTGAAATCTTCCGGCAGCCGAACCTCGCGCGCACGCTCCGCACGATCGCCGCCGCGGACAGGGCCGCGTTCGCGAAGACCCACAACCGGACCGCGGCGATTCACGCCGGGCGCGACGCCTTCTACACCGGCGACATCGCGCATCGCATCGCCGACGCTGATAAGGCCGCCGGCGGCGTGTTCACCTACGACGATCTCGCGTCGTTCCACGGCTCGATCGAAAAGCCGGTGACGACCAGCTTTCACGGATACGACGTCTACAAGGCGGGCCCGTGGAATCAGGGACCTGTGCTACTACAGGCGCTCAACATCCTCGAAGGCATCGATCTGAAGTCTGCGGGAGTGAACTCGACCGACTACATCCACCAGGTGCACGAGGCGATCAAGCTCGCGTATGCCGATCGCAACGCGTACTACGGCGACCCTGCGTTCGCGAAGGTTCCGATCGCGGGCCTTCTCTCGAAGGCCTATGCCGCCGAGCGCCGCGCGCTGATCGGACCGCAGGCCTCGCTCGAGCAGCGTGCCGGCGATCCGTTCAAGTTCGATCCGGTGGTGAAAGCGCCCGCCGCCAAGTACACGCCTCACTCGCAGGGCACGAGGACCGGCGCCACGGCCGGAGACACGACGTGCGTCGATGTCGTTGACAAGGACGGCAACCTGTTCAGCGCGACGCCCAGTTCGGGTTGGTTGCTGGCGGGCGCCTTCATCGCCGGCGATACGGGCGTTCCGCTCTCGAATCGCATGACGGTGTTCGATCTGGATCCGCTCAGCCCGAACGTTCTCGTCGGCGGCAAGCGGCCGCGCACGACGCTCACGCCGACCATCGTGCTCAAGGACGGCAAACCGTTCCTCGCGATCAGCACTCCCGGTGGAGACAGCCAGGATCAACAGATCCTGAACGTGCTGCTCGAGATGATCGTGTTCGGCAAGGGTGTGCAGGACGCGATCGAAGCGCCGCGGGTCAACTCGCTGCACCCGTTCGGATCGTTCGACTCGCATCCGAGCGAGCCCGGCGTGCTCGAAATCGAAAACCGCGTGCCTGAAACCGTCCGCACGGCGCTCACCGCTCGCGGACACAAGCTCAAGGTGCTTGGACCGTACGCCATGAGCACCGGCGTCGTCGCAGTCGGCGTCGATCCGAATACCGGCACGCTGCGCGGCGGCGCCGACCCGCGGCGCGAGCGCTATATTTTCGGCTGGTAAACGGTGCCTTCAGCATAGGGCTTAGGGCTCGGCGCACAGTATGAAAGGCGGCCCGTGCCGTCCATCTCTCTAGCGCCCAGCCCCTGGCCCCTAGCGCCCAACCCTTAGCCCTGCGCGGCGTTACAGGTGAGACGCGAGCGGATCGTGCATGCGCTTGCCGTGCTCGAGCGATGTGAGCACGATGTCGGCGGTCACCGGCGCCTTTCTGAAAATCTCTTCACCCACGGCGTCCGCGATCGCGTTCATCACCGAGCCATAGCCCGCGCCCACGGGAGGCTCGCCGACGCCTCGGGCGCCGACCGGCGTTTCCGGATCCGCCAGTCCGAGCGCGGCGGTTTCCATCTTCGCGGGGATATCGAGAATCGTCAGCGGCTTGTTGTGATAGAAGCGCTTGGCCAGCGGCACGCCGTAGTGCGGGTCGTACACCCACTTCTGCTGCAGCGCATGGCCGATACCGAGATTGATGCCGCCAAGCAGTTGGCCGTGAAGGCTGCGCGGATTGACGACCGTTCCGACGTCGCCCACCGCGAGATAGTCGACGATGTGCGTCTTACCCGTTTCGACATCGACTTCCACTTCGGCAAAGCCTACGACGAAGGAGTAGGTATCGCCGTCGTGCGGGTAGTTGTCCTTTGCCACGCCCATCAACCCGAGGCCGGCGAGCGCCGTGGCTGATTTCTTCGTCATCGGGTGAATGTCCGCCGGCAGCTCGTGACCGTCGAACTTCCCGCCGAGCGCGATCGCGCGCGTGGCGGCCTGCGTGTATGTCAGGCCACGAGACGGGTTGTCGCGGCGATGCACGCGCTCGTTCCCCAGCACGTAGTCGTCGGGCTTGCCGCCGAGATCCTTCGCGGCAATTTCCTGCAGCCGGAGCCGTGCGTTCTCGGCGCCCGCCAGATTCGCGCGAGTCATCGCGTGCGTCGTCTGACTGCCGACTGACATGGCGGACCAGGGAATGTTCTTCGCGGTGCTGCCCCAGTTCACGACGACCTTGTCCCACGGCATCGCGAGCACGTCGGCCGCCACGCGGGCGAGGTCGATGCACGAATGCGTCCCGAGGTTGCCGACGCCCGACTGGACGTACAGTTTGCCGTCGGGACGGATGGTCATCAGGCCGTCGTATCCAATCGATCCCGCGCCGTGCGGCCCGACCGCCACGCCGACGCCGCGGACCTTCGAGCCCTGGCGCTTGCCCGAACGCGCCTTGCGTTCCTCCCAGTTGAAGAGCTCGGCGCCGCGATCCATGGCCTCCTTCACGAACGCGCTCGTGATGTGACCTCGCTGTCCGTTGGGCCGAATCGGTCCGTAGAGCGCCTTCCCCTCCGGAGAATTGATGCGGCGGATCGCCAGCTGGTCGAGGCCCAGTTTCTTTGCGGCCTTCGTCACGACCGGCTCCATGATCGCGTTGGCCTGCATCGGCCCTGGCGAGCGCTGCTGCGATCGCGGCGGCGTATTCGTCAGCACCGCGAGCCCGCGCCACCGCATGGCAAGCGGCTGCCAGATCAGCGACGCCGCAAGCGCCGCAGACCGGTAGTCGCCCATCGGTCCGTAGGATCCGTTGTCTTCGACGATGAAGAGGTCGAGCGCGGTAATGCGTCCGTCCTTGCTGAAACCGGCCTTTGCGCGCCCGACCATTCCGGTGCGCGCCCTCCCGATGTAGTGCTCCTCCTCGCGGCTGATCCGCATCATGACCGGCGCGCCGGCCTTCTTCGACAGCAGCGCGGGAATCACCATCGAAATGGCTCCGGCTCCCTTGCTGCCGAAGCCGCCGCCGCAGTACTCGCTGATCAGCACGATGTTCGACGCGTCGATGCCAAGCCAGCTCGCGAGAGGGTCGAGCGTTCGCGCGACGCTCTGCGTCGAACCGTGGAGGTACAGCTTTCCGTTCTGCCAGTACGCCATCGCGCTGCGCGACTCCATCGGCTGATGGCCGGTCGACTGCACAACGAATGTCTCGTCGACGACGACCGCGGCGCTCTTGAAACCCGCGTCGAGGTCGCCGTACGTCCATTCGTCGGGCGCCTGGCCCATCGGCAGACCGCCCTCCGGTGCGCTCGCGAAGTCCTGTTCGGTCCACTTCAATACCTGCACCTTCGGCCGTGCAGGCTGCGGCGGCGCGCCACCGGCCGCGGCAGCAGGCGGCGGCGTGATCCAGACATTTCCGTCCAGGCGCGCGTTGGGACTGCCCGGCTTCAGGCTTTCGACCGGGTCGGTGACGAACGGCAGCGGCTCGAGGTCGAGATTGATGCGCTCGACGGCTTCGGCCGCGGTCCGCTCGTCGACGGCTGCCAGCGCGAGGATCGGCTCGCCCTGATACAACGGCTCGTTGGTGAGCGCGCGCTCCGCGCCGCGCAGGTCGGGCAAATCGTCGGCGGTGAGAATCGCCTTGACGCCCGGCATCGCAAGCGCCGCGCGCGTGTCGATGCTGCGCACGCGGGCGTGCGGCATGGGACTCAACAACAGCTTGGTGAACAGCATACCGTCCGCACGATAGTCTTCGGCGTATTTCGCGCGCCCGGTGACTTTCGCAACGAGATCCGGCGGTGTGTAGTTCTGACCGACGAGTGGTTTATCAGACATGGTCATTGTTTCTTCAGTGCGGTCTCTTCAGCGAGCTTCTCTTCGTAGCGCGCGCCGCTCAGAATGTCCCGCAAGCCATAGTTGCCTTCGTGGCAGGCAAACTCGTAAATCGGCCCTGAGGTCCTGACGATCGGATACGACACGGTCCACGGCCGCGTCCACGTCGTGGGATCCTCCACCGTAAACCTGTACTCGATCGTGTCGGCGTCCAGGCGCGTGAGCCGCTCGACGAGGTGCAGATTCGCGCCGGCACCGCGGAAATTCGTCCGATCCGTGAAGTTCGTCGTATCGATCACCAGCGTATCGCCTTCCCACCGCCCGCGCGAATCGCCCATCCACGATCGCAGCGCGGGATCGTTGTGCGGCCGGCCGTCCATGGGGACGATGCGCGCGTCGTGGATCATTTCGGTCTGGAGCATCACGTAGGCGGGAGTCTGCACGATCTGCAGGTTGTTGTTGTAGGGCCCCGGCAGCGTCACTTCCGGAAGGCCCCGCGTGATGCAGCGCTCCTGCAAGCTCCGGTTCTCGTAGGAGTCGGCCGGACCATGCGTTCTGGCCGCCGCCCGCCGCTCGGCGCTCCGCCTCTGCCCTTCCGCGCTCAGCGCGGGGATCTTCCCGTCCGCCGGGTCGACGATCAGCGACGTCCGGCGGCTTCCGACCACCGTCTTGCCGTAGTCGAGCCACCAGACCGGATGCACCGACTGCTCCGTCCGTCCATCGTCAGGCGGCCGCCCGTCTTCGCGCTCGAGCGCTTCCTGTTCGTACGCGATCACTTCGTCCGCGGTCATGAATTCGCGGCCCGCGAATCGTGCCGGACGCTCGAGCGCCGTGGCGCTGCGGAAGTCCCAGATGCCCTGAAGATCCACATGGCCGTCGGGCGTCCGCGGCAACGCAGGCTTCGCGGACTGCGCGAGCAACGCGGGTGCCGAGAACGCAAAGGCGAGTCCGCAGGCGACGAGGAGCTTCCGTGCGGCCATGTAATACTCCTGGCTCTCGCGCGAACCGCGAGGTCGCGAACTTCCGATCGAGGAGATTATGGCGCAACCGCGGATGCTGCCGTTCGTATTTGTCTTGGTCCTCGCCATGGCCCGGCCGGCCGCCCCGCAGGTCGAGTCGACGGCTCAGCCGATGCCGGTGCTGGAAAACGTGGAGCTCATGGATCTGATGATCAAGCCGGCCTACGACGTGTTACGGCAGACCATGGAGCATCCCCCGGCGGATCGAAAAGGCTGGGCCGCCATCTATCAGCAGGCGGCGCGGCTGGCGGAGTTGGAGAACCTGTTGTTCCTCCGCACGCGTGCCGGGGAATCGCGGCGAACCGAGTGGGCGTCGGCGGCTGGCCGCGCGCGTGACGCGTCTGCCCGGTTGGCCAACGCTGCGGCGCTCGGGCTCCGCAGCGCGCAGGCCGCCGACTTCGATCGGATGCGCGGGGCGTTTCCAGCGATCGCCGACGCCTGCACGGCGTGCCACCGTGCGTTCGCGCGCGAGGCGCCCGTCATCAAGCCGTAAGACGAGCCAGTCGCCGAAATGGCTACTTCTTTTTTTGCGTGCGCTTGTGCGCCTCGTCCTCGACCGCCGACACCACCTTCAGGAATCCCTTCACATCGTCGGCCGTAACCCGCCGGCCGACGGCCTCTTCGAGATCGGTGAGATGCCGGTGAACGCGACGCGCGACCTGCAGACCCTTCGGAGTCGGGGTAATCAGAAACGTGCGGCGATCCTCTTCGCCAACGTCGCGCGAGACGAAGCCGCGCGCCACCAGGCGATCGAGAATGCTCGTCAGCGTCGATCGCTTGTGCGCGAGGCCCCGATGGAGCTCGGCGATCGTCGCGGGTCCCGACGTCGCGAGCAGCGCGAGAATGTGTCCCTCGCCTTGCGTGAGCCCGTCGTCACGCAGGTCGGCCAGGTACAGACCGATCCGGTGTGTGGCTCGGTGAATCGGCGGCACCAGACGCAATGACATGGTTGGAATCGTGTGCGCGAATGAGGTTCTTGTCCAGCAGCCGCGGATACGCGCTCAGCACCTCGTCGAGTTCCGCGCCGGGCATCATCGCGCGTGCCGATGCCACCTGCAGCATCCAGAAGACCGTCGCGGGCATGGAAAACTTGTCGGCCTTGCCAACCGATGCGGCAAAGGCGCGAAGAGTCGCCGCCATTTGCTCGACGGCTGCGTCGAGAGACGGAGCCTCATTCAGGTAGACCCACGCGACGCGGAGATGGGCGGCGTGTGGAAACCCATCGGCTGGCGCCTCGCCGCGCTCGAGGTTTCGTGTCAGCTTGACGTCGTCACGGCTCAGCATATTATTACGATATCGTACTATTCATTTTCGTTCAAGAACCGGATTCCGGCAAGATAGGTTGACCGTGTCGATCGCGGTCCTCGCCGTTCGACCAACCTCTGAACCGGATGAACCGGCGGAAAACCATGGAGAAAACGTCATGAGGGTGATGGTGATCGTCAAGGCCAGCAAAGAATCGGAAAGCGGCGCGCCTCCGGACACGAAAATGCTCGAGGCGATGGGCAAGTTCAACGAAGAGCTCGTCAAGGCCGGAATCATGTTGTCCGGCGACGGGCTTCAAGCCAGCTCGAAGGGCAAGCGTGTTCACTTCTCCGGCGCCAAGCGCACGGTGACCGACGGCCCCTTCTCTGAGACCAAGGAACTGATCGCCGGCTACTGGGTCTGGAAGGTGAAGTCGATGGAGGAGGCGGTCGAGTGGGTCAAGCGCTGTCCCAATCCGCATCAGTCGGACAGCGACATCGAGATCCGGCCGTTCTACGAGATGGAGGACTTCGGCGACGCGCTCACGCCGGAACTGCGAGAACAGGAAGAGCGTTTGCGCAAAGAGCTCGAGGACAAGAAGTGAGAAGTTAGAACGTGGCTACTGCGCGGCGCCAGACTGGGTGAGGCGGCCTGCTCGCGGCCCCTTGTTGTCGTGCACCGGCGCGTGATCGAGATTCGCGAGCCGCAGGCCGGTCTCGTACACCATCTGCGTGATCCGCGTCATCTTGTCGAATTCGATCTTCGACACCTCGTCGGTGTTCGCGTGGTAGTCGGGGTGGAGCCCGGTGGTGAAGAAGATGATCGGGACACCCTTGGCGGCGTAGCTGTAGTGATCGCTCCGGTAGTAGATCTGCTCGAGATCGTTCGGGTCGTTGAACTCGTAGTCGAGCGTCAAAGGCTTTGACATCGCCGCGTTGGCAGCCTGGTTGAGCGCGTGCAGTTCGCTGCTGATGCGATCGGATCCGACCAGGTACACGGTGTTCGCTTCGCTCGCCTTGTCGTCGCGATTGCGGCCGATCATGTCGATGTTCAATTGCGCGACGATCGACGCCATCGGCACGGTCGGATAGTCCGCGAAATAGCGCGAGCCCCACAAGCCGCGCTCCTCTCCAGCGTGCCAGACGAAAATCAGCGAGCGCTTCGGCTTCGGTCCCTCGGCAAACGCCCTGGCGAGCGCCATGATCGCCACCGTCCCCGACCCGTCATCGTCGGCGCCATTCCAGATGCGATCGTTTTCGGCCCCGGCGGTGACGCGGCCGGGCGCACCCGCACGACGCGGCCCGGTCTCGTTCGTGACTTCGCCCTCGGCGTACCCGACGTGATCGTAGTGCGCGCCGAACGCGACATACGTGCTCTTCAGCTGAGGGTCGGCGCCTTCGACCACGCCGACGACGTTCTTGGTCAACTGCGTGCGGACGATCTGGTAGTCCGCATCCACGTTGAAAGTGATCGTCGCGCCAGGGACGCGAAACGACGGCAGATCCTCCTGCGCAGAGGCAAGGCGCTTCAATTCGTCGTACTTCACCGGCGCCTGACTGAAGAGAAAGGTAAAGAACGCGTCGTCGGCGCTGACGTTGGGCGGCGTCGGGAGATCGAGCCGCTGCACGGTGGTGAAGTCGGGCCTCGGCAACGGCGTGCCGCGTCCGCCGCCGGACCCTCCGGCCGATCCTGCCTGTCCTGCCCCTCCTGCCTGTCCTGCCCCTCCCGCCCTCTCAGAAACCGGACCGATGCTCGCCGCGGCGCCGAGCTGCTCGGTCGCGTATCGATTGCGACCACCGAGCAAGCGCCGGAACAGGTTCAGATCGATGTTCTTCGGACCGCTCGTCCCGAGCCACACGACGGCCGCCCCGCGCACATCCTTGCCGCGAAAATCGGCGTGGCTCGAGCCGGGCGCGTCGAAACCGTAGCCGGCAAACTCGATTCGGTCGACCGTGAACTGCCGCTTGCCCCCCATGTTCCTCGGAAAGGTGATCCCCTGACCGTCGGGGAACGTGCGGGTTTCCCCGTTGACCGTGACACTGACCGTCGATCGAGAGGTCGTCCGGACACCCAGGACGCGAACGGTCTGCAGGTAGGATCCACGGTCGCCGGCGGGTTTCACACCCCACTGATGCAGGTGGTCCGAGATGTAGCCGGCCGCCAACCCGAACCCGGTGGTGAACACTGCGCGTCCTTCGAGCTCGTCCGAGGATATGTATGTCAGCCATTCCCGCAGGTCGCCGGTCTTGATGGCGCCGGCCCCGCCGGCCGCCGCGGCCCCGGCCGCCAGGACGACCACGAGCGCGCCAACCCACCCCCGAAACACCCGGCGACGACCGGCCATGCATCCCCCTTGGCTAAACCCAGACAAGGCTTTACTATAACGTCCGCTTGCACGATGATGGGAGTTCAGGTAAGGTTTTTCCAAGCTGACACCGCCAGCGTGTGCCCCTGCCACCCCGCGCGTCCTCGCCCTTGCTTCCCATATTAGGAGACAGTTGATTGGCCGTCCGTTTGTTCGTCGGTAATCTCGCTTACAGCACCACTGAAGCCGATCTGCGCGCGTATTTCGGCGCCGTCGCGCCGCCCTCGCAGGTCGTCCTGCCCGTCGATCGGGAGACCGGCCGCCCGCGAGGATTTGCGTTTGTCGAATTCATCGATCGCGCGCACGCCGAGCAGGCGATTCAGCGATTCAATGGACAGCCGTACAACGGTCGCCCGCTCGCCGTCAGCGAAGCGCGCGCACGCGAAGACCGTGGTCCGGGCGGACCGCGGCCGGGTGGTTATTCGTCGGGACCGCGGCCATCCGGCGGTGGGTTCGCGCCTCGTCCCGGCGGCGGGTTTGGTGCGCCGCGCCCGCCATTCGACTCGGGCGGTCCTGCGCCCAGCGGACAGGCAGCGCGAAGCCGGAACTTCGGTCCCGACGCGAAGCCACAGCGCGGCGCCAATGCCAAGGGTAAAAAGAAGGGCGAAGACAAGCCGCGCGGGCCGATTCCGATGAAGAACACGGGCCGGTCGTTCAGCCTCGACGATGTCGATTCGACGGATGAGGAAATGCCGGAAATCGACGACGTCGCAACGAGCAAGAAGTCGGACGAACTCGACACGGACGACGAGTAACTCGTTTCGGGGCGGTCACGGATTCCATCGCGTTCGCGAGATCATCAACGCGACCCCACCACCGGGCACGGCCACGGGCGCGACCGCCCAATAGTCGGCCTGGTGATGCACGACCGTCCGTCCGGCGATCGTGCCGACCGCCGCTCCAAAGACCACGTCGCTCAAGTAGTGGCGGTTGTCGTGCATCCGCGACATCGCCACGTACGACGCAATCGCATACCCGAGCAGCGACTTCCTCCAGCCAAGGTGACGTTCGATGACCGTCGCGGTCGCGAAGGTCACCGCGGCGTGTCCGGACGGGAACGACTGGTTGTTGCTGCCATCGGGACGCTCGCGCTGCGTCGCGAACTTCAGCGGTTCCACGAGCAATTCGCTCATGAGCTGCGCCTGCACGAGATCCATACCGAGATGCGCCACCTTCGGCTGATCGCCCAGTCGTCCGACGGCGTAGGTGCCGATCGAGAACGCCACCTGCACCGGCGTGTCGCCCAGATATTTTCCCGGCGCAAAGAACGCATTCACGGCGTCGCTCGTACTCATCAGCCTCGCGTTGAACGTCTGATCGACCGGATGCACGGCGAGCGCGAGTGCGCCGCCCGCCCCGGCGATGTAGACGTTCTGCATCTGCGGGAGATGCTTGATGTCTTCCACGAAGTTGCCGAAGAGCGCGCGGATCCCGGTGTGCGGCGGAGTCGGCGGCTCCTTCGCATCAGCTTTCTGGTCCTGCGGTTCAGACGTCGTATGCTGTTCCTGCGGATCAACGGGCGCCGCGACGTCCTGCAGAACTGGCGGCGCGGCCGCAGGCTCCGCCTGAGCTGAGCCCGCAAGGGCAACCGCGAGAGCGGTGGTCAGCAGCAGCATCCCCATACGGGGAGTCCAAGAAGGGTGCCAATGAACGCCTGGACCGAGATTCTCGAGAGAATGCGCGCGAAGATTCCCGAGGAAGATTTCCGGCGGTGGTTTGGTGATACCGCCTATGCGAGCGACTCAGGGGATCAGCTGACCGTGTGGGTGCCCAGCGAAGCCGTCCGCCGCCACATCGCGACACACTACGAATATGCGATCCAGCGTGAGCTCGAAGCCAGCGGCCGCGGCTATACGCACGTGCGGATGGTCGTCAGCGGCACCGGCGATGAGGATGAAGACGAGTAGGCGCGCGGGTACCTTCGTCTACGGCTTATCAGGTTTGTCCGCGTCGTACACCTGCGTCAGCGTTCGCGGCTGACCCGAACGACCACCTTCCATCACGACCGTCAGGCGAAGCTGCCTGTGCTCCTGATCGAGCGCCAGCGTCTGGGTGATCTTGCCGGATCCCAGACCGCTGATCTCGGTGACCAGTTTTGCGCCGTCCCACTTCGTCTTGCGCTCGATCTTGGTGTTGTCGTCCTTGATCTTCTTCCCGTCCGGCGACAACCGGGTCGTGCGGCCGTCGGCTCCCGTCAACACGACCATCGAATCGGTCTGCGTGATGACGAGATGATCGGACGGGTTCGTGATGTCCCGCATCGCGTCGCGCATGCGCGCGGCGTCTTCAGGGTTCATCTGCGGCTGCGCGCCGCCGCCGCGGCCCATCCCGCCGCCGCGTCCGAAACCGCCGCCGCCAAACCCTCCACCGTAGCCACCACCGCCGCCGCCGCGACGACGGCCTCCGCCGCCACCGCTGCCATTGCCCTGGCCCTGACCGTCGCCGCCTTGCTGCCCGCCTCCTGGAGGCGCGTCGCTGAGATCGGCGTTGCGCGTCCAGCCGCCGGCGAGCGACGAGCTGGGCGCGGGCGCCTTGTCCTGAGCCGCGATCGTCGCAGGCGTGGCCGCGACCGCCGCCGCGAGCATGCCGATGGAGAGAAGCATTCGCGTTCGCATGGGATCGATTATGCAAACCGCCGCGGCCGCGGGCTCGTGAAAAGTTTGTGACAGCGGGACAGAATCGCGAGAGATTCGCCAATGGGGATTAGGATTTCAGAAGGGTGACCTTCACGTGACCTGGTATCGCAGTCTCTACTGGCGAATCGCCCTTGGCGTGGTCGGATTTCTTGCCGCCATGCTCATCGTGCAGGCCGTGCTCTTCGTGTGGGCGGTCTCGCAATCGGGCCGCTCGCTGCCCGGCCAGTCGCCCGCGCGATTCAGCGTGACGATTGCCCTCGATCTCTCCAGCGCACTCGAGCGCGATCCCTCGATCGATCTCACGCGCTACGTGCACGATCAGTACGCCCAGTACACGCATCCGTTCTTCGTGATGCTCGCCGACGGCAAGGTGATCACGAGCGGAAGTTCCACGGTCGCAGAACCGCTGCTCACGATGGCGCGCGCCACGCTGCTGCGCTGGAAGGAGCGGCCGCCGGGCCGTCGCGGCGAGCGACTCGAAGGTCCGCGTTTCGAGGGTCCGCGTCCAGAGGGTGCGCGTCCCGAGGGTCGTCCCGACGGTCCACGCTTCGAGCGCCAGTTTGGCGGACCTCCCGACGGTCCTGACGGACCGGGACGAGGCGGCGCTCCGCCTGGCTTCGGGTTCGGGCGCGGCGGCGGCGCGGGCGTCGGCGGAGAACGCTTCGTGGCCCGCCCATCGCCGATCATCGTCGAGGGCCATCTCGCGGGCGTGGTGGTTGTGCCGCCACAGGCGCCGTTTGGTTTTCTCCTCGGTCGCTTCGCGCCGATGCTTGCGGTCGTCGCCGCGGGCGTCCTGATCGTCGGTTCGGTGTTGACGTCGGTGATGATCTTCGGCCCAGCCCGCCGGCGGCTCCGCTCGCTCGAGACGGCAGCGCGTCGTCTCGGTGCCGGGGACCTCGCGGCACGCGCGCCCGATAAGGGCGGCGACGAGATTGCGGAGGTTGCGCGAGCCTTCAACGCGATGGCGAACGACCTTTCAGCGCGCGCCGAGGCGCTCGCGGCCTCCGATCGCGTCCGCCGCCAGCTGCTCGCCGACGTCTCGCACGAACTCACCACGCCGGTCACCGCGATGCGCGGCTATCTCGAGACGCTGACGATGCCGGAATTGCGGCTCGACGACGCGACGCGCGGACGGTACCTCACGATCATCAGCGACGAAACGAACAGGCTCGAGCGCCTCATTGGCGAGTTGCTCGACCTGGCGCGGCTCGACGGCGGCGGCGGATCGTTCCAGATGGGCCACGTGCCGGTCGCCGATTTATTCGGCCGCGTCACCGCCCGGCACGAGCACACCGCCGAATCCTCTGGAGTCACGCTGCGCACAACGATCGAGCCTGGCGCCGAACAGATCACCGGCGATCGCGATCGCCTCGAGCAGGCGCTGCAGAACCTCGCGGCCAACGCGATCCGGTACGCGCCGCGCGGCAGCACGCTGCGCTTGACCGCAAGGCCGCTCAACGGCAGCGTGGCGCTCTCGGTCGAAGACGAAGGCGTCGAGGGCATCACGCCGGAACATCTGCCGCACATTTTCGATCGCTTCTACAAAGCGGACGCCTCGCGAGTCGGCGTGAAAGGCGGAAGCGGTCTGGGGTTGTCTATCGTGAAGGCGATCGTCGAACGGCATGGCGGCACGATATCGGTGGCCAGCCGTCCGGGTCGTACAGTCTTCCAGATGGTGTTGCCGGCGGGAGCGCTCGGCTAGTGTTTCGGACGAGCGTGGCGCAGGGCTTCAGCCCTGCGTTGTCGCAGGCCTGAAGGCCTGCGCACTGAAGAAACCTCTACGCCGCCTCGTTGCGCTCCGGCTTCGGTTCGCTCGTCGGTGCGGCTTCGGCGCGGATCCGCTCGCGCAGCCAGTCGACCGGCTGCGGCTGCCGCGCGACGAACGCCCGCCACTCGGTTTCCGACAACGTGATGGAGATGACCCGTTCGCGCTCGTTGCTCATGGATACAGGATACGCACCTGCCACGTACATCGAAAATAGAATGATCTGATACGACCCATCTGGAATGATGATGGGTCAGCCCGTCACCCCGTCCCCACGGCTTCGCGGCGCCAGTTTGAGCTTGTCCTTAATCGACCCGAACGCCAGCAGCAGCTCATCCACAATACGCGGGACCCGGTTCGCCCGGGCGTAGACCCAGCCGGTTTCCCTCACCAGCTCGTGTCCTTCGATTCGCGTACAGAAGAGCTGTCCGCCCTTTACCTCGCGAGCGACCGACTGATACGGCACGATGCCGATGCCGAGGCCGGTTTTGACCATGGCTTTGATGATCTCGACGTTCTCGGTGTCCATGACGATGGTGGGCTCTATGTTCTGCGTGGCGAAGAAGTTGTCGATCACCTTCCTCGTCGCGGAGCCGACCTCGAACAAGACGAACGGCAGCCGGGCCAGGTCGCGCGCCTGCACTTTCCGGCGCTTCGCCAGTTGATGGGTGGGCGAGGCAATCAGCAGGAGCTCCTCGCGGAGGGCTGGGACGGTCATCAGGTCGGTTTCCTCGACCGGCAGCGTCAGCAACCCGGCGTCGACGCGGCCGCCGCGGATCTCCTGCACCGATTTGCCGGCCAGGGCGACCGTCAGGCGCACGTCCAGGTGCGGGTGGACACGCCGCAAGTGCTTCAGCAGCGGCGGAAAGACATACAGGCAGACCGTCATCCCGCCCGAGAGCCGCAGCGTGCCGCGCAGCTCGCGCGTCCGGTCGGTGATCGCGCCCACCGTCTCGCGGACGTCCTGAAACACCCGCTGTCCCAGTTGCACGAGGCTCTCGGCCGCCGACGTCATCCGCACCTGGCGGCCGACCCGGAGAAACAGCGGCTCGCCGAGCTCTTCCTCCAGGAGCAGGATCTGGCGGCTGATCGCCGACTGCGAGACGTTCAGCTTTCGCCCGCAGGCGGTGAAGGAGCCCGTCTCGGCGATGGCTTGAAGAATCTCCAACTGACGCAGGTCCACGGCTCAGTATATTGTTCCCGCAGGCCATGCGAATACGCGCGCTGATGAAAAGTCTCTACGTGCAGGTGCTCGTCGGCATTGCCGCCGGCATCATCCTGGGGTTCGTCGCACCGGAAAAAGGGGCGGCCATGCGCCCGCTCGGCGACGGATTCATCAAGCTGGTGAAGATGCTCATCGCCCCGATCGTCTTCTCGACCGTGGTCGTGGGGATCGCCCATATGGGTGCGATGCGCGAGGTCGGCCGCATCGGCCTCCGGGCACTGCTGTATTTCGAGGTGGTCTCGACACTGGCGCTGGTCATCGGCATGGTCGTCGTCAACGTGCTGCAGCCGGGGACCGGGCTCACCATCGACCCGGCCTCGCTCGATATGAAGACGGTATCCACGTATACCGCGGCCTCCAAGGGGCTCACGACCATCGATTTCATCCTGAACATCATCCCCGCGACCGTCTTCGACGCGTTTACCCGGGGAGAGATTTTGCAGGTGCTGCTCTTCTCCGTGCTGTTCGGGCTGGCGGCGCTGTCGCTGGGGAAAACGGTCGCGCCGCTAGTGGCGCTGCTCGATCAGACCGGCAAGACGCTGTTCGCCATCGTCGGCATCATCATGCGGCTCGCGCCAGTCGGCGCCTTTGGCGCGATGGCGTTCACGGTCGGCCGCTACGGTATCGGCTCGCTGATCAAGCTCGGGCAGTTGATGGCCGGCATGTATGTCACCTGCCTGCTGTTCGTCTTCATCGTGCTAGGCGGCATCGCTCGCGCCGTCGGCTTCGGAATCCTGCCGTTCCTGAAGTACATCAGCGAGGAGATCCTGATCGTGCTGGGCACCTCTTCGTCGGAGTCGGCCCTGCCGAAAATCATGGAGAAGCTGGAACGGATCGGCTGTCCAAAGACGGTCGTCGGGCTGGTCGTGCCGACTGGCTACTCCTTCAACCTCGACGGCACGTCCATCTACATGACGATGGCGGCGCTGTTCGTGGCGCAGGCGAGCGGTGTCCACTTGTCCTTCAGTCAGCAGTTGTCGCTGCTCGGCATCCTGCTGCTGACATCGAAGGGAGCCGCCGCGGTAACCGGCAGCGGGTTCATCACGCTGGCCGCGACGCTGTCGGCCTTTCCGAACATCCCGCTTGCCGGCCTTGCCCTGCTGCTCGGCGTGGATCGTTTCATGTCCGAGGCGCGGGCCATCACGAATCTGATCGGCAACGCGGTGGCGACGATGGTGATCGCGCGATGGGAAGGCGCGCTGGACATGCCGCGCGTGCGACGAGTTCTCGCGCATGGAGTACCGGAACTGCACGACGAGGAGCTCGACGCCGTCAAGTCGGCGTAGAGGTCGCGAGGCTTGTGGCGCACGCCTTCAGGCGTGCGAAACGCAGGCGTCCAAGTCGCACGGCTAAAGCCGTGCGCCACATCTGAACCCTGAAGCGGAGGCGTCAGCCGTGGTCAGGTTCTTCGCCGAGCACCCGAGTGGGCTGTTCGCGGACAGACCCCGCCGCGGCGCCGTGCCGTCCACCTTTCGCCAGCACTAGATGCGTCAGGCCGGCGGCGAAAAAGCCGACGAACCACGCGTAGTCGTACAGCGGCTTGAGCGCGGGGATCACGAAACCGCCCCAGGCCAGAAAGCAGCCGACCGCAGTCGCGGCAATCGCGCGCATGTTCCAGCCGCCGTACTCGCCGTCCGCGAGGTAGAGATCTTCGAGGCGTAACTCGCGGCGCCGGACCAGCCAGTAGTCGACGACGAGCACGCCGGCGATCGATCCGAGGCCGCCGGAATAGCCGAGGAGCCACGTGTAGATGTAACCCGACGGATCCGCGAGCAGCCGCCATGGCTGGATCGCGATGCCGAGCAGCCCGGTGATCAACCCGCCGGTCTTGAAGCTGATGAAGCGCGGAAACGCGTTCGCAAAGTCGTTGGCCGGCGAGACGACGTTCGCCGCGATGTTGACCGCGATGGTCGCGACCACGACGGTGAACATCGAGATCGCGACCACAATCGGCGAGCTGAACTTGCCAACGAGCTGCACCGGATCCCAGATCGCCTCGCCGTAGATGATGGCCGTGGCGCTGGTAATCATCACCCCCATCGCCGCGAACAGCGACATCGTCGTCGGCAGCGCCACGACCTGGCCGATGACCTGCTCACGCTGGCTCCGGCCGAATCGCGTGAAGTCCGGCATGTTGAGGGACAGCGTGGCCCAGAAGCCGATCATCGCGGTGAGCGACGGCACGAACACCGGCCAGAATTCCTGGAAGGTGCGGAACTTGCCGGGCTGCGCGAGCAGCGGTCCGAGACCGTTGGCTTTCGAAATCGCCCACCACAAGAGCGCCCCGGTCATGACGAGCACGTAGGGCGCCGCCCAGTTCTCCACCTCGCGGACGAGATCCATGCCGCGATAGATGATGAAGACGTTGAGTCCCCAGAACAGCAGGAACGAGATCCACTCGGTCGTTGTGTGGCCCGCGAAACCGTGGCCGAGCAGAAGCGTCCAGCCCGGAGCCAGCGTCTTGAAGAAGACCTGCAGCGCCTCGCCGCCAATCCAGGCCTGGATCCCGAACCATCCGCAGGCGACCAGGGCGCGCATCAGTGCCGGCACGTTCGAGCCGAGCGTGCCGTAGGCCGCGCGCGCGAAGACGGGAAACGGGATGCCGTACTTGGTGCCGGGATGCGAGTTGAGCAGAATCGGCACCAGCACGATCGTGTTTCCGAGCAGAATGGTCACGAGCGCCTGCGACCAGTTCATGCCCGACGCCAGAAGGCCCGACGCCAGCATATAGGTCGGAATGCAGTGCGCCATGCTGACCCAGAGGGCGGCGTAGTTATAGGTGGTCCAGTTCCGCCTCGACAGAGGGACCGGCGCCAGGTCCTCGTTGTACAAGGCGCTGCTTTCGACCCGCCGCGCGTCGATCAACTCGACCCGGCCGTCGGCCAGCCGCCGCTCGTTTTTCATCGTCGTATAGTAGTCGCTCCCGCTTTGGAGGTTCCGCATGAAAAGGCTCCTTCCGTTCGTTGCGGCATTTGCGGCGCTGGCGCTCGGACCCGCGGGCGCGCTCGCGCAGTCAAAAAACACCGGGAAGACTCATGTCCGGCACATCTTTGTCAGCGTGCTAGACGCGAAGGGCGCGGCGGTCGAAGGGCTGTCGACCGGCGACTTCACGGTCTCCGAAGGGGGACAGCCGAGGACCGTCTCGCACGCCGGGCCGGCCAAGGATCCGATGCGCATCGCGCTGATGCTCGACACGAGCGACGCCGCGGCGTCGGCACTGACGCACATGCGGACCGCCGTGGCGAATTTCCTCGACGCGCTGCCGCCAGAAGACGAGGTCATCCTCATCACGACCGGCCGCCAGATGCGCGTCCGCGTGCCGCCGACCACGGACCGCAAGAAGCTCAAGGACGCGGCCGCCGGCCTGTTCACCGATGGCGCGGGAACGGTGCTGATGGACGGCTTGCTCGAAATCGACGAACGGTTCTACAAGAAGGCCGAGGATCGCTGGCCCGTCTTCGTCATCTTCACGAGCGACGGCACCGAGTCGAGCACCGGCTCCCGTGAGAAGGAATTCATGAAATGGACACCGTTGCTGGGGCCGCGCGGCATCACGGTGCACGCGTTCGTGTTGAAGACACCCAAGGGCAGCGGCATGCCTGACGTCGTCGTGGAGAACCTGACGCACAACACCGGCGGACGCTACGACGTCATGAACACGACGACCGCGCTGCCTGACAAGATGAAGGCGCTCGGGGAGCAACTCGCGCTCGATCATCGGAACATGAGCGCCTGGTACGAGCTCGATTTCCAGACGGATGCCACGGATCTGGCCCCCGTCAATGTCGGCGTGCAGCGGGACGGCGTCCGGCTGCAGATTGCCAACGGCCGGCACGGTCAGTAGCGGCGCTATACTTCGCGCCGATGCCTGACACGACGATTCCGGACAAGTCGCTCGGCGCGATCCTCGATCTGCTCGACAAGGCGAACGTCAGCGTCGCCGAACGCTTTCCTGGCGACTCGCCGGCGCGTCAGCCGGTCCACGTGGTGTACGGCGGCGCGCATCTGTTCAACGCCGACGCCGCACAGAAGCTCGGGTCCGTGGCGCTGCGGGCCTTGCAGGAGCACGCACCCGATCCGGCGTCGCTGGCGTCGGCCTTCGGTCTCGACACCTCACTGGCGGAGCGGATCTACCCGCGTGTCATCGACAAACTGAAGCGGGAGCCGGTGGAAGACTTCCGGATCGATTTCGAGGACGGATTCGGCATCCGTCCGGACAGCGAGGAAGACGAGCACGCCCGGCGGGCGGCCATCGAGGTCGCCAACGGGCTTCGCGACGGGACGCTGCCTCCTTCAATTGGCATCCGAATCAAGCCGCTCAACGAAGAGCTCAAGCGCCGAAGCTTCCGTACGTTCGATCTCTTCCTCTCGACGCTGCTCGACCGGAGCGGCGGACAGCTGCCGCCGAACTTCGTCATCACGCTGCCGAAGATCACCGCGCCGGAGCAGGTCACGGCGCTGGCATCGGCGTGCGATGCGTTCGAGTACTGGCGCGACGTCCCGGGCCTGATGCTCAAGTTCGAGCTGATGATCGAAACCACGCAGGCGATCTTCGCCGCTGACGGCAGCGTCGCGCTGCCCCGCCTGATCGCCGAGGGCCACGGCCGCATCGTCGCGGCGCATTTCGGGACCTACGACTACACCGCCGCGTGCAGCATCACGGCGGCGCATCAGCACATGGGACATCCCGTCTGCGACTTCGCGAAGCACGTGATGCAGGTCGCGCTCGCCGGAACCGGGATCTGGCTGTCCGACGGCGCGACCAACGTGATGCCCGTCGGCCCACGCGACGTCGTGCACCGCGCGTGGCGGTTGCACGCCGAGCACGTGCGCCATTCGCTCGTCACCGGTTTTTATCAGGGATGGGATCTGCACCCGGCGCAGCTGCCCTCGCGATATGCGGCGGTCTACGCCTTCTTTCTCGAGGGCCTCGACGCCGCATCGGAACGCCTGAAGAATTTCGTGCAGAAAGCCGCCCAGGCCACGCTCGTCGGCGATGTATTCGACGACGCCGCGACCGGACAGGGATTGCTGAACTACTTCCTGCGCGCGATGAACTGCGGGGCGATCACGGAAGACGAGGCGACTGAAAAGAGCGGCCTCACGCTGGCCGAACTGCGAGGTCGATCGTTTGTGAAGATCCTGAAGAACAGAGGCAGGACCGGTGTCTGAATTTCCGGCTCGGCTAAAGCCTTCGCCCTACGTTGCACCGCTGCCGTTGTAGCGCGAAGGCTTCAGCTGAGCGTGTCGCTCCGAGCGAAGGCTTCAGCCAAGCGTGGCCACAGCCGTCACAATCCAATCGTGAGCGAGGCCGTGATGGCCGCAAGCGGTTCCGACGATTTTCGCAGTACCGCCATCACATTCCCCTTGAACCGTCCGCAGCCAATCGCCACACCGGGCACCGGGCCGACCTTGATGTCGGTCGTGTTGCGATTCGGGTACTGGTAATACGCGACCGTGAGCGCGCCAACGGCGAAAAGCTTGCAGCCCACGGGAAGCGGCGCGATCCGAAACTCGGCACCGGCCGAGACCGGCAGCACCAGCCCGCGATTGCTGTTACGCAGCGCGTCGACCTCCAGGAAGAAGCGCTCGGGCTTCAGATAGTAGCGAAGCCCCAGTCCCCAGTTGTCCTCGTTGTAGTCGACGCTGCGATCGACGTGATAGCTCAGACCCCAGAGGGCGATATTCCAAAGCTCATCGCCAGCCTGCGCGCGCGACGGCAACGCCAGAACAACCGCGGCCGCCAGCAGCAACCGGGCCATCACATGCCGGTTGGAAGCGGCCATCAACTGGACACGGTCTGATCCGCGTAGCCTTCGGCGTCGTAGCCGCCGCGATAGTCCTTCTCTTCTGCCCGGCGAATCTTCGATTGCAGCACGACGCGATCGCGGCGCAGCCCGACGACATCCGAAAGCCGCGTCCAGCCCTTGTCGGCGTGCTTCTCGAGAAAGCGCGCAAGTCCCTCGTTCAGCTGCTTGATGATGTTCGGCCCGATCGCATGATCGAGCATCGCGGCGGTGCAGATCTGCACCGTCCCGCAGCCGAGCAGGAAGTAGTTCAGCGCGTGCTCGAACGTGGAGATGCCGCCGATGCCCGAGAAGTTCCTGTCGGGGAAAGCCTGCGTGAGCTGCGACATCTTCGCGAGCGACAAGGGCAGGATCGCCGGTCCGCCGAGACCGCCGGTCGAGACGAAACCGTCGACCTGTACCTCGAACTCGAGCGTCTCGCTGTCGATCAGCGGAAGCGACGTGAAGGTGTTGGACGAGGCGATTGCGTCCGCGCCGCCCAGAAACGCCCCGCGCGCCTCGACGACGATGTCGGTGGTCGACGGGGTGAGCTTGGCCCAGACGGGAATCTTCGCGACCTCCTTGACGACCTTCGTCACGATCGAGACGAGCTCCTTGTCCTTGCCGACGTTGGATCCCATGTCCGGGCGATCCATGTGCGGACACGACAGGTTGAGCTCGAGGGCGTCGCATCCCTGCTGCTCGCACGCCGCCGCGAGCTCCTGCCAGTGGCGCAATTCTGTGTCGTTGCCCGAACCGGCCATGATCGACGCGACGACCACGTGATCGGGAAACGCTTTCTTGATCCGGCCGAGCCGCGGAACCCACCAGTCGAGTGTCTTGTCGGAGATGAGCTCCCAGTTCCACGACGAATGGAGCGCCGCATTCGGGCGCTTCTTCATGGAAAGCCGCGGCGAATCGGCGTCCGCGCGAAGGAACTTCGTCTTCGGTCCGAGAACGTTGACGACGGGATGAAGGCCGATGGTCTTGGTGACCACGCCTCCCCAGCCCGCCTCGAACGCCCGCATGATGTTGGATTCCGATTCGGTCGGCGGCGCCGAGGACAGAAGGAACGGATTCTGAAATCGAACGCCAGTAAACGTCGTCGAGAGATCCGCGGCCATGTATCCTCCAGGCTCGGCTGAAAGCCTCGCCCTGCATCCTCGATTCGGCGGTGTCTTCGCGACGGATTGTAGCGCGAAGCCTCTAACCGGGCTTCCGTGTCATCGTCGCTTCGATCAGACCAAACGGCTGCTCGGTCGCCACGAAGATCTCGTTCGGGTTGTCGAGTCCGAACGGCGTCAGGTCGGCGAGCACGTGGTGCCGGTTCGGCAGCGAGAGCGTGATCGACGTCACATCGCCGCACGCCGACAACGCCGCCTCGCCCATCGCGTACAACGTGTGCTGGACCGATTGGCTGACATGTGCGGCGAACGTCTCCACGATCGCACGCCGGATGAGGGTTCGCACCGAGAAATCGCTGACACCCTGGCGATACGTCCACGTGGCCCTGATCGACGTCGCCATGATTCGATCCAACGTCTCGGGCAGCGTCGTGTACTCGTCCCGCGGAAATCCCGCGAAGGCGGAATCGGTCGTTTTCAGCACCACGAGATTCGCAAGGCCGGAGACGATGGATGTGCCGCGGGCATCGCGTGTGACCTCCGCCGTCCACTGTTCCCCTCCCGCTTGCACGAACGCGTGAGGGTGCGGCCGGCCGTCTGCCGACAGACGCTCCCACGGCTGCTCCACGGCGGTGATGCGCACACAGGACACCGCCGGCTTGGCGGCAAAATGAGCCGCCAGCTTCGACGCAAACGCCTCGAGATGGTCGATCGGATCCTGCCGCGCCAACGCGTAGACGGTGTTCTTCATCGTGTCCGTGGCGATGCATGGCGCGTTGTCGCCATCGACATAGACGGCGTCGAACGCGCCCTCGAGCTGCACGTCGAGCGTCAGGTCCACGAGCTCATGAGGCGCCGACGCCTCGGCGGTCGAGATACCCCGAGCGGGACGGCGCACCTTCACCAGGCGGATGCGCGATTTGCCGTATCGGTTCCAGGACAGATCGGACATGGGCACGATGACGGGGCTGCCAGCGCGATCAGGCTCCCCGATAAGTACTGTACCCGAACGGGCTAAGGAGAAGCGGTACGTGGAAATGCTCGTCCGGGTCGCGGACATTGAACGTGATTTTCACCTCGGGGAAGAACGCGACGCTGAGTCCCTGGGCGCGGTGGAAAGCACCCACGTCGAACGTCAGGCGATAGGTGCCCGGAGCCACGGGTCCCTCGGTCAGCGAGTTCAGGCGCCCTTTTTCATCGGTGGTGCCGCGACCGATTGGCGCCCATTCGCTCGCCTGGCGCAACTCGAGGATCACCGTCACGCCTACCGCCGCCTGTCCACGCGCAATGTCGAGAACGTGTGTCGTGATCATGGATGGTCAGTGCTCGTGTCGAGCAGCTTCGTCAGCCGCAGTTGCGTAATCTTCCGCTGTTCCTCTGCGGCAATCCTCAACTCGTGATCCGGATCATGGCGCAGGCGTGCCTCGAGCAGTTCGAGCATTTCGTCCGCGGACTTGCCGGTTGCGCACACAATGAAAATGTATCCGAAGCGGGTTTGATAGTCGCGGTTTGCTTCGGCGAGGCGCAGGCGCGTTCGCTCGGCCGCTCCGGCGACGCCAGCCTGTTCCATCGCCGACCAGGCCGAGACAGGAGCGGACGAACCGATTTGCGGGTGCGCCGCAAACGCTTCGAGCCAGTCGGGGCGTGCGAGCGCCCACCACGCGGTGTCGGCGGCAGCCGACATCTCGTCGGCGCTGGCGAACGGCCTGGCCTGTACCATGCGGGCCGCCCATCGAGACGACCCGCAGCAGCGCAGGAACTCCCGTGCCGCCACATGCTCATCCAGCGCGTTGAGGTCCGCGAGATTCATCGTCAGCCGGCGTCAGCTGGCAAAGTGGCACTGGCGGCGCCACACCCGAATGGCGCGCCTTGGATCACCGCGGACGCCCCCAGAGCCGGAGGCGGGCGATGCCGCCGTCGGGGAAGATGTTGAGCCGTACGTGCGTGATATCGCCCGCGTCCCGGAGCGCCTCCTCGAACGCATGACACGTATGCGGCTGCAGCGGTGTCCGAGGTAACAGCTCGCGCCACGCCCCATGCTCGAGCGATTGCGCGTCCGTGAGATGTGCGGCGTCGAGGCTGCACGCCCCCGGCGCATTTCCCTTGAAGTGCCGCGTGTCGACGTCGACCCGACGGATGGTCCCGGGCGCGCCGAGCCGGACGACCGTCCAGTCGTGGCCGGGCCCGCGGCGCCGCTTCGTTTCCCATCCGTCGCCCATATGCGTCGACTCACCGGGCATGATCAGGTTGTGGCGCGATCCGTAGAACATGTCGCTGCACGCGACGACGGTCCCGCCATGCGCGGCCGCGGCAAGGTCCACGTCTCCCTGACGGCGAAGCCGATCCCAGTCAGCCACGACTTCACCGTGCACACGGAGCCGCGCCACGCCGCCATCCGGATAGATGCGAAGGCGCAGGTGCGTCGCCGTAGACGCGTTCACAACGGCAATGATGTTGTGCGTGTCACCCTTGAGCAACGTGCGGGGCAGCAGCTCACGCCACTCGGCCCCCATCATCTCTTCGGGTGTCGGTATTCCCGGCACATCGCTGCCGTCGATGGCACACGATTCGGGGTAGTTGCCGGTGAAGAAGGCCGTGTTCACGTCGATGCCGCGAACGACCCCGCGAGCACCCAAGCGAACGACGCACCAGTCGTGCGCGTCCGGACCCAGATCGCGCCGGCGTCGCGTCTCCCACCCGTCCATCCACTTGCCACGATCGGTGTACTCGCCCTCGCGCCACACGGGCGCGGCCGCCTTGATCAGGTTTTCCTTCGGCGCGAAGAACTCGTCGTTGACCACGATCGCCGCCGCACCCAGGCGTTCCGACGCGAGATCGATTAGCTCGAGAAACGATTCGGTCATAGCAATTGTCCGCCGTACGCTCGCGCAAGCCGCTTCTTGTCCCACACACGCTCGCCGCGCACGAATGTCGTCGTCACCGTGCCGAACAGCCATCGCCCGGCGTACGGCGTCAGCTTGTGCCGCTGTTTGAGCTTTGCAGCGTCGACGCAGAATTCGGCCTCGGGATCCCAGACGACGAAATCGGCATCGAGCCCCTCGGCGATCCGCCCCTTGCGGTCGCTGATGCCCGCGAGTGCTGCCGGCGCTCCGCTCATCCACCGCGCCAGATTGACGAGGGCTGCCGATTGCGCTTCCTCAGTGAATGCGGCCACCGCACCGTCACGCCTGGTTTTTGAAGCGGCGCTCCGGCGGGCGGCAGCCTGACCGGCGGAGACGTTCTCGGGCGACGCGTCGGACGTTCGCCGCTGTGCGAGCGAAGGCGACGCGCCGCGCGCCACAGCTTCCATGTAGGCCGTCCAGACGGCCGGCAGCGACAGCTCCAGCGACGCGATCCCTCCCCACGCCGTCGAGAAGTCGCCGGGTGTCTTGAGCGCCGGCGGCGACGGCGAGTGATCGGTCGCGATCAGATCGAGCGCGCCGCCGGCCAGCCCGTCCCAGAGCGCCTGGCGGTGCGAGGCATCGCGAATCGGAGGCGCACACTTGAACTGCGTCGCGCCGTCAGGGACCTCATCGGCGGCAAACGTGAGGTAGTGCGGGCATGTCTCCGCGGTGATCGGCACCCAGGCCGCCCTGGCAGCCGCGATCGCCCTGACCCCTTCCGCCGACGAGACGTGCACGATGTGGATGCGCGTCCGAAACTCTTCCGCGAGGCGAATCAGCAGGCGGACCGCCTCCAGTTCCATGGCCGGCGGACGGGAGAGGAGGTAGGACGCGTAATCAGCGTTGGATGGGGGACCAGCGGCAAACGCAAGCTCGGCATGCGCCAGGAGCGGGACGTTGCGGCGCGCGAGAATTGGCAGCGCCTTCCGCAGGTCGTCCTCGGTCACCGCGGGGAACTCGTCAACGCCCGAAGGGACCAGAAAGCACTTGAAGCCGCGCACGCCGGCATCGATCAGCGGCTCGAGCTCCGGAGCATTCCCCGGGACGACGCCTCCCCAGAATCCGACGTCGACGTGACACTGCGCCCGCGCCGCCTCGATCTTCGAGCGCAATCCGGTGACGCAGGTCGTCGCCGGGATGCTGTTGAGCGGCATGTCGACGAGCGTCGTGACGCCGCCGGCCGCCGCGGCCCGCGTCGCCGTATCGAAGCCCTCCCACTCGGTGCGCCCGGGCTCGTTGATGTGCACGTGGGTGTCGACGATGCCGGGCGAGATCACCAGGTCCGGGACGTTGAACACCCGGGCGCCGGTCGGATCGTCGCCCTCGAATTCGACGATGCGCTGGATGACCCCGTCGGCGACGTGCAGCGCGGCAGACCGCTCCCCCTCCGGCAGCACGATGCGGTGACTGCGAATGACTAGCACCGATTCATCGGACGGCATGCTGAAGCCACGAAGCGGGCATCCTCAGCTTCTGATGGCGCGTTTCAAGAACGACCCGGCGCCTGCGCGTCCGGTAAACGCACCGTTCTCGATCACGACGCGGCCGCGCGAGAGCACGGTGTCGGTCGCTCCGGTCACCTGGCGTCCCTCGTACGGGTTGTAGTCGCAGTTCATGTGGAGCGTTTTCGCCGCAAGCGTGATCGTCCGATTCGGATCGAAGACGACAATGTCGGCGTCCGAGCCCGGGGCGATCGTGCCCTTCCTCGGGAACAAGCCGAAGATCTTCGCGGGCGACGTCGACGTCAACTCTACGAACCGATTGAGGGAGATGCGGCCGGGCCGGACGCCGCCGTCGTAGACCAGGCTCATCCTCGTCTCCACACCCGGGGCACCGTTCGGAATCTTCGAGAAGTCGTTCTCTCCGAGCCGCTTCTCCTTCATGCAGAACGGGCAGTGGTCCGTCGAGATGCACTGCAGATCGTTGTACGCAAGACCGCGCCAGAGCTGATCCTGCTTGGCCCGGTCGCGCAGCGGCGGGCTCATCACGTACTTCGATCCGTTGAAGTCCGGCTCCTCGTAGTTGTCGTACGAGAGAAACAGATACTGCGGGCAGGTTTCGGCGAACGCCGGCAAGCCGCGATCGCGCGCTTCGGTCACCATCTCGAGCGCCTCGGCCGCCGACAGATGGACGATGTAGATCGGCACGTCGGCAATTTCCGCCAGCGCGATTGCGCGATGGGTGGCCTCCGCCTCGGCACGCGCCGGCCTGGTGAGCGCGTGGTACTTCGGCGCGGTTTTTCCCTCCGCCAGCGCACGCTGGACGAGGACGTCGATCACGCCGCCGTTCTCGGCGTGCATGCAAATCGTTCCGCCGTTCTTCGCCGTTCGCAGCAGCGCCTTGAAAATGCTTCCATCGTCGAGCATGAAGACGCCGGGGTAGGCCATGAACAGCTTGAACGAGGTGATGCCCTGGTTCACGAGGGCGTCCATCTCGCGTTCCACCTGATCGGTCAGCTCGGTGATGATCATGTGGAAGCCGTAGTCGATCACAGCCTTGCCCTCGGCCTTCTTCGCCCAGGTTTCCCACGCCGTGTGCAGCGTCTGCCCGCGGTACTGGATGGCGAAGTCGACGATCGTGGTCGTACCGCCGAACGCCGCTGCGCGTGTGCCGGTCTCGAAGTCGTCGGCGGACGTCGCGCCGCCAAACGGCATGTCCATGTGGGTGTGCACGTCGATGCCGCCCGGAAGCACGTACTTGCCGGAGGCGTCGATCGTCTTGTCCACGTTGGCGCCGGGGATGTCGAGCGACACGCCGATCGTGCCGATCTTCTCGTCCTCGATCAACACATCGCCTTTGTACTGATCCACCGCGGTGACGATCGTGCCGTTCTTGATTAGAGTACGCATTTGAATCCGTGAGATTTCAGACTTCAGATTTCAGAGTTCAGATTCATTTCAGATTGGAGAGGCCGACTGAAATTGAATCTGAAATCAATCTGAAATCTGCCCTCTGAAATCTGAAATCGCCCGATTATAGCTGCTGAGGGAGCAGCACCGGGCGGGCTTCCCGCGTCCAACCCTCTTCCCATGTCGGCCGCGCGAGCTTGCGGGCGCCGGTCCTGAGCCGTTCGAGCGCCTTTTGATCTGCCGGGAATGCCTCGAAGAGTTCGAAGAGGACGTCGGCGAGCTGGCGGCCGTTCGAAAAGAGGAGGCCGTTGTCGCCGTGCCGCACGCGCTCCGCCAGGCACGCGCCGTAGTCCAGGGCACAGACCGGTACGCCCGCGCCGAACAGGTCGGCGATCTTCATCGGGATATCGAGACCCGATGACGAACGGTGGAGACAGAGGCCCAAATCCGCGCTGCCGACCACGCGCGGGTAGTCCTCGGGCTCGAGGAACCGCGCGCGCAGTTGAATCCGCCGTGCGGGAAGACCGGCGAAGCGCCGTTCGAACTCGGCCCGCCGCGCGCCGTCGCCGGTGACGAGAATCACGAGGTCGGGAAACCGGCGTCCGGCGTCTCCGGCTTCCCAGCCGCGGATCCGCTCTTCCAGCCGCATCACCGCTTCGATGACGACGTCGAAGTCCTCGTCCTCGGTCCAGCTCGTGGGGCAGACGATGAACCCGACCGTGTTCGCACGGATGCCGAGCCGCGCGAAGAGCGCGAGCCGGAACCGTTCGCGTTCCGCTCGCTCGATCGGCGTGAAGGCTGACGCCGGCCGGTCGTACAGCACCTGCGCCTGAGTCACGTCGAAACGGCTTTCGAGAAACGCCGCGAGACCGCGCGACACGCAGAGGTTGGCGTCCACCATCCTCGCGTCGCGCCGCTCGTACCAGCGCGCGAGTCTGACCGCCGGATGCCAGCGGCCCAGCCGCAATTGAAGCAGGGTGTAGCCGAGGTTGTGCCAGTCGATGACGAACCGCACGCCCCGACGCCGCAACGCGAACCAGCTGACGGCCAACGTCGGAAAGGCGGGCGGATTCTGCACCAGCACGAGATCGGGCCGCGGCAGCGTCCGCAGCATACGCCAGAGCCGGAAGCCGATCCGCAGCGCATCGAACAGACCGGCGACGGCGTACGGAGAGCCGCTCAGCTCGCCGCGGATTTTCAGCCGCGGGTTCGGAAGACGCCGGACGGTGATCCTGGAATCGTCGGTGATGTCCCGCGGCAGCGGCGTGCCTTCCAGACCGACGAGGTCGACGTCGACGCCATTGGCCGCGAGCGCGCGCGCGTGGTACCGCATGCGGGCGCTGCGTCCCAGATCTCCGAGGCAGACGACGGCGGCTCTCATTCAGGAAGGTCGAGTGACGGGGGCGCGAATATTCTACCTGCGTTGGGTGTCGGTCCAAAACCGTGCGAGCAGGTTGGACGCGACGCGCCGGCGGTACTCGGCCGTGGAGCGGATGTCGTCGATCGGGGCGATCTCATCGACGAGAATGCGCTGGGCGTCAGCGAGCGTCGCGCCGCCGGCCAACGCCTCTTCCGTTCGAACGGCCCGCACCACGGTCGGGCCGACGCTGCCGAGCGCGATTCGCACGTCGCCGGCCGGCCGGGGAGCAGCGCGCGACCCGCGCGTCTCTCGCGATCGATCGGACGGCGCCACGCCGGCGACGACGATCTTCGAAATCGCCTGCGCCGCGCGCGTTCCGACTTTCCTGAACCATTGCGTCCCGGTGACCACGGGAATCTCGAAGCCGACGATCAGCTCGTCCGGCTGCCGCACCGACTGCCGGTACCCGGTATAGAAGCCGGTGAACGGGACGCGACGTGTGGCGCGGGCGCTTCTGAGGACGACAATGGCTTCGGCGGCGGCGAGCACCGGCAGCGTGTCTCCCGCCGGCGATCCGTTGGCGACGTTGCCGCCGAGCGTCCCGCGGTTTTGAATCTGCACGCCGCCGACCTCGCGCGCCGCCGCGGCCAGCATCGGGATCCGTCGGCCGACGAGCGGCGACCTGATGAGATCGGTGTGCGTCACAAGCGCGCCGATGCACAACAGCCCGCCGCGGATCTCAATCGTGCGCAGCGCCTCGAGTCCCCAGAGGTTCAGGAAGCGTGTGTCCTTCAGGGTGCCGAAGTTCAGAGAGACGTACAGATCGGTGCAGCCCGCCATCGGCACGAGCGGCCCCTCGTCGCGGAGCATCTTCAAGGCGTCGGCGAGCGACCTGGGCTGAAGCAGCGAGCGGGTCGAGACTGAGACGGGCATAGCGACTAGGGCGTTCGTGCCTGGTCATCGCATGACCACGAAACACACGAAATACACGAAACGCGCGAAACGAAATACCTCTCTGAAATCTTCATTTGCGTGAGATTCCAGACTTTCGTGAGTGTCCTGACCCTGTTGAATTTCGTGAGTTTCGTGAGTTTCGTGGGTTTCGCGGCTGTGCCTCTCTGCGGTTTCTTCTTTTCGCAGCCGCTTCGATCGATCGATAGATCGCCGAATAGCCCGTGCATCGACAGAGGTTTCCCGCGAGGCCGGTTTTCATTTGATCGATCGTCGGCTTCTTGCCGAGCGCCACAGCCGCCAGGATCATGCCCGGCGTGCAGATGCCGCACTGCGCGCCGCCGTGTTCCACGAAAGCGCGCTGCAGAGGGTGATCCCCGCCCAACCCTTCAATCGTCGTCACACGCGCACCGGCGACCTGCGCGACGGGGACAAGGCACGAGTTCACGGGAGCGCCGTCTACGAGCACCGTGCACGCCCCGCACTCCCCTTCGCCGCAGCCTTCCTTGGTGCCCGTCAGGCCGCAGTCCTCACGCAGGACGTCGAGCAGCCGCCTCATCGCGTGGGCGCGAACCTTCGATCGCCGTCCATTCAACACGAAGGACACTGAGGTCAAGGTTTGGACAAACCTTTCCTTTGTGTCCGCGGTGTCTTTTGTATTCCATCAGCCTGCGAAGCAGCCATCAGTCTCTCCGGTGTCGCCGGAATCGCGCGGACATCGAAGCCCGCATCGCGCAGTGCATTCAACACGGCCGGCGCCGGACCGTCGATCGGCATCTCACCGACGCCCTTCGCGCCGAACGGACCGCCGGCGTACGGATTCTCGAGCATGATGACCCGCATCTCCGGGGAATCGAGCGTCGTCGGAATGATGTAGTTGGTCAGCGACGCATTGGCCATGCGCCCGTCGCGCATCACGACATCCTCGAGCAGCGCATAGCCGAGCCCCTGCGCGCTGCCGCCTTCGATCTGCCCGGTCGCGAGCATCGGATGAATCGCCTTGCCGATCTCGTGAACCGTGAGAAACGAAAGCGGACGCACTTCCCAGGTATCGCGGTCGACTTCCAGTTCGACGACGTCGCAACCCCACCCGTAGCTTCCGTACGCGTCTCCGCGATAGCTCGCATCGTCCCAGGCCATCCCCTCCGGCCTCTCGTACTCCTTGGTGATCACGAGCGGACCGTGCTTGCGGAGATACTCCCGCGGCGAGAGCGAACCGAGTTGCGCCTTCATCTCGGCCGCGCAGCGCTGCAGGATGCGGCCGACCACCATGCACGTCCGCGACGCGACGGTCGGTCCGCTGTCGGGAACGACCGCGGTATCGGCGCCGTTGACGTCGATGCAGTCGTAGGGGAGGCCGAGCGTGTCGGCGACAATCTGCGCATGCATCGTCCGCGTGCCCTGACCGATCTCCGTGCTCGAGACCAGGATTCGGGCACCGCGCTCGGTCAGCGCGAGCGACGCCTTCGACGCGAGCTTTACTTCCCCGCCGCCGGTGAACCCCGAGCCGTGAAAAAAGAGAGAGAGTCCAATCCCGCGCAGTGGTGATTGCTCCACCTGCTGGCGATTGGCACGCACGATCGCCCGTCTGCGTTTCTTGAACGCGCTGCGCTTCACGGCCTCGCGCAGCACCTGGAGCGCGCTGCAGTCCTTGCCCAGGCGCTGGCCGGTCGCGGTCGTATCGCCTGGACGCAGCGCGTTGATTTCGCGCAGGCGGACGGGATCGATGCCAAGCTGCGCGGCGATGCGATCCATGTGCACCTCCGTCGCAAACTGCGTCTGCGGCGCGCCGAACCCGCGGAATGCGCCGTTGGGCGGCGTGTTGGTCATCGTCGCGCGGCCGCGGATCCGCACGTGATCGCAGCGATACGGGCCGCTCGCGTGGATCACGCCCCGCGAGAGGACGACGGCGCTGAGCGTCGCGTAAGCGCCCCCGTCGAAAACGGCGTCGATGTCGATCGCCGTCAGCTTCCCATCACGCGTGACCCCGGTCTTGTGCCGGACGGTCGCCGGATGACGCTTGGTCGTCGCCACCATGTCTTCGACGCGGTCGTAGATCAGCTTCACCGGCCGCTGTGCCTTCTTCGCGAGAAGCGCCGCATGACCGGCGATCATCGACGGGTACTCTTCTTTTCCGCCGAAGCCGCCGCCCGTCTCGGTCTGAACGACGCGGACCTTGTCGCCCGGCAGGCCGAGCAGCACGGTCAACGCACGGTGCACGTAATAGGGGCACTGCATCGAGCCGTACACCGTGATCCCGTCGACATCGTCGGGCACACCGTTGCCGGGAACAGCGATCACGCCGTTGGTCTCGATGTACAACTGCTCCTGATGTCCCATCCGGTACTCGCCCTCGACGACACAGTCGGCGAGCGCGAAACCGTCCGACAGGCTGCCCTTCTCGATGTTGATGGTCTTGAAGACGGTGGATGATACGGCCGCGTCGTAGACCGGCGTCGCAGGCACGTATTCGATCTGCACGTCAGCGGCCAGCAGGGTTTCGCGATCCTCGTGCGCGAGCAGCAGGATCGGCTCCGCGAAATGCCGGATGGCGTGTTCCGCCAGACAGGGCTGATCGTCCTCGATCAGGGCGACGACGTTGCGGCCGGGGATGTCGCGGTAGTCGGCGATGGTGAAACCGGCCGTGTCGAAGTTGAAGCGAATCGATGCGATCTCGCCGGCGGGAATCGTGGAGCGGATCGTGCGCGCGTGGAGCAAATCGGGAAACGAGATATCGTCGACGTACTTCGCGGAGCCGGTGGTCTTCAGCGAGCCTTCCTTGCGGAGCACGTTGCGCCCGACCGCCGACGTCGCGCGAGGCATCGCGCTGATTATACGTGGTGGGGTCGGAGCGGGCGCCGGCCGATCATGGCGGCCACGCCAGCCTCGTCGGTCGCCATCGGCTTCCCGTCCATGTACGCGGCGACCACGGCGGGGTGGATGTACGCCTTCCGGCACACGGCCTTCGTGTTGCCAAGCCTGTCCGCGACGCGCGCAACAGCCTGCGCGACATTCCGTTTGGCTTCCGTCGTGGACTTGAAGCGTGCGAGCCGTGCAAGGGCCTGCGCGGCCAGCACGGTCCCGGCCCAGGTCCTGAAATCCTTGGCGGTGAATTCGTCTCCGCTCACCTCGCGCAGATACGCATTCACATCGTCCGAGCAGATCGACTGACGCCCACCGTGTTCGTCGACGTACTGGAACAGCTCGTATCCCGGCAGATCGCGGCACGCCTTGACGATGCGCGCCAGGCGAGCGTCGTGGAGATCCACGGCGTGAGCCACGCCGCTCTTGCCGCGAAACTCGAACCGGACGGAACCGCCGCGAATTCTGGCGTGCCGGTCGCGCATCGTGGTCAGGCCGACCGAGCCGTTCGTTTTCGCGTACTCCTCGTTGCCGATGCGGATCAACGTCTTCTCGAGGAGTTGAACCGCGGCAGCGAGCACTTTCTCGCGGGGAAGCCCGTTCTTGCGAACGTCCGCCGCCGTGCGCCGGCGGATCCGCCGCAGCGCGCGCGCGAACGCCGGCAGCCGGTCGTACTTGACCTCGTCGCGCATCTGACGGAAACGCGGGTGATACCGGTACTGCTTTCGGCCGCGCGCGTCCCGACCTGTTGCCTGGAGATGACCTCGCGCATCAGGGCAGATCCAGACATCGGTCCACGCCGGCGGGATGACGAGCGCCTTGATGCGCCGCAGCTCGTCCGCGCCGACACGCCGACCATTCGGGTGGACATAGCGAAACCGGCCAGGTTTTCCCACGCGCCTGATTCCCGGCGTTCGCTCGTCGGACACGTGTCGCAGTGCGGTAGCCGTCGTTCGTTTAGCCATCCCGGTCGGGTTTGAGCAAGAATGACGCCGTGCGCACATGGCTCATCCTGTCCGTTCTCATTCTGCTCGCGTTCAGCGCGTCGCCTTTCACACAGAGTCCGGCGCCTTACGACATCCTGATTCGAAACGGCCGCGTGCTCGACGGCAGCGGCAACCCGTGGATGGCCACCGACATCGGCATCCGCGGCGGACGGATTGTGGACATGGGTCGCCTGGGAAACGCGGCGGCGTCTCGTGTGATCGACGCGCAGGGACGAACGGTATCGCCGGGTTTCATCGACGTGCACTCCCACGCGTCCCAGGGTCTCGAAGGAACCTTGAAGGAAGGCCGTCAGCTCATCGCACAAGGGATCACCACGGTCGCGCTGAATCCTGACGGCGGCGGCACGCCGGATCTGCGGACGCAGCGCGCGGGCTTCGAGCAGCGCGGCGTCGGCGTGAACGTCGCGCTCTACGTTCCACATGGTGCGATTCGCCGCGACGTCCTCGGCATGGCCGATCGTGCGCCGACTGCGGCCGAGCTCGATCGGATGATCGCGATTGCCAGGAACGGCATGGAGGCCGGCGGGATCGGACTCTCGTCGGGGCTGTATTACGCGCCCGGCAGCTACGCGAAGACGGAAGAGGTCATCGCGCTCGCGAAAGTTGTCGGCGAGATGGGCGGCGTGTACGAAAGCCACATCCGCGACGAGGCCGACTACAACATCGGCGTCGTTGGCGCCGTGCAGGAAGTGATTCGGATCGCCGAAGAAGGCCACTTGCCCGGCATCGTGGCGCACATGAAGGCGCTCGGGCCGGCGAGCTGGGGACTGTCGATGGCGCTGGTGGAGCGGATCAAGCAGGCGCGCGATCGCGGCGTCGAGGTGTACGCGGATCAGTATCCCTACGACGCGAGCGGCACCGGCATCGTCGGCGCGTTGATCCCGCGCTGGGCGGAAGTCGGGGGCCGAAACGAGCTGCTCGCGCGCATTCAAGGCGCGGATCACGATCGGCTGGCGGCCGATATCCGCCGCAACTTCGAGCGGCGCGGCGGTCCGGACAAGCTCGTGATCTCGCGCTATGCGCCGAATCCGTCGTACGAAGGACAGTCGCTCGCGCAGGTCGCGAAGGCGCTCGGCAAGCCCGCCGACGAGACGGCGATGGAGCTTCTGCTGAAGGGCGACGCCAGCCTCGTGTCGTTCAACATGACGGAAGACGACATCGAGCTGATCATGCGGCAGACGTTCACCATGACGTGCACCGATGGCGACCTGGTGCCGTTCGGTCAGGGCAAGCCGCATCCACGCGGCAACGGCGCGTTCGCGCGGAAGATCCACGTGTACGTGAACGGACGCGGCACCATCGATCTGCCGTTCGCGATCCGCTCGATGACGAGCCTGCCGGCCGGCGTGTTCGGCCTGAAGGATCGCGGGACGCTGCGTCCGGGTGCATGGGCCGACGTGTTGATCTTCGATCCCGCGAAGGTGCGTGACGCAGCGACGTATCTCGAACCGCACCAGCTGTCCGAAGGGATGGACTACGTGCTGGTCAACGGGGTGATTGAAAAGGATGCCGATGCGTTCACGGGCAGGATGGGCGGGCGGGTGGTGACGCCAGACAGGAGGTAGTTCATGGGGAAGAAACGCGCGGCCTCGACGCTTCATCGAACACGCTTTCCCAACGAGAAGCCGGCGTATCGATCGGCGCGGGACAAGCTGCTCAAGGCGGAAATGAAACTGCGTCGCGACATCGAGTCTGTCGCCGCGCTTCGCCGCAAACTGCCGCTTGGCGGCGCGTTGAAAGAGGACTACGCGTTCGACGATGGCGGCGGACGAGTGCGGCTGTCGGAGCTGTTTGCCGACGGCAAAGACTCACTGCTCGTCTACAGTTTCATGTTCGGGCCGGAGATGAAGTCGGCGTGCAGTTCGTGCACGTCGATTCTCGACGGCCTCAACGGACAGGCGCCGCACGTCACGCAGCGCGTGAACATGGCCGTGGTGGCGAAGTCGCCGATCGAACGGATCAAGGAGTTCGCGAACGGCCGGGGCTGGAACAACCTGCGGTTACTGTCGTCGGCTGGCAATACCTACAATCACGACTACCACGGCGAGACCGACGAGGGTTCGCAGATCCCCACCATGAACGTCTTCACCCGCCGCAAAGGCGGCATCTATCACACGTGGAGCAGCGAACTGCTCTTTCTCAAGCCGGACAAGGGTCAGGACGGACGCCACGTGGATCTGGTATGGCCGCTGTGGAATCTGTTCGATCTCACGCCTGAAGGGCGCGGCACCACCTGGCATCCGGCGCTGCGCTACGACTGACGATGGCCTGAGTTCCGGCGGGACGTTGGCTCCAACCACCACCAGAGCGCGTTGGTCACAGGTCGCGGAAGGCGTTGATTCAATTGACGGGCCGCCATGACGATCTGGCCACGATGATGCCCTTCGTGCGCGACGAAGTAGGCCATCACGTGACCGACGTCCAGCGGCAGATTGCGCCACACGTACGCCCTGGTCCGCGGCAGCGTGCCGCCAGCCGCGATCCCGAACTGCAACAGCGCCTCGATACCCTTGCCGCTGCGTTTGAGCGCGGCGACGAGTTGACGACGGGTGACGGTGCGATGGTCGACGCGGAGCGGCACGGTGATCCCGTGTTCGGCCCCGAGCATCTTGATCCACCAGCAGCGGGAGTTGTGCAGGTGCGCCGCAATCGCGCGGATGGGACGCGTCGGAATGCCTGGCACGACCGCGCTCATCAACGCGGGCGGCAACTGAGCCACGAGGTCGATCGTCACGCGGTTGCTCGTCCGCCAGGCGGAGAGAACCGAACCGCGAAGATCGGGCACTGGAGACATCTGTTTGCCTCGGACCATGGATCGCTCGGCTGAAGCCTTCGCGCTACGGGGGTACGGTTTCGTGCGTTTCGCGCGTTTCGTGCGTTTCGTGCGTTTCGCGCGTTTCGTATGTTTCGTGCGTTTCGCGTGTTTCGTGTGTTTCGCGCGTTTCGTGTGTTTCGTGTGTTTCGTGGTTACCAGGCCACCATCGATCCTTCGAACAGCTGCGCCAGTTCCTCAGGTCCGGCCGGACGCGGCGACAGCTTCGTGACCCGATGCTGCGGCAGCGTGCCCTCCACCAGCGAGGGAATGTCCGACGAGGAATAGCCGATCGCTTTCAGCCCGTTGGGCATCTGCAGCCGCTGCATGAACCAGGTGATGCGATCCGCGAGGATCTTCCCCGCGTCCTCCGATTTCGCACCAGCGACGTTGGCGCCGAGCGCTTCGGCCGCCTCCAGGTGGCGCGCGGCGTTCGCGCTCGCCGTGAATCGAAACACGGCTGGCGCGTTGAGGATCACGGACATACCGTGCGGGACGATCGGATGATCCGCGGCGTAGCCAGGCGCCGTGTAGCTCTTCACGTTTCCCGATACCGGGTACGACATGCCGTGCGGCAGGTGCACGCCGGCGTTGCCGAATCCGACGCCCGCGTACGAAGCCGCGAGCAGCATGTTCGCCCGCGCCTCGTCGTCCGACGTGTCATCGAACGCTCGCACGAGGAACCGGTTCACCATGCGAAGCGCCTGCATCGACCAGATGTCGCTGATCGGGTTCGATCCCTGGTACGCGGGACGCATCGCCGGGCGATCGGGCAGCGGGCGATCGGTATACGGCATCGCCGTGAACGACTCGATCGCGTGGCTGAGAATATCCAGCCCGGTCGATGCGGCGACCTGCGGCGGCATCGTGCGCGTGTTCTCGGGATCCAGGTAGCCGAGCGTGGGCTTGAGCCGCCGGTTCGCAATACCGGTCTTCGCATGAAGTTTCTTGTAGTCGAAGATCGTCACGCCTGTCGTTTCACTGCCCGTGCCCGCTGTGGTGGGAATCGCGAGCAGCGGCTTCAGCGGTCCGGGGACCGGCAGGCCCTTGCCGATCGGCGGGTTCACGTAGTCCAGGAAATCGGCGGGCGGATATGTCGTGTAGAGGTTCGCCGCCTTGGCCGTGTCGATCACGGATCCGCCGCCGACCGCAACAAAGGCGTCGAACGGCCGCGCGTTCGTAAAAGCGATCGCGTCGAGGAACGACTCGTCGCTTGGTTCGACGCGTACGCGGTCGTAGAGCGCATGGGAAATCCCGCTGCGCTCGAGCGACTCGAGAACGGTATGGACCGGAGGCAGCTTCGCCAACATCGGGTCGGTGACGACGAGCACCAGCTTCGCACCCATCTCGGCCAGGTCCATGCCGACCTCGCGCGTCACGCCGACGCCGAATCGCACGCTGGACACAGCCATCTCGAACGCGATGTCTTTGTTCATGGGAACCCGATTATTCACCAGGATGTGTGAACGCGGTGCCGCCGCCGGCCACGTGATACGTCAAGGTGTGCCGGTCGTGCCGCCGGTAATCAATCGCACCCGCCGCTGGAGCGAGAAGTAGGCCCAGGCCCACTCGGTCATCACGACGAAGCGGTTGCGGAAACCGATCAGCCAGAAGATGTGCAGGAAAATCCAGAAGATCCACGCGAAGAATCCGGAGATCTTCAGTCCGAACACGTCCCCGACCGCAGAATTCCGGCCGATGGTCGCCATGATCCCGTAGTCCTTGTAGCGGAACGGTTCGAGCGGCTGTCCGGCAATGGCGCGCAGGATGTTCTTCCCCGCGCAGGTCCCCTGCTGCATCGCGACCTGCGCCACGCCGGGCAGCGGCTTGCCGTTTTCCACGAACACGCAGATGTCGCCGGCGACGAAGATGTTGGGATGCGCCGCAAGGGCGAGCGACGGTTCCGGCGTGACGCGTCCCGCGCGATCGAGCGGCACCCCGAGCGACTGCGCGATCGGTGACGCGGCGACGCCGGCCGCCCACAGCACGGTGCCGGCTGAGATCCGCTCCGAACCAACCAGGACGCCGTCGTCGTCGATTCCGGTGACCACCGATCCCGTGCGCACCTCGACGCCCAGCCGCTCGAGCGAACGTCGCGCGGCTGCGCGCAAAGATTCCGGGAACGGTGCGAGCACGAACGGCGCACCTTCGACCAGCACGACCCGCGCGGATTCGGGATGAATGCGGCGGAAATCCTTCCGGAGCGACTGCCTCGCGATTTCGGAAAGAGCGCCCGCCAGTTCGACGCCTGTCGGTCCTGCACCGACAATGACGAATGTAAGCAACCGCCGCTGACGGGCGGCGTCGGGCTCCCGCTCCGCGGCCTCGAACGCGCGCAGCACACGCCGACGCATCTCGAGCGCATCGTCCAACGTTTTCAAACCGGGCGCGCGTTCCGCCCATTCGGGATGACCAAAATAGGCGTGCGCGGCGCCGGAAGCGAGCACCAGGTAGTCGTACGGCACCGACTGATCGCCGTCGATCAAGACGCGGTTGCCGGACGGGTCGATCGCCTGCACGTTGGCGAGCAGCACCTCGACGTTCTTCTGGTGCCGGAGAATCCAGCGGATCGGCGACGCGACGTCGCCGGGCGACAGCGACGCCGTCGCGACCTGATAGAGCAGCGGCTGGAACAGATGATAGTTGTGCCGATCGAGCAGCGTGACGCTGACATCGGTATTCGCGAAGGCGCGGGCCGCATTCAACCCGCCGAACCCTCCGCCGACAATGACGACGCGCGGCATTCGAAATGCTATCGTATCCGCATGGCGACATCAGACAAACCTGAGCGGTTGACGGGCGGATCGGCGCTCGGCGGCGTGACCACTGTTGTCGAGACGGCCTGCCCGCTCGACTGCCCTGACGCGTGCAGCCTGGCGGTCACCGTGCAACAGCGGAAGATCGTGAAGATCGACGGATCGCACCGGAACCCTGTCACGAACGGCTACATCTGCGCCAAGGTGCGGCGGTTCGGCGAGCGGGTGTACGGATCCGATCGCCTGCTCTATCCAGCGGTCCGCACCGGCCGCAAGGGTTCCGGGCAGTTCAAGCGCGTGACGTGGGACGAGGCGATCGATCTCGTCGCAACCCGATTCGAAGAGGCACGGGATACGGCCGGCGCCGAATCGATTCTGCCGTACTCCTACGGCGGATCGAACGGCCTGCTCACCCAGGACAACATCGACGCGCAGCTCTGGCGGCGGTTTGGCACGTCGCGGCTCGCTCGGACGCTGTGCGCGGCGCCGACCGGCGCGGCCAACATGGCGCTCTACGGCAAGATGGCGTCGGTAACCTATCAGGATTATCCCGAAGCGAAGCTGATCGTGCTGTGGGGCGTGAACCCTTCTGCTTCAGGCATTCACATCATTCCGTACCTGCGTGAAGCGCAGAAGCGCGGCGCCAGGATCGTCGTCATCGACCCGCGCACCACGCCGCTCGCGCGCAACGCCGACATGCATCTCGCCGTGAAGACCGGCACCGACGTGGTCGTCGCGCTGGCTCTTCATCGCTATCTGTTCGAGAACGGCTTTGCGGACACGGCCTTTCTGAACGAGCACACCAGCGGCGCGGACGTGCTGAGAGAACGCGCGGAGCCGTGGACGTTCGAGCGCGCGGCAGAAGTGTCGGGGCTGGAGGCGTCGGCGATCGAAGCGCTCGCGACACTTTATGCCACGAGCTCGCCGGCACTGGTCAAGTGCGGATGGGGCCTGGAGCGCAACCGTAACGGGGGCAACGCGGCGATGGCTGTGCTCGCGCTGCCCGCGGTCGGCGGCAAGTTCGGTGTTCGAGGCGGCGGCTACTCCATGAGCAACTCGGCGTCGTGGAACATCGATCGCACGTGGATCGACGCGCCAGAGCCGGACACCCGAATCGTGAACATGAACCATCTCGGACGCGCGCTCACCGAGTACGACGACCCGCCGGTCAACGTGCTGTTCGTCTACAACTGCAATCCGGCAGCGACGGTACCCGACCAGCGCCGCGTGATCCACGGACTCGAGCGGGAGGACCTGTTCACGGTCGTGTTCGATCAGGTCATGACCGATACGGCGCTCTACGCCGATCTCGTGCTGCCGAACACCACGTTCCTCGAAGGCTACGACTTCGCGAAGGGCTACGGATCCATCACCATGGACCTCGGACGACCGGTGATCGACGCGATCGGCGAGTCGAGGACGAACGCCGACGTCTTCGGAGAGCTGTGCAACCGACTTGGCCTCTTGAAGCCGGGCGAGCCGTCGGGTGAGCTCGATCTGATGGTCACCGTGCTCAAGGAGCTTCCCGAGCCGATCGGCCGCACGCTCGCGGACGGCGCCATGCCGTCGCCCCCGTACGGTCCGGCTCCCGTCCAGTTCGTGGATGTGTTCCCGAACACTCCGGACCGGAAGGTCAACCTGTTCCCCGCCGCGCTCGATCCGACGACGCCGATGGGGCTCTATCGCTACCAGCCCGATCCCGGGACCGACCGCTATCCGCTGGCGCTCATTTCCCCGGCCAGCGATCGCACGGTCAGCTCGACGCTCGGCGAGCTGCCGCGGCCCGACGTCAGATTGCTGATGCACCCAGACGATGCGCGCGGGCGAGGGTTGGAGGAGAACGATGTGGTGCGGATCTTCAACGAGCTGGGCGAAGTCCATTGCCCGCTCAGCGTGACGCCCGCCATTCGTCCCGGGACCGTGAGCCTCCCCAAAGGGCTCTGGCGGCGCAGCACCCGGAACAACTTCACCGGCACCGCGCTGGTGCCGGACACGCTGACCGATCTCGGAGGCGGCGCCTGCTTCAACGATGCGCGCGTGCAGGTCTCGTCACTGGCCAATGCGTAAGGACGAAACGCACGAAACGGCCTTTTTTCGTGTGTTTCGATCTTTTCGTGTGTTTCGCGATCAGTAGCTGAAGAAGAACAGCAGATCCGCGCCGCTCCCCTGCGCGCGCTGGAACAGCTGCTGCTGCGTCCCCGAGCCCTGCAGCATGTTGGTGCGCAGGCGAAGCCATCGCGTGAGCTCGTACTCGAGGATGAAGTTGGTTTCGTTCGACGCTCCGATACCCTGCTCCACCTTGACGTACAGATCCTTGCCGACCTGCTCGCCGATCGTCACCGACGCGGTCGCGCCGCTGTCGGGCGCCGTGCTGATTTCAAACATGTCGACCCCGAGCGCATTCTCGATCGACGTGGAAAGCGCGCCAGCCAGCGAGCCGGTCGCCAACTGCTGCGCCCTCGCAGCGAGCGACGCCTGCTGCCCCTCGCCCAGCGAGTTGATCGGCTGGTTGAACACGATCAGCGAGAGGATGTCTGCCTCCTCGAGCGGCGGTGTGCTGCTGAGCACGATCTCGGGCTGCTTGACCGTGCCGCGGACGTTGACGCGGGCCTCGACGCCTTGTATCAGCCGCCGCGTGCGGACATCGAGGAGCGGGTTCATCTCGTCGAGCGGCTCTCCCGCGAAACGCACCGTGCCGTCACGGAGAATTTCGAAGCGGCGTCCCTGGAAGTCGTAGGTGCCGCGCACGGTGTTGACGGCGCCCACGAGCACGATCTGCTTGCCCGGTTCTTTCGTGGCCCGCAAATCGCCTCCAAGCGTGATGTTAATCGCGCCGAGGCTGACCGGTGCGCCGGGCGCTCGCAGCTCGCTCGCCTTGACCACCAGGTCTTCCGGAACGGTGACGCGCACATCCATCTTGAGCGCATCCATCGGTGATGACGATGCTGGTTCAGTGGCCACGTCGTTGGGCGGCGTGACGTACTCGGTCTGCTGTGTCGCGTACGCGGAGCCGGACGCCAGCGCCACGATTTCATCGAGATTCACGACGCCGGTCGAAATCCCGAAGTCTCCTTCGATGCGCGGCGCGCGGAGCTCGCCGGCGATCTCCAGGTTGGTGTTCACGCGCACGTTGCCAAGCTTGTTGTCGACCACCTTGAAATCGCTCGCGGTGACGAACAGTTCCACGTTGCCGAGCTCACGCTCGCGTATCGCCAGATCGCCCGTGATCGACAGCGCGCTCTGGTGGTTGTCGAGCACGTAGATGTTGTCGATGTGCACCTTGTCGGGCTGCAGCTCGATCTTGCCTTGCAGGTTCGTATAGGC
>Ga0070665_100000589_pt1 | contig 50592 bp, 46 predicted proteins | sample KBSS13metaG_FD_65862 | JGI IMG/M metagenome (GOLD analysis project Ga0070665, IMG submission 65862) | Switchgrass rhizosphere microbial communities from Kellogg Biological Station, Michigan, USA - KBS S1-3 metaG | ecosystem: Host-associated > Plants > Roots > Rhizosphere > Soil ...
CTATTTCCGCGAGACCGGCCTCGCCACCCAGGCGAACATCCTGGTCTCCCAGCCCAGCGCCTTCACCGGCACGGCCCGCGTCGTCGGCGAGACGCCCGTGCCGGTGCTGAAGGACTATCTGACGCTGCGGCTGCTCGACAATTCGGCGCCCTTGCTCTCGCGTCCGTTCGTCGACGCCAATTTCGCCTTTCGCGGCACCGTGCTCAACGGCACGCCGGAGAATGAGCCCCGCTGGAAGCGCGGCGTTACCATGGTGACGGGCGCGATCGGCGACGATGTCAGCCGGATCTACGTCCAGCGCCACTTCCCGCCTGAGGCCAAACGCGCCGCCGACGAACTGGTCCGCAACGTGATCGGGGCCATGGACCGCCGTCTCGCCCAGCTGACCTGGATGGCGCCCGAGACCCGGGCCGCGGCCCGCGCCAAGCTCGCCGCCTTCACGCCCAAGATCGGCTATCCGGACCGCTGGCGCGATTATTCGAGCGTCCGGGTCACCCGCACGAACCTCGTCCAGAACGTCGTCAACGCCAACGAGTTCGAATATCGGCGCAACCTCGCCAAGCTCGGCCGCCCGGTCGACCGCAGTGAGTGGTTCATGACGCCGATGGAGGTGAACGCCTACGCCAATCCGACCTGGAACGAGATCGTCTTCCCGGCCGCGATCCTGCAGGCGCCCTTCTTCGACGCCCATGCCGACCCGGCGGTCAATTATGGCGGCATCGGCGCCGTCATCGGCCATGAGATCAGCCACCATTTCGACGATCAGGGCAGCCGCTACGACCAGACCGGCGCGCTCCGCGAATGGTGGACGGCGCAGGACCGGGAGCGGTTCAATGCGCTGACCGCCCAGCTCGTCGCCCAGTACGACGCCTATGAGCCGCTGCCGGGCCGTCACATCCAGGGCCGCCTGACCCTTGGCGAGAATATCGCCGATCTGGCCGGCCTGACCGTCGCTTATGATGCTTATCATCATTCGCTCGGCGGCCGCCCGGCGCCGACGCTGGAGGGCTTTACCGCCGATCAGCGTTTCTACCTGGGCTGGGCCCAGGTCTGGCGGCGGAAATATCGCGAGGCGAACCTGATCCAGCGGCTGCTGACCGACCCGCACTCGCCGAGCGAGCAGCGCGCCGCCGTCGTCCGCAATCTCGACCCCTGGTATGCGGCGTTCAACCCGCAATCGTCCGACACTTTGTTCCTGGCGCCGGATCGTCGGGTCCGCATCTGGTAGGATGGCAAGCGCGGCGGGCTTGCACGGGAGACCGGGGCGGCATGGCCGCCCCCTCATCCTGTTCGGCCTCGCCGCGCTGGCCTCGGCCGGCCTCTTGCTCTGGGCGGCGGAGAGCTGGGTCTTCGCCGCCGCCTTCCTGGCCGGCCTGGTCGCCATGGGCGGCTTTCTTGCCCTGAGGCAGCCAGGCGCCGCCGCACCGGCCGCCGCGCCGGCGCCGGTGATCGACACTGCCCTGCTGCGCGCCGCGCTCGATCATGCCCCGCCCGCCAGCGCCTTGGCGATCACCGACGGGGAAGGGGCGTTGGTCTCCGCAAACGCCACCTGGTCCGCCTGGTTCGTCGGCGCCGCGTCGCCCGCGGAACTCGCCCAGGACAGCGACCGGCCCGCCGTGGACGCCGCGATCCGCGCCGCCCATCGCGACCGCGGCGCCATCGTCCCGCCGCTCACCCTGAGCGGGGTCGCCGTTCGCGGCGACGTCGCCCGGATCGGCGGCGGCCACCTGCTCTGGCGCCTCAAACGCGGCGACAGCGCGGACCTCGCCACCGAGACCAGGCAACTGATCGCCGGCGAAGCGGGCCGGCGCATGGGCGAGGCCGGGGTGATGACCGCGATCGTCGACTTCAGCGGTACCATTCTCGCCGCCAACGGCGCCTTCGTGGCCCGCTCCGTGGGCACCGACGGCGAGGTGGGCGCCGTGGAGGGGACGCCTTTCGTCAGCCATCTCGCCACCGCCGCCAACGGCCAGTTCCATTTTGCCGTCGAAGGCAAGGCCGCGCCACCCCTGCGCATCATCCAGGTTCCGGCCGGTGACGGCCCCGACGCGCTCTCCGCCTTCCTGCTGCTGGACGACGTCCCCGGCCCGCGCGGCGGCGACGAGACCGCCCATGTTCACGCTCTGCTGGACAGCCTGCCGCTCGGCCTGGCGCTTGCCGATGGCGACGGCCGCTTCCTCTTCCTCAACAAGGTCTTCCGCACCGCCGCGGGCATCGCCGCGAATGAGAAACCAGCCTGGCCCGGCGATCTCGTCGTCGACGAAGACAAGGCGGCGGTGTCGGACGCGGTTCGCCGTTTCGGCCGGGGCCGCCCCATGTCCGGCGATCTCGCTGTCCGCCTGCGCTTCAATCCGGACGAGCCGGTGGCGATGACCGTCGCCGGCGCGCGCGGGCTCGGCAATGCCGCCGTCCTGCTCAGCCTCAAGGACAATAGCGAGGAGGCCCGGCTGAAGCGGGAGATCGCGCAGGCCACGAAGATGCAGGCGGTCGGTCAGCTCGCCGGCGGCGTCGCCCATGATTTCAACAATATCCTGACCGCGATCCTCGGCACCTGCGATCTCATGCTGATGCGCCATACGCCGGGCGATTCGGACTATGACGACATCCAGCAGATCCGCTCCAACTCGAACCGCGCCGCCAATCTCACCCGCCAGCTCCTGGCCTTCTCCCGCCAGCAGACTTTGCGACCGCAGGTGCTGCAGCTCCCCGACGTGGTCGCCGAGGTCTCGCACTTGCTCACCCGGCTGCTCGGCGAGCGAGTGAAGCTGGAGGTGAAGCATGGCCGCAGCCTCGGCCCGGTGCGCGCCGATCCGGGCCAGCTCGAGCAGGTGATCGTCAATCTCGCCGTCAATGCGCGCGACGCCATGACCGCCAGGGACGGCGCCGGCGGCACCCTGACCCTGCAGACCTTCGCCGTCGCCGCCGAGGATGTCCGCCGCATGGGCAGCGACGTGCTGCCCGTCGCCGATTATACTGCGCTCAAGGTCACCGACACCGGCACCGGCATCCCGCAGTCTATCCTCGGCAAGATTTTCGAGCCTTTCTTCACCACCAAGGAAGTGGGGAAGGGGACTGGCCTCGGCCTCTCCACCGTCTACGGCATCGTCAAGCAATCGGGCGGCTTCATCTTCGCCGAGAGCCAGGTCCGCAAGGGCACCAGCTTCACCATCTACCTCCCCGTCCACCGCGCCGCGCCCGGCGACGCGCCCGTTAAAGCGAAGGCCAGGGAGAAGGCCGGCGAGCTCTGGGGCACCGGCACCGTGCTGGTCGTCGAGGACGAGGCCATGGTCCGCGCCGTCGCCGAGCGGGCGCTGACCCGTCACGGCTACAAGGTGCTGGTCGCCGAAAATGGCGAGGCCGCGCTGGAAATCCTGCAGCGCGAGGGGCCGGTCGACCTGATGCTCTCCGACGTGGTCATGCCGACCATGGACGGCCCCACCACCGTCCGCGCCGCCCGCAAGCTGCAGCCCGATATTCCGGTCCTCTTCATGTCAGGTTATGCCGAGGAGCAGCTTCGCAAGTCGATCGACATCCCCAACGTCTCCTTCCTCGCCAAGCCTTTCTCGGTGCAGCAGCTGGCCGAGACGGTGCGGGACGTGCTGGCGGCGGCGAAGTAAACCAAGGTTATAGGAACGGGGCCCTGCGGAATTTCCCCTCTTTCCCTTTGCGTAACAAACGCTAAGGGCGATTCCATGCCGGGGTCCACCACCATCCTCATCGTCGAGGACGAGCCTCTTATCGCGATGATGCTCGAGGATTTCCTCGATGAGCTCGGCCATCAGGTCGCGGCGACCTGCGACAATGTCGCGGACGCGCTGGATCAGGTCGGCGCCGGCGCCTTCGACGTCGCGATCATCGACGTGCGCCTGAAGGACGGCGAGAATATCTGGCCCGTCGCGGACGCGCTCGCCGATGCCGGCAAGCCCTTCGTCCTCGCCACGGGCGGCCATGTCGAGCCGCCCCCGGCCCGCCATGCCGGCGTGCCCGTCCTCGCCAAGCCTTACACGATGGACGCGATCGACCCGGTGCTGGCTTTGGCGCTCGGGGCCGAGGCCAGCTAGAAAGTGCCCCGCCGGCGCAGGCTGCTCATGCTCTTCGTCCTGCTGCCCATCCTGCTCTACGCCGCCATCTGCGCGGCGGTCTTCTTTTTCCAGGCGAGCCTGATCTTCCCGGTCTCGCAGGTCGGCCCCGCCGGGCCGCCGCCGTCCGGAAGCGCGCGGGTCCAGCTCCGGGCCGCCAGCGGCGAGCGGCTGTCCGGCCTGCACATCGCGCCCGCGCAGCCGGGCGGGGAGGGGGCGCCGCCGCTCATCCTCGGCTTCGGCGGCAATGCCTGGAACGCGGAAGCGATGGCCGCCTATCTGCACGATCTCTACCCACGGGCGGACATCGTCGCCTTCCACTATCGCGGCTATCCGCCGAGCGAGGGGAGCCCGAGCGCCGACGCCTTGCGCGAGGACGCGGTGGCGATATTCGACTGGGCGGCCCGCGAATTTCCGGGCCGGCAGATCCTCGCGATCGGCTTCAGCATCGGCAGCGGGGTCGCCGCCCATCTCGCCGCGCACCGCCCGCTGGCCGGCGCGATTCTGGTCACTCCGTTCGACAGCCTCGCCGCGGCCGCCGCCGATCATTATCCGTGGCTGCCGGTCCGCTGGCTCTTCCGTCACGAACTGACCGCGGCCGACGACCTGCGCGCCAGCCAGGTGCCGGTCGCGATCCTGTCAGGGCAGGACGACACCCTGATCCTCCCGGCCCGCACCGAAGCGCTCCGCCAGGCAGCCCCGAACCTCGCCTATGTGCGCGTTGTCGCCGGCGCCGGCCATAACGACATCTACCAGCGCGAGAACTTCCGCGCGGGCATGCACGAGGCCCTGGCAACGCTGCTGCGGCGCTGATTTTCGCGCTTGTTCTCATTTTATTCGTTTCCTACTTGTTCCATGAGAACAAATACGGTACATCGCTTTTCGAGCATTGATCGGCCCAGCCATTGCCTGGGGAAGGCCGACGCAATACGGGGAGCAAGCCAATGACGGCCTCACTTCAGGTGGTTTCCGACAGGAGCGCAATGGACACGGACAAGCAGAAGGCGCTCGACGCCGCGCTGGCGCAGATTGATCGCGCCTTCGGCAAGGGCTCGGCGATGCGGCTCGGCTCGAAAGAGGCGATCGAGATCGAGACGATCTCGACGGGCTCGCTGGGACTCGACATCGCGCTCGGCATTGGCGGCCTGCCGCGCGGCCGGGTGGTTGAGATTTACGGCCCGGAGAGCTCGGGCAAGACCACGCTCGCCTTGCACGCCATCGCCGAGGCGCAGAAGGCCGGGGGTGTCGCCGCCTTCGTCGACGCCGAGCATGCGCTCGATCCGGCCTATGCCAAGAAGCTCGGCGTCAACATTGACGAGCTGATCGTCTCGCAGCCCGATACGGGCGAGCAGGCGCTGGAGATCACCGACACTCTGGTCCGCTCCAACGCGGTCGACATCCTGATCGTCGATTCGGTCGCCGCTCTGGTGCCGCGGGCCGAGATCGAGGGCGAGATGGGCGATTCCCATGTCGGCCTGCAGGCGCGGCTCATGTCGCAGTCGCTGCGCAAGCTGACCGGCTCCATCTCCAAGTCGAAATGCCTGGTGATCTTCATCAACCAGCTGCGCATGAAGATCGGCGTGATGTACGGCAATCCGGAGACCACGACGGGCGGCAATGCGCTGAAATTCTACGCCAGCGTCCGCCTCGACATCCGCCGCACCGGCCAGATCAAGGACCGGGACGATATCGTCGGCAACGCGACCCGGGTGAAGGTCGTGAAGAACAAGCTGGCGCCGCCGTTCAAGCAGGTCGAGTTCGACATCATGTATGGCGAGGGCGTGTCCAAGACCGGCGAGATTCTCGATCTCGGCGTGAAGGCCGGCATTGTCGAGAAGTCCGGCGCCTGGTTCAGCTACGACTCGATCCGCATCGGCCAGGGCCGCGAGAACGCCAAGACCTATCTCAAGGAGAATCCCGAGGTCGCGGACCGGCTCGAGCGCTCGATCCGCGGCAAGACCGAGGAGGTCGGCGAAGCGCTGATGGCGGGCCCGGAGGCGGAGGACGACATCTAGGGCATGCACCGCCGGGGGGAAGGCGCTCCTCCCCGCCGTCCTGTCAACTTTGTCAACTTCCAGGGGGGCGAGACCGGGAGCGATCCGGGTCCCGCCCCTTCCCGCTGACGCCCTTTCCTCCTGTATAATTTGTATAGTTTCGCTCAGCCGAGCGGCGGCTCCACCGGCTCGGTCAGCTCGTTCCTGGCGTGAGCCGGCAGCCCCTTATTGGCCCAGGCCGCGACCCCGAGTCCCAAAGCCCCGCAGAGCGCGAAGCCGCCCACCAGCGGCACAGTCGTGCCGTTGAAGGACTGGCCGATAATAAGGCCGATCAACGCCCCGCCCACCGTGCTGAGCAGCCCTTGCAGGGCCGAGGCGGTGCCGGCGATATGGCCCATCGGCTCCATCGCCAGCGCCCCGGCATTGGAGCCGCACAGGCCGAAACAGGCCATGGTCAGCGCCTGCAGGACGACGAAGCTCCAGACCGACTCGTCGACGATCAGGATCACGACCAGGTGCAGCAGCGCCATGGCGGTCAAGGCGGAGAGCGCGACCAGCAGCATCCGCCGCGAGCCGAAGCGCATCACCAGCCGCGAGTTCAGCCAGGCGCTGATCGCCATCGGCCCGGCGATGCAGGCGAAAATCAGGCCGAGCAGAGCGGGCTGGTGGAAGACGTCGAAGACGATCTGCTGGATCGAGTTCAGCATGCCGATCATCGCCCCGAAGATCAGGGTCATGGCAAGCGTGTTGCCGGCCGAGGCGCGGTTGGTCAGCGTCTCCTTCACCGCCGCGCCGAAATGGCGGGCGGAGAGCGGCCGGCGATGCTCGCGGGCCAAGGTCTCGGGCAGGCGCAGCACCGCCCAGGCGGCAAGGGCCAGGCCGTAAAGGGCGAGCGCGACGAAGATCCAGCGCCAGCTGCCCAAAGCGAGCAGCAGCTGGCCGAGGCTCGGCGCGAGGATCGGCACGATCATGAAGATCATCATCGCCGTCGACATGATCTGCGCCATGGCCGAGCCCTGGTAGCGGTCGCGCACCACGGCCACGACGAGCACACGCGATCCCGCTGCGGCCATGCCGTGCAGCACCCGCGCGGCGAGCAGCAGAGTGAAGCTACCCGCCATCGCGCAGAGCAAGGCAAAGCCCGCATAAGCGATCATGCAGCCCGCCAGCAGCCGCCTGCGGCCGAACCGGTCGGCGAGCGGCCCGTAGGCGAGCTGCGCGACCCCGAAGCCGAGCATGTAGAAGGTGATGACGAGCTGCCGCCGATTCTCTTCCGTCACGTCGAGCGCCTCGCCGATCGCGGGCAGAGCGGGCAGCATCGCGTCGATGCCGAACGCGTTCGACGCCATCAACGCGGCGATGAGCAGCACGAACTCTCTTCTGCCCGGCCCGCGGCCGACGGCGCTCGCTTGCATGTCCTGGCTTTCGAAGGGTCCGAGGGACCGGAAGACGTACCCGGCGGCACGGAAAAGCTGGCGGTCCGGTCCGCCTAGCCGCGCCCGCGCCGCGCCGCAACGGCGAAAGCGGCTCGCTCCCGCGCGCCTGACGGCCATTGCCGCTATCGACCACGGACCCTAAGCTCGGGCCATGCTTACCCCGACCGAATGGCAGGGACAGACCGGCGAGGCCTGGGCCGAGGAATGGCGGCGGACCGACCGCACGCTCGCGCCGCTGAACGACGCCATGCTCGCCCGCGCTCTGCCCTTCGAGGGCCGGCGCATTCTCGACGTCGGCTGCGGCGCCGGCGCCACCAGCTTCGCCTTTGCCGATGCGCTGCCCAAAGCCGAGGTCACCGGCCTCGATCTCTCCGATGCTTTGGTCGCCGCCGCAACGGCGCGGACCGAGGGGCGCACCAACGTCCGCTTCGTCGAGGGCGACGCCGCGCGCGCCACGCCGGACGGCGCCCCGTTCGACCTGCTCGTCTCCAGGCACGGCGTCATGTTCTTCGACGATCCGGTCGCCGCCTTCGCACATCTGCATGGCCTCGTCCCGCGCGGCCAGTTGCTCTTCTCCTGCTTTCGCTCGGCGCCGGAAAATGAGTGGATGGCGGCGATGCGCGGCGTGATCGAACGCCACGCGCCGGAGATGCTCGCCGCGCCGCAGCCCGCCGCCGGCCCCTTCGCCTTTGCCGAACCGGCGCGGGTCGAGACCATATTGCGCGGCGCCGGCTTCGCTCCGCCCGTGCTGGAGCCGTTCGACTTCGACTTCGTGGTGGGTGCGGGCGACGACCCGGTCGCCGACGCGATCGCCTATTTCAAACGGATCGGGCCTATGGCGCGGCTCGTGGCCGCCTTGGGGAGCGAGGCGGCGAAGGCCTCCTTTCTCGCCGATCTGAAGACAGTGGTCGCCGGCCATCTGCTTAGGGACGGCGTGACCTTCCGGGCCGCGGCCTGGATCGTCAGCAGCCGCGCATGACCGCGAGCCAGGCCGTTCCCCGTATCCGGCTCATCGGCCTGCCCACCGACGCGCACAGCTCCTTCCTGCGCGGCGCCGCGCTCGGCCCCGCCGCGATCCGCGCGGCCCTGGCCTCCGATCATGCCAATCAGGCGGCCGAGAATGGGCTTGAGCTCGGCACCGATGTTGTGGTCGAGGACGGTGGCGACCTCATATTGTCCGGCAGCGCCGACGATCTTGTCCTCATCCGCCGGGCGATCCTCGCCGCTCATGCCGCCGGTGCCGTCCCCATCTCGCTGGGCGGCGATCACAGTGTCACCTATCCGATCATCGCCGCGCTCGCCGAAGCGCACGGCCCGCTCAACATCCTCCATTTCGACGCGCATCCCGATCTCTACGACGACTTTGAAGGCGACCCGCTCAGCCATGCCTCGCCCTTCGCGCGGATCATGGAGAAGGGCCGTGCGCGCCGCCTCGTCCAGTTCGGCATCCGCACCCTCAATCACCATTGCCGCGCCCAGGCGGACCGCTTCGGCGTCGAGCTCATCGAGATGCGCGACTTCGCGCCGGAACGCGTGCCGATCCCTGAGGCGCCGCTCTATATCAGCATCGATCTGGACGGCTTCGATCCCGCCTTCGCCCCGGGCGTCGCCCATCACGAGCCCGGCGGGCCGAGCGTGCGCGAGTTCCTGAACGTGCTCCAGCGCGTGCCCGGCGGGATCGTCGGCGCGGACATTGTCGAGCTTCACCCACCTCGCGACATAAACGGCGTCACCGCCACCCTCGCGGCCAAGCTCGTCAAGGAGCTGGCCTCCCTCGTGCCAGGAGCGCATTCATGATCAGGGTCCATCATCTCGAGAACAGCCGCTCGCAACGCATCCTCTGGCTGCTGGAGGAGCTGGAGCTTCCCTACGAAGTGATCCGCTACGAGCGCGACAAGAAGACCATGCTGGCCCCGTCGGCGCTCCGGGACGTCCACCCGCTCGGCAAGTCGCCGGCGATCGAGGACGAGGGGCGGGTGGTCGTCGAGACGGGCGCGATCGTCGAATATCTCGTCGAGAAAGCCGGCGGCCGGCTCGGCCCGCCCGCCAATCGCGATTCGGTCCTGCTCTACCGGCAGTTCCTCCATTATGCGGAGGGCTCGATGATGCCGCCTTTGCTGGCCCTGCTCGTCGTCAATCGGCTGGGTCTGCTCGGCAAGCCGGCGAAGAAGCCCTTGCTTGCCATGTTTCGCCAGCATCTCGATTTCCTGGAGGGCGAGCTGACCGCGCGCCCCTGGTTCGCGGGCGAGGAGTTCAGCGCCGCCGACGTGATGATGAGCTTCCCGCTGGAGGCGGCGCGGCAACGGGCGGGCCTCGGCACGGCCCATCCGAACATACTCGACTGGCTGGAGCGGGTGCACGCGCGTCCGGCTTTTGCGGAGGCGCTGCGCAAGGGCGGGCCCTACGCCTACGCCTGACGCCGTGACGCCAAAGCGAGCTGGACCGCCAGCGCGCCCATCGCCGTCGCCGCCAGCCACCGCGCGGCGCGGCCGAGCCAGGAGACGTGCCGGAGCCGGTCCGCGGCGCCTGCCGCCACCAGCGCTACCGCGATATTGACCAAAGTCCCGGCGAAATCGAACCAGAGGCCGAGGCAGAGGATCTGCAGCGCCGGCACGGCTGCGCCCGGATCGACGAACTGCGGCAGGAAGGCGAGGAAGAAGAGCGCCACCTTGGGGTTCAGGATGTTGACCAGCATGGCCGCGCGAAACAGCCTCCACGGCGCCTGCGGCGGCCGCACGCTGCCCGGCGGCGCATCGCCCGCGCGAAGCAGGGAGACAGCGAGCCAAAGCAGATAGGCCGCGCCGAGCCATTTGATCAGCTCGAACGCCGTCTGCGAGGAGGCGAGGATCGCGGACAGGCCGAGCGCCGCCGCGACGATATGCACCAGGGCGCCCGCGCCGACGCCCAAGGCCGCGATCACGCCGTCGCGCCGGCCGCCGCGCACGGCGCTGGCGATGATGAAGGTCATGTCCGCGCCCGGCACGATGTTGAGCGCCAAACCTGCGGCGACGAAGCTGAGGAAGACCGGCCAGGCGGGCAGCAGATCGACGCCCGCAATTTCCAGCATGAGAGCCTAGGTCGGTTTCTTGCGAGTCCGGGCAGGGCGCTTGGGCGGCGTGAACTGGTCCCCCGCATCGGACGGCTGGTGGCTTGACGAGGGCGCGTGTGGCGGCTCCACGGCTGCCGGCTCGGGCGGGTCGAGCTTGCCCTCCCAGCGGGCCACCACCGCGCTCGCCACGGCATTGCCGACCACGTTGGTCGCCGATCGGCCCATGTCGAGGAAATGGTCGACGCCGAGGATGAGCAACAGGCCCGCCTCCGGAATGCCGAAGGTCGGCATGATCGCAAGAATGACCACCAGGCTCGCGCGCGGCACGCCGGCAATGCCCTTGGAGCTGATCATCAGCATCAGGAGCATCGCGATCTCCTGGCCGATGGTGAGATCGATCCCATAAGCCTGCGCGATGAAGATCGTCGCGAAGGTCATGTAAAGCATCGAGCCATCGAGATTGAACGAATAGCCGAGCGGCAGCACGAAGCTGGCGATCCGGCGCGGCACGCCGAACCGGTCAAGCGCCTCGAGCGTCTTCGGATAGGCCGCCTCCGAGGAGGCAGTCGAGAAAGCGAGCAACAGCGGGTCGCGAATATAGCGCACCAGCTGGCGGATGCGCGGCCCGATGAACAGGAAGCCGAGCCCGATCAGGATAAGCCAGAGCAGCAGCAGGCCCAGATAGAAACTGCCGATGAACCGGCCGAAGGTGGCGACGATGCCCAGCCCTTCCTTGGCGATGATCGCGGTCACCGCGGCGAACACCGCCAGCGGGGCGACGCGCATCACGTAATTGGTAACCTGCAGCATCACGTCGACGAGCCCGTCCACAGCCCGCACCAGCGGCTTCGCCTTCTCGCCGACCGCGGTGATCGCGACGCCGATGAACAGGGAGAAGACGACGATCTGCAATATCTCGTTGTTCGCCATCGCGTCGATGCCGGACTTCGGGAAGATGTGCGTGATGAAGTTGGAGAGGTTGAAGCTGCTCTGCTCAACCCCGGCCGAGGCCGTCGCCGCGGGCAGTTCGAGCCCGAGGCCGACCCCGGGCTGGAGCAGATTCACCAGGAGCAGGCCGAGCGCCAGCGACACGAAGCTCGCGCAGATGAACCAACCGACGGCCCTCACGCCGATCCGGCCGAGCGCGCCGGTGTCACCCATATGGGCGATACCGGCGACGAGCGTCGCGAACACCAAAGGCGCGATGATCATCTTGATCAGGTTGAGGAAGATCGTGGTGACGATCTGGAAGCCGCTGGCCGTGCCCGCCAGGACCTGAGCCGTGGTGGTGCTGTCGTTGATCCAGCCCCACGACAGGAAGAGGCTGCGGAGGCCCTCCGCGTTCGTGTTGATCGCCCAGCCGGCGAGGACGCCGAGCACGAGGCCGCCCAATATGTAATAGGTCAGCTTCTTGGCCATGCGACGTCCCCTGCTTCTTCTTTGCGGGGACGACAGCCGATTGTCGCGGCGCGGTCAAGCCGCGCGCGACGGTCAGCGGACGACGGGTTGCTGCGACGTCGTGCTTTGCGGCCGCGGGCGCCGGATCACCGTCGGATTGTTGGTGGTGACCGGCGGGCGGGTGCTGTTCGGATTCGCGGTCGACGGCGGCCGGTTATTATTGGGATTGGTGGTGCCCGGCGGCCGGGTCGGGTTGTTGTCCCTGGGCGGACGCGTCGGGCGCTGCGGCAGATTGTTGAGAATCCCGCCGAGGAAACCCGGAACGTCGATCTGGGGACGCGGGCGCGGCCGGGGCCGGTCGCGCGGCGGATCGTTGGCCGGCTTGTCGGCATCACGCGGCGGCTGCGAATAAGGCGGCGGCGCGGAGGGCGGCCGGTAAGGCTCCGGCTCTTCCACCGGCGGCGTATAGACGGGCGGCTGGTTCACGGGAGGCCGGCTGACCGGGGGCCGACCCGGCGGGGGCTGGCGCACGGGCGGGCGTCCGACCGGCGGCACTGGGGTCGGTGTCGGCGTGGGCTCGACCGCCACGTCATTCATGGGCGGCGGCTCGTCGATCACGTCATTGAGCGGCGCCACGGGCGGCGCCGGCTCCGGTTCGGGGGCCACCTGATTCTGCGCCGCTTCCAGCTCGGTGACCCGCGCCTGCAAAGTGGCCCGGTCGTTGACCAGGTCGCGCACCGCCGCGAACGCCCAGACCGCCGCGCCCACCGCGCCCGCGGCGGCGAAGAGCTGGAAGATCAGCATGATCCAGGCGGTGCGGACGAACCGCCGGGTGGTGGGGGAGCCCCGGCTGCCTGTTGGACTGGTGCTCATCGGCGGGACGCCCTTGCGATGCGGGTGAGAGTGAAGGCGGTCAGCAGCAGCAAGGTCACCGACGCCGCCATGGCGAAGATGGTGAAGCCGCCGAACATCTGGGTCGGAAGCTTGCCGGTCGCGACCAGGCCGGTGACGACGCTGATCGCGGCGGCGAGGATGATCGCGGCCCAGCCGAGCAGGGAGACCTTGCCGAGGCCCTGCAGCGCCGGCCCGGGCGGCGGCGCATGGGCGTCGACCCATTCGCCGTTCAGGCGGCGGCGGACGCGCCCGTCCAGTGTGGTCCAGGTCTCTTCGCCGCGATTGCCGCTCCAGCCGCTGAAATCGACGAAGTTGAGCGCGGAAAAGGGAAGAGGCAGCTTGTGTTTGTCGAGGCTGATCTGGACGAGCTTGCCCGAATCCAGCGCCTCATTGGCTTCGGCCCGCACCCAGAGCGATTGCCGCGCGGTCTCCGACCAGGCGACGACCACGCATTTCGAGAGGTTGATCTGCTCTTCGATCAGCAGGGCATAATCGTCACCGGGCTTCAGCGCCCGGTCCCACCAGACGGAATAACCGCTGCCCTCCAGCGCATCGCTGACCGTCACGATCCGGTCGCGATTGATGCGCGAATAAGAAACGAACACCTCGGCCATGATCGCAGCCTATCAATAAAAGCGAAACCTGTCAGCGCGCTGCGACGAAAACGTCAAACCACGCGACAGCCATTCCACGATCGTCATCCCGGCATAGCCGAGAGCTCATGAACAACGCATTGCCTGGCCGAAACGAGTCTCAAGCCGGCTCCAGCTCCTTCTGCACCACCTTGTCGGCCAGCACGCCGTTCAATTCGGCGAGATGGTCATAGGCGGCCTCATAGGTGGCGAGGCCCTGGCTCAGCGAGCGCAGCTCCGCGTCGAAGCCCTGCATTTCGGCTTCCGGCACCAGCGCCTCCACCCGGTCCCAGCGCGACCAGCCCTCGCGCGGCTCCATGCCCAGCATCTGCCCGCGCCGGCTCGCCACCGCCGAGGTGGCCTTGGAGGTGGCGTGATTGGGCACGAGGATCGTCACCTTCATCACCGGCTCCAGCAAATGCGGCGCGGCCTGGGCGAGCGCCTCGGCCATGCCGATCCGCCCCGCCGTGCGGAAGGCGAGCTCCGAGGAATCGACGCTGTGATAGGAGCCGTCGACCAGGGTCACGTGCACATCCACCACCGGGAAGCCGAGCGCGCCCCTGGCGAGTGCGTCCCTGACTCCGTCCTCGACCGCCGGGATCCACTGCTTCGGCACGACGCCGCCCGAAATCCGGTCCTCGAACTTGAAGCCGCCGCCGCGGGGCAAAGGCTTCACCTCCAGCACGCAATCGCCGAACTGGCCGTGACCGCCCGACTGCTTCTTGTGCCGGCCGCGCTGGGTCACGCTCTTGCGGATCGATTCCTTGTAGCCGACCGCCGGCTGGCGATGATCGATGGCGACGCCGTAGCGCCGCCGCAGCCGCTCGAGCGTCACCTTCAGATGCTCGTCGTTGACGCCCCTGAGCCGGGTCTCGTGCATTTCCTCGTCCTGCTGCCATTGCAGCGCCCGGTCTTCCTCGGTGAGCTTGTGCAAGGCGGTGGACAGGCGGACATCGTCCTTCCGGTCCTTGGTGGAGATGGCGAGCGTGTAGTTGCGGACCGGCTCAGCGATCTCCAGCGCGGCCGCGGCCTTGCCGCTGCCCAGCCACTCGCCGGCATGGACGCCCTCCAGCTTGGCGATGGCGACGACGTCGCCGTCCTTCGCTTCGCCGAGCTTGGTGGTCTTCTCGCCCTGCATGGCGAAGAGCGTGCCGATGCGGACATGCTCGCCGCCGCTCGACACCAATTCCTGGCCTTCCTTGATGCCGCCGCCGAAGATGCGGGCATAGGAAAGACGGCCCATCGCGCCGCCATGGCTGACCTTGAAGATCACCGCGCCGGCGCCGCTCGCACCGAGCCGCTCGGCCGCGCCCGAAGGGGCGGGGGCCTCGTGGCGCAGCGCCTTCATCAGCCGGCGGACACCCTGCGCCGAGGTCGCCGAGCCGAACAACACCGGCACGATCTGGCCCGCGCCCGTCTCCTTGGCGAGATCGCTGAACACCGTCTCGCGGTCCGGCACCTCGTCCATCAGCAACGCCTCCAGCAAGGCGTCGTCATGGTCGGCGAGCTTCTCCAGCATCGCGCTCCGCTCCAGCGCCTCGCGGTCGGCGAGGTCGGCGGGAATGTCCTTCTGCTCGCTCGCCTTGCCGGCCTGGTAATAATAAGCCCGCTCCAGCGCGATATCGACGAAGCCGGTCACCTTCTCGCCGTCACGGATCGGGATCCAGCGGGCGATGAGCGGCCGGGCGCTCATCGGCTGCATCGCCTCCAGCAGGCCCTGGATCGAGCCGCGCGCCTGATCGATCTTGTTGACGAAAATCATGTGCGGAATGCCCTGCGCCTCGAGCTGGCGGAGCGTCGGCTCGGCGAGCAAGGCGCGGTCGGGATCGGGATCGACGACGACGATGGCGAGGTCCGCGACCGCGGCGCCCAGCGCCCCGTCGGCGGCAAAGCCCACCGAGCCGGGGCAGTCGGTCAGCACATAGCGATCGCCCATATAGTCGAAGTGCATGAGGTTGAGCTCGGTCGAGCCGCCGCGCGCCCTGGCCTCGGGGCTGGCGTCGCCCGTGCTGGAGCCGTCCGCGACACTGCCCTGCCGCCCCGTCGCACCGGCCGCAAAAAGAAGGGCCTCGGCGAGGCTGGTTTTACCCGCCCCGCCGGGGCCCATGAGCGCGATATTTCGGGTGCCTGGGGCTCTGTTGGGCATGTGTTTCTCCTTCGTCCGCCGGGCGGATCCGCGAAGAAAGACGCGGCCCGCGCCTCATTGGGAAACGTCCAGACTTCACCCTTCCGCCGCGAAGTGCAAGAGGGGATTGCGTTCAGGCGCGGGAGGGAAGGCGACATGCTCTTCAGGCAGGACGACCTGCGCCGGATCATAAAGGGCGAGGTGACGCTCGCCTTCCGCCGCTGGACGAAGCCCGGCGCCAGCACCGGCGGCCGACAGCGCACCAATCTCGGCGTCGTCGCCTTCGACTCGGTGGCGATCGTGGCCGAGGACAGCCTGACCGATGCGGACGCCCGGGCGGCGGGCCATGCGGACCGCGCTGCCTTGCTCGCCTCGCTGCGGGGGCGGGAAGGGGCGATCTACCGGATCGCTTTGTCGCCGGCCGGGGAGGATGCCCGCCTGGCCCTGCGCGAGGAGGTTGGAGACCTTGCCGGCCTCGCGGCGAAGCTCGACCGGATGGACGGCAAGGCGCCGTGGACCCGCACGACGCTCCGCCTGATCGCCGAATATCCCGCCACACGCGCCGCCGATCTCGCCGCGCGGCTCGGCCTAGAGACCCTGGTCTTCAAGCGCGCCGTCCGCCGGCTGAAGGAGCTCGGCCTTACCGAATCCCTGGAGGTCGGCTACCGCCTGAGCCCGCGCGGCCGCGCCTTTCTGGACGCCGCCAGGCAGGCTGGTTAGGCTGGCGCGGCCGGCAGGGGGACCGGGCTCATGCGGCATGTCGCCACTCTGCTTTTTCTGGTCACGACCATCGCCGTCTACGGCCTGCTCGGCCAGCTGAAGTGGCGGGACGGCCATTATTTCTATTTCTTCATCACCGGCATGCTCGCCTTCCTCGTCATCCTCATTCACGAGCTTGGCCATGCTCTGGCCGCGAAAGCCTATGGCCGCCCGATCCTGCGCTTCGTCGCGATGCCGTTCGAGCTGCGCTTCCGTCCGCTCCGTTTCCGCCTTGCCCATCGCGACCGGATCGGCGGCGATATTGGCGGCTTCGTTCAATATGGCGGCCGCCTCGAGGCGCGCGGGGAGCGCGCGGTCATCGCCTTTGCCGGCCCCGCGGCCAATTTCCTGCTGGCGGGCGCCGCCTTGCTGCTCGCCGGCTGGCTGGCGATGCGGCCGGACACCGCCCATCTGCCGTCGCTCGTGCCGGCCGCCCCTGTCGCCAAGCCGATCCCCGGAACCCATTTCGCAGTCCTGCCGTCCGACGCCGACGTCCGCCGGGCCGTCGCGACGGGGGCCCTCTATTTCGGCCAGAAGCCCTTCGGGGCCATCCTCGGCGAGGCGCTCGCCGCGCTCTCCATCGGCACCGGCGTCGCCAACCTCATTCCCTTCAAGGGCAGCGACGGCGACTCGATCGTCGATGCCCTGTTCCGCGGCCGCTCGCGCGCCTGATTCAGTGCGCTTGCCGCATTGCAGCATGTCGCTTACATCCCCGGCATGACCTCCACTAACGACATCCGCCGGGCCTTCCTCGATTATTTCGGTCGCGAGGGGCACGAGATCGTGCGCTCGGCGCCGCTCGTCCCGCAAAACGATCCGACGCTCATGTTCGTCAATGCGGGCATGGTGCCGTTCAAGAACGTCTTCACCGGCCTGGAGACGCGCCCTTATTCGACCGCTGTCAGCGCGCAGAAATGCGTCCGCGCGGGCGGCAAGCATAATGATCTCGACAATGTCGGCTATACCGCCCGGCACCACACCTTCTTCGAGATGCTGGGCAATTTCTCGTTCGGCGACTATTTCAAGGAGCGGGCGATCCTGCTCGCCTGGAATTTGCTGACGAAGGAGTGGGGCCTCGATCCCGACCGGCTGACCGCGACCGTCTATCATAATGACGACCAGGCCTGGGACCTGTGGAAGAAGATCGCCGGCCTGCCGGACCACCGCATCATCCGCATCCCCACCAAGGACAATTTCTGGTCGATGGGGCCGGACGGACCGTGCGGGCCCTGTTCGGAGATCTTCTACGATCATGGCGAGCATATCGCCGGCGGGCCTCCAGGTTCGCCCGACGAGGATGGCGACCGCTTCACCGAGATCTGGAATCTCGTCTTCATGCAGTTCCTGCAGGAGAATGACGAGATCGTGGCCGATCTGCCCAATCCCTCGATCGACACCGGCATGGGGCTGGAGCGGGTCGCGGCGGTGCTGCAGGGCGTGCACGACAATTATGAAACGGACACGTTCAAGGCGCTGATCGCGGCCTCGGAATCGCTGACCAGCAACAATGCCGCCGATATGCAGGCCAGCCATCGGATTATCGCCGATCACCTGCGCGCCTCGGGCTTCCTGATCGCGGACGGCGTGCTGCCGGGGTCCGAGGGCCGGGGCTATGTGCTCCGCCGGATCATGCGCCGCGCCATGCGCCACGCGCATCTGCTTGGTGCGTCGGAGCCGCTCATGCACCGGCTGGTGCCCAGCCTGACCGCCGAGATGGGCGCCGCCTATCCCGAACTGGTCCGTGCCCAGCCGCTGATCGAGGAAACGCTGAAGCTGGAGGAGACCGGCTTCCGGCGAACGCTTGCCAACGGCCTCAAGCTGCTCGACGAGGCGACCGGCTCGATGAGCAAGGGCGACACGCTGCCGGGCGCCACGGCATTCAAGCTCTACGACACGTTCGGCTTTCCCTATGATCTCACCGAGGATGCGCTGCGCGCCCAGGGTCTCGGCATTGACCGCGAAGGCTTCGACGTGGCCATGGCCGAGCAGCGGCGAAAGGGGCGCGAGGACCGGAAGAACGCGGGCATAAAGGCCGCAGACGAAATCTGGTTCGACATCGCCGAGGAGTCGGGCGGCACCGAGTTTACCGGCTATCTGGGCCATGACGGCGGAGGCGTCGTGGTGGCGTTGATCAAGGACGGCGCCCGCGTCGAGAAGGCCGTGGCCGGCGACAAGGTCGACATATTGACCAACCAGACGCCGTTCTACGGCGAAAGCGGCGGGCAGATCGGTGACACCGGAATCATCAATTCGGACAAGGGCTTGCAGGCCGAGGTTGAGGAAACCTCGAAGCCGCTCGGCAAGCTCCACGCCCACCATGCCGTGATCAAGGCCGGCGAGATTGCCGTCGGCGATGCGGTCGCCCTCCATGTGGATGCTGCGCGCCGGGCGAAGGTTCGCGCCAATCACAGCGCCACCCATTTGCTGCACGCCGCGCTCCGCAAGCGGCTCGGCACGCATGTCACGCAGAAGGGCAGCCTGGTCGCGCCGGACTATTTCCGCTTCGATTTCTCGCACCCCAAGCCGGTGAGCCGGGAGGAGATCGATCTGGTCGAGGCCGACGTGAACCGGCTGATCCGCTCCAATGCCGAAGTCGGCATCCGCCTGATGAGCATGGACGACGCGATCGAGTCCGGCGCCATGGCCCTGTTCGGCGAGAAATATGGCGAGGAGGTTCGCGTCCTCTCCATGGGGATCGAGGACGACGAGACCTATTCGGTGGAGCTGTGCGGCGGCACCCATGTCGGGGCGCTCGGCGACATCCAGCTGCTCAAGATCACCTCCGAAAGCGCGGTTGCCGCGGGCGTCCGCCGCATCGAGGCGCTGACCGGCGAGGCCGCGCGGCTCTATCTCTCGCAGCGCGAGGAAAGGCTGAAGGAGACCGCCGCGTCCCTCAAGGCCGCGCCGGACGAGGTCCCCGCCCGCGTCGCCAGTCTGCTCGACGACCGCCGCCGGCTGGAGCGCGAGCTTGCCGAGGCGAAGAAGGCGCTGGCGCTGGGCGGCGGCGGCAAGATCGAAGCCGCCGGGCCGGAGCGGATCGGCGACACCAGCTTCATCGGCCAGGTGCTGGACGGCATGGACCCCAAGCAGCTGCGCGGCCTGGTCGACGAGGCCAAGGCGCGGGTCGGCTCCGGCGTGGTCGCTCTGGTCGCGGTCAATGACGGCCGGGCCACCGTCGCCCTGGGCGTCACCGACGACCTCACCGCGAGTCGCAACGCGGTCGACCTCCTCCGCAAGGCGGTCGAGGCCGTGGGCGGGCAGGGCGGCGGCGGCCGTCCCGACATGGCCCAGGGTGGCGGGCCGGACGGCGACAAGGCTGGCGAGGCGCTGGCGGCGGTCAGGCGCGCGCTGGAGACGGTCACGGCCTAATCGGCCTAGCGTTCCAGCGCGTCCCGCAGCCGCTTCCCCCGCTGCACCGGTTCCTCCGCCATTTCGCCCTGTTCCATGATCTGCTGGCGCATTTCGGCCCGCTTCTCGTGGATCGAGGCGATCACCGGGCCCATCGCCATGCCGAGGTCGACCAGCACCGCCTCCGAGAGCTGCAGCGAGGATTCGAGCGTCTCCGGCACCGCGTCGGTCACGCCCGCCCGGTAGAGCGCCGCGGCATGCTCCGTGTCGCGGGCGCGGGCGACGATGGTCAGGTCCGGGCACCAGGCGCGCACGCGTTTCACCGTGCGGATCGCCTGCACCGGATCGTCCATGGTCAGGATCAGCGCGCTGGCATGGCCGAGATTGAGCTTGTCGAGAAATTCGGGCCGGGCCGCGTCGCCATAGACGATCGAGAAGCCCTCGGTCCGCGCCGCCTTCACCGCATCGATGTTCGAATCGACCGCGACATAGGGCTTGTTGTGCTCGGCCAGCATCTCGGCGACCATGCGGCCGACCCGCCCGAAGCCGATGATCACCGCGCGCGGCTCCTCGCGCGTGGGGGCGAGCACGGGCTGGTCACCCTGCGTCTTCTTGTCGATCCGCGCGCCCGCGTCGCGGCCGATCCGGGCGAGCAGGGGGGTGAGAGTCAGGCCCATGGCGGTGACGATCTGCCAGAAGGCCGTCGTCTCGGCGTCGATCAGGCCCGCCGCGCCGGCCGCGCCGAGCACGATCAGGGTCGTCTCTGACGGCGAGGCCATGAGCAGGCTCGCCTCCGCCGCCACCGCGCGCCGCCGCCCGCCCCAGCGCAGGAAGACCGCGGTCACCACCGTCTTGGCGATCATCACCCCGACCAGGGCCATGAGCAATTGCGGCCAATGCCCGGCGATGAAGCGGAGATTCACGCTCATCCCGACCGTGATCAGGAAGATGCCGAGGCCGAGGCCGCGGAACGGCGCGGTCATCACCTCGACTTCACCATGATAATCGGTCTCGGCGATCAGGATGCCGGCGATCAGCGCGCCGACGATCGGCGACAGGCCGGCGGCGGTGGTGGCGAGGCTCGCGGCGATCACGACGAGCAGGCTGGCGGAGAGGAACAGCTCCGGACTCTTGGTCCGCGCCGCCTGGGCGAAGAGGGGCGGCAGCAAATAGCGGCCGAGGATCAGCATGGCGGCGATCACCACCGCGCCGATGCCGAGCGTCTGCAGCAGCGGCCCGATCCCGTCCTGCGTGCGCGGATCGAGCGCGCCAAGGGCGAAGACGATGGGGACGAGCGCCAGATCCTCGAACAGCAGCATGGCGAAGGCGGACTTGCCGACCGGGCTGGTCGTCCCCACCAGGGGCAGCACCACCGCGGTCGAGGACATGGCGAGCGCGACGCCGAGCGCGAAGGCCGTGGTCCAGCCGGCGCCGCCGAGCTGGATCGCCATCCCGATCAGGATCGCCGACGTGGCAAGCTGCCCCGCGCCCACCCCGAAGACGAGCCGCCGCATCCCCCAGAGCCGCCTGAAGCTCAACTCCAGCCCGATCGAGAAGAGCAGAAGGATGATGCCGAACTCGGCGAAGGGCTCGATCGCATGGGCGTTGCTGATCGTCATATAGTTCAGCCAGGGCAGCTCGCGGCTGAACTGGCCGAGCCCGAACGGGCCGATCAAAATGCCGATCAGGATGAAGCCGATGACGGGGTTGATCCGGATCCGGGCGAAGGCCGGAATGACGATCCCGGCCGCGCCCAGGATCACCAGGGCGTCGGACAGGCCGGATGTGCTGAATTCGCTTGGCCCCGACATATTGCCTTTATGCAGCAAGATGCGCTTTTGTCAGCCTCATGGACGACGAAAACCCCGATCTTCTGATCTGCGGCGGCGGCCCGGCCGGGATGATGGCCGGCCTGCTCTTCGCCCGCGCCGGCGTGAAGACGCTCGTGCTGGAAAAACACGGCGATTTCCTGCGCGATTTCCGGGGCGACACCGTCCACCCCTCGACGCTGGAATTGATGGACGAGCTCGGCCTGCTCGAAGAATTTCTGAAGCGGCCCCATGACGAGATCCGGACGCTCACCGCCCGGGTGGCGGACGAGAAGATCACCATCGCGGACCTCACTCATCTGAAGGTCAAATGCCCGTTCGTGGCCATGATGCCGCAATGGGAGTTTCTCGATTTCCTCGCCGATGCGGCGAAGCTCTATCCCCCTTTCGCGCTGCGGATGAACACGCAGGCCGTCGACCTTATCCGCGACGGCGCCCGGATCGCCGGTGTCACGCTCGCGGACGGGAGCGAGATTCGTCCGCGCCTGCTCACCATCGCCGCGGACGGGCGCAGCTCGATCCTGCGCGCGAAATCCGGACTGCCGCTGCGCGACCTGGGCGCGCCGATCGACGTGTTCTGGTTCAGCCTGCCCAAGGGCGCGCGGGACTTCAAGGAGACGGGCGGGACCTTCGGCTCGGGCCTGTTCATCGTCCACATAAACCGGGGCGATTACTGGCAATGCGCCTTCGTGGTGCCGAAAGGCGGCGCGCAGGAGGTGAGGGCGCGGGGCATCGAAGCGTTCCGCGACGACGTCGCCCGGGCCGTGCCGGATCTGGCCGACGTCACGGACACGCTCCGGGACTGGGACCAGGTGAAGTTGCTCTCGGTCTCGCTCGACCGGCTCGATCATTGGTCCAGGCCGGGCCTGCTCTGCATCGGCGATGCCGCCCATGCCATGTCGCCGGTGGGCGGCGTCGGCATCAACCTCGCCATCCAGGACGCGGTCGCCGCCGCCAACATCCTGGCGGAGCCTCTGGCCCGCGGCGACAATGTCGATGCGATATTGGAGAAGGTTCAGGACCGGCGCATGCTGCCGGTGAAGCTGATCCAGGGTGGGCAGAAGCTGGTGCACGACCGGATCCTGACCCCGCTGGTCGTGCGCAAGGCCGTGCTCGACACGGTTCCGTTCCCGCTTCGGCTGTTCAGGGCCTTCCCGATCCTCAGGCGCATTCCCGCCCGGATCGTCGGCCTCGGCTTCCGGCGAGAACATATCCGTTCACCGGAAGCCTGAGCCTTCAGGAGAGGCGCCGGCTTACTGCCAGCTGCCCATTTCCTGCTCCAGATTGACCCGGATCGCCTCGAAGAACTGCTCGGTCGTCATCCAGCTCTGGTCCGGGCCGATCAGGATGGCGAGGTCCTTGGTCATCTTGCCGCTTTCGACGGTGTCGATGCAGACCTTCTCCAGCGTCTCGGCGAAGCGCGTGACCTCCGGCGTCTCGTCAAACTTACCGCGGAAGGACAGGCCCTGCGTCCAGGCGAAGATCGAGGCGATCGGATTGGTCGAGGTCGCCTTGCCCTGCTGGTGCATGCGATAGTGGCGGGTGACGGTGCCGTGCGCGGCCTCGGCCTCGACGGTCTTTCCGTCCGGCGTCATCAGCACGGAGGTCATCAGGCCGAGCGAGCCGAAGCCCTGCGCGACCTGGTCAGATTGCACGTCGCCGTCATAATTCTTGCAGGCCCAGACGAACTTGCCGCTCCACTTCAGCGCCGAGGCGACCATGTCGTCGATCAGGCGATGCTCGTACACGATGCCGGCTTCCTCGAAGCGCGCCTTGAACTCGCTCTCGTAAATCTCCTGGAACAGGTCCTTGAAGCGGCCGTCATAGGCCTTGAGGATCGTGTTCTTTGTCGAAAGATAGACCGGCCATTTGCGGTTGAGGCCGTAGTTCAGCGAGGCATGGGCGAAGTCGCGGATCGACTTGTCCAGATTGTACATGCCCATGGCGACGCCGCCGTCGGGGAAATCGAACACCTCGCGCTCGATCACCTCGCCATTCTCGCCCTCCCATTTCATGGTGAGCTTGCCGGCGCCGGGGACGACGAAATCGGTCGCCTTATACTGGTCGCCGAAGGCGTGGCGGCCGACGACGATCGGGTCGGTCCAGCCCGGGATCAGCCGGGGGACGTTGTCGATCACGATCGGCTCGCGGAAGATGGTCCCGCCCAGGATGTTGCGGATCGTGCCGTTCGGCGATTTCCACATCTGCTTCAGGCCGAACTCCTCGACCCGGGCCTCGTCCGGCGTGATCGTGGCGCATTTCACGCCGACGCCATGCTCGCGGATCGCATTGGCGGAATCGATCGTGATCTGGTCGTTGGTCTCGTCGCGCTTCTCGACGCCGAGATCGTAGTAGAGCAGGTTCACGTCCAGATAGGGCAGGATCAGCCGCTCGCGGATCCACTGCCAGATGATGCGGGTCATCTCGTCGCCATCGAGTTCGACGACGGGGTTTTTCACCTTGATCTTGGCCATGAAGCGCGCGCTTTCCTGTCTCTGTGTGCCTGAGGGTTCGCGGCATTCCCCTAAGGAAAGGGGGCAGGCTGTCAACCGGGCGCCCGGGCATTAGTGTCGCGGCATGGCGAATCGTCTGATCCGATATGAAGCGCGGCTGTTCCGCCGCTCGGTCGGCGACGGCTTTCGCGGGCCCGCCGATATCGCGCTGCTGGTGCTGCTCGCGATCATCGCGTTCGCCTGGCTGCGCGACCGGGCGATGAGCGCGCGAACCCTGGCCCTGGCCCCGGAAGCTTTCTGGTTTGCGGCGCTGGCGGTGCCCGTCGGCTTTACCGTCCAGCGGCTCGCCAGCCAGCGCCTTGCCTGGCTGGCCGAGCACAGCCCGCTCGCGGCGGACGCGCTGGAGGGCAGGGCGCGGCGTCTCTATCTGGCCATTGCCCATCTGATCGCGGCCGTGCCCGTATTCGCCGCGGCGTCGTTGCTGGCAACGGCGCTGGATCGCCCAGCCGCGCTCGCGATCGCAGCCGCCGCTTATGCGATCGGTGCCGGATCTGCGTCCATCATGCCGATACGCCGCGCCCGGTCGGCGGCGGCACGGGACGGTTCGCCCGCGGCGGACCCCGGAAGCGGCGGCCGCGCGGTCCTCGCGCTCGTCCTGCGTCGCCAGACAGGACGCCGGGCGCAGGCGGCGACATGGGCCATGCTGCTCGTCGCCGGCAATTTCGCACTCACACTCGCGGCCGGTTGGTGGGGCACCGCACAGCCGGACGCCTTGCGCGTCGCCATGATGCTGCTGCCGTCGCTGGTCGTCCTGCTGATGAGCAGCCGCCTCGATGCGTTCATGCTCGGCTTCCTGCCTTATGCGGGTTACACCCCGGCCTTCATCGCCGCCGGGGTCTCGGCGCTCCCCGCCGCCTCGCTCGCCGCCTCGGCCATGGCCGCGATCATGGCCGGCCCTGCCGCAAATATCGGCGTGCTGATGATCCTCGTGCTGGGCCATGCGGGCTTCATCCTGATCGGCATCGCGCGCGCCTGGCTCTATCCGGGCCGGCAGCCGCGCTCGGTCGACTTCCAGCTTCAGCTCGAGGCCGCTGGCCTGCTCGCCATCGCCGTCCTGCTGCCGCCGCTCGCCATTGCCGGCCTCGGCTGGCGGCTGTGGCGATTCCGGCTGCATTGCCGCTCCTTTCGCTGGGTCCAGCCCTGATGCGGATCGAGGTGCGGAATCTGACCGTGTTCCGCGACGGCTATCCGGCGGTTCAGGATGCAAGCTTCGCTGTCGACGGCGCCGGCTGGACCGGCCTGGTCGGCGCGAACGGCAGCGGCAAGACCTCGCTGCTGCGCGCGCTGGCGGGCCGGATCGAGGTGCAGGAAGGCGCGATCCTGATCGACGGCACCGACCTGACTGCGGACCGGGCGGCGCGCGCCCGCGCGATCGGCTTCGCGCCCGACGCCGCCGCGCTGCCGGAGAGCCTGAGCGGCCGCGAATTGTTCGCGATCCTCGGCGATGCCTCGCCGGGCCTCGAACCTGCCGATCCGCTGGCGCCGCTCCGCCGCGCGCTTGCTTTCGATCCCTTTCTCGACCGGCGGATCGGCGCGCTCTCCGCCGGCATGAAGCAGCGGCTCGCCATCTTCTGCGCCTTTCTCAACCGCCCCACGGTCGTGATCCTCGACGAACCGTTCAACTGGCTCGATCCGATCTGCGCCTTCGACACGCGGAACGCGCTCGCCGCGTTGGCCGAAGGCGGGCTGACCCTGATTACCGCGCTGCACGAAATGAACAGCCTCGTCCGCCATTGCCGGTCGGGCTTGCTTCTCTCCGACGGGCGGATCAGCCGGCGGCTGGACGCCAAGGCGCTGGCCGGAGGCGCGCGCGATTTCGCCGCCTTCGAGGCCGAGATGATCGCCGGCCTGCGCGGCGAGCGCGGCGACGCATGATCCGCCGCCCGGTTGTTTCGCTTCGCCGCAACGCCCGGGACGTGTCCTCCCGATGGGCAACGGCCGTGCTTCTCAGGGCAATCACGACCATTGCCCACCAGGAGGGCACGTCCTAAAGGCATCTCAATGTCTTCCCTCGAAAAGCCGGACCTCGTTACCACCAACGTCCAGTGGCGCTGGCCCTCCGTGCACCCGGAAGGGCGCAAGTTCGTGGTCGTGGCGCTCGCCGTCGCTCTGCTCTTCTGGTTCGTCATCGACTGGGACTGGATCGGCTATGGCTTCCTCGCGCTGAGCGTCTTCATCGCCGCCTTCTTCCGCGATCCGATCCGCACGACGCCGATCGGCGACGACCTGATCGTCGCGCCCGCGGACGGGCTGGTGACGATGATCACCAAGGTGCCGCCGCCGCGCGAATTGCAGGGGGAGGGCGGCCTCGGCCCGGAGCCGGTGGACCGCGTCTCCATTTTCATGAGCGTGTTCGATGTGCACATCAATCGCACACCGATCACCGGCACGATCCGCAAGGTCCACTATATCGCGGGCAAGTTCCTCAATGCCGATCTGGACAAGGCCAGCGAGGAGAATGAGCGCCAGCATATTCTCGTCGAGGGCGAGACGGGCAGCCTGGTCGCCTTCACCCAGATTGCCGGGCTGGTGGCGCGCCGCATCGTGCCCTGGATCAGGCCCGGTGACCGCGTGATCGCCGGCCAGCGCATCGGCCTGATCCGCTTCGGCAGTCGGGTCGACGTCTACCTCCCGGCCGGCACCTCCAGCCAGGTCCTGCTCGGCCAGCGCACCATTGCCGGCGAGACGATCGTCGGCCGGATCGGCGTCGCCGAGCTGATCGAGGGCGTCGCCCAATGAAGGACCCGCGATGAGTCTCCCGCCGCGCGCGCCCGTGCGCCCGGGCATTCCCCTGCGCGCGGTGGTGCCTAATGCGGTAACCGCGCTGGCGCTCTGCTTCGGCCTGTCCGGCATCCGCTTCGCGATCACGGCGGAGTGGGACAAGGCGATCATGTTCATCTTCATCGCCGCGATCCTGGACGGGCTGGACGGGCGCATCGCCCGGCTGCTGCGCGGCCAGAGCAAGTTCGGCGCGGAGCTTGATTCGCTGTCGGACGTGGTCGCCTTCGGCGTGGCGCCGGCGCTGATCACCTATTTGTGGGTGCTGCAATATAGCCATTCGCCGGGCTGGAACACCTATGGCTGGATCTTTGCTCTTGCCTATGCCGTCTGCATGGCGCTGCGGCTCGCCCGCTTCAACGCCCGCATCGACGCCGAGGACCAGCCCCACAAATCGGCCGGCTTCCTGACTGGGGTGCCGGCGCCCATGGGCGCGGCGATCATGCTGCTCCCGATCGTGCTATGGCTGGCGAGCGACGGGCAATGGACGTGGCTGCGCGACCATCGGCTGGTCGCCGGCTGGTCGACCCTGTCCGCCTTCCTGATCATTTCCAGCATCGCCACCTTCTCGATGGGCGCGCTCCGGCTGAGGCGCAGCGTGCGGCTGGAGGCGGTGGTCATCATCACTTTGGTCGGCGCCGGCCTGATCGTCGCGCCTTGGGGGACGATGAGCGCGCTCGCTTTCGTCTATCTCTGCACGATCCCGCTCAGCGTGATGCGTTATGCCGCGGTCAAGCGGCGGCGCGCGCGCCAAGCGGCCGGGGAGCCGGTCTTGCCGCTGACTCCGCCCTTGGCGCCGGTGCCGCCGACGGCCGCCGCAAGGCAGCGGCGATCTCCGCCCGATGCGCCCTGAAGATATGTTCGAGCAAGGCGGCCAGCGCGACGAGCAGGCCGAAGAAGAAGATGATCGAGAACAGGTGGCCCACAGCTTTTCCCCTTACTTATCCACATCGCAATTCCCGAAGGGGCGTCCGGCTCCCTCGGATGGAGACAATGTTCCTGTTTTGTTCTGATGTCAAGCGCCGAAATGTGACGAAAGCGGGCCAGGCCGATTCGGGTGGGCCGCGCTCGGCTCAGCCGGCAGCGGCGACAACGACGATCATGACGAGGACGATGGCCAGGAGCGCCGTCCAGAGCCAGGACGTGGCCTGATGCACCTTCGCTTCGGCGCGCAGTCCGCCCAGTTCGAGGATCGCGTCGAAAAGCCAGCCCACCGCCGGGTGCTAGCAGTCCTTCCTTAAGGCTTCGTGCGCGGGCCGGGCGCCGCGGCTTGATTTCCGGCGCATCCCCCTCTAAGTGCGCGCCATTCCACATGCGTGGCCACCATACCGGTGCTGGCATGTCCCTTTGAGGGACCATCCAGTTCTCGGCCGCGCAGAGGCATAACCGGAAGGAGAAAGACCATGGCGTCCTACGACGTCTCCATGCAGGCATTGCTTGAGGCCGGAGCGCATTTCGGCCACCAGACCCACCGCTGGAACCCCAAGATGAAGCCGTATATTTTCGGCGACCGCAACGGGGTGCACATCATCGACCTGTCGCAGACCGTGCCGCTCTTCGCGCGCGCGCTCGATTTCGTGCGGCAGACCACGGCCGCCGGCGGCAAGGTGCTGTTCGTCGGCACCAAGCGCCAGGCGCAGGAGCCGATCGCCGACGCCGCCCGCCGCTCGGGCCAGCATTTCGTCAACCATCGCTGGCTGGGCGGCATGCTCACCAACTGGAAGACCATCTCCAACTCGATCCGGCGCTTCAAGAGCCTCGAGGAGCAGCTGGCGGGCGACACCGCGGGCCTTACCAAGAAGGAGGTGCTCCAGCTCACCCGCGAGCGTGACAAGCTCGAGCTCTCGCTCGGCGGCATCCGCGACATGGGCGGCATTCCGGACGTGATGTTCGTGATCGACGCCAACAAGGAAGAGCTGGCGATCAAGGAAGCGAACGTGCTGGGTATCCCGGTCGTGGCGATCCTCGATTCCAACGTCAGCCCGCAGGGCATCGCTTTCCCGGTTCCGGGCAATGACGACGCCAGCCGCGCCATCCGCCTCTATTGCGACGCGCTCGCCGAGGCGGTTCTGGCCGGCAAGTCGGGCGGCGCGGCCGCGCGCGGCACCGATCTCGGCGCCATGGACGAGCCGCCGGCCGAAGCCGCACTCGCCGACGCGTAACAATCGGGCCTCGGGCCTCCTATATGGGGGCCTGACCCAAGCCCGTTCGGCCCCGGACCTGAGCCGGGGCCGACGGAGCTCTGCAAAGACAAAGGAACAGAGACATGGCTGAGATCACGGCCGCCACTGTGAAGGAACTGCGCGAGCGCACCGGCGCCGGCATGATGGATTGCAAGAAGGCCCTCGCCGAGACCAATGGCGACATGGAAGCCGCAATTGACTGGCTGCGCACCAAGGGCCTCGCCGCCGCCGCCAAGAAGGCCGGCCGCCAGGCCGCCGAAGGTCTGGTCGGCGTCGCCGTCGACGGCAACAAGGGCGCGATCCTCGAGGTCAACTCGGAGACCGACTTCGTCGCCAAGAACGAGCAGTTCCAGGATTTCGTCCGCACTGCCACGGCGATCACGCTGGGCACCGGGAACGACATCGACGCGCTGAAGGACGCCTGCTGGCCGGGCGGGGGCACCGTCGAGGAAAAGCTGACTGCGAACATCGCGACGATCGGCGAGAATCAGTCGATCCGCCGCGGCGCCCTGCTGTCCGTGGAGAATGGCGCGATCACCTCCTACGTTCACAATGCGGCGGCCCCGGGCCTCGGCAAGATCGGTGTGCTCGTCGCGCTCGAGAGCGAGGGCGACACCGCCGCGCTCGAGGCGCTCGGCAAGCAGCTGGCCATGCACATCGCCGCGGCCAACCCGCTGGCGCTGCGCGGCGAGGATCTCGACGCTGACCTGGTGGAGCGCGAGCGCGCCATCGCCAGGGAAAAGGCGGCCGAGAGCGGCAAGCCGGCCGAGATCGTCGAAAAGATGGTCGAGGGCGCGATGGCCAAGTTCCGCAAGGAGAGTGCGCTCCTGTCCCAGCTCTTCGTCATGGACAACAAGACGAAGATCGAGGACGTGATCGCCGCCGCCGGCAAGGATGCGGGCGCTCCGGTCTCGCTCAAGGCCTATGTCCGCTTCCAGCTGGGCGAAGGCATTGAGAAGAAGGTCGACGACTTCGCCGCCGAAGTCGCCGCCGCCGCGGGCACCGCGAAGCCCGAGCCGGTCGCCTGAAGCTGATATGCTTGGCAGGGTGGCGCGCGCCGTTTAGGGTGCGCGCCACCCTTCTTTTTACCTGCGAACGACCTTAAAGGCAGCGCCCATGACTCGTCCGCGCTTCAATCGCATCCTTCTGAAGCTTTCCGGCGAAGTGCTGATGGGCGAGGGCCAGTTCGGCATCGACCCGGACACGGTCGCCAGGCTCGCCGAGGAGATCAAGCAGGCGGTGGAGAGCGGCCACACGCTCTGCCTCGTGGTCGGCGGCGGCAATATCTTCCGCGGCCTGGCCGGCGCCGCCAAGGGCTTCGACCGGGCCAGCGCCGATTATATGGGCATGCTGGCGACGGTGATGAACGCGCTCGCCATGCAGAATGCGCTGGAGAAGATCGGGGTCGACACCCGCGTCCTGTCCGCCATCCCGATGGCCACTGTCTCCGAGCCCTACATCCGCCGCCGCGCGGTCCGGCACATGGAGAAGGGCCGGGTGGTGATCTTCGCCGCGGGCACCGGCAACCCCTATTTCACCACTGACACCGCCGCCGCGCTGCGGGCCGCCGAAATGGGCTGCGACGCCCTGTTCAAGGGCACCAGCGTGGACGGCGTCTATGATGCGGACCCGAAGAAGGTCGCCAACGCAAAGCGTTATGAAACAGTGGCTTTCACCAAGGTTATCGCAGACAATCTGAAGGTGATGGACTCCACGGCCGTCACCCTCTGCCGCGACAACAATATCCCGATCGTCGTGTTCAACATCCGCGAGCAGGGCAATCTGGCCCGCGTGCTCGACGGTGGCGGCACCGCGACGATCGTCCAGAACGATTAAGGAGAGAGACGATGCCGGCCTATGACAAGGGCGATATCCAGCGCCGGATGCACGGTGCGGTCGAGGCGCTGAAGCATGACCTCGGCGGCCTCAGGACCGGGCGCGCGTCCACCGCGTTGCTCGATCCGATCCAGGTCGAGGTCTATGGCGCCAATATGCCGCTCAATCAGGTGGCGACCGTGTCGGCCCCGGAGCCGCGCATGCTGTCCGTGCAGGTCTGGGACCGCTCGAACGTGACGCCGGTCGAGAAGGCGATCCGCAATGCCGGGCTCGGCATCAACCCGATCACCGACGGGCAGAATATCCGCCTGCCCATTCCGGACCTGACCGAGGAGCGCCGCAAGGAGCTGGCCAAGCTCGCCCACCAATATGCGGAAAAGGCGAAAATCGCCGTCCGCAACGTCCGCGGCGACGCCAGGGACCAGCTGAAGACCGACGAGAAGAAGAAGGACATCAGCGAGGACGAGCATAAGCGCCTCGACGCCGAGGTGCAGAAGCTGACCGACGACGCCACCAAGGAAATCGACGAGGTCCTCGCCGCCAAGGACAAGGAAATCCTCCAGAAGTGACGGCCGAGGCCGCCAGCGGCCTGCCCGACACCGGCTCGAGCGCGGTGCCCCGGCACGTCGCCATCATCATGGACGGCAATGGCCGCTGGGCGAAGGCCCGCGGGCTGCCGCGCGCCGCTGGCCACCGGGCCGGGGCCGAGGCTGCCCGCGCCGTGCTCCGCGCCGCCGGCGAGGCGGGGGTGGAATGCCTGACCCTCTACGCTTTCTCCTCCGAGAATTGGCGGCGTCCGGCGCAGGAGATCAGTGATCTGACCGGCCTGCTCCGCTTCTACATCCAGCGCGAGCTGAACAGCCTGCACAAGGAAGGCATTCGCCTGAAAATTCTGGGCGATCACAATGCCTTTGAATCCGATGTTGCGAAGATGGTCGACAAGGCCGTGGAGCGGACCGCCGGCAACACGCGGATGACGCTGGCGATCGCGCTCAATTACGGCTCGCGGCACGAGCTGGTGCGGGCCGCGCAGGCGGCCGCGGCGGCGGGCGAGATTGACGAGGCGGCGATCGAGCGCGCGCTCGACACGCATGACCTGCCCCCGCTCGACCTGGTGATCCGCACTTCGGGCGAGCATCGCCTGTCCAATTTCCTGCTCTGGCAGGCGGCTTATGCCGAACTGCTCTTCGTCGACACGCTCTGGCCGGATTTCGATGGCGACGCCTTGCGCGCCGCTTTCGCCGATTACGCCAGGCGCGAGCGGCGCTACGGAGGCCTATGACCGACGCGCCCCAGGAACAGCCGAGCCAGCCCGGCCCGCAAAAGTCCGGCTCGGATCTGTCCGTCCGCTTCGCCATGGGCATCGCGATGATCGCGGTCGCGGTGCTGATCACGATCCAGGGCGGCTGGCTGTTCCGGGTGTTCGCGCTCGCGCTAACCGCGGTGATGCTCGTCGAATGGGCCGACATGAAGAAGGTGCCGCGGCTCTGGGCCTGGGTCGGCAGCGCGCTGGCGGCCGGCATCTTGCTCGCCGCGGCCGAATATTTCTATCCGATCGCCTATAATCCCGACACCGACGAGTTCATCGCGCTGAACCTGCTCAGCTTCGCGCCCGCGCTCGCCGGCGCCGTGCTGCTGGGCCTCGCCAGCCGCAGCCTCGCCATGGGTTGGGGCTTTCTCTACATCACGCTCCCGGCCTTCTGCCTGGTCGTGCTGAGCTGGGCGTCGGCGGACACGATGGGCGAGCTCGTCTTCTGGGTGTTCGCGGTCACCTGGTCGACCGACATCTTCGCCTATTTCGCGGGACGCGCGATCGGCGGCCCGAAGCTGGCCCCGCGGATCAGCCCGAACAAGACCTGGGCCGGCCTGATCGGCGGCATGGCCGGCGCCTCCTGCTTCGGCTGGCTGCTCGCCTGGTATTTCGGCCTGGGCAGCCCCTTCCTCTGGCTCGGCGCGACCATGGGCCTCGTCGCCCAGCTCGGCGATCTCTACGAGAGCTGGGAGAAGCGCCGCGCCGGGATCAAGGACAGCGGCAGCCTGCTCCCCGGCCATGGCGGCGTGCTCGACCGGCTCGACGGCCTGCTCGCCGTCGCCCTCGCGGTGATGATCATCCTGCTATGCAATTTCTGGAACCCGCCCGAGGCGCCCGAAGTGATGGACGCGGCGACCGCCATGGTTGTCGCCGGGCCGACAGCGGGGTGAAATGACCCGGAGCGTCACCATCCTCGGCGCGACCGGCTCGGTCGGGCGCTCGACGCTCGATCTGGTCGCGCGCGCCGCCGACCGGTTCGAGGTGGTGGCGCTCACCGCGCATCGCGACGTCGCCGGCCTCGCCGAGCTGGCGCGGCGGCACCGGCCAGGGCTGGCGGTGATCGGCGATGCGAGCCTTCATGCCGAGCTCAAGGCCGCGCTCGCGGGCACCGGCATCGAGAGCGCGGCGGGAGAGGAGGCGATCGCCGATGCGGCCGCCTCGGGCGCCCAATGGACCATGGCCGCGATCGTCGGCACGGCCGGGCTGAAGCCGGTCATGCGCGCGCTGGAGGGCGGCGGTACCGTCGCTTTGGCCAATAAGGAAGCTTTGGTCTCGGCCGGCACGCTGATGATCCAGGCCGCCGCGGCGAGCGGGGCGACCCTGCTGCCGGTCGATTCCGAGCATAATGCGATCTTCCAATGCTTCGACCGCGCCCGGCCCGAGAGCGTCCGCAGGATCATCCTGACCGCCAGCGGCGGCCCGTTCCGCGACTGGCCGCTGGAGCGGATGCGCGACGCGACCCCGGATCAGGCGGTCGCCCATCCCAATTGGTCGATGGGCGCCAAGATCTCCGTCGACTCGGCGACCCTGATGAACAAGGGGCTGGAGCTGATCGAGGCGCACCGCCTGTTCCCAGTGGGGGCGGAGGCGATCGAGGTGGTCGTCCACCCGCAATCGGTGATCCACAGCCTGGTCGAATATGTCGACGGCTCGGTGCTCGCCCAATTGGGCCCGCCCGACATGCGCGTGCCGATCGCGCATACGCTCGCCTGGCCAGACCGGATGGAGACGCCCTGCCAGCGCCTGGACCTCGTCGCTCTGGCCAGTTTGAACTTCGAGGCGCCCGATCACGCGCGCTTCCCGGCGCTCGGCCTGGCGCGCGGGGCGTTGGCCGCGGGGGGCGCCAAGCCCGCCATCCTCAATGCCGCCAATGAGATAGCGGTCGCATCTTTCCTTGAAAGACGGCTCGGTTTCCTCGATATCGCCTCGCTGGTCGGCGAGGTGCTGACCCGTTTCGACCCGCCCGCGCCGGCCTCGATCGACGCGGTGCTTGAGATTGACGGAGAGGCCCGTAGGGTTGCCGCCGCACTGACCGGAAAGATCCACGCTTGAGCAATCCCGGCTTCTTTTGGACGATCCTGTCGTTCCTGCTCGTCATCGGGCCGCTGATCTTCATCCACGAAATGGGCCATTATTATGTGGGCCGCTGGTTCGGCGTGAAGGCGGACACCTTCTCGATCGGCTTCGGGCGGGAAGTGTTCGGCTGGACTGACAAGAGGGGCACGCGGTGGAAGGTCGGCTGGCTGCCGCTCGGCGGCTACGTGAAGTTCGCCGGCGACATGAACCCGGCCTCGACGCCGAGCGACGAGTGGCTGAGCCTGCCGCCGGAGGAGCGCGCCAGGACCTTCCAGGCCCAGAAAGTGTGGCAGCGCTTCCTGATCGTCCTGGCCGGCCCGGCGACCAATTTCCTGTTCGCGATCGTCGCCTTCATGATCATCTTCGGGATGTATGGCTATCCCTCCACCCCGGCCTCGGTCGGCGCGGTGACGCAGGGGAGCGTGGCGGCGCAGGCGGGCTTCCAGCCGGGCGACCGCATCCTGTCGATCAACGGCACGCGGATCGACAATTTCTCCGACATGCAGACCTATATCGCCCTCCGTCCGGAGGAGCCGATGCACTTCCGGGTCGCGCGCGGCGGACAGGAAGTCGCGATCGACGCCACCCCGCGCGCCGATGTCGAGGAGGACCGGTTCGGCAATCGCGCGCGGATCGGCCGGATCGGCATCGCCATGGCTGGCTCGGTCGAGTTTCGGACGGTCCCGTTCTACGAACTGCCTGGCGCAGCGGTCGGCAAGACGGTGGACTCCGTCCAGACGATGCTGACCGCGCTGGGGCAGGTGATCACCGGCAGGCGTTCTCTCTCCGAGCTTGGCGGGCCGCTGAAGATCGCCCAGGTGTCCGGCCAGCAGGCGAGCCTGGGCTGGCTGAGCTTCTTCTGGTTCATGACAATCGTCTCAATTAATCTGGGATTCATCAACCTCTTGCCAATCCCTCTGCTGGATGGCGGGCACCTGCTGTTCTACGCGATAGAGGGAGTGAGGCGTAAACCGCTGCGGCCAGAAGCCCAGGAATGGGCGTTCCGGACGGGCCTCGCGGTGCTGCTGGCGCTGATGATTTTCGTTACTTTCAACGACCTGGCCTCTTTTGGCCTCTTTGAGAAGCTTGGCGGCTTGATCGGCTGACCCGGATCGGGCAGGGCGGTGCGCTGACAGGGAGTATAGGTCCGGGCGAAGCTCCGACCGTAGAGTGAAGGCGGGGACGCGTGACGGCGAACAGAGTTTTTCCCAAGGGACGTACATTTTGCGCCGCGTTGCTGGTCGGCACCGTGCTCGGTGGCATGGCCATGCCGGCCGCGGCCCAGCAGACGGGCCAGCCCGTGGCGCAGCCGGCGCTGCCCACGGCCGCGATCACCCAGCCGGCGCCGCAGCGCCAGATCGTCTCGGTCTCGGTGAGCGGCAACCAGCGGCTCGAGCCGGAGACGATCCTCTCCTACACCAATCTTCGCCCCGGCGAGCCCTATGACAATGAGCGGCTCGATCAGGCGCTGCGCGACATGCTTGCCACCGAGCTGTTCGCCGACGTCCAGATCGCCGGCGCCGACACCGGCAATCTCGTCATCCAGGTCCGCGAGAACCCGGTGATCAACCGCATCGTTCTCGAGGGCAACCGCCGCGTCAAGAACGACAAGATCACCCCGGAAATCCGGCTCGCCCCGCGCCAGATCTTCACGCGCAGCCGCGCGCGCGCCGACGTCGCCCGGATCATCGAGCTCTACCGCCGCCAGGGCCGCTACGCCGCCAGCGTCGAGCCGCAGATCGTGCAGCTCGACCAGAATCGCGTGGACGTGGTGTTCGAGATCAACGAGGGGCCGAAGTCGCGCGTCCGCCGGATCAACATCATCGGCAATGACCGGTTCAACGACGGCCGCCTGATCAGCGAGATGGCGACCCGCGAGCACGTCTGGTACAATATCTTCAGCTCGCGCGACACTTACGACCCGGACCGTCTCGCCTACGACCAGCAGAAGCTGCGGCAATTCTACCTGACCCAGGGCTATGCCGATTTCCGCGTCGTCTCGGCGGTGGCCGAACTCACGCCCGACCGGCGCGACTTCATCATCACCTATGTGGTCGAGGAGGGGCAGCGCTACCGGTTCGGCGACGTCAATGTCGAGAGCGACATTCGCGACTTCAGCCCGGAGCAGCTGCGCGCCAACCTGCCGATGCGCGCCGGCCAATATTATAACGCCCAGCAGGTCGAGGACACGATCACCCGGCTCAACGAGCTGGCCGGCCTGTTCGGCTATGCCTTCGCCGACGTCCGCCCGGTCTATAACCGCAGCCGCGAAAACCTCACCATGGGGATCACCTTCCGGGTGGCCGAGGCGCCGCGCGTCTATGTCGAGCGGATCGACATCAACGGCAATACGGTCACCCGCGACAAGGTGATCCGCCGCGAGTTCCGGCTCGCCGAGGGCGATCCGTTCAACAACGTCCGGGTCCGCCGCTCGCGCGACCGCATCCAGTCGCTCGGCTTCTTCCAGGAGAATCTGGAGATTACCCAGACCCAGGGCTCGGCGCCCGACCGGGTCATTCTCGGGGTCGAGGTCGAGGAAAGGGCGACCGGCGAGCTGCAGCTCTCGGCCGGCTTCTCCAGCCTCGAGCGCTTCCTGGTCAACCTGTCGGTCCGCCAGCGCAACTTCATGGGTCAGGGCCAGGAGCTGCGCGCCGCGGTCAATTATTCCAGCTATTCCAAGTCGATCGAATTGGGCTTCACCGAGCCTTATCTGTTCGACCGCAACATCGCGATCGGCTTCGACCTTTTCCGGCGCGACCTGAACAGCTTCAACTTCTTCGGCAACGACCGCACGACCACCTACGAGCAGACCACGACGGGCGGCCAGATCCGCGCCGGCGTGCCGATCACCGAAACGCTGTCGCTCGCCCTGCGCTACGGCCTCTCCTATGACGAGATCGGCCTCAACCAGGACATCTACTTCACCGACCCGGACGGGGCCGGTCCCTTGCCCGCGCAGTGCGACCCGTTCGTCGCCGGCCGCTATCTCTGCGACGTGATCGGCAACCGGCTCAGCAGCTCGCTCGGCTATTCGCTGGTCTGGGACACGCTGAACAACCGGCTCCGCCCGAGCCGCGGTGCGCGCTTCGTGGTCAGCATGGACTTTGCCGGTCTCGGCGGTGACGTCCGCTATCTGCGCACCCGCCTGAACGCGTCCAAATATTGGACCGTGCTGGGCGGCTTCATCTTCTCGCTCCAGGCCGAGGGTGGCTACATCCACAGCCTCGAAAATGGGGCGCCCGGCGTCGATCCCGTGCGGCTGACCGACCGCTTCTTCCTCGGCAGCCCGCAGATTCGCGGCTTCGACATTCGCGGCGTCGGCCCGCGCATCCAGCGCCAGCGCTACGATCCAACCAAGCTTCCGGTCGACGATCCCGCCACGCTGAACGTGAATGAAGCCGACGGTCCCGTGACCGACCTCGCACTCATCACCGATCCCAACCAGACCACCGACGACGCGATCGGCGGCCGCGCTTATTATGTGGTCCGCGCCGAGCTCGAAATCCCGCTGGGCGCAAGCGTCCGCGAGATGGGTCTCCGCCCGAGCATCTATGTCGACGCCGGCGCCGTCTTCGGCGTGCGCTCGCCGACCTTGCTCGACATCGACCCGAACAATCCCCTCGCCTTCAACCAGTGCACCGCCACGGCGGGGGGCGCGACGCGCCTGACCCGCGGCGTCTGCACCGACGGCGTGGAGACGCTGACGCGCGCCGGCATCACGCCGTTCCGCGAGCGCTTCCTCGGCGATTCGCCGAGCCCGCGCGTCTCGGTCGGTTTCGGCGTCAACTGGAACTCGCCCTTCGGGCCGTTCCGCATCGATATTGCCCGCGCCCTGCTCAGTGAGCCGGGCGATGACACCAAGCTTTTCACCTTCAACGTAGGAACAGCATTCTAATGAAAACCAAGATCCTCCTCGGCGCGGCCTTCGTCGCGCTCGCCACCACCGCTCCCGCGGTGATGCAGGCCCAGCAGCTCCCGGCTCCGGTCATCGCCGTGGTCAACACGGACCAGATTTTCGGCACCTGCACGCAGTGCGCCGTTGCCCAGACCCAGATCCAGGCCCAGGCCACCCAGCTGCAGCAGCGCGCGCAGCAGCTGCAGACGCAGATCCAGACCGAGGGCACCGCGCTCGAGCCGCTGGTCCGCGCGCTGAACGGCGCCCAGCCGGATGCGGCGCTCGCCACCCGCATCCAGAATTTCCAGACCATGCAGCAGAATGCGGACCGCGAAGTCGGCGCCTCGCGTCAGCGGATCGAGCGCAACGTCGCCTTTGTCCGCCAGCAGATCGGCCAGCGCATCCAGCCGGCGATCCAGACCGTGCAGACGCAGCGTGGCGCGACCGTCGTGCTCGATACGAACGCCGTGCTCAGCAGCGCGCCGGCCCTGGACATCACCGCGGCGGTGCTCGCCATCGTGAACCAGAACACGGCGCCGCTGAACGTCAATGCTCCGGCGCCCACCCCGGCACCGGCCGGCGCGCGTCCGGCCACGCCGACGCCCGCTCCGGCGACCCCGAACCGGCCGCGCCCGCAGGGCCGCTAATGGCCGATCAGGAAAGCGGAGCGGCAGCAGCCGTGGCCGGCGTCCCGTTCGACGTCCGGCGGGTGATGGAATCGCTGCCGCACCGCTATCCGATGCTCCTCGTCGACCGCGTCGAGGAAATGGTGCTCGACCAACGCATCGTCGCCGTGAAGGCGGTGACGATGAACGAGCTCTTCTTCCAGGGTCATTTCCCCGGTCGGCCGATCATGCCCGGGGTGATGATCATCGAGGCGCTCGCCCAGGCGGCGGGCGTGCTCGCGGTGGAGAGCCTCGGCCTCGCCCATTCGGGCAAGCTCGTCTATTTCATGTCGATCGAGAATGCGAAGTTCCGCAATCCGGTCGAGCCCGGCGTCCTGCTCCGGCTGGAATGCGACCTGATCCAGCGTCGCGGGCCGGTCTGGAAGTTCGGCGGCAAGGCCTATGTCGGCGAGAAACTCGCCACCCAGGCCGATTTCACCGCGATGATCGCGGACCCGCCGGCGGCCGCCTGACCGCTAGCGGCCGGCGGGCTGCCAGCGCCCGTTCACTTTCTCGATCCCGAAGATCGCAGCGATGTGCGGGCCGTCCAGGCCCTCGGCCGCGATCCGCCCCTTGTCCATGACCAGGATCCGGTCCGCATAACGCTCCGCGGCGTCGAGATCGTGGATGGCCAGCACGGCCGCCCGCTCCCCGTTCGCGATTTCCGTCCGGATCAGCGCCATCAGCCTGATCTGCCAGAGCGGATCGAGATTGGCCGTCGGCTCGTCGAGCAGCAGCAGCTTCGGCCGCGGCGCCAGCGCGCGTGCGATCAGCACGCGGCCGCGCTCACCCGTCGACAAAGTGTCCATCCGCCGGTCGAGCAGCGCCTCCAGCTCCAGCCCCTCCACCGCCTCGCCGCCACCCAAAGCGATCAGGTCGCGGGCGAGCAGCGGCCAGGGCAGATCGCGCGAGGCCGGCAGATAGGTGAAGGCCCTTGGCCGCGCGGCGGGGCCGAGCCGGCGCGGGTCGGCGCCATCCAGCGACACCGCGCCGCTGACTCCGCCAATTCCCGCCACAGCATGGAGCAGGCTGGTCTTGCCGCTCCCGTTTGGCCCCACCAGGCAGACCAGCTCGCCGGCCTTCACCTCCAGCGCGGCATCAAACAGCCGGTCGGGCAGGCTGAGACCTGATGCGCGCAGCATCATGACGTCACCCGCCAGCGCATATGCGCGACCAGCCAGAGGAAGAAGGGCACACCGAGCAAGGCGGTCAGCACGCCGATCGGCAGGGTCCGGCCGAGCGGCGCGAGGCGGACGGCAAGATCGGCCGCGGTCAAAAGCAGGGCCCCGATCAAAGCGGCGGGCAGGATCGCCCGGCCGGGATGGCCACGCACCAGCCGCCGCGCGAAGATCGGCGCGATCAGGCCGATAAAGCCGATCGCACCGCAGATCGCCACGCAGGCGCCGACGCCCAAGGCGGTCAGGCAGACGATCTGGAGACGGAGGCGACGCACATTGTAGCCGAGCGACTCGGCAACCTCCTCGCCGAGCGCCATCCGGTCCAGCGCCGGCGCGAGCCGGAGCAGCAGCAGGATGACGAGCATGGCGGGCACCGCCGCGAAGGCCGCCTGATCGAGGCTGCGGTCGATCAGCGAACCCATCAGCCAGTCATAGGCGTCGTAGAAAGCGAAGGGGGAGGGGGCGAGCGCGAGCGCCAGCGTGGTCAGCGCCCCCGCCAGTGCACTGATCGCGAGCCCCGCCAGCAACAGAGTCGCCGTCTCCGCCTTCGGCCCGGCCAGAGCGAGCAGCAGGAACAAGGCGAGCAACGCTCCCGCGACTGATCCGAAGGCGAGGGCCACGGGCGCCGACAGCCCGAAATAATAAGCGGTCACCACTGCGCCCAAGGCGGCACCACTCGTCGTGCCGGTCAGATCGGGCGAAGCGAGAGGGTTGGCGAACAGGGCCTGCACCGCCGCGCCCGCCGCGCCCAGGGTCGCGCCATAAGCCAACGCCAACAGGGTTCGCGGCAGCCGCAGCTCGACCAGCACCGCAATGGCCAGGTCCGGATCGGCGGCGAACAGCGCTTTGAGTGGCCCGAACGGCAGCAGCAGCGAGGCGGCCGCGACCAGGGCGAGCGCCAGCAGCAGCAGGGCGGCGGTCCGCCCTCTCATCGGGCCGTCTCCCGCCGCAGCCGCTCGATCTCCTCGATCATCAACGGCCCCATGCAGGTCCAGCGTCGCCCGTCCGTGGGCAGGGTCCGCAGACTGGCGGCATGGCGCGCCGCCGGATGGGTCAGCCAGCGTTGCTGGCTCGAATATTGGCCGGCGCGGTAATCGCTGCGCAACAGCAGGGCGGGCGGGCTGGCGATGAGCGTTTCGAGCGGCACCCGATCGCCCTGCAACGGCCGCTGCCTGAGCCCGGCGAGCGCCATCCACTGCGCCTCGAGCCCAGTCGCGGTCACGGTGCGGCCGCCGCCGCCGAGCCAGATCGTGTCGGTCCGGAGCGGGGGCCGGCTCTCGATCAGGGCGGTAACGCGCCGGAGCAGGGCGGCCCCCGCTTCGGGCCGCCCGATCGCGCCGGCAAGCCGCCGTATATTCTCGCTGACGTCGCCAAGCGTCTGCGCGAAGCCGAGGTCGACGACCTTCATGCCGAGCCGCCCCGCAATGCCGAGCCGGTCGCGGGTGCCCCCGCCCATGGTGACGATCAGGTCCGGCCGCTGCTCGGCGACCGAGAGCAGGCTCCCGTCATTGCGCGGATAAAGCCGCGCCTGCCGCCAGAGCGGCGTCTCCGCTTCCTGCTGCGACAGGTGCGTCACGGACGCGATCTGCTCCGGCGCGGCGAGCAGCAGCAGCAACTCGTCCGTGCACAGGTTGAGCGACGCCACCCGGCGCGGCCCGGCCTCGGCCGGCGCGGCGCCGGGCAGCGCCAGGCTAGCGGCCAAGAGCGACGCGAAGACCCGCATAGACCGTCCGTCCGGGCGTGTTGTAGCCGACCACGTCCTGATAATCGGCGTCGAACCCATTCTCCATGCGCGCATAAAACTCCAGCTGCGGCAGGATGCGATAGCCCAGCCGGAGCGTGCCGAGCACATAATCGTCGAGCCGCACGACCGCGGCCGGGAACAGGTCGAAATCCGTGTCCCGGCGCGCGCCGACATAGGCCAGGCTGGCGCCCCAGGAGAAGCGGCCGCTTTCGCCCCACGCGGCCAGATTCGCGGTGTTGCGCGGCCGCCGGACCTCGCGGACCTGCGCAGTGCCGGCGGCATTCGGCTCGCCCGCATCGAGCCAGGTATAATTGGCTTCAAGGTGCAGCCAGTCGGCATGACGCCACGACGCCGACAGCTCGATGCCGTCACGCTTGCTCCGCCCGTCCGCATTGGCGGCGCCGGACAGGAAGGTGTTCGGGTCGAACGTGCCGATGATCTCGTTCCTCAGCCGGCTGGAGAAACCGGTGAGGCCGAGCGACACATGATCGTTCGCCCAGCGGATCCCGGCTTCCCAGCCGCGCGAGGTCTCCGGCTTAAGGTCCGGATTGCCTACGAAGGAGCCGGGGAAGAAACCGTAGAGATCGTAAAAGGTTGGCTGGGCCACGCCCTCGCCATAGGCCGCGTGCAGGATGAGCCCGCGACCCGGTCGGACGAGCACGGAGGCGCGGAACGTGGTCTCGTCCGCAAAGGCGCTGAAATCGTCATGACGCACGGCGAGGTCGGTGACGATCGCCCGGCTCCACTCCGCCCGCCACTCGCCGACCAAGGCGGTGAGGCGGCGCGAGCGGTCCTGGTCGGTGCCGCCGAAGAAGCTCGTGTCGCGGGCGCGGAAATCCTCCTTCTGATGATCGGCCGCGGCGATGATCATGTGACCGCCGATCCGGCGCGACACCTGGCCGCCGAGGGTCAGCCGGTCGCCGAACGTGTCGTTCAGCGGCGCGCCGGCGAGGCGGTTGCGGTTGGCGCTGTCGAGATAGGCGGCCTCGCCGCGCACCGACCAGCCGTCCCATTCGCCGGCGGCGAAGGCACGCACCGCGCCGATCCGGTTCTTCGTCGTGTCCAGCGTGTCGGCGCGCAGGAAGCTGTTCGGATCGAAGCCGTCATAGTGCGATCGGCCTTCGACCCAATAGCCGGTGACGCCAAGACGCACCGCGTCCGTCGGCCGCCCCTCGATGCGCAGGCTTGCCGCGAGATTCTCGAAGCCGTCCCGATCGCCGGCACCGCCGCCGAGCGAGTCGATGCCGTCGCTCCGCTGATAGCCCAGCCCGCCGCTGATCCCGACCTTGCCGGTCCGCACCGCATAGCGGCCGAAAAGGCGGGCGCTGTCGAGGCTGCCATATTCGCCTGCGCCGAAGAACCCGGTCCGGCGGAAGGGATCGGCGCTCTCGACCGCGATCACGCCGCCCAGGGCCTCTGAGCCCCACAGCGCCGATTGCGGTCCGCGCACCACCTCGATCCGGGAGAGCAGGTCGCTGGTCAGCAATTCGAAGCGGCCCTCATTGCCCGCGGCCGGGTCGTTGAACCGGATGCCGTCGACGAACAGCAGGCTGTGATTGGCCTCGGCGCCGCGGATGCGCAGCTGGGTCTGGGTGCCGCGCGGGCCGGTGGTGGCCACGGACATGCCTGGAGTCAGGCGCAGCAGATCGACGGCGTTCGGCAGATCGAGCGCCTCGATCTCCTCCTCGCCGATCACGGTCGACGACACGGCGGCGGCGTCATTCGCCAGGCCGTCGCGCGTGGCGGTGACGATGATCTCCGGGTCCGCCTGGGCGGCGGCGGCGAGCAAGAACAAAGATAGAGTCATGTTGAGCCTCCTGAAACGACACGTTCACATGTCGCCTCGGAGGAACCGCGCGGCCCGAGCGGCCATGCGGCGCCACGCACCGCTGGCTGGTCCCGGCCGGGTGCGGACGACGGCGAAGGCAGGTCTCCTGGCTCACGGGTCAATGCGCATCTCCCCACTTGGAGGGGAGGGCGCTCGCCGCTTACAGTTGCGGGCACAGCGCCGGTGTCTCACCGGCTTCCCATTTTCACCGTCTTTTGAGGGACGGCACCTTCACGCCGGCGGGTTTATTGCGGTGCAGCATGGGTTGTCAATCGCGGCCCCGACCGCTAGAGCGCCGGTCTGCTTTTCCTTCAGGCTGGTCGGAACCAGCCAAAATCACGGAAGATCAAAGACATGAAGACCGATATCCACCCCGACTACCACATGATCAAGGTGCAGATGACCAACGGCACCGTGTACGAGACCCGCTCCACCTGGGGCAAGGAAGGCGACACGCTGCAGCTGGACATCGATCCTTCGGTCCACCCGGCCTGGACCGGCGGCAACACCAAGCTGCTCGATCAGGGCGGCCAGGTGGCGCGCTTCAACAAGCGCTTCGGCGGTCTGACCCTCGGCAAGAAGTAAGTCGATGAGCGCGCGCGCGGCTCCCGTCCTGGAGACCGCGCGGCTCACCCTTCGGCCGTTCCAGGAAAGCGACCTCGACGCCCAGGCAAGGGCCATGGGCGACCCCGAGGTCATGCGCTATCTTGGCGCAAACCCACTGTCGCGAGAGGACACCTGGCGCCGCATGCTCTGCGCGCCCGGCCTCTGGACGCTCATCGGCTATGGCTATTGGGCGATCGTCGCGCGGGACGACGGGCGTTATCTCGGCCAGCTTGGCTTCGCCGACTTCAAGCGTGACATGACGCCAGCGATCGAGGACCGGCCGGAGATCGGCTGGATCTTCACGCCCGCCGCGCAGGGACAGGGTTATGCGACCGAGGCGGCGTTGGCCGCTCTGGCCTGGGCGGATGAGGTGCTGAAGGCGCCCGAGATCGTCGCCATCATCGACGCGGACAATGCGCCGTCGATCCGGGTCGCGGAAAAATGCGGCTTCAACGAAAATGAGCCCGCCACATATCGCGGCGAGCCCATCATCCTGTTCAGACGCCGGCGCTGAGCGCCCTGGCGCGTTTACTGATTACGCTGAATCTCGCGCCACTCGGCGGCGGTGCGGCAGACGCGGCGGGCGGACATGCGCGAGGTCGAGGAGGTCGGCGACATGCGGCAGACCAGGCGCTCGCCCTGCTCATTGGTATCGCCCGTGCGGCGCGTGTCGCTGGTGCCGGTGGCGCCGCGATCGAAATTCGTCGCGGCCGGCTCGGTCTGCGCGAAGGCCGGGGACGCGGCCAGCAGGCCGGCAATCAAAGCAACTTGAAACTTCATGGGAAAAACCTCCACCCGCTCGAATTCTGACCCCCTGAAGGGCGCGCACATACAGACGCCGGAAGATTCGCGCAAGTCGCTGAACGTGCGGCCTTTATGCAGCCGGCCCCGTCTCTTTCGGGAGCGCCGGGCTGGGCGCTTCGGCGACCTGCCTCCTTCCGTCGATGACGATCGGCGAAGCGACGCCCGGGACTCCGCCCGGATCGATCCGCATGCCGCGCGCCTGCACGTGAGGATCGGCGAAAACCTGCGCGATGTCATTGATCGGTCCTGCGGGAATTGAGGCCCCGGCCAGAGCCGCGAGCAATTCGTCACGGCGCCGGAGCGCGATGACCGGGGTGAGCAGGGCGTCGAGCGCCGCCCGGTTCCGCACCCGGTCCGCATTGGTCGCGAACTCGGCACGCGCGTCCAGCCCGAGCACGGCGAGCAGCCGCCCAAACTGGGCGTCATTGCCGACCGCGACGATGACATGGCCGTCCGCCACCGCGAAAAGCTGGTAGGGCGCGATGTTCGGATGGGCATTGCCGATCCGGTGCGGCACCTCCCCGCTGACCAGATAGTTCATCGCCTGATTGGCGAGCATCGCCACCTGCACGTCGAGCAGGGCCATGTCGATATGGCAGCCCGTGCCGCCGGCCTCGCGGCCGCGCAAGGCGGCCAGGATCGCGTTCGAGGCGTAGAGCCCGGTGAAGAGATCGACGACGGCGACGCCGACCCGCATCGGCTCGCCGTCGGGCGCACCGGTCAGGTCCATCATCCCGCCCATGCCCTGGATCATGAAGTCATAGCCGGGGCGTGCGGCATAAGGGCCGTCCTGCCCGAAGCCGGTGATCGAGCAATAAATGAGCCGCGGGTTCGCCGCGCGCAGCGTTTCGTGGTCGAGCCCGTATTTCGCCAGCCCCCCGACCTTGAAATTCTCGATCAGCACATCGGCGTCGCGGACCAGCTCGCGGACCGCCGCCTGGCCCTCCGCGCTCTCCAGGTCGATCGCGACCGCGCTCTTGCCCCGGTTGCAGCCATGGAAATAGGCGGCGCTGCCGTCCGCGGTGAAGGGCGGGCCCCAGGCGCGGGTATCGTCGCCGCGGCCCGGCCGCTCCACCTTGATCACCTCGGCGCCGAGATCGGCGAGCAACTGTCCCGCCCATGGCCCGGCCAGGATCCGGGCCAGCTCGACGACCTTCAGCCCGGCGAGGGGCTGGTCCATCAGAACGCGGCCAGCCCCGTAATCGCCCGCCCGAGAATCAGCGCATGGACGTCATGCGTGCCTTCATAGGTGTTCACCGTCTCGAGATTGGCGGCATGCCGCATCACCTGGAATTCCGCCGAAATGCCGTTGCCGCCATGCATGTCGCGGGCGATGCGCGCGATCTCCAGCGCCTTGCCGCAATTGTTGCGCTTGATCAGGCTGATCGTCTCGGGGATCAGCTCGCCCTCGTCGAGCCGCCGGCCGACGCGCAAAGCCGCCTGCAGGCCCAAACTGATCTCGGTCACCATATTGGCGAGCTTCAGCTGCACCAGCTGCGTCGCCGCGAGCGGCCGGCCGAACTGCTTGCGGTCCAGCGTATAGGTCCGCGCGGCGTGGAAGCAGGCTTCGGCCGCCCCCATCGAGCCCCAGGCGATGCCGTAGCGGGCGCGGTTGAGGCAGCCGAACGGCCCGGCCAGGCCGGAGACGTTGGGCAGCAGATTCTCCTCCGGCACCTCGACCTCGTCCATCACCACCTCGCCGGTGATCGAGGCGCGCAAGCTCAGCTTGGCCTCGATCTTCGGCGCGCTGAGGCCCTTCATGCCCTTTTCGAGGATGAAGCCCCGGATCCGCCCCTCATGCTCGTCCGACTTGGCCCAGACCACGAACACGTCGGCGATGGGCGAGTTGGTGATCCACATCTTGGACCCGGACAGAACATAGCCGCCGTCCACCTTCTTCGCGCGGGTGCGCATCGAGCCGGGATCGGAGCCCGCGTCGGGCTCGGTCAGGCCGAAGCAGCCGACCCATTCGCCGCTCGCCAGCTTCGGCAGATATTTCCGGCGCTGCGCCTCCGAGCCATAAGCGTTGATCGGGTGCATCACGAGCGAGGACTGCACCGACATGGCCGAGCGATAGCCCGAATCCACCCGCTCCACCGCCCGCGCGATCAGGCCGTAGCTCACATAGTTCAGCCCGGCGCCGCCATATTCGGGGGCGATGGTCGCGCCGAGCAGGCCGAGCTCGCCAAGCTCGTTCATGATCTCGCGGTCGAAGCGCTCCTCGAGATAGGCGCTGGTCACGCGCGGCTGCAGCCGGTCCTGCGCGAAGGCCTCGGCGGTGTCGCGCACCATCCGTTCCTCGTCGGAAAGCTGCGCATCGAGCGCGAAGGGGTCCGCCCAGTCGAAGGGCAGGGGCTTGGGGTCGGCCATGAAACGGTCTCCTGTTGCGCGCGAACTAGCCGAGGTGGCGCGAAGAGGGAAGCGCAGTGCCTATTCGCTCTGCGGCGTCCCGGCCGCGGGCGGCCGCGACGGCTCGGAGCTCCCGGCCGGCGCCGCCGCGCGCATCGCATTCTGGGCGCGCTCCACCATCTGGCGCGCCGCGCTGGCCAGCCCCGTATTGTGCGGATCGCCCGTCAGGGGCGTGAGCAGGACGATCGCCTGGGCATATTCGCGCCGGGAGATGAGCAGGGACGCCGCGTTCATCGTGATCGAGTGCACCTGGGGCGCCAGCTGGTTGGCGAGCAGCATGGCGTTGCGGGTGTTTTCCGACATGAAGGCGGGCTCGCCCCGCAGGCTCTGCGCATAGCGATAGAGCGTCTGCCAGTGATTCGGGTCTGCCCGCTGCGCGCGGCCGAACCATTGCCGCGCGGTGCGCCCGGCATTTTCCGGAGGATTGTCACTCTCTTCGGCGAGCAGCCAGCGCATGCCCTTGAGATAGAGCAGCTCCGCATCATTGGCCGACGTGACGAGCAGCCGATCGAGCAGACGGTCGGCGACCGCGGCGTCGCCATGGCGCAGCTCGATATGGGCCTGCACGCGCATGGCCAGCGGGTCGTCGGGGAAACGCGCCGCGATTGCGCGGACCTGCTGCAGATAGGCGGGCGCCTGCTCCTCGCCGACACCGACCCGCAACGCCGCTTCATAGGCCATCAGCTCCCGCGCCGAGCGCGGCAGCATCGTGATCGTGACGGTCGCCGGGGTGGCGGGGGTGCCCCGTTCCATCTGGCGATAGGCGATGCTCCCTCGGCCGATATAGGTGCGCAGCTCCCGGGTGAATGCCTCGGGCGTCAGGCCGGTGGCGCTGCGCAGGGCCTCGACGGGGCTGGCCCCGCGCTGCGCGGCGATCAGGCGGGTGAGCACGGCCTGGCGCTCCGGCGTGCTGTAGAAATAGTGGGTCATCAGCCAGGCCTGGGCATAATAAGCCGACATCTGTTCGCGGCCGAGGTTCATCGGGCCGCCGGAGAGCATGCGCTCCATCGGCAACCACTGGGCGGTGCCGACGATCGAGGCGACCCGACCGCGCGAGAACTGGCCGATGTCGATCTTGCGGGTGGTGAAGCGGGCGGTGGAGAAATATTCCGCGAAGCCCTCAACATACCATGCGGGATAGGGAAGGGCGTAATTCTGGCGCATGAAATGATGCGCATATTCGTGGAACAGGATCTCGTTACCGGCCTCCAGATTGGTGCCGTCGATCATGGCGAGAATGCCGTCGTCCGAGGCCATGTAGAAGCCGGCAATCCCGGCCGGTATGCCCGGCCGCACCACGCCGAGCGGCGCCCGGTTCGGGAAGATATAGACGTGCAGCCGGTTCAGGGCGGGCTCTTCCTGCCCCGGCGTCAGCGTGCGCAGCAGGCGGTCGAAATCCTCGAGCAGGAGGATGCGCTCGCGCAGCGCGCTTTCCGAAAGGTCGCCATGGAGGATGAAATTCGGGCTCTCCGCCCGCCGCCACTCGGCCCGCGCCGCCCCCGTGCCCAGAAGCAGGAAAGCAGCCAGCCCCGCCACGATTCGCCACATAGAAGCCCCCTGTAACCAAAGGGAAATTACGAGCAGGCGGGCAATTCAGGCAAGGGGCTCGTAGTGGCGGGTGTGGCGGGGCCGGGCGGGGTCAGCCCGCCGCCGCCCGGACGAACTCGATCCGGGAGTTCAGATGCAGATAAAGACCGCTCAGTCCCGTGAGCGGCGTATTGTCTTCAAGATTGAAGGACAGCGCCGAGCGCTCGGCGTCGGGAACGGCATAGTCGAAACTGAGCGCCCTCCCGTCGGCGGACCAGACCAGGCCGGCAATCTCCACATCCCGCGTGAAGCGGTAGCGCCCGTCGCGCCAGACGAATTGCGAGACGCTCATCCGCGCCATTGGCCGCATCGGTTCGGAGAAACGCAGCGTCACGCGGGTGGGCCGCCCCATCGGCGCTGCCTGGATCGGCGCGGCGAGCGGTTCGAGCGTCGGCGGCGACAAAGCCGCCTGTCGCTGCGCCGTCCAGGCGAGCAAGGCGGGATAGAGATCACGGATGCGCGTGCCCGGCGGCCGGTCGCGATAAAGCTGCGCGAGCTTTTCGGCGAACAGCTCCGACGCGATGAAGCCGCGGCCCTTGTTGATATAGTGCCAGTTCGCGATCGAGGTCTCGGCGGCGGCCCCGAAGCGCTCGCGTGCCAGCAAATCGTAGAGCGCCCAGGTCATATATTCGTTGAACGTATCGAGCGCCGAGCCATAGCCGTCGCCGCGATTCCATCGCGCGGGATCGAATTGCCGGGCGATCAGGGCGGCATGACCTGCCGAGACCGGGTTCACGTAGAGATGGTCCATCTCGGTGAAGAGCGTGTGGAACTCGGTCAGGCGCTCCCGCTCGCTCAGCGCGCCGGTTCCGCCGTCCGTCAGCAGGCCCCGCGCGACGTTGACGAAGCCCAGCTGCGCCTGGCCGAGCACGCGCTGCGCGTTCATCCGCCCGACCAGCGGCGAAAGGATCGCGCGATATTCGCCGCTATGCTCCCGGCCGAACTCCCGCTCGAGAAAGGCGCGGGAATCGTCCAGCAGATAGGAGGCGGCATAAAGCTCGCGCAGAGTCCTGAAGAAGCCTGCCCGAGCGCGGTAGAAGGCGCGGAAGCCGGAAACGCGCGCGAAATCCTCCACCAGGGCCAGCTGTGCGTCGAACGGCCGGCGGGTCGTGGCCTGAAAGGTGGAGGTGCGCCGAAGCCGCCCGCCGCGGTCGAACGCAAAGGCATAAGCGTCGCTCCGGAAGCCGAGATAATCCTCCCATTGCGCGCGGGAATAGTTGACGGCGCGGATCAGCGCATGGCCGCGGAAGCGCCCGAAATGGGCCATGACCTCCGCATGGTAAGGCGTGCCTTTCTGCACCTCCAGAGGATCGGCCTGACCATAATCCGTGATTGCCAGAATGACATTCGCCAGCTCGTAGACCTCGGGCGTCTCGACGCGGATGGGCGTCGGGCCATTTCGGGCAAACGCCGGAAGCGATGCCAGCAGCCAGAGGCCGGCCAGCAAGAACATCATGAAACGACGGACATCTGCCATGGCGCTTCCCCCTCGATGGGATGACGCCGCGGGGCGGGCGAAGCCGCATCATGCCTGGCCGATCCAGTAAGACAGTGCGTTCGCGAGCGGCCTGAGCGATGGCGGACAGGGTGGGATTCGAACCCACGGTGGGCGTGAACCCACGGCGGTTTTCAAGA